>Ga0299913_10001511_pt1 | contig 17349 bp, 13 predicted proteins | sample RVTome_9_FD_201360 | JGI IMG/M metagenome (GOLD analysis project Ga0299913, IMG submission 201360) | Soil microbial communities from uranium-contaminated site in the Upper Colorado River Basin, Wyoming, United States - RVT155D38 (version 2) ... | reverse complement strand
CGTCCTGAGCCGCCGTACGACCTCCGCCTGCCCGTCCGGATCGTTCCGCAGATCGCCGGCTTCGAAGAACGCCAGCAGCACCGCCCGCACGTCCAGCGCGCGGGCGACCTCGATGCTGTCGCGCACCCACCCGACGGTTCGCGGATCTGACTTGTAGGGCACGCGGTTCATCACATCGAGCGCCACACCCCCCACGCGGACGCCCTGTTGCGCGGCGGCGTCGCGATAGGCACGCTGGACATCCGGCCGCCTGAGATGCAGATCGTTGTCGACCGATCCCATGGAGATCTGTGCGCCGTCGAGCCCGAGCTTCTTCGCCAGCGCCAGCGCGCCCGTCAGGCCGCGCTGTCCAATCGACCAGTCGCAGGCGCCAATGTTGAACCGCGACCCTTGCCCTGCGATCAGCGACGCGACACCGTCGAGCGCTGCCGCTCCCCCCAGGAGCGTGCCCGCGCTCCGCAGAGCCGTGCGCCGGGTGATGAGTGCCGCTGTCGATTGCATCGATCCCTCCGCGGGAGTACACAGGAGAGCAGGAGGCCAATACAGGGACGCAAGAGATCAAGCGATCAGGAGGTCAGAAGGGCAAAGTTGTCTCTCGTCATGGCGCACGCATCAGGTACGCGACGATATCCGCCACGTCCTGCTCGCTCAGCCCGAGAGCGATCGGCTCGGGCATCAGACTCGATTTCAGCGGCAGGCGGGCGGACACGTCGTTTCGCTCGAACGTGTGGGTGCGGCCGGACGTGTCACGGATCGCCACGCTCTGGCCGTCGCCCTGCAGGAACCCGATGTGCGGCGCGTCGGCGCGCGGCACGAACACCTCCGCGGCGAAGCCAAACGCGATTGCGGCGCTCGGACGGACGATGGCGTCGAGGAGGCCGGCGCGATCGAACTTCGTGTGGACGTCGGTGAGGTCCGGGCCGACCTCCGTCCCACTCTCGGCCCGGCGATGGCAGGACGAGCAGCTCGCCTGGAAGCGAGCCTCGCCACGGGCGGCATCTCCGTCCAGTCGCATGACATCGGCGGCACCCATCTGCGGCGCGCCGCCGGGCCGCTGGAAGTAGCCTGCCGCCGCGGCCCGCACGCTCAACTCCGGGTTCAGGTGAATCACCGAGCCGATCGCCTCCCGCAGCTGGTAGGCGATCCTGTTGTCGGCAGCCAGCGCAAGGAGGAACCGTCCGCCCGCCCCGTCGCCTGCCATCGCCAGCGCCGCGTCGATGCGCCGGTCGATCGGGGCCGCGGCGTCGAGCACGAGCGCCCGCTGCGCCAGCATCTCGTCGAGCGACGCGGGACGTGCCTCCGTCACCGGGACGACCCACCCGTCGATTGGGTACTCGCGCCAGTCGTTCGACTTGCGGTGCGCGACCCACCATGCCGCCTGGGTCGCCACGTCCCGCAGCGGACTGTCCGTCAACGACGCCATCGCGCGTGCCGCACGAGGGTCGTCGACGAACGCGAGCGCGACGAGCGCGTGCCGTCGAGCCGCCGCGTCGAGGGCCGCCGAGGCCGCGCGCGCGGCGAACGCCCCTGTCGCCGCGGGTGCATGCAGCCGCCAGGCGATCCCCGCGAACCGGTCGTCCCATGCGAGCGGATCGGAATGGCCGATGTGCTCCAGCAGGATCGGATAAATCGCCGCTTCCTTGCCCGTGGCGGCGATGCCGAACGCCTCCAGATACCACCGGTCCGCGCCGTCGTACTGACGAGCGAGCTCGATCAGCAGGTCGCGGCTCGCCGTGAACGGCACGTCGCGCAGCGACACGGCCGCCTCCCGGCGCACGGCTGCGGAGGCGTCGGACACGAGCCGGCGCGCGTGCGGCAGCACGTCAGACTCGACCTGGCGCAGCGCTCTGAACGCCGCAATCCTGATCTGCGGGTCGTCATCCTCGAGGAGCCGTGCCACCTCGCGCACACCGGGCGCGCCGAGCTGCGCCAGCAGCCACACCGCCCGCGCACGGTGGTACGGGTTCGCGTCTGCGAGCACCTCGCGCACGACCGGCACCGCCGCCTCGCCGCGCGCCTTCAACCGCTCGAACCCGCTGGCGCGCACGTTGATCGCCGGGCTGAGCAGCGCCTGGATCTGCCCCTCCACGGTGGCGAGATCGACCTGCGGCGTGGTCATCGTCCGGCTCCTGGGGACGATGCGGTAGATGCGGCCGTGGCCGCGTCGGTCGTGCATCTGGTGCCCGCCGACGATCGGGTCGTACCAGTCGGCCACGAAGATCGATCCGTCCGCCCCGACGGCGACGTCACTCGGCCGAAACCACTTGCGGCGGTCCTCGTCCACGCGATCCCAGATGTAGTTCTCGTGCGGCGCGGCGAGACTCGACAGGAAATCGAACCGCTCGAGCCTGAAGCCGGCCCCCTCCGGCCGCGGGAAGTACCCGAAGACGACGTTCCGTCCCGCGTCCGCGCTCAGCAGCAGGCCGCGATAGCGCGCGCCGAGCAGGTCGCTCTCGTACCGCACGATGCCCGAAGGGGCGCCTGCGCCGGTATTGTCCCCGGCCGGCAGCACACCGGGATCATCCTGGTGCCAGTGCGCGGTGAAGGAATCCTGCCCCGGCCGCCGATCGGCCTGCCAGTAGCGGGTGCCATCCGCGCTGAAATAGCCCGCATTGGCTCCCTCCATCAGCCAGGTCGTCCGGCAGGTCATCACCTGATCGTCGTTGTCGTTCTGCCACAGGTCACCGAACGAATCGACCGCCATCTCGTACGCGTTCCGGAAGTTGTGCGCGAGGACCGTCAGCCCAGTGCCGTCCGTACGCATCCGGAGCGCCACGCCGCCGACCCACACCCGCCCGTCGTCGCTCGCCATGTTGCCCTGGTTCTTCAGGTTGTACGGCGTGCCGCCGGTGTACAGACTGCCCGCACGAAGCGTCCACCCGGCGCGATCGGTGACGGTGTGGGGTCCGGCGTTGCCGGCGTTGAAGTACCAGCGTCCGTCCGGCCCGGCAACGAGCGCATGGAGGCCATGATCGTGGTCGTACCCGCCGAAACCGCTGAGGAGCACCTCCTTGCGGTCGGGCACGTCGTCGCCGTTCTCGTCCGTGTAGACGATCAGGTGCGGCGAGGCGGAGACGACCACGCGATCGCCGATCACCGCCAGGCCCAGCGGTGCGCGCAGGTCGGCGTCCTGGACGAACACCTTGACCGCGTCCGCGCGCCCGTCCCCGTCGGTGTCTTCCAGAATCAGGATCCGATCGCCAGATTCGTGCGTGAGGGGTCCCAGTCTGGCGGTGTTGAACGCGCGATAGTTCACCGCCTCGGCGACCCAGACACGCCCCCTGGCGTCGACGTCGATATTCGTCGGATTGAAGAAGAGCGGCGACTCGGCCCAGAGCACCACCTCGAGATCGTCGGGCAGGACGAACCCCTCGCGGAGCGTACCGCGAGGGCCGGTCCCCGACAGCAGCCAAGGGACGAGGATCAGGCCGAGTACGACACGAGGCAGCATCAAGGTGAGCGGGATTATACGCGCTGCCGTGCGACGCGGCGGGTTGCGAGGGTCCAGCGGCAGTGCGGTTGCGACCGGCCGTGGGCGGTTCCGGCGCGCACGTGTGCTGGGACGGGCGTGGCGAAGATGCAGGGCGGCGCGCCGCTGTGCACGCGCAATGAGCCTGTTGAGAGATGGCATGGCTCTTTCAAGCGGTTGCGCGTCAGCCCTGCCTGACGGCGCCCCGTGGTGCATATATTTTGTTCGCTGCCGGACCGCGTCGACCCGGCGGCGCGTGGCGCGCTGGTATGGTGGGCGGGACGTCAGGACCGCGTCGGAGCCGTCACTTTTGAACCCATGGAGCCGCCGAGTGGCACCGCAGCAGGAACCCCAGCACGCCGCCGACGCCCTCCAGGCGCTGCTGCGCCGTACAGAGGCGCAGTTCGAGGCCATCGGCTTCGTCAGCCAGGCCGACACGCTTCTGTCCGGCGAGGTCGAACGCGCGGCGCGCGCGATCACGGAAGTCGCCTCGCGCGTGGTCGGGTGCGAGCGGGTGAACGTGTGGCTCTTCAACGACGACGAGACGGAGCTGCACTGCATCGACTTGTACGAGGCGTCGACGAGCCGGCATTCGTCGGGCCTGGTGCTGCACGAGCACGAGTACGGTCCCGAGTTCCGGGTCCTGAAGACCTCGCGGTACGTCGACGCCGACGATCCGCTGACCGATCCCCGCACGGCCGGCTATGTCGAGACGTACTTGAAGCCGCTCGGCATCACGTCGATGCTGGACGTCGTCATCCACGCCTCGGGACAGAACTTCGGGCTGCTGTGTCTCGAGTTCGTCGGCCGGTCCCATCACTGGGAGCAGGACGAGATCCGGTTCGCCTGTCAGCTCGCCGACAAGATCGGGCTCGCCGTCCTGAGCCGTGCGCGGCAACGAGCGGAAGACGAGGTGCGCGCGACCGCGGAGGCGCTGGCCGAGGCGCAGGCGGTGGCGCACGTCGGCAGCTGGGCCCACGATCTCGGCACGCGCACCGTCACCTGGTCGGACGAGACCTACCGCATCTTCGGGGTCACGCGTGAGACGTTCGCGCCTTCCTACTCCGGATTCGTCCAGCTGATCCATCCGGACGACCGGGCGATGGTGCACGACGCGTACACGCGCTCGCTCGAAGACGGCCGCGTCACCGCCGTCGATCACCGCATCGTGCGGCCGGACGGCAGCATCAGGTTCGTGCACGAGCGCGGACGGACGTTCTACGCCGCGGACGGGCGGCCGATCCGGTCTGTCGGCACCGTTCAGGACGTCACGGAGCGGCACGGGTTCGAGCAGGCGCTGCACGACCGCGACGCGATCCTGCACGCGGTCACGCTCAGCGCGGCGGAACTGGTGTCGGGAACCAGCCTCTCGGAGACGGCGCCCACGGCGCTCGCCGTGGTCGCACGAGCGTTCGGGGTCGATCGGATCGAGGTGATCCGCACGAGCGCCGCCGACGGCGCGGCATCCGTGAGCCTCGCGTGGCGTGAGCCCCACCTGCCGGAGGTGCCAGCCGAGCTCCTGCGCGGCTGGCATGCCCCCGAGCTGTCCGCGTGGCTGACGCCGCTCGCCCACGGCCGCCCGGTCGCGACGAGCGCGCGGCCTGCGGCTGGACCGGCCGCGCGGGTCATGGAAGCCATGGGCCTCGAATCGCTGTTGCTCGTTCCGATCGCGTTCAACGACGGCATCTGGGGATGCCTCAGCGTCGGCACCTCACGACGCCAGCGCGCGTGGGCGGCGACGGACGTGGACGCGCTGGGCACACTGGCCAGAGTGATCGGCTCTCTCGCCCTGCGGGAGGACGCACAGGCCGAACTGCGCCTGAGCGAGCAGCGGTTTCGGGCGGTCAGCGATGCCGCCCAGGACGCCATTATCCTGACCGACGCGTACGGGGTGGTGGCGTACTGGAACCGCGCGGCCGAGCGCATGCTCGGCTACACCGCCGAGGAAGCCATCGGCAGCAGCCTGTACGACCGTCTCCGGCCCCAGCCACAGAAGGACGGCAGCGCCAGGGTCCACGAGACGCTGCTGGACACGTGGCAGGAGGCGATTGGCGGGCACATCGTGCAGCTCACGGCAGCCCGGAAGGACGGCATCGCGATCCCGATCGAGCTGTCCGTGGCGGCCATGGACCTGGGCACCGAGCGCCACATGGTCGGCATTCTGCGCGACGTCACGGAGCGGAAGCGCACGGAGGCCCAGATCCTCGAGATGGCCCGTGTGGACGGGCTGACCGGGCTCGCCAACCGCCGCGTGTTCGCGGATGCCGTCCGGCAGGCCATCGCGCGTGCGGAGCGCGGGGGGGCCCCGTTCGCCGTGCTCTACCTCGACCTCGATCACTTCAAGGACGTGAACGACACGCTCGGACATCCGACGGGCGATCTCCTGCTGAAGGCAGTAGCCGATCGGCTGCGCGGCTGCATCCGCGAGACCGACACCGTGGCGCGGCTCGGCGGGGACGAGTTCGCCGTGCTGCAGACCATCGTGCGCGATCCCGCCGCCGCTGGCACCCTGGCCGGTTCGCTGCTCGACCTGCTCAGCCGCCCGTACATGATCGGCGGCAACGAGCTCCGCATCGCCGCCAGCGTGGGCATCACCGTCTATGGCCCCGACGGGCGCGACGCTGAAGCACTGCTCTCGCACGCCGACATCGCCCTGTACCGCGCAAAGGCAGAAGGACGCAGCACCTACCGGTTCTTCACCGAGGCGATGGGCTCGGAGGTCCGCACGCGCGTCGTGCTCGGCGCGGAGCTGCGCGAGGCGGTCAGCGCCGGTCAGCTGCGCCTCGTGTACCAGCCGCAGATCGAGGTGGAGACCGGCCGCATCGTCGGAGTGGAGGCCCTGGTCCGGTGGGCACATCCGGAGCGCGGGATCATCCAGCCAGGCGCGTTCATTCCGGCGGCCGAGAAGATCGGCCTCGTCGTGCCCGTCGGCCGCTGGGTAATCAGGGAGGCGTGCCGGCAGGCGCGGATCTGGCTGGACGCGGGCGTCGCGCCCGACGTGGTCTCGGTGAACCTGTCGGCGGTGCAGCTGAAGGCGCCGCTGGAGCTCGAGAAGGACATCGCGCAGGCGCTCGCAGAGAGCGGCCTCCCCCCGCAGCGGCTCGAGATCGAGCTCACCGAGACGGCCGTGATGGACACCTCACGCGAGCACAGCGATGTCCTGCGACGCCTGCGGAAGCGGCGGGTCAGGCTGGCGCTCGACGACTTCGGCACCGGCTACTCGTCGCTCGAGTACCTCCATAAGTTCCCCGTCGATCGGATCAAGATCGCACAGAGCTTCGTCCTCGGCCTCGGCGCCGTCGCAGGCGATGCGGCCATCGTCAAGGCTGCCCTCGGCCTGGCGCGCGAGCTGGGGCTGGGCGTGATCGCCGAGGGGGTCGAAACCGAGCGGCAGCTCCGCCTCCTGCAGGCGTGGGGGTGCTCCGAAGTGCAGGGCTTCTACTTCTCGCCGCCGCTCCCTGCCGAGGAGATGACGGCGCTGCTTCGGAAAGGACGCATCGACCGCGCGAGCGCGTCGACCGAGCGGCCGCCGGCACGGTCCGCACTGCCCGTCTTCAGCCAGTACTCGCCCTCTCCGATGCTCGCGCTGCGCAGAGCGTGAGAATCCCCTTATCCCTCATCCCTGATCGCGGGTCCCGAGTCCCGAATCCCGGATCTCGAATCATCCCGAATCCCGAATCCCGAATCCCCAATCCCCCATCCCGAATCGAATCCCTGATCCCGGATCGATGAATCCCTGATCGGCGACCATCTCCGAGGATTACTCGCCCCGGAACGTCTCGGCGGCGCCCGGCGCCTGGAAATCGATCCGCCGTCCCGCGACCTGCCCGGTGACCGTGTAGGTGCCCTGCAGCTGGAGGAAGTCCAGGCCGCGCGCGATCGGGCCCTGGGTGGTCCGCGTCGTGACCCTCGACGTCACGTCGAAGCGGAGCGCCAGATCCAGCGCGCGTCCCCGGGCCCGCACCGAAATGCTCGCCGGATTGCCCTGCGCGTCGTCGGTCTCGGTGATCGTCACGTCCGTGGCGTAGCCGATGGGACCCTCCGGGCCGAGAGCGCCGACAAACCCGGGCATGTGCGCCGGGTCGGCGGCATCGGCCGGTGGGAGCACCCGGCCGTAGATGACAGACAGGCCGTCGTGCTGCACCTGCCCCCAACGCCACGACACCCGTTCCCAGAACCCCCAGTTGTGGTCGTGATACCCGGTGCCTCCGTCGAGCGGGACGCGCGTGCCGTCGATATCGAGCCATCCACCGAGCACCCCCGACGTTACGGGAACCACGTAGCCCGTCAACCAGCCGCGGGCGCCGCGCACCTCGAGGGGAGGGACGAGGCGTCCCGGGGAGGCTTCGAGCCGGATGCTGCCGCGTACGCGCCGGCCGTGCTCGCCCGGCAGGTCGAGGTCGATGTGATAGTGCATCCCCCGCAGACGCACCGCAGCGGTGCCGATGGTCAGGTCGGGTGCGTCCTGTACCTCCGCATCGGTCAGCTCGGTGGAGCGGCCGAACGTTTCAGTGCGTCCGTCGCGCTCGAGCTGCAGCCGCACGCCGGCGGCGCGGCGGCCGCTCTCGACGCGAGGTCCCACGAGGAACGTCAGATAGAACCGCGTGTTCGCGGTCCGGCCGTTGAAATACAGCCATTCCGCCCACGAGTCCGCCCATTCGGGCGCATCGGGGATCGGACGGAAACGGTCGATGTGCCTGAGGAGCCGCTCGGGACTGTCTTGTGTCCACGCGACGTCGGCGGGGGAGTCGCGCCAGCCAGGCACGCTGGCTGTCTCGCGGTCGCCCAGGCGCCGCTCCAGACTGGGAATCCCGCCGCGCGCCCGGACCCGCACGCGTGCGCCGTCGCGCAGCAGGTACACGGACGACGTATGAAAGGGCGCGGCGACGCGCACGCGCGGAGCGAGCGCATCGGACTGGAGCGGGCCGGCGAGGAGGAGCTGGGCCGGGACATCGGGGCCCAGGCGGACCACCACATCGCCACCGCCTGCAAGCGCAGGCGCCCGGGACTGTTCGAGCACCACCTCGGCCACACCCAGCAGGATGGCCATGACCGCCACGCCGAGGCCGAACCCGGCGGCGAGCACGGCGCTCCGCACGGGATGGGCCGCCAGGGACTTGACAGCAAGCCGTCCGATCACCGCCGCGTCTCCCGGTCGATCCGTCCGTCGCGCATCGACAGGATGCGGCGCGCGCGTCCGGCGAGCGCCTCGTCGTGCGTGACGATCACCAGGGCGGTGCCGTCGGCGTTCACCCGATCGAGGAGCTGCGCGATCTGCTCGCCGGTGGCGCCGTCGAGCTCCCCGGTGGGTTCGTCGGCGAGCAGTAGGCCGGGACGGTTCGCGAGCGCGCGGGCGATGGCGACCCGCTGCATTTCGCCGCCCGAGAGCTGCGAGGGGCGATGATCCGCGCGCCGGCCGAGGCCGACGAACTCGAGCAGCTCGCGCGAACGGCGTTGCCGCTCCCGGCGCGCGACACCCGCTTCCGCCTGCGGGAGCTCGACGTTCTCCGCCGCCGTCAACATCGGCAGGAGGAAGAAACGCTGGAAGACGAAGCCGACGGATCGCAGCCGCAGCAGGCTCCGTTCCGCGTCCGGCAGGCGCGAGACGTCGCGGCCGCCGAAACGCAGCGTGCCCGACGTCGGCGTGTCCACGCAGCCGAGGATGTGGAGGAGCGTCGACTTGCCGCACCCGGATGGCCCGCGGATGGCCATGTGCTCGCGCGCCGCGATCTGCAGCGTGACGTCGTCGACGGCGGTGACTGGGCCCGCCGGCATCCGAAACACGCGGCTCACGCCGGCCGCCTGGACGATGATGTCGCCGGCGTGCGCGCTCACGAGACGACTTCGTTCCTGAGCGTCGTCACGATGGGCAGGCGGGCGACGAGCTGCATCGGGTAGAGCGCAGCCGCCAGCGCCGTCACCGCGAGCAGGAGCGCGTGCATCGCAAGCGCGGCGGGGTCGAAGACGAAGAAGTGCATGTCGACCGGAATGCCCGGCATCCGCTTCAGGATGCCGTCGAGCCACCTCGCGAGCAGGATGCCGAGCGGCAGCGACAGGGCGCCGCCGATCCCCACGATCAAGACCGACTCGAAGAAGACGTCGCTCACCACGCGCCGGCGCGAGAGCCCGAGCGCGCGCAGCGCGGCGATCTGCCCGAGCCGCTGGTTGACCGAGACGGTCAGCAGCACGGTGATGAGGAGCAGGGCGAAGGTGACCGTGACGGTGGTCAGGACGGCCCCGATCTGCCTGAAGTAGGTGAAGCCGCTGGCCTGGAACTGGCCGATCAGTTCATCGTTGGTCACCGTGTGCAGATCGGGGCGCGCCGCCTGGATGGCGGCTGCCGCGGCGGCCGCGTCACCCTGCGACGCGACGAGCACCAGGTCCGCCTCGCCGGCGCCGGACTGGCCGCAGGCCTCGTCGAGCGTCCCGAGCGAGCCGGCGACGATCGACTCGCCGGGGGTTTCGAACGGGAACTCGGCCGTGCCCGAGACGGTCACGGTGATGCGCGGCAGGATCTCCGCATCGGACGTGCACGCGGCGCGGAGGACCAGTGGCGACCCGGGCGCGAGCCCGGCGTCGCGTGCGAGCGTCTCGTTGACGAGAACGTCGCCGGGCTGCTGGATTTCGCGTCCGCGGAGCACCGTCAGCGGGCGCGCGGGGCCCTCACTGACGCCCTGCAGCGCCGCCTCGATGATGGTGCCGTCGGCCCGCTCCACGCGCGCATCCACGAACCGGAGGGCGACGGCAGACCGCACGGACGGGAGTGCCGCGATCTCTGCGGCCGCCCGTGCCGCCGCCTCGATGCGCGGTCCCGCGCCAGGACGGCTGTCGGTTGCCGTGATGCGAAGATCGAAGCCGCTGTGGTCGAGCAGGTCGCGCATCGAGCTGACGAGGCCTTCCGAGAGGAGCAGCATGTCGAGGAGCAGCGCGCCGACGGCAGCCACGCCGAGCACGCCGAGCACGGCACGCGCGGGCTGGCGCACGAGGCTGCGCCAGGCGAACGCCAGGGCATTCATCGGCGGGCCAGCCGCAGCGCGTTGCGCCGCATCAGCGCCCACGATGCGGCGACTGTCGCTGCCGCACCGAGCGGCACCGCGATCACGAGCGCGGTGGCGGCCACCGAGGGGGTGATGCGGACGAAGAGCAGAGCCGTGTCGTAGCGCCACTGAAAGTAGGCGTTAATCAGCGCTTCGGACATCACCGCGAGCCCCAGGCCGAACAGGCCGCCCGCGCCGGCGATGAGCAGTCCCTCGAGCGACACCTGCACCAGGATCCGCCGAACCGGCAGCCCGATCAGCCGGAGCACGCCGACCGTCTCCCGCCGCTCGTCGACGAGCATGATCGTGAGCGCCAGCAGGAAGACGGTCGAAGCGACGATCGTCACGAGCGCAATCGCCAGATGGAAGCGCTGCAGCACCCGGAAGGTGGCCGCCGACCCGGTGGCGTCGGCCGCAGGCCGCGCGGCGACGCCCGGCATCCGGCGGTTGATCTCTTCCGCGACGCGCTCCGCGTCCGCGGGATCGCGCACCGCGATGTTGATGGTGGCGACGTGCTCGGTCCCGACGGGCGCGCCGGGCCTTCGCGTCAGCTCCAGCAGGTCGGGCAGGTGAAGGCGGACGTTCCGGGGCAAACTGCCGAGCTGCGCGGGGTCCGGCACCGGCTCGTAAATGCCCGCCACCCTGAACGGCCGCGTGCCCGCCCCGTCCGCATCGGGCGCCAGCTGCACCACGTCGCCCGGCTGCAGCCCCTCGGCGGCCGCCAGTTGCCGCGAGAGGAGGACCTCGGGCAGCACAGGTTCCTGGGCTCCCGACACCAGGCCGAGCGATGCCGACGCGGCGATCGCCAGCACGACCGCGGTACGTGCGGTCGCCTGCCTTGGCCGCCATGGTGCTGCGGCGCGACGGGGAGGCGAGCCGTTCATCGATCGATTGTCGATGACCCGCGCACAGCACGTCCAGCCGGGCGGCGAGCGGTCGATTCCTCGCGAGGCGGGCCGTATGGCCGCCGCATGCGATCGAGTGACGGGACGTCGGGCGAATGCCCGGTCACGCGCGCAGCCAGAGCCGGCCGTCGCGCTCGGTCACCGTGTAGGTCGCGATGCCGTCGCCGGCCGGCCCGTGCTTGACACCGCCCGAGCGCACGTCGAACTGGGAGCCGTGCCACGGGCACTGCACGACGCCGCACGTCAGGGATCCGTCCGAGAGCGGGCCGCCGCGATGCGTGCACCGATCGTCGAAGGCGGCGTAGCCGTCCTCGGTCCTGGCGACGACGATCCGCTTCGTCCCGGCGCGCACGAGCTTCATCTGGTTGACCTTGAGATCGTCCGCGGCGCCCACATCGATGGCGCTGTCCCCGAGCCGTCCGGGCGCGACCGGCTCGACGCGCCACTTGCCGGCGTCTGCATACCGGTGATCGACCGCAATCTGGTTGCGATAGACGAGCGTGCCGCCCATCCAGCCGCCCGCGGCCAGGAGCCCGGCGCCCGTGAGCTCGGCGGCGATCGCTGCCGCCGACGGGCGGCTCTCGTCGCGTCCGCGTCCGAGCCGCGCGGCGGCAAACAGCGCCACCGCCGAGAGGTTTGCGAACATGTGCTTGGTCGCCCGATCGCGGCCAGAGCTGTTCGGCGGCACCGCGAACACGTAGTCGACAAGTCCCGGCAGCGCCGCCACGAGCGCAGAACCCAATCCGAGCATGCTCAGATGGTTTGCCGTCCGATGCCAGGCGGAGCGGCCCGTTGCGCCCGCCCAGACGTCGATGAGCGCCGTACCGAACAGGTACGCGAACGGAAACGGAATGAGCATCGGGTGGAGCGGATGCCCCTTGATGTGTGCGCTGCTTCGCATGCCGATCGCGATAAGCAACACGGACGCCAGCAGGCAAGGTAAAAGGAAAGGGTTCCCTTTTTCCTTTCTCTACTCGATCACCCCCACATACCTGCCCATCCAGTACGGCAGCAGGAACTCATCGCCCGCCAGCTCGGCATGGCCCCCCTGCCCGCCATCAATGGTGAAGGGATTGGCATTCCAGCGCATCACCGGCCGTTCGCCCGGCGGCAGCAGCTCGGCAATCGACTGGTTGCGGAAGTTGCGTGGCAGCGGCGTCAGATCCTGCCGGTGCGAGTTCCTGACCGTCCATCGAATCAGATCCAGCGGCCACTCGCGCAGCGTCCAGAGCGCCTCGTCCAGGTCGAACTCCCGGGCGCCGGTGCTGGCATGGACGAAACTCCAGAGCGGGTTGCGCTCGACCCGCTCGACCCGCCAGTGGTCCTCGATGGCCGCAGCGAACTGCCGCTTCAGATCCTCCCGGGGCGCAAAGCGGTGGAGGACCCAGTAGGTCAGGAATGCCAGCTGGTCGTCCGAATGGTTCCATCCGTCCCCCATGTCGTACTTGCCCTGGAAGAGGTAGCCCTCCGTGTGGTCGATCTTCGCCATGCTCGACATGATGTTGTCCAGGTACCCGTGCTCGTGCATCAGCCGGTCCGCTTCGCTCGCGTAGAGCGTTTTGCCGGTGAGGCTGTGGGCCAGATGCAGCGCCGCGACGATCTCGGCGCTGTTCAGCCGGCGATCCACGATCGTCTGCGGGTACCAGTTCACGTACTCCGGGTTCCACCGGGCCCAGAGTGTCGGCTGGCCGTCCGCGTCGACGAAGTAATAGTTGTTCCGGATGATGTGGCTGACGATGGCGTCGATGAAGCCGGCGATCCGCTGGCGTTCCGTGTCCGTGGCGGCGGCGGTCTCGTACAGCACCGCTGCGCCGAAGATGTGTCCGACCAGCTCGTCGCTGCTGGTGTGGCCTTTCCACTCCCAGGCCGGGTCCGGGGACGGCCGCCACCGGTCGGCGTCCGAGAACTTGAACCCCGTGCGCTCGAACGTGCGCGACGGGAAGCCGTCGAGCGGATTGACCGACAGCAGGCGTTCGAAGGCTTCGAACGCCTCCCAGGCGTGGCGTCGCGCGCCGGCGTCCGCCGTGACGGCAAAGCGGAACGCCTGGCTGGCCAGGTAGTACGACGTCCACAGCCCGTCGTTGTCCGTGTCCACCATCTCGCTCCTCGTCAGGTCGCCCGCCACGGGCAGCCGGCGTTCGGCGATGAAGCCGTAGCGGATATGACGATCGCGGATCTTCTGCTCGTAGAACCGCGCCTTTTCGGCTAGTGTCAACATCCGGAACTCGATCCGGCTCAGGCCCGTCCGCGTCAGCACATAGGCGTCGCCCGCCGGCGCCACTCCCACGTCGACGACATCGTCGTCGGCCAGCCAACGTCGCGAGGCGTAGTACCGGACGCTGCCGTCCGTAGCCTGGAAGAACGCCCCCTGCGGGCTGCCGGCCCAGAGTCCGTCGGCAGTCGGTGCCAGCGCCGTGATGTGCCTCACCGGCAGGCGTCGCTGGCGCGGAGTCCTCGCGGCGGCCGTGGCGACGTCCAGGCCGAAGTAGCCGTCGATCGTGCCGACGATCGCCTCGTCGCCGCGGAACGCGATCGCGGTGATGTCCTGGCCGTCATGGACGCGTGCCCAGCGGTTCCCGTCCAGGCGATCGATGCCGCTCGAGGTGATCCGGAAGAAACGGTCGCGGAACGCCACCAGGCGACCGGCCTCCGCGGGACCGCCAATCTCGGTCAGCGTGCCGGCGCGGACCACTGCCGTGCGCCCGCCTCCACCAACGAGCACGGTGCCGTCGGCGGCGACAGCCAGCCGGTCGAATGCGCCGGGCGGCAGTTGGCCTTCGGGGACGCCGGCCCGCGCGTTCGAGAGAATCCGGTCGTCGTAAAGGTAGTAGAGGTGTCCGGTTCCCTCCTGCACGGCCGCGTCCCGAGGGCGCAGGCCGGCCAGTGGACGGTAGCTGCGGTCGAGCACGAGCCGATCGCCGAGCACACGCGCCAGTCCGCGGTCCGTCAGCACGTACACGACCCCGTCTGCGTCGATCAGCAGGCGTTTCACGTCCGCGCCCACGAGTTCCGCGGAGAACGGAAGCTGGTGTGCCACCGCCTGCCGGAATGGCCTGTCGGCGGCAGGTTGCATCTGCGGAGACGGCGGCTGCGCGAGGGCCGCCGCGAGGAGCGTGATGAGCGTGAACGTGAGCGTCATGGCGGCAGCCTCCCGACTGCACGGATCCGTCAACTCGGAGTCGTTGATTCCCCGGTCATGATGGATTTCGATCACTCACGCGGCACGGGACAGGCCGGCGAGAGCGTATTCCTTTCCGAAACCGCACGACACGGAGCGGGCAGGCCGATCCCCGCTCGCAGAGGAGAATCGAATGGCCGAGCGCATGTGGCTCACATTGTGCGGCGGGATGGTCTTCGCGGATGCTCGCCGCAGCCGACGTCGGCGGGGTGTGGGTCTTCGTCATGGAGACGCCCGGCGGTGAGCGCCGCGCCAATGTCGTCATGAACCTGGACGGCGAGAAGGTCTCCGGCACCTGGGACACGCAGCAGCTGCAGGGGACCTTCAAGCAGGGGCGCCTCGAGCTTTCGTTCCCGTTCACCTCGGGCGAAGCGGAGCTGCGCACGACGCTGACGGTGAGCGGCACGCTCGAGGACGACGCGCTCGCCGGGACGTGGAGCTTCGGGGAATACGGCGGCAGCTTCACCGCCACGCGTACGCCGTAGCCGCGCGGCGGTCAGGTGGGATCGTCACCTCGTCTCCGGCAGCACCCGGAATCCTTCCAGCTGCGCGGCGCGCGCCAGGTTGCGGTCCAGCGTGACCAACGACAGGGTCTCCGCCCGGTCGCCCGCGGCAATGAGTGCGGCGCCGAGCTGCATTGCGTCCGCAGCGCTCAGCGGGTGTACGCCCACGAGCCGCTCGGCACGGCGCAGCACGCCCTCGACGTGTGTGACGGTTGTCCATCGCCGGAACACGTCGATGGCATCCAGCCTGATGCCTGGAAGTACGTCGCCGAGCTCCGGCGCAATGCGGCCGAGCCGCCCCAGCATTGAGAGCAGCTCGACACCTGTCAGCATCCACACGACGACATCCCTGTCGCGCGACAGGAGGTCGCGAATCGCCGGAGTGGTGGGCTCGTCCACGACGAGCGGCACCAGCGCCGACGTATCCCAGAATTTCACCGCCGGCTCTCGCGGCGCATCTCCAGCAGCACGTCGAGCGCGCGCGGTGCGCCCGGCGGCACGCGCAACGGCGGGCGGCTCGCGAGCGAGTCGGCCACGGCTCGGGGGTCCCCTGGCGAGACGAGACCCTGCCGCGCCAGCTCGGCGATCCGCTCGGCGGCCGTGCCCGCAGCGGCGTCTTCCTCGCCCACGCGAGGCTCAGCCGGCAGGAACGGGATGATCCGCGCCACGGGCGTTTCGCGGTCGAGCACCGTAATCTGCCCTCCTTGCCTGACGTGGGCGAGATGGCGCGACAGGTTGTTCTTGAGCTCGGCTATCTTGACCATCAACATATGTCCATGATAGCCACATCTGGGGGCCGTGGCAAGAGACCAGCGATTCCGGGAATCGCGGCACGCGTCGGCGGCGATATCTCGATCTGCACGTCCGAAGAACGACGTTGAACGGCTGAGTATTTAATGATAACGTCACGGCGCCGCGTCGCCGGAAGACCCGCAGGATCATTCAGCAGGCCTCTCCGGCCCACCTTCCGTCGAGGAGCATGCCATTGAAGCGAGCCAGCGCCGTTGTCGTCGTCGTCCTTGCCGCCGGCGTCCTGGTGGCGCGGGTATCGTCCCAGACACAGCTGGCGGCCGGCCCGGGCGGCACCGATGTCTATCACGTGAATTTCTCCAAGGCGGTGCCGGGCCAGGCAGTCGCGCTCGGGGAGGCGCTCGCCGTCCCGGACAAGACGGCGCCCATGCCCGATCACTTCGTGGTGCTGCGCCACCAGGAGGGGGACGACTGGGATTACATGGTCATCCAGCACCTTGGACAGAAGGCGGCCATCGATGCGGCACCTGGTCCTGTGCCGCCCACCAGCAAGCTCCGGACGTGGCACAACGATACGTTCGTGGCCGGCCCGTCGTGGCCGGAGTTCACCAAGGTGATGGGGATCGGCGCCGGCGCCGCCGCGGGTGCGGTCTACACAGTGGGCGTCCACCGACCGGTGCCAGGGCATCGCGAGCAGCTGCTGCAGGCGCTGAGCGCCCCTCCGTCTGCGGGCGGAAAGGTGCAGACCGGCGACGTCCTCTTCCAGCACATCGAGGGAGCAGACTGGGTGTTTCTGTCAATCACCAGGCACAGCTCGTGGCAGGACTTCGCGACCGACCGCGCGGGCGCGTCCGCGGCGTCGGGGCCGGGCAGCTGGGGAGACATCCGGCAGCATTCGGCCTTCCATCGGGACACGATCGCCGATCGGATCTACCCGAAGTAGAGTCGATCAGGGATTCCGGATGATTCGGGATGAGGATTCGCGATAGGGATCAGGGATTAGGGATCAGGGATTAGGGATAGAGTGTCTCGATGGACGAGGCGATTCGGGCGGTGCTCGAGGCCCTCCCTCGCGTCGCGTACGGACTTGTGTTCGGTTCCCGTGCGCAGGGGCGCGCCGGGCCCCACAGCGATCTGGACGTCGCGATCGGCGCGGGGAGTGGCGCACGCCTCGATCATCGAGCCATCGGAGACCTGACGTCCCGTCTCGAGCAGGTGACCGGCCTGACGGTCCATCTCGTGCTGCTCGAAGACGCGCCGCCCGCGCTGGCGTATCGTGTGTTCCGCGACGGTCGTGTGATCATGGAGCGTGATCGCGGCGCGCGCGTCACGCGGCAGGCGCGGGCCATTCTCGAGTACCTGGACTTCGCACCCGTGGAGCGGCAGTGTGCACGGGCTGTTCGCGACGCGGCCGCTGATGGTTGATCCGGTCGTGCAGGCGGCCAGGATTGCCGCCGTGAGGGACGCCGTCGCCCGAATCCGCGAGGTCCTGCCCCGCACGGCTGGC
>Ga0299913_10001510_pt1 | contig 17358 bp, 16 predicted proteins | sample RVTome_9_FD_201360 | JGI IMG/M metagenome (GOLD analysis project Ga0299913, IMG submission 201360) | Soil microbial communities from uranium-contaminated site in the Upper Colorado River Basin, Wyoming, United States - RVT155D38 (version 2) ... | reverse complement strand
TCGGGCTCGTGATCGAGGCGGCGACCGGCAGGCCGTTCGAGGACGTGACGAAGGAGCTGGTGCTCGACCCGGCGGGCATGGCGGACACCGGCTACGAGGACCTCGACACCGAGCCCGTGCGCCTCGCGACCGGGTACGTGATCGAGGACGACGTGCCGTTCGAGCGGTGGAAGACCAACGTCTACATGCTCACGGCGTCGCCGATGCCCGACGGCGGGCAGTCGGCGACCGCGCACGACCTCGCGCGCTTCGTCGACGCGCTCCCCGAGCTGCTCGCGCCCGACACGTTCGCCGCGATGACGACGCCGATCGATCCCGACCACGAGGAGCCGTACGGGCTCGGCTGCTTGCTGGGCGTCGAGGACGGCGAGGTCCTGACGATCGGACACGTCGGCGGCGACCCCGGCGTCACCGCGATGCTGACGCGGTACCTCGCCGAGGAGACCACGGTCGTGATCGTCTGCAACTTCGACCGCGGCGCGTGGCCGGCGTCGCAGTTCGTGTGCGAGCAGTTCGGCCTGCACGACCCGCAATGAATCGCTGTCGAGCCCTCGTACCGTTCGACGCGTGACAGGGACCTTCGACCGTGTCGGATGGCTTGGTTGAACCCAATAGTCGGTCCTGCCGTATACGAGGAACGGCGCTGCCACTGCCCCACAGGAGTCCCCATGCGCACTGCCGCCCGTCCGGCCCGCCGGGTCGCCGCGTTGGTCCTGGCCGCTCTCGCGGTGTCACTGGCCGGTCCGCCACCCGCGTCGGCGCATCCGCCGGGCAGCACCGAGCGGGTCAGCGTGGCCAGCCAGTCGACGGCGGGCGGTGACAACGAATCGATGCTGGCCTCGGTCAGCGCCGACGGCCGGTATGTCGCGTTCTGGTCCCGCGCATCGAACCTGGTGCCGGGCGACACCAACGACACCAACGACGTGTTCGTGCACGACCGGGCCACCGGCACCACCGAGCGGGTCAGCGTGGACAGCCGCGAGCGGCAGTCCGTCGGCGGTGACCGGGACGGGCTGCTGGACATCAACTTCGGCCGACCGGTGATCAGCGCCGACGGCCGCTACGTCGCGTTCGCGACCTCGGCGACCAACCTGGCCAAGGGCGACCGCAACCAGACCGTGGACATCTTCCTCCGCGACCGCGCGGCCGGGACGACCGAGCGGGTGAGCATGGCCGACCGCAAAACCGAGGCCAACGGGGAGAGCTCGCACCCGGCGATCAGCCCGGACGGCCGGTTCATCGCCTACAGCTCCTACGCCGACAACCTAGTCCCCGGCGACACCGGCTTCGCCAAGGACGTGTTCATGCTCGACCGGCAGACCGGCACCACCGAACGGGTCAGCGTGAACAGCGCCGGGGAGCAGGCCAACAACGACAGCGACCGCGCGGCGATCAGCGACGACGGCCGTTTCGTCGCCTTCGACTCCAGCGCATCCAACCTGGTGTCCGGCGACGACGACGGCGCATTCGACGTGTTCCTGCGCGACCGGCAGGCCGGCACCACCGAGGGCGTCAGCGTCGTTGCGGTCGAGTTCGGCAACACCAGCATCTCGCCGGCCATCAGCGCCGACGGCCGTTTCGTCGCGTTCGAGTCCTGGGAGTCGGGCCTCGTGCCCGATGACACCAACAACAGCTTCGACATCTTCGTACGCGACCGGGTCACCGGCACCCTGGAACGGGTCAGCGTGGACAGTGCCGGCGTCCAGGGCGACGACTGGAGCCTCAGCCCGGCGATCAGCGCCGACGGCCGGTTCGTCGCCTTCCAGTCCTTCGCCGGCAACCTGGTCGTCGGCGACACCAACTTCGACTACGACATCTTCGTCCACGACCGCCAGGCACACACCACCATCCGAGCCAGCGTCCGCACCGACGGCACCGAAGGCGGTCTCTCACTCGGCAGCCACAACGCCTCCATCAGCGCCGACGGCCAGGTCATCGCCTTCGACTCCGAAGCAGCCCTCGCCCCCGAAGACATCGAATTCCCCGTCGACATCTACGTCCACGACGAACGCTAGACCCGCCGCAAAATTTGCGGATCGGTCGCGCTCTGCCTCACCGACGGCCGCTCCACCTCGAAACGACCGCTCCTCAGTCTGTAGCCGAGTTGGCGGCTTCCTCTTCGGCAGTGCCCTCCAGACTGCCGGTAGAGGTTCAGGTCGCCGTCGTTCGAGGTGAGAGACGAACGACGAGCTCCGCCTCCAACGCCTGGGCGAGCCGTTCAAGGACGGGGATTGTCGGCACGGTGCCACCCGCTTCGAACCGCGCTACCGCCGGCTGCGTCAAACCCGCTGCTTCGGCGAGCCTGGTCTGCGTCCAGCCACGCTGCTCGCGCATCTCGCGCACCGCCTGACCGAGCTCGAATGCCAGCCGAGCCGCCGCGTACGCCTCGGCAGCGCCTGGCTCGGTCATCCGCCGGTCGCGAAGCTGCCGCCAGTCGCTGCGCTCAGCCATCGCTGCTCCCCTCCGCCAACTCGTCCACCGTGTGAGCCTCGGCCACACACCGCTGCCACGCTCGTCGGGCACGGGCGACTTCACGTCCTTCTCGCATCCGCGTCTTGCGGAACACGGTCAACAGCACGATCCGCCGTCCAGGTGCGATCCAGTAGGTCAGCCGGACCGCACTCCCATCGAGGTGGAACCGCAGCTCCCGCAACTTGCCGTCCAACTGCCTGGTGTACGGCTCACCCAACAACGGCCCTTGCGCTGCCAGCAGGTCGACGTAGAAGGCAGCCGTCGCGAACTGCCCCGTGGGCAATCGCTCCAGCCAGTCCCGAACCTCCGGTTCCAGCTCTACGTTACCCCAGTCCATACCATCGATGCTATAGGGACGCTCGTTCGCCAGGGCTTCACCACGCCGGTTGCTCAACCGGGCGACGAGGATTCACCCGTTGTGACTGGCGATCCTGCTGCGACCGGGTAACGTCGGCGGCACCCACGCCTTCCTGGACTGGCTGCACGCCCAGAAGCTGTCCTAGCTTCACGAGCCGTGAGGTGACCGGGCATTACTGGCTTTGTGTTCTGCTCGCAGCCTGCTCGATGGCCTCCGTGAACCCCACCGGGCAGGACACGCCGGTGCCGCCGATGCCGCAGTAGCCGGCGGGGTTCTTGGCGAGGTACTGCTGGTGGCAACGATCAGCGGCCCTCACGACCGCGATCCGACCCTCGCCAGAGGCCGACACTGCCCGCAATACCGAACCTGAGCACACCGTACGAACCGCCGCGTCATAAGCCACCTCCACTCCGGGGAAGGGACCGTGCCACCGGCCGTACCTGGGATCAGTACCGCCCCTCTGACCCGCACCGCCGCGACAATGCCCGCACTCCGCAACATGCACCGTTGCCCGATGACCATGCGCCTGCCAGTTCTCGTAGACCCACAACTCCACAAGCGCGACCGTAGGCGCACCAGCAACAGCCGACCAGATCCAAGACCCCAGCCGCTACATGGCAACAACTACTCGGCCTTAGCGGACCTGGCGGCCTCCTCCACCACATCCGCGAAGCCGACGGGGCAGCTCACCCCTGTCCCACCGATGCCGCAGTAGCCGTCTTTATTGCGTGCGAGGTACTGCTGGTGGTCGTGATCGCTCGTGGAGCGCCTCTCACCACACCCGGACACCCTCCATGCCGTGGCTTCTCAGCTCGTCATCTGCTGTACGGTCGTCCGACCTCCGCAAGTTACTTGAATTATGCGGACACAACGGCAAGTCGCAGTAACGGGGCGAATTGGCTGGGAAGGTGGTGCGAGTGGGCAATTGGTTGAACCTGCGCGCCTTGACGTTTGCGTTAGTGTTTTCAATGGCTACGACGGCTGTGGCGATATCAGTCAACTATGCCACCAGTGCAGCAACCCGCCCCATCCTGTGGGCACTAGTCGGAATCAGTACGCTCGCCACCGCGTTGGCAACAATGTGGTACACGCATAGCACCAGCGCCCCACACCGAAGAGGCACGACAGCTCGCAGCTGAGAAAAAATTGAAGCTTGAGAGAGGTCTGGCCGAGAAAGAAAAACTTGAGCAGGTATTTCGCGATCCCGGCTGGCACCACACGCTTTCGACAATCTATGACAACCCTGCCTCGCCGAAATTGTATCGATTTCCGCTACTCGCATCCATGGGCGAGATTTTCCAATCTGGGTATGGCAGAACCCTGCGCCCACGCTCGATCTGGATACGGTGCTCGTCAAGCCTTTAGACCTCACAAGGATACCTGACGAGGACTCATATGCTCCATGGTACAACCCCTCGACCCCCTTGAAGAAGGAGTACGCGAGTCTCCTACGCAGCGCTAATGATCAGAACAGGTTTAATGGTGCTTGCTACCGTCTGATGAAGATTTCTCTAGACGCATCTCAGATGTACCGCGTCGATGCTTCGCAGGGTGGGACTCGCTTGTTACATCGGAAGCCCTGGATAAGGAACTCATTGATGCCTTATGCGCTGGCCTAACCCAACCAATTGGGCTTAGTCAACTACCCAGGCGGGAGTGGGAGCATTCTGTCGCTAAAGGTTCGCCCGTTGTGGACGGCAGTAACCGCTGTGCGGCACTCTCGGTCTCGGCGACTGTGATAGTCGCCACTGGAAATAATGAGTTTGAGCTATGGCTAACTCGTCGATCATTAGATGTCGCCACTCACCCAATGTTCTACCATGTCACCCCGTCAGGGATTCTCGCACCCCTCGGGGGTGCATCTCAGAAGTGGGATGCCGAGTTTTCAGTGAAAAAGTCCATCCTTCGAGAATATGCCGAAGCGCTCTTCAGCTATAAGAAGCTTGAGCGCGGCCGGCTGGAGGACGGCCGCCTATTGACCGCCTACAACCTGCTAAGCGATCCTCGGATCCACTCCCTGCTGGCCGCAGAAACTGCTGGCGACGTAAAGATCCGCTACACCGGCTTGTCGGTAAATTTGTTGACCCTGCGCCCAGAGATTCACACGCTGATACTCGTGCCAAATGCGGATTGATGGAGCCGGGAGATAGGTCTGGCGGAAAATGACGGACATCCCTTGGTGTTTAATTGGGAGTCGGACAACTACCATCCTATCACCCTCGATGCCTCGATGAGGCCAGTACAAGGTATGCCCGAATTACATCCTGCCAATTTGGTTCCAATGCCGCAGCCGCTATTGCGCTCGCCTTGCCAGCAGCACGGCAACTCGTATCGGGTGGGCCACTTAGCGGAATATAGTCGATTGCAAGCCGTGAGCTCAGCTCATTCCGGAGCGAGAATGTCACCTCGCGCAAACTACTCAACGTTCGGCTCAGCGCATGGGCATTCGCGTACCGGCGCGCAGGGGATGGCGGTAATCAGCCACCATGACGTCTTCGGAGTCGCCGGGTATGCGGAGGTACGCCTGGCCGGGCTTCGGTTTCTCTGTGAACACGTGGTTGATCAGATCGTCGCTGTAGAGGTTCCGCTTGCCGACCTTCGTCTGGTTGGGCGTTGATAGCCTTGGCCGCGGCATCGACGGCCTCCCGGTAGTGCTCGCTGCCCAGAGCGACCGGTCCGTATCCCACACCCACGGGTGGAATCCGGCGGCCGACCTCAGTGAGCGAACTGGCAGGACAATCCCCGCGCCGTTGATGCCCGACCACCTCGCGGTCGCCGTGCTCTCGCGATGTCTTCCACGTTCAAGCGATGGAGAGCCAGTCGAGGAACCGGCGCCCGCGGTCGCTGATCCATGGGTCGTACATGGCACGGCCGGTGACCATGCCGGAGCCTGGTCCGCCGAGCTGCAGCCGGGCGAGGTCGTCGAGAATGAGTTCGATCATGTCTGCCGCGTAGGGCCACTGGGCGAGGTCGAACACGGTGCGCCGGGGGCCGGAGGCGTAGTCCGGGGTGTCCTTACGGTGGGCTTCGAGCCAGCCGCGGGGGTCGGCGCCGAAGGCGAGGATCGCGACGTGGGCCGGTTCGAGTTCGTCGATCCACCGCAGGTACCGAAGCGTCCACATGTTCGCGATGGGGTCCGGCGGATGTGTCGCCGCGTTGATGAGGACGGCCCTCAGCAGGTCAAGTTTCTCCTCGATGTGCTCGCCGAGCGCGATACGGGTCGCGTCGTGTACTGCGGTGACGAACTCAGGCCGATCACCGAGTCCATCGAGATCGATCCCGCGGGCATCGAGCGCGACGAGCAGCTCGTGCATCTTGCGGAGCCAAGCCTCGTGCCGGCGGGCGTACGGTACGCCGAAGATGTTGTTCAAGAGACCGACGACAGTGCTCCCACCGGGGAACTCCCCAAGGATGGCCAGAGCGACACCTACGGACTTGTCGCGGGCCGTCGGGTGTGGCGGCGGCGGGATCGGTTCATCGGTCACGCCGACAACGCTACGCGGAGCGCCGACGCTCGACTCCGAGAGATACCGGCACCCAAATCCGTCCAGCCTGGACGCAGTGACGTGGCCCGGCCGACTCGCTGGGCCACGTCGTGTCCAGCGGCCCCGGCAAGCAGGTGTACTCCTAGCTCTCCCCCGCTGACCGGCTCGCCTCCTCTACTGCCTCGCTGAAGCCGACCGGGCACGACACCCCGGTGCCGCCGATGCCGCAGTAGCCGTTGATGTTGCGTGCGAGATACTGCTGGTGGTAGTCCTCGGCGTAGTAGTAGTCGGCTAGCGGGGCGAGCTCGGTGGTGATCTCGCCGCGGCGGGCTGCGGTCAGCGCGGCCTGGAACTGGGCGCGGCTGGCCTCGGCCGCGGCGCGCTGGGCGTCGTCGGTGTAGTAGACGGCGGAGCGGTACTGGGTGCCGGTGTCGTTGCCCTGGCGCATCCCCTGGGTGGGGTCGTGGTTCTCCCAGAAGGACTTGAGCAGCTCCGAGTAGGAGATCACCGCGGGGTCGTACACGACGAGCACGACCTCGGTGTGCCCGGTGCGCGAGGAGCAGACCTCCTCGTACGAGGGGTTCGGCGTGTAGCCCCCGGCGTAGCCGACGGCCGTCGAGTAGACGCCGGGCAGGTTCCAGAAGATGCGCTCGGCGCCCCAGAAACAGCCCATGCCGAACACCGCCCGCGCGAGCCCGTCGGGGAAGGGCGGCACGATCCGACGGTCGCCGTGCACGAAGTGGTACTCGGGCACGCGCAGCGGCGTCGCTCGGCCGGGCAGCGCGTCCGCGGGATCGATCATCGCGGTCTTGCGGGAACTGAACAAAGCCATGCCAGCGAGGGTAGTCCGGCGGATGCGGCGAGGTGGTTGTCGGTTCCTTACGGAGCCGTCGCGCTGGCCGGCAGCGGTTGGACCGCCGGCGCGGCGGCAGGCGCGGCGGCAGCGGGCGGAGCGGCAGAGGTAGCAGGAGCGACAGCGGCGGCCGGCGCGCGTGCCGGTCGCGTTCGCCCGCGGCGGAAGAGGTACCGCCGCAGCTTCATCGCCGGGCTCTCCACCACGTGCCAGGACAGCAGGCCGAGCGCGAGGGCGATCGGCACCGCGACGAGCGCGACCATCATCGGGGAGCGAACGCCGACGTGCAGCACGGCCTGCTCGGTCGGGAAGCCGTACAGGTACACGCCGTAGCTGGCCACCGTCAGCCAGGACGGCAGCCACAGCCGCCGCGGCAGCAGCTCGCCGATCGTCAGCACCACGTACGGCACCGTCACCAGCCTGACGATCTCCGCCATCGCCGAGCCGTGCATCACCACGTCGATGCCGACGCAGATCAGCACGCCGGCCCAGCTGAACCGGATGCGGTCCCGGTACAGGTATGCGGCCATGCCGACGCAGTAGACCGCCAGGTACTGCAGCAGCGGCGCGGTGGGGATCATCAGCAGGGTCTTCGGCGGCACGATCTGGCGGGTCAGTATGCGTTGGAACGCGGCGGCGAAGACGACGGCGGCCAGCACGAGCACGAAGCGCCGCCGCAGCAGTCCGAACAGTCCGGCGGCCAGCACGATGGCGTACCCGAGGACCTCGACGGGCAGGCTCCAGAGCGAGCCGTTCACGGCGTTGGGGTACGGGTTGCCGGTGAACACCCCGGGCAGGGCGTACTGCTGCGGGAAGAGCTGCAGGTTGTTCGTGAGGTAGCTGAACGTCTTGGGGTGTCCGAGATAGTCCCGCAGCGGCAGCGTGGTCAGCAACGGGCCGAGCACGAAGGCCGCCGCGAGCAGCACGACGACGAGGCCGGGCACGATCCGAAGCGTCCGGCGTACGGCGAACCGCCACGCGCTCGGGTCGCGCTCCCAACTCCTCGTCACGTGATAGCCGCTCATCGCCATGAAGGCGGCGACCGCGATTACGCCCAGGTCCACGCCGAACGCGCTCGGCAGCACGCTGCCGCCGGTGCGGGTCAGCGGGGCGGTGTGGTCGACGATGATGGCGAAAGCGGCCAGTAGCCGAACCGTGCCGAAGCCGTCGCCACCGGCGGTCGGCGACGTCGGCGAAACGGAGGATTCGGGGGAACGTCCAAGCCGCAGGCGCGAGATGCCCACCCCAGCCTCCTCCCGCCAGCCCGGCCGCCGGCGGACCGTAGGATAGCGGGGCCGTGGCGCGGGCTGGCCAGGTCGGGGCCGTGGGGCGCCCATGCGGGACGGCGTCGGCAGGGTCCGGCGGCAACTGAGGGAGGCAGGGGACGTGACCTGGCAGGACGAGCTTCGTCAGCTCGACGAGGCTCTCGCGGAGGGTCGGGTCTCCGCCGAAGATTACCGCAACCGCCGAGATCAACTGCTGGCCAGCGCCGCGAGCGTCGCACCACGTGCGGGTGACAAGGGGTCCACCGACTCGGCCAAGGAGCCGGGCACCGGCAGCCCCTTTCCGCCGCCGTTCCGTTGGAACGCCGAGACGCCGGCCGAAACCACGCAGGTCATCGGCGCCGTCGCCGGCGAGGATGCCGAACCCACGCCGGGCGACAGCGACCGCACACAGGTGGTACCCGGCGAGACGACTCAGGTGGTACACCGGCCGCCGACCGGCGACCCGGCGCACCCCGGCCCTCCTTCGGCGCCGGGCCAGCCGGCACCGGGCCAACCGCCCGGCCAACCTCCGCAGGGCCAACCTCCGCAGGGCCAGCCTCCGCCTGTGCACGATCCCTGGGCCGGGCATCAGGTCGGTTCGAACGCGCCGCCGTGGGCCAACGCCGACTCCGAGCCGCTGCTCAGCTGGGGCAGCTTCCAGCCGCAGGGGCCGGAGGTCTTCGAGACCCGAGGCGGCGGCAAGGGCAAGGTGTTCGCCATCCTCGCCGTCGCGCTGCTGGTGGTGGTCGCTACGGCGGGCACGGTCTACCTCACGCTGCTGCGGCCCGGAAACGGCGCGGCTCCGCAGAACCCGCCGGCCGCCAGCGTCACGACCACCGTGGCGACGTCGACCAGCAAGCCGCCGGAGACGTTCGGGCCGCTGTTCATCCCGGAGGGCCGCACGTCTGGCCCGAAGACGTTCAAGGCGGAGGAGCTGTTCGCCGCCAAGCCGCTGCCGACCCCGGACCTCCTGGTGCTGAAGCAGGCCGGCCTGAGCGAAGCCAAGTCGATCGTGGTGGTCAGCAAGGCGACGACGACGAGCATCTGGGCGTTCACGCCCGGCTCGGATCCGGCCGACCTGGAGGAACTGCTGCTCACCGACCAGGCGCGGTTCGGCTTCGTCGAGGCGCCCGACGCCGCGCAGGGCGACGTGCGGGCGTTCAGCTCCAAGCAGGAGAGCGCCAGCAGGACCGTCCACGTCTTCCGCACGCACTACGTCAGCGGCCCCGACGTCATCCGCGTCGAGTCGTTCGACGTCAGCGACGACGTCGCGCGCGAGCAGTTCGACCACGTCCTCGAACAGCAGCTCAAGCACAATCCACCGACGTGACCGCACTGGAGTCCCCCGCGCCGACCCGGTCGGTCGACGACGCCACGCCAACCTCCGTACGGGTGGCCGTGGTCGCCTACGAGCTCGCCCTGTCCGACCTGTGGCGATGCGTGCGATCGCTGAACCGCAGCGTCCAGCACGCCTTCGACGACCCGGTGGTCGCGCCGAACGCCGTGACGATGACCATCGGCGACTGCTCGGGCCGGCGGCTGGTCGACGAGCCCGCACTGCGGGACCTGCGGGACGGCACCGACCCGCGGCTGCACCTCGACTACACGTGGTTCGGCCGCAATCTCGGCCACAGCGGCGGCTGCAATGCGCTGGCCGCGGACACCGCGGAGGACGCGCTGCTGTTCTTCAACCCGGACACCTACGCGTCACCGCGGCTGCTGAAGCGGCTGCTTGCGAGCCTGCGCGACCCGGCTGTCGTGGCCGTCGACGCGCGGCAGATCCCCTGCGAACACCCGAAGGCGTACGACCGCGTGACCGGCGACCAGAGCTGGGCGAGCGGCGCGTGCCTGATGGTCCGGACGTCGGCGTTCCGCGATGTCGGCGGCTTCGACGCCGCGTCGTTCCCGTTGTACGTAAACGACGTCGACCTCAGCTGGCGGCTGAGGTTGCGCGGCGGACGCGTCGTGCACCAGCCCAACGCGGTCGTCTTCCACGACAAGCGGCTCGACCGCCAGGCGGCCATGCGGCCCACCAGGACCCAGGAGTACGAGGGGCTGCTCGGCCGCCTGCTGCTCGCGACCAGGTACGGCAGGCCGGACATCGTCGCCGAGACGATCGGGATCGTCACCGCGTCCGGCAGCAGCGAGCAGCGGCGTGGTATGCGCGAGTTCGAGCGGCGCCGCGATCGCTCCGAGCTGCCCGAGGCGCTGCCCGGCGCGGCATCCGTCGCGGAGTTCGTCAACGGCGAGTACAGCCGGCACCGATTCTGAGAGGCCCCGATTCCGAGAGGTGCTGCTCCGTGGGTAAGTACGAGTTCAGCTTTGCGGACGACAGCACGTACCAGGCCGCGTTCGGGCTGCTCTCCGACGCCCACCCGGGCGGGGCGGTGGTGCTCGACCTCGGCTGCGGGGACGCCGCCGTCGCCCGCCCGCTCACCGCGCTCGGCGCCGCCTACGTTGGCGTCGACCTCGACCAGGACTCGATAACCAAGCTCGTCGACTCCGGCTTCGAGGGTCACGTCATGGACCTGTCCGGGGACGATGTCGCCGAGCGGCTCCGCCGGCTGGTCCGCGGGCGGCGCCTGGCGGCCGTGCTCTGCCTGGACGTGCTCGAGCACCTGACGGAGCCCGCCGAGCTGCTGCGCGCCCTCGCCACGGTCGCGCAGGACAGCCCGGACGTGGAGATCGTGGTGAGCATCCCGAACGTGGCGCACGTCGACCTCGCCCGGCAGCTGCTCATCGGCAACTGGACGCCCACCGAGACCGGCCTGCTGGACCGCACCCACGTCCGGTTCTTCACCGACCGGACGCTGACCGAGCTCATGGCGTGCTCCGGCTGGTACGAGTCCGCCCGGCAGGACCTGCTGCGCGTCCGGTCCGACCAGCACCTGCCGAACCATCCGGCGTTCGGTGCGGACGCTGCGCTCGCCCGGTTCACCAGCCTTGTCCGGTCCGGCCCAGATGGCCACGGCGAGGTCAACCAGTTCGTCCGCCGCTACCACCGTGGTGCGGTGCGGAGGTCCGGGACCAGCGAGCCGGGTACCGCGCCGTTCCTCAGCATCGTGCTGCGCACCCAGGGGCGGCGGCCCGAGACCCTCGCCGAGGTGTTGTGCTGCCTCGCCGCGCAGACCGAGCCGGACTTCGAGGTCGTCCTCGTCGTGCACGGCCCGGACCAGGCACCGGCCACCCGGCGGCTCGTCGAGGAGTTCGACGGGAACATCGCGCAGCGCGTCCGCGTGGTGCCGTGCGCCGGGGGCGGCCGGTCGCGCCCGGCCAACGTCGGGCTCCGGCTCGCGACCGGCGAGTACGTCGCCTTCCTGGACGACGACGACCTGGTGCTCGCCCACTGGGTGGAGACGTTCAAGCGCGGCGCGCTGGAGCACCCCGGAATGGTCGTCCGGTCGTGGGCGGCCGAGCAGCACCGGGAGTGGTCGGCCGACGGCGGGCTCGCCACGCATGCGCCCACCGGCCCGCTCATCCCGCTGTACGCGAAGGACTTCGACATCGTCCGGCACGTCCGGCAGAACGAGACGCCGATCCACTGCTTCGCCTTCCCCCGGGCCCTGCGCGACCTGGGGTTGGAGCTGGACGAGTCGGTCACGGTCTGCGAGGACTGGCAGTTCTTCATGCGGGCCGCCTCGCTGTGCGGGGTGCACGACACACGGCAGCTGACCGCGATCTACAACAAGTGGTCCGAGCACAGCTCCGCGCAGCTGGTGCACGCCGGCGAGTGGTCGACCATGCGGTCGATGATCCACACCCAGCTGGATCGGGCGCCGTTCCTGCTGCCACCCGGCTCGATCTCGCAGCTGGACCGCATGCTGGAGAGCCTGGGCCGCCTGGAGACCGCGGAGGCCGAGGCGCTGGCGTACCGGCAGGTCGCCGAGAACGCGCTGCAGGCGATCGATGAGCTGCGCGGCTCCACGTCGTGGAAGGTCAGCGCGCCGCTCCGCGCCGCGCGGACCCTTGGCCGGCGGATCTCCGGCCGGTTGCGCGGCCGGCGGTGATGGTCAGCCGACGGGGCGCTTGGCCAGCTCGGCGCCGATGATGCTGATGGCCTGCGGGGACAGCATCGGGTTGATGCCGCCGATGAGGCTGCGCTCGACCGCCTGGAACACCACGACCTCGCTCTCGGCAAGCATGGCGGCCGCGGCGCGCGGGTCGGCGCCGACCGCGTCGACGTGCAGCAGCGTCAGCTCGCCGAAGCCGCCGGCCAGGTACGGCGCGGCGAACAGGGTGAACGAGTCGGCGATCATGCCGGCCTTCGCGGCCACCACGCCCTTGCCGGCCGGCTGGGACAGCTTCGTCGGCGTACGGAAGTCGCCAGGCACCGGGCGGCTGCGGATCGTCGTGCCGTCGGTCGCCAGGTCGTAGGTCTGCAGCGGGTACTCCACGCGGCGCCCGGTCAGCAGCAGCAGGTCGGCGGGCCGCTTGACGACCGCGGCCGGCGTGGCGCGCCACGCCGCGGTGACGCCCGGCCGCACCGCCTCGGCGACCGCGCGGGTCATGGCCAGGCCGCCCTCGTAGGTCCAGTGCGTGTCGGCCCGGCCGTACACGGGGGCACCACGGCGCACGGCGGCCAGTTCGAGTGCGGGCCGCAGGTCGACGGCCCCGGCCGTGCCGACCGCTCGCCGCCAGAACTCCTCGCGGGCCTGCTTCGCGCACTCGCTGCCGACGTACCGACCGGGCAGGTACTGCGGCACCATCGTCGTCTTGTCCGGCGCCACCACGAACACGAACTGCCGCCCGGAGTCCTCAACCACGGCACGCAGCCGCTCCAGGGACGCAATCACGTCGTCCAGCTGCCGCTCCGGCAGGCAGGCACCGAGCACGTCGTAGCCCAGGTAGAGCCAGCCCTCGGCGCCCTCGATCACCTTCGGGAACCCGGCCGCGCGCAGCTCGTCGCGGTCCCGCTCGCTCGGGCTCGGCGCGATCGGCCCGGCGACCGGACTCTGGGGCGGCGGCTGCTCACCCAGCCTGGGCGGCTCGCGGAAGACGCCCCGGCTGATGCCGTCCGCGGCGCTCACCGCGCTCTCCCGGAACGGCAGATGGTCCGTGGCCCACTGCGGCAACCCGGTGAAGAAACCCCAGCCGCTCGCCACGCTCGGGAAGCTCGCCAGCCGGTGGTTCTCGAACTCCGCAGGCCGGACGCCGAGGCCGAGGGCCAGCACCGGCGCACAGAAGAAGATCAGCGCGCAGACCAGCGCGGTCCGCTGACGGCTGCTGTGCCGCGGCCGGTACAGCGGATGCTCGGTCGGCAGCCACGCCTCGTGCACCGGCGGCAGCGGCGCAAGCACGACGGTGCGCTCCGCGTCGGTCTCCGGCTCCGGCACCCAACCAGCCTAACCGCGCCCCTGTCCCCACCCTGGCGACTCGCATCCGTATCGACGTTTTCGCGCGCCCAGAACGTCGATACGGATGCGAGTCGATGTAGCGGGCTCAGCTCGCCGAGCGGGGGCGGAAGACGCGGCGGTAGTCCGTCGGCGCGACGCCGACCACGCGGTGGAAGTGGTGCCGCAGCAGCGCGGCCGTGCCGAACCCGCTCTCGGTGGCGATCTCGTCCACGCCGAGCCGCGTCTCCTCCAGCAGCCGCCGGGCGTGCAGCACGCGCTGCATGGTCAACCAGCGGTGCGGCGTCGTCCCGGTCTCCGCGACGAACCGCCTGGCGAAGGTGCGCTCGGACATCTGGGCGCGGCCGGCGAGGCTCGCCACGGTGTGCTCCGTCGCGATGTTGCCGAGCATCCAGGCGAGCAGCGGCTGCAGGCTCTCGCCGGTGCACTCGGGGATCGGCAGCTCGACGAACTGCCGCTGGCCACCTTCGCGCTGCGGCGGCACCACCATGCGGCGGGCGATCGCCGTCGCCGGGCCGGAGCCGAGCTCGCGGCGCACCACGTGCAGGCAGGCGTCGATGCCGGCGGCCGTGCCCGCGCTGGTGACGATGTTGCCGTCGTCGACGAACAGCACGTCGGGGTCGAGGTGCGCGCGCGGGAACCGGGCCGCGAAGTCGTCGACGTAGCGCCAGTGCGTGGTGCACCGGCGGCCGTCGAGCAGGCCGGCCGCCCCGAGCACGAACGCGCCGCTGCACACGGTCAGCAGGGTGGCTCCGCGCTCGGCCGCGGCGCGCAGCGCGGCCAGCACCGGCTCCGGGTATTCGTCGCGGATGGTGAACGCCGGCATCGCGATCAGGTCGGCGCCGTCCATCGCGTCGAGCCCGAACTCCGGGGTGAGCAGCGCGCCGACGCTGGTGCCGAGCGGCGCGCCCGGCCGTTCGGCGCATACTCGGAACTCGATGGGCGGCACCCCGTCGTCGGTGCGGTCGATGCCGAACACCTCGCAGATCACGCCGAACTCGAAGGGCGCGACGCCGTCCATCAACACGCTCGCGACGGTCTTCAGCATGCCGACCAGGATAGATTGGCAGGATATTGTTGTAAAGGGTCAGAGCTGCCACTGTTGGCTGGAAGTAGCGTGGCGCAAACTTACTGCCATGGCAACCCTGGCACTGACACTGATCATCCTGGGGCTCGTGGTGTACGCCATCGAGCGCAACCACCGGCGCGAGGTGCGCGTCGCAGGCGGCCTCGCCGGCAGCGGTCACGTCGAGGACCGCGACGCCGAGCGCGTGCTCACCGACCTGCGCGCCGCGTCGTCAGCCGGCGGCGACCAGCATGCGCACGGGCGTTCCTGAAGTTCCGCGAGGCGGCAAAGCGTCGATACGGATGCGAGTCGACGTTCCGGCGGGCGGCAAACGTCGACACGGAGGCGAGTCGGCACTCCCGACCGTGGAAACCGTCGATACGGATGCGAGTCGACGTTCTGGGGCGCGGAAAACGTCGATACGGATGCGTGTCGGTGGGCCGGGATAGCGTGAGGCCGTGTTCGTGGTGATGCGGCCGACCGTGCCCGCGCTGGCGCCGTTCGTGGAGTCGTTCTGGTACTTCGCGCAGCGGCTGCCGAACGTGCGCGAACGCGTGCTGCCCACCGGCGAGATGCAACTGCTGGTCAACCTGCACGAGGACGAGCTGCGCAGCTACGACGAGCTCGGACGGGCGCGGCCGGTGGCCGGATCCGCGCTGCAGGGCGTCCACGGCGGCCCGGTCACGATCGACACCGCGCAGCAGCGGGCCATCGTCGGCGTCGGGTTCCGGCCGGGCGGCGCGTTCCCGTTCTTCGCGCCCCCGGCGTCCGAGGTGCGCGACGGCCTGGTCCCGCTCGACGCACTTTGGGGCCGCGACGGAGCCGTGCTGCGCGACCGGCTGCTGTCGGCGCACGGGCCAGACGCCGTGCGGCCCGACTGGCTGCTGTCCGCGCGCCGGCCGGACACCGTGCTGAGCGACGGGGTGCAGTCGGCGTCCGAGCCGGGCGCCGTGCGGCCCGACCACCTGCCGCACGGGCCGGATGCGGTGCTGCGCACGCTGCAGGCCGTGCTGCTCGAACGGCTGGCGCGCCCGCTGGTGCCCGATCCCGCCGTCGGCTACGCGGTGGCCGCCTTCGAGCGCGGCGCCGGCGTCGCCACCGTGGCCGAGCGGCTCGGCATGACCCACAAACGCTTCGCCGGCCGGTTCACCGACCAGATCGGGCTCACCCCCAAGCGCTTCGCCAGGGTGCGGCGCTTCCAGCGGCTGATCGCGGCCATCCCGGCACAGGCCTCGGTGGACTGGGCACGGCTGGCCGCCGACCGCGGCTACTACGACCAGGCGCACCTCATCCACGAGTTCCGCGCGTTCTCCGGCGTGCGCCCCACCGAGTACCGTCCGCGCTCCGCGAACGAGCGCAACCACGTGCCGATTTCTCCAATGCAGGCCGGCGCGGACCGCGCAACCATGGGGCCATGACCATTCAAGCCATGTACCCGCGCCTGGTCGTCTCCGACGCGGCCAAGGCGATCGAGTTCTACCTGGCGGCCTTCGACGCCAAGGAAACCGAGCGATACACCAACCCCGCCGGCAAGATCGTGCACGCCGAGGTGCGGATCGGCGACATCCGCATCGCCGTCAAGGACGAGGGTGACGGCGACCCGGCGCCTACCTCGATCGGCGGCTCACCCGTGATCATGGCCATCGAGGTCGACGACGCCGACGCGGTCGGCGCGAGCATGGAGCGCGCCGGCGCCACCGTCGTCTACCCCATCCAAGACTGGGAGTACGGCAGCCGCGGCGGCCGCCTCGCCGACCCGTTCGGCCACCTCTGGATGATCTCCCAGCAGCTCGAGGACCTCACCCCCGAGGAGATCCAGCGCCGCACCGACACCATGTACGACACCTGATCACAGCCATCCCACCTCGCCTTCGGATGCCACTCGCCACCTGATCGCGGGTGGCGGGAACACGTCGCCGAAAGCCCACTGGGTCACGGCCTCACGCAACTGTGGAACGGTGATGAATGCTTCTCGCGGGAACTGGCTGAATGTTGGATTCCATGGATCCTGCACCAGCGTCACATCGTCGCGGCCAGCATCACCTTGAGCCAACCACTGATGGCTCAAGCCGTCCTTGTCGAATACCAGCGTAGCGGCCGCAGCAACCTCGTGTTCCTGGTCGACATCGAACTGAAAATTGGAAGGTGGAAACTCCGGTCCGGTCGGCTTGTGCCCCTCAGGCTTGAGGGACAAACACACCGTCGACGTTCTCACCGAAGAATGCAAAACCAAGTCCATGAAGTAATTCAGCCCATCCTGGTTGACCAGATATGCACCGAATGATGAGCCCTTGACGTAGAACCTGCCGGATGGGACCAATGCATGGTCGACAGCGTGCGCCAAGTCCGACCTACACAACTGACCGCCGGTCAGAGCCGTCACAGGGGTCGGTTGCATGCCTCTGTGGTGGCTATGTCAGTCTGACCACACCGGCATCGACGGGTCATCGAGCCACAGTAGGTGACGGCCGGTGGCTGTGACGTCGAGCCCGTAGCGCTGTTGGTCAG
>Ga0299913_10001509_pt1 | contig 17358 bp, 15 predicted proteins | sample RVTome_9_FD_201360 | JGI IMG/M metagenome (GOLD analysis project Ga0299913, IMG submission 201360) | Soil microbial communities from uranium-contaminated site in the Upper Colorado River Basin, Wyoming, United States - RVT155D38 (version 2) ... | reverse complement strand
CCTGTGTGAACAACTGGCCTTTTCGGGCCAGTGGGTGTCACACCTCGGTTGGATACTTGGGCTCACGACGTTGGGCTGGGTGTTCGACGGGGGCTGGTGCGGGTGAGCAATCTGCGGTCGGCGGTGGACGAGGTCCTGGGACAGGACCCGCATTGCCTTGCGGACGTGGAACTTGCCGAGCGGCTGGTCGAGCTGGAACAGCAGATGGCGAGGTTGATGGCCGCGCAGTTGGCGACGTTGGCGGTGTTCGACGCCCGTCACGCCTACACCGCGGATGGGTGTCAATCGTCGGCGGCGTGGCTGCGCAAGGTGTGCCGGCTCGCGGCGGGTGACGCGGCGGTGCGCACGCGCACGGCACGGCGCTTGCGGGATTCGCAGCGGGACGTGGCGGCGGCGTTGGCCGATGGGGCGATCACGTGGACGCACACGCGGGTGTTGTCCGAACACATTGGTGCGACGACCCAGCGGCTGCTGCTCGCCCAGCCCGCGGGTGCGGACCCGCAGACGGTGAAGGATGTGGCCGCGGCGGCGGAACGAATCCTGGTCGACGCCGCCCGCGAGCTCGACCCGACTGACACGGGCCGGGTGGCGCGCCGTTGGCAGCACACCGTGGACCCTGACGGGTTCGACATGGACGCGACCAGCTTGCACGGCGCACGCCACCTGCACGTGTCGGCGACGTGGGGCGGCATGGTCCGCATCGACGGGGAACTCGACCCCGAGGGCGGCCAGGTATTCCTGTCCGCGATCGAAGCGCTCGCCGCACCGCACGGCCCGGTCGACTCGCGGTTGTCGTCGCAGCGGCGCGCGGACGCGCTCGTGGAACTGTCCCGCCGCGCCCTGGACTCCGGCGGCCTGCCCGACCACGGTGGGGACCGGCCGCACGTCGTCGTCGAAGTCACCCTGGACAGCCTCGAACGGCGGCTGGGCTGCGCACCCGGCGAGCTGGCCCGCACCGGCCCCATCCCCGCCGAAACCGCCCGTCGCCTCGCATGCGACGCCGGGGTGACCAGGATCATCACCGGACCCGACAGCGAGCCGCTGGACGTGGGCCGCAAAACCCGCGTGATCCCCACCGCGATCCGCCGGGCACTCACCCACCGTGACCGTGGCTGCCGCTGGCAAGGCTGCGACTACCCCGCACAGTGGACCGACGCCCACCACATCCAACACTGGGCCGACGGTGGCCCCACCAACCTCGACAACCTCATCCTTCTCTGCAGGCGACACCACCGCGCCATCCACGAAGGCCACCAGCCCTTGGAAAAACCGCCTCCATAGCCGATGAAGGAACGGGCCTGCCTTGGAGCGAGCGCTCAAAGGGTTTTCTGCCGAGCGAAAAGGCAGGCCCGTTCCTCAGCGCGTTAGAGCAGGTGTTCGAGGCCCACGGTGAGACCGGGGGTCTGGCCGACGCGCTTCACCGCGAGCAGCACGCCCGGCATGAACGACGAGCGGTCAATCGAGTCATGACGGATCGTGAGCGTCTGGCCCTCGGCGCCGAACACGACTTCCTGCGAGGCGACCAGGCCCGGCAGGCGGACCGAGTGGATCGGCACGCCGTCGACGATTTCGCCGCGCGCCGGGTGTCCGTCAGGGCCGGGCACCTCGGGCGCATCGCCACGCGCAGCGGCGATCAGCTTCGCCGTGCGCAGCGCCGTACCACTGGGCGCGTCGACCTTGCGATCGTGGTGCAGCTCAGCGATCTCGACGTGCGGCATGTGCCGCGCGGCCTGCTCGGCGAAGCGCATCATCAGCACCGCGCCGATCGCGAAGTTCGGCGCGACGATGCAGTTGACCGAGCCGGTCTTCTCCCCCAGCTCGGCCAGGTCCGCATCGCTCATGCCGGTCGCCCCGACCACGACGTGCACGCCGTGCTCCAGCAGCCACAGCGCGTTGCGCTTGACCGACTCGGGCGTGGAGAACTCCACCGCCACGTCGGCGCCCGCATCGAGGATGTCCTGCAACGAGTCGCCCATGTCGACGCGCGCGACCAGCTCGCAGTCGGGGTCGGCCTCCACGGCCGCGCACACCGTGGCGCCCATGCGCCCCTGCGCTCCGACGACCGCCACCCGGATCATCGCTGCCGCCTTTCCGCCTACGCCGCTTGCAGCCGGCGCGCGAACGCCTTGCGCTCGGCCGCACCGAAGGGTCCGACCACCGCCAGCGCCTTCTGACCGCCAAGCAGCGTACGTCCGACCTCCAGCACCTGCGCGGAGGTGACCGCCTCGACCGCAGCGAGCGTCTCGTCCAGGGACAAGAGCGGCGTGCCGGTGAGCAACGACTTGCCGAGGCGGTTCATGCGGCTGCCGCTGTCCTCCAGGCCCAGCACCACGGCGCCGGCCATGTGGCCCTTGGCGCGCGTCAGCTCCTCGTCGCTGAGCCCGTCGGCGCACACCTTGTCGAGCTCCTCGAGCACCACGTCGAGCACCTCCATCGCCGTCTGCGGCGCGGTGCCCGCATAGACCGCGAAGTTGCCGGTGTCGTTGTGCATGCCGTGATAGCTGTAGACGCTGTACGCCAAGCCGCGCTTCTCGCGCACCTCCTGGAACAGCCGCGACGCCATCCCGCCGCCGAGCGCCTGATTCAGCACCCCGGCGGCGAAGCGCCGCTCGTCGCCGCGCGCCAGGCCCGTGCCACCGAGCACCAGATGCGCCTGCTCGGTCGGACGCTTGCGCAGCAGCAGCAACTCGGCCGGGTCGACCCCGGGCGCCTTGCGGTTCGGGCGCGACGGCTTGGCCGGCCCAGTCCAGCCGTCGAGCGTGTCGAGCACTGCCTCGACGAAGTCGTCGTGGCGGACATTGCCCGCCGCGGCGACGACGATGTTCTCGGGGGCGTACTTGCGCCGGAAGTAGCCGTTGACCTGGTCGCGGCGCATGTTCGTGATCGTGTCGAGATCGCCCAGCACCTCGCGCCCCAGGGGGTGCGCGCCGAACCACGCCTCGCTGAACACGCTGTGCACCAGGTCGTCGGGCGTGTCGTAGTGCATGCGGATCTCTTCGAGCACCACGTTGCGCTCGCCGTCCACGTCGGCGGGGCGGATCAGCGCCGAGGTGATCATGTCGCCGAGCACGTCCACCGCCAGCCGCATGTCGCGGTCGAGGCAGCGCGCGTAGAAGCAGGTGTACTCCTTGGACGTGAACGCGTTCAGGTCCCCGCCGACCTCGTCGATCTGCGCGGCGATCTGTTGCGCCGTCCGGCGCGTGGTGCCCTTGAACAGCAGGTGCTCGAGGAAGTGGCTCGCACCCGCGACCTCGTCCCGCTCGTCACGGGAACCCGCGTCCACCCAGTAACCGACGCTGACCGAGCGCACGTCGGGCATGTGCTCCGACGCGATGCGCAGCCCGCTGGGCAGGGTGGTGAGCGCGACCCCGTCGGACAGTGCCGACGGGGCCGGGCGCTTGCGCTGTGCCACTAGCCGCGGCGGCGCGTGCGGCGGCGCACGTCGCCGTCCGCAGGTGCGTCGTCCGTCGCAGCAGCCTCCGCGGCCGGAGCGGCGGGAGCCGCTTCGGCGGCCGGAGCCGCCGCACGCTCGCGCGGCGCACGGTCGCGGTCGCCACGGGGACGGTCGCCGCCACGGTCGCGGCCGCCGCGGTCACGGCCTCCGCGGTCGCCACGCTCCTCGCGCGGACGGTCACCAGCACGCTCCTGCCGCTCGGCGGGAGCCCCACCGGCCGTGCCGCCACCGGCGCCGGAGATGTCTCCGCCGTCGGGGCCCTCGACCGGCTTCAGCGAGAACTTGCGGCCGTCCTTGACCTCGGCCACCTCGACCCAGATCTTGTCGCCGACCGAGACCGCCTCGTCGGCGTGCTCGAGGCGCTTGCCGCCACCCAGCTTCGAGATGTGCAGCAGGCCGTCCGAACCGGGCGTCAGGGAGATGAAGGCGCCGAAGTCGGCCGTCTTCACGACCGTCCCGTAGTAGCGCTCGCCCTCCTTGGGCACGACCGGGTTGGCGATGGCACGGATGCGGTCCAGCGCCATCTGCGCCTTCTCGCCGTCCGCCGAGTAGATGTGCACGACACCGCGGCCGCCGACCTCGTCGATGTTGATGTCGGCGCCGGTCTCGTCCGTGATCTCACGGATGATCTTGCCCTTCGGGCCGATGACCTCGCCGATCTTGTCCTGCGGGATGTATTCCGTCAGGACTCGAGGCGCAGTCGGGCGCATTTCGGCGCGGGGCTCGGCGATGCAGTCGACGATGACCTGCAGGATCGCCAGGCGCGCGTCCTTGGCCTGCAGCAGCGCGCCGCCGAGCACGTCGGCGGGGATGCCCGACAGCTTGGTGTCCAGCTGCAGCGCGGTCACGAACTGCTCCGTGCCCGCGACCTTGAAGTCCATGTCGCCGAACGCGTCCTCGGCACCGAGGATGTCGGTCAGGGTCGTGAACTTGCCGTCCTCGGAGATCAGGCCCATGGCGATGCCGGCCACCGGCGCCACGATCGGCACACCGGCGTCCATCAACGACAGGGTCGACGCGCACACCGACGCCATCGAGGTCGAGCCGTTGGAGCTCAGCACCTCCGACACCAGACGCAGCGCGTACGGGAAGTCCTCGCTGTTGGGGATCACGGGCAAAAGGGCCCGCTCGGCGAGGGCGCCGTGGCCGATCTCGCGCCGCTTCGGACCGCGCATGAAGCCGGTCTCGCCGGTGGAGAAGGGCGGGAAGTTGTAGTGGTGGATGTAGCGCTTCTCGGTGTTGGGATCGATGGTGTCGAGGCGCTGGGCGTCACGCAGCATGCCGAGCGTCAGGATGTTCAGCACCTGCGTCTCGCCACGCTGGAACAGGCCCGAGCCGTGCGCACGGTCGAGCACGCCGACCTCGGCGGACAGCGCACGCAGGTCACGCGGGCCACGGCCGTCGATGCGCACACCGTCGTTGACGATGCGGCGACGGATCAGCTTCTTCTCGAGGCTGCGGAACGCGTTCTTCGCCTGGCCCTCGAGCGCCTCGTCGGACAGGTCGACGTCGCCGGCCTCTTCGAACGCCGCGTCGATCGCCTTCTCGCGCAGGCCCGCGACGCGCTCGTTGCGCGCCGACTTGTCGAGGTTCGCGTCCGCCAGCACGGTGGCCAGCTCGGCGCCGACGGTCTTGTCGACCGTCGCGTACACCTTGGGGTCATACGGCGGGAACAGCGGGTAGTTCGAAGCGTCGCGCTGCCCGGCCTTGGCCAGGAAGTCGAGCTGCAGGTCGCACAGCTGGCGCAGGTAGGACTTCGCGTCCTCCAGCGCCGCGCCCAGGACCTCCTCGGTGGGAGCCTTCGCGCCCATCTCGATCATCTGAACCGCGTTCTCGGTTGCCTCGGCCTCGACCATCAGGATCGCGATCTCGTCGGTCTCCTTGTTGAGGCGACCGGCGACCACGAGGTCGAACACCGCCTCGGTGTCGAGGAACTCGAAGGTCGGGAACGGCGTCCAGCGGCCGTCACGGTCCATGGCCATGCGGATGCCGGCGACGGGACCGTCGAACGGGATGCCCGCGAGCATCGTCGCCATCGACGCGCCGTTGATGGCCAGCACGTCCGGGGGGTTGACCTGGTCGGCTGCGAGCGTCGTGACCAGGATCTGGATCTCGTTGCGCAGGCCGTCGTCGAACGTCGGGCGCATCGGGCGGTCGATGAGCCGCGCGGTCAGGATCGCCGTCTCGGACGGACGTCCCTCGCGCTTGAAGAAGCCGCCGGGGATCTTGCCCGCGGCGTACATGCGCTCCTCGTAGTCCACCGTCAGGGGGAAGAAGTCGAGGTGCTCCTTGGGGGTCTTGCTCGCGGTGGATGCGACGAGCAGCATCGTGTCGCCGATGTGCGCGACCACGGCCCCGCCGGCCTGCTGGGCCAGCTTGCCGGCCTCGTAACGAACGGTGACGTCGCCGATCTTGACGGACGCCTCAGTAGTGCCAAGTGTGCCCATGGATATGGGTCCTCCTTCGCCGCGGCCGTGCCGCGGCGTTCGAGGTCCGGACGCCCGCCGCCGATTGCGACGCTCGGGCGAGGAGGCGCACCCCGGCCAGTTCTCAGTGGTGAGTCCTGCTCCGCCGTGTGCGGTGCAGCGCTCGCCACTGACAACTGACTCGTCGGCTGTCGCCTCGCGTGTCCGTGACCCTTGATTGTCAAAGGCGCCGAGCCGGATCCTCCGGCCCGACGCCTCGTGCTGCGCTAGCGGCGCAAGTTGAGCCGCTGGATGATCGAGCGGTAGCGCTCGATGTCCTTCTTCATCATGTAGTTGAGGAGCCGGCGCCGCTGGCCCACCAGCATCAGCAGCCCACGCCGCGAGTGGTGGTCCTTCTTGTGCGTGCGCAGGTGCTCGGTGAGGTGGTTGATCCGTGCGGTGAGGAGCGCGACCTGCACCTCGGGCGACCCAGTGTCGCCTTCGTGTGTCGCGTACTCCTTGATGAGCTCTTCGCGGTTCGGCAGAACGGACTTCGCCAACGTCTTGCTCCTGTGATGCTCGGGTCCCGGCGGACGGACGATGTCGGGAATCGGCTGGGGCACAGCGCGAAATCCGCGCCAGCCCTTCGATTCTCCTCGCGGGGACGCGCCTGACGGCGGTTCCGCGTCGCCCGACCGGGCACGATGGACGCGGCGCCACTCGGCACCGCTGTCCGCCAGTCTAGACGCCCAGGAGGCGGCGGGCCAGTTCGACGTCTTGGCCGATTTGGGCCACCAGGTCCTCGACGCGGTCGAAACGCGCCTCGTCGCGCAGGCGATGGCGGAAGTCCACCGCGAGGTGCACGCCGTACAGGTCCTCGTCGAAGTCGAGCAGGAACGCCTCGACGCGCAGCTGGGTACCGCCGAACGTCGGGTTGATCCCCACGCTGGTGGCGTGCGCGACCTCGCGCCCGTCCGCCAGGCGCGCCATCCCCGCGTAGATGCCCTTGGCCGGCACCGCGATCCGGCGGTCGACCTCGAGGTTCGCCGTGGGATAGCCGAGGTCCGCGCCGCGCTGGTCACCGCGCACGACCAGGCCGTCGACGATGTGCGGCCGGCCGAGCATGCGCTGCGCGAGCTCGACGTCGCCGCGGTCCACCGCCGCGCGGATCTCGGTGGAGCTGATCACCACGCCGTCGAGTTCGAGCAGCGTGACGCCCTCGGCGGTGAAGCCGCGGCTGGGGCCGACCTCGCTGAGCACCGCGACGTCGCCCATGGCTTTGTGCCCGAAGCGGAAGTTCGCGCCGACGACGACGCGGGTGGCCTGCAGCGGCTCGACCAGCACGTGGTCGATGAACTCCTCGGCGGACAGGTGCCGCAGGTCGTCAGTGAACGGCAGCATGACGACCAGGTCGACGCCCTGGTCGGCGAGCGTCTGCGCGCGCCGCTCGCGGGTCATGAGCATCATCGGCTCGGAGCCGGGAGCGACGACCTCCATGGGGTGGCGGTCGAACGTCACGACGACGGAGCGCACGCCCTGATCCTCGGCGGCGCGAACGGCGCGGCGGATGATCGTCTGGTGGCCGCGGTGGACGCCGTCGAAGAAGCCGATCGACACCACGCTCGGCGCGGGCTCGACGCTCTCCAAGCCGAACTGGATCATGCGACGCCCTCCTGACCACGCACGAGGTTCGCCCTCACGCCGCGCCCTCCTGACCCGCCGGCGCGAGCACGACCTGCGGGCGCGCCTGGCTGCCCTGATCCTCGACCATGGCCAACAGTGTGCCGTCCGCGGACACGAGCGCGACGGGACCCGGCACGCCGGTGGGCGACAGGAAGCGTCCGTGGGCGACGTCGACGACCTCGTCGGCGGTGGCGGCGCGGGTCGGAAAATCGGCGAGCGCGGCGGCCGGACTGAGCAGCACCTCGCCCAGCCGGTCGCCGCCGAGCTCCATCAGGGCGTCGAGCGTCACCGCCTCCTGCACGCCGAAGCGCCCGGACGCCAGGCGCCGCAGCGTCACCAGATGCGCGCCGACGCCGAGCTTGTCCCCCACGTCGGCGGCGAGCGTGCGGATGTAGGTCCCGGCGGAGCAGGTGACGAGGAAGGCCGCCTCGGCGCGCGGGCCGGGGACGAAGTCCTCCAACACGATGTCGCTGATGGTGACCGGACGCGGCTTGCGCTCGATCTCCTCGCCGCGGCGGGCCTTGAGGTACAGCCGCTCGCCGCCGACCTTCACGGCCGACACCATCGGGGGGATCTGTTCGATGTCGCCGACGAAGCTCTTGAGCGCCTCGCACAGCATCGGCTCGTTCACCCCGGAGGCGTCCGCCTCGGTCAGGATCTCGCCCGACGCGTCGAGCGTGGAGGTGGTGGCGCCGAGGCGGATGCGCGCGTCGTAGGTCTTGCGCCCGGCCTGCACGTAGGTGACCAGCCGCGTCGCGCGCCCGAGCGCCACGACGAGCACGCCGGTGGCGTCGGGATCGAGCGTCCCGGCATGGCCGACCTTCCAGCCTTTGAGCCCCGCGTCGCGCAGCAGGCGCCGCACGATGGCGACGACGTCGTGCGAGGTCTTGCCGGCGGGCTTGTCGACGACGAGCACGCCGTGCGGGCCGTCAGTGCTCACGGTCGCGGTCCTCGCGCAGCAGTTCCTCGATGCGGCGGCCGCGCTCGGGCACGGGGTCGAGCACGAACTGCAGCTCGGGCGTCAGGCGGGTGCGCAGACGGCCGCCGAGCTCGCGGCGCAGGATCGGCGCGGCGCTGCGCAGCCCGGCGTCGGTCTGCCGGCGCGTCTCCTCGTCGTCGGGCAGCACGGTGTAGAAGACCTGCGCCTGGCGGATGTCGGTGGTGGTGCGCACGTCGGTGACCGTGACGAAGCCGACGCGTGGGTCCTTCAAGCCCGGCAGCAGTTCCGCGACGATCTCTTTGATCGACTCGTTGACCCGGCGCTGTCGCTGCCCCATGTGTTCTTCCGCTCTAGCGTTCCGGCACGACCACGTCGACGTGCACGCCGATGATCTCGACCCGGGGTTCCCGGGACACGATCTGCTCCACTTGCTGTGCGACCTTGCGCACACCGACCTCGCTGCCGCCCGCGATGGCCACGGCGAGCTCGGCCCGCTGCCACAGGTCCTGATAGTCGGTCTCAGCCACCGAACAGTTCAAATCCTGCCGCACCCTCACCGCCAAGGACTTGATGACGGCTCGCTTGGCCTTCAGTGACGTGGAGGCCGGCACATGGAGGTCCAGCACCACGATCCCCGCATAGACCGCCATCTGCACCTCCCACGAACAGTGGGCCCCAGGCGGGCCCGGTCAGGTCGTACTCCGAAGGGCGGCGGCTCTCGGCGTCCCAATAAGCCGCCAAGAACAGGAGCGGGAGCGCCGAGCCACACGGCCTCGGCCGCCGCCCTGGCAGGAGACGACCTTGACCAGTGGCCCGCCCAACCGCAGCGGTCGGTATTAGGTGCGGGCGACTTCGCGGGACTCGAACAACTCGAACTCGTCGCCGGCCTTCACGTCCTGGAACTTGTCCAGGCCGATGCCGCACTCGAAGCCCGTCTGCACCTCGGTCACATCGTCCTTGAACCGCCGCAGCGAGGCGATCTTGTCGGTGGCCACGACGACGCCGTCGCGCACGATGCGCATTTCGGCACCGCGCTTGATCGAGCCCTGGGTGACCATCGAGCCGAACACCATGCCGGCGCGCGGGACCTTGAAGACCTCGCGCACCTCGGCCCGGCCGGTGATGAACTCTTCGAACGTCGGGGCCAGCAGACCCTTGACGGCGTTCTCGATGTCCTCGACGGCCTGGTAGATGACCGAGTAGTGGCGCAAGTCGACGCCGGAGCGCTCGATGGCGTCGCGGGCGTTGGCCTCGGGACGGACGTTGAAGCCGATGATGATGGCGTCGGACGTCTCGGCGAGGTTCACGTCGTTCTCGGTCACCGCACCGACACCCTTGTGGATGATGCGGATCTTGACCTCGGGCAGTTCGAGCTTGTCCATCGCGTCGGCCAGCGCCTCGACCGAGCCGGCGACGTCACCCTTGATGATGAGGTTCAGCGTCTGCAGCTGGCCTTCGGCGATGGCGCCCGACAGCTCCTCGAGCGACAGGGTGCGGCGACTGGCGAGCTCCATGCGGCGTTCGCGCGACTTGCGGTTCTCGGCGATGTCGCGCGCGGTGCGCTCGTCGGCGACGACGCGGAACTCGTCGCCCGCGTCGGGCACGTCGTTCCAGCCGAGCACCTGGACGGGCGCGGACGGTCCAGCCTCGGCAACGGGGCCGCCGTCGGCGTTGAACATGGCGCGGACCTTGCAGTCCGAGCCGCCCGCGACGAGCGAGTCACCGACACGGAGCGTGCCGGACTGCACCAGGACGGTCGCGACGGCGCCGCGGCCCTTGTCGAGGTTGGCCTCGATCACGGTCCCGCGCGCGTTGCGGTCGGGGTTGGCCTTGAGCTCGAGCACGTCGGCCTGCAGCAGCACCATCTCGAGCAGATCGTCCAAGCCGATCTTGGCCTTGGCCGAGACGTCGACCATGGTGGTCTGGCCGCCGAATTCCTCGGCGACCAGGTCGTACTCGGTGAGCTGCGTGCGCACCTTCACCGGGTCGGCGTCTTCCTTGTCGATCTTGTTGACCGCCACGATGATCGGGACCTCGGCGGCCTTGATGTGGTTGATCGCCTCGATGGTCTGCGGCTTCACGCCGTCGTCGGCGGCCACCACGAGGATGGCGACGTCGGTGACCTTGGCGCCGCGGGCACGCATCTGCGTGAACGCCTCGTGGCCCGGGGTGTCGATGAAGGTGATGCGGCGGTCGTTCTTGCGCACCTGGTAGGCGCCGATGTGCTGGGTGATGCCGCCCGCCTCGCCCGACACCACGTCGGCGGAGCGGATGGCGTCCAGGAGCAGGGTCTTGCCGTGGTCGACGTGACCCATGACGGTGACGACGGGGGCGCGCGGCACGAGCAGCGCGGGGTCGTCGTCCTCTTCGACGCCGAACTCGAGGTCCTCGGGGCTGACGAAGTTGACCTCCGCCTCCATCTCGGCGGCGACCAGCTCGATCAGGTCCTCGGACATCGACTGGGTCACGGTGACCATCTCGCCCATGCCGAACAGCAGGCGCACGATGTCGGTGGCGTTGACGCCGATCAGCTTGGCGAACTCGCCGACGGTGACGCCGGGGACCACGTCGACGGGACCGGAGACCTGCGCCTTGACGGGGCCGGTCTGGCGCCCGCGCCGTGGCTGGTTCTCGGCCTCGAACTGCTCGGCCAGGGTCAGGTCCTTGCGGCCCTTCTTGGCCTTCTTGCCCTTCTTGCCGCCGGGGCCGCCAGGGGCGCCGGCACCGGGGCCGCCAGGCCCACCAGGACGGCCGGGACCACCAGGGCCGCCGCCGGGACGGGGCGCGCCCGCGGGCGCGGGACGGCCGCCGGGGGCGGGACGACCGGGTGCTCCGGGACGGCCGGGGCCGCCAGGGCCACCGGGACGCCCGGGGCCGCCGGGTCCGCCGGCGCGGCCGGGGCCGTCGGCGGGGGCGGGGCGGACAGGCGGCGGGATGAAGCGCTTGCCGCTGCCTTCCTTCGGCAGTTCGTGCTCGACGCGACGGCGCGGCTGCACCGGCATGCCGGTGGCGCCGGGGCCGAGGCCCGCGGGCGGGCGGATCGGCTGGCCGGGGCGCGGCGGCGTGCCGGGGCGCGGCACGCCGGGGATGCCGCGAGGGGCGTCGAGGAGATCTTCGGGTTCGGGGCGGACCCCGGCGGGGCGGACCACGCCGGCGCGTGCGGCATCGGCCGCGGTGGCGGGGTTCGCCTCGGGGGGGGCGACGTCGGTCGGCGAGGCGGTGGCGGCTGCGGGCGAGGCCGCCGCCGCGGGGGGCTGCTCGCTGTCGTCGGTGCCGCCGACGCTGACGCCGGCGGGCTCGCCGACGGGCCGGAACGGCGTGACCGGCGGGCGGAAGCGCGGGGGCGGCGGCGGAGCCTCGCCCGAGGGCGGCGGCGTCGCGGCGGCCTCGGCGGCTGCGGCAGCGGCGGGCGGCGCCTTGGCCTCCTGCTGCTTGCGCAGGTGCGGGGGCAGGATGCGGCGGGCCGTCGCCTCCTTGGGCGGGGCCTCGACCACCGAGAGGTCGTACTCCTCGGCCTCGCGCGCGGTCTGCTCCTCCTGGCGCTTGCGGCGCTCTTCGCGCTGCTTGCCCAGGCTGGCGCGGAACGACGCCGCGTGATCGTCCTCGACGGTCGAGGAGTGCGACTTCGCCTCCACGCCGAGCTCGGCCAGGCGGCGGATGACCTCCTTGTTGGGGAGGCCCGTCTCCTTGGCCAGCTCGTAGACCCGAACCTTGCTCACTCGTACTCCTCACGCGGCCCGGCGGCCGCGGTGCTGCTACTGGGAAACTGCTGTCTTGGTGCGGGCGTGCGCGCGGCGCAAGCCTTCCCGCACCGTCTGCTCATCCACCCTGACCCCGGGTCGGCGCAGGGCTCGCCCCAACGCCGCTCCTCCGCGCCGGAGCGCGGCCTCGTGGCACTCGGACCGGGCGCAGACATAGGCGCCTCGGCCTTGCCGGCGCGCCTCCGGGTCGACCACGACGGCTCCGTCGACGACCGCAACCCGCGCCAGATCAAGCTTTGGACAGGGGGTGCGGCAGACGAGGCACCTTCGGATCGGTGTCCCCATCATGCTACCCCTCGGCCGGGGCCACGGACGACTCGGGTTCGGCGGCTGCCGGCGCGGCCTCGGGCGCAGCTTCGGGCGCGGCTTCGGGCGCGGCTTCGGGCGCGGCTTCGCCGCCCGCCGCCACGATCGGGTTGCCGAACTCGTCGACCTCGCCGCGGGCGAACGCCGCCTCGAAGGCCGCCTGCTCCTCCGCGAACTGCGTCTCGCTCTTGATGTCGATGCGCCAGCCGGTCAGGCGGGCCGCAAGACGCGCGTTCTGGCCCTCGCGGCCGATCGCCAGCGACAGCTGGTAGTCGGGCACGACCACCAGCGCGGTCGCGTCCTCCTCGTACAGGTACACGGCGCTGACCTTGGCGGGCGACAGGGCGTTGGCGACGAGCTGCGCGGGCTCCTCGGACCAGGTGACGATGTCGATCTTCTCTTCGTTGAGCTCCTCGACGATCGCCCGCACGCGGCCGCCGCGCGTGCCGACGCAGGCGCCCACGGGGTCGATGTTGGGGATGGTCGACTCGACCGCGATCTTGGTGCGGTGGCCGGCTTCGCGGGCGATGGCGCGGATGCGCACCAGGCCGTCGGCGATCTCGGGCACCTCGAGCTTGAACAGCTCCTGGATCAGGTTGGGGTGGGTGCGCGAGCAGATGATCTGCGGGCCCTTGATGGAGCGGCGCACCTCGGTGATGTATGCCTTCAGGCGCATGCCGTGGTCGTAGCGCTCGGTGGGCACCTGCTCGGCGTAGGGCAGGACGGCCTCGGCATTGCCGAGATCCAGTACCACGACGCGGTTGTCGTGGATCTGGATGGTGCCGGTCACGAGGTCGCCCTCCTTGCCGGAGTACTCGCCGTAGGTGACCTCGCGCTCGGCCTCGCGCAGGCGCTGGAGCAGCACCTGCTTGGCGGTCTGCGCGACGATGCGGCCGAAGTCGTGCGGCGTGTCGACCCACTCGCGCACGATGTTGCCGTCGTCGTCGAGCTCCTGGGCGAACACGACGACCTCGCCGCTGTCGCGGTCGATGACGACGCGCGCCTCCTCGGCGTCCGCCTCGGCCCGCTTGTACGCGCTGGCCAGGGCGCTCTCGAGCGCCTCGATGACCGTCTCGAAGGCAATGCCCTTCTCGCGTTCGATGCTGCGCAGCGCCTCGATCTCGACCTTCATCGCCACTCCACCTCTGCTTTGTCCACAACCTGGGGCGCTACCACGGCAGCGCCTGGGTCGCCTTGGTGATGGCGCCGTAGGGCACCGCCACCTCTTCGCCGTCGACGTCGAGCACGACGACGTCGTCGCGCGCCGCCTTGACCACACCGGAAACCTGGGGCTCTTCCGCTCGCAGCACCGTGACCCGCTTGCCCTCGACGCGGTCGAACGCGCGCTGGTCCCGCAGGGGATAGCCGGTGCCGGGCGAGGAGACTTCGAGCGTATAGCGGCCCGACAGCGGGTCGGTCTCGTCGAGCCGCTCGGACAGGCGCTTGGCGAGCTCCTGGCAGGCCGCCAGGTCGAGGCCGCCCTTGCGGTCGACCAGGACCTTGAGGAGCTGCCGGTTGCCCTGGCCCTTCAGCGCGACGTCCACGACGTCGAGCCCGGAGGCGCCCGCGAGCTCGTCGACGAGTGCGCGCACAGCCTGCTCGCTGTCGCTGCTCACGGCACCTCCCCTCGCTGTCAGGTCAAACAAAAAGTGGGCGGGACGCCCACTCGTGCTTGCGGCTCCATACATGAGCCCGCGCTTCCGGCTCAATTGACGAGCCGATGCACCCACGTCCTGCTGGGGCACCGGACCACGCCGAGCCTCACGGCCGGACGCATCTCACGGGTCAACCTACCAGCCAGGCCCTGGGGCGGCAACGCCGCCCCCAGGGTCTGGGATGGCCGGATCACGCCAGCGGGTACACGTGTTCGACCGCGAACGACAGCAGCAGGCGCCGCTCGGCGACCTGCGCGGCGAAGAACTCGGCGTGGTCGGGATGCGGGCCGGCCAGGGACTCGTAGTGGGCCAGCAGCGCCTGGCAGGCGGCGTCGCCTGGCTCGCGGGCGATGTCGCCGAGGTGCGCGGCGCCCTCGACCACCAGGTAGGTCCAGAAGTCGTCGCTGGTCACGTGCAGGCTGACGCGCGGGTCCCGCCGCAGGTTGCGGGTCTTGCTGCGACTGTCGGTCACCGAGATCTGGATCCGGTCGTCGCGCAGCCCGTAGAAGAGGTTCGACGACTGCGGCCGTCCGTCGGCCTTCAGCGTGATCAGCACGCCGTTGCGGTGCTCGGCGAGGAAGTCGCGGACGGCGTCGTGGGACAAGCGGGGCATCGGAACCTCTCGGGCAGGCGTAGTGGCTGGGGAGAACGGGCATCTGACCCCTGATCCCCCTCTCGACGCAAGGAGACATCATGGCCCGCACAACCCGGACCTCCGAGTCCTACGGGGCCGCGGCGGCCGCGCCGTCCCTGATCCGCTGGGGCGCGGTCTTCGGCGGAGCCGTCGTCGGACTGTCCCTGCTGATCCTGCTCACGACCCTGTGGTTTGCCCTGGCCTACGGCAACGGCATGGAACAGATCGAAGCGAGCCTGCCCTGGTTCGTGGCCGCGTCGGCGGTGCTGTGCATGTTCATCGGCGGCCTCGTGGCCGGCTGGCTGTCGGGCGTGCCGGGCGCGGGGCCGGGATTCTTCAACGGCCTGACCGTGTGGTCGATGATCCTGCTCGCCTCGCTGGCCATCGGCATCCCGAGCCTGAGCGGCGCGATGGGCCTGCAGTTCGACCTGTCCCAGGCCCCGAGCGCAAACGACCTGGCGGCCCAGGGCGACGGCATGTGGGCCGGCTTCGTGTCACTGCTCGTCGGCGCGCTGACCGCCGGCATCGGCGGCATGATCGGCGGCGCGATGACGCACCCGGCGTTCGCGCCGATGACCGAGACGGTGATCAACGAGACGCGCGACCGACCACTGCCGATCGGCGCCAGTGACCGCGGCTACGACCTGTCCGACGAGCGCAGCTACGACCGCTCCGCGATCCCACCCGACGAGCACCGCCCCACCGAACGCATCGCCGGCGACCCGCCCCGCACCCGCACCGACGCCGACGGCCGCTCCACCACCACCTGACAGCCCCCAGCACGAAAAACGAGCCACCGCACGAACACAGCAAAGCAAAGGCGCCAAGAACCAGGAAGACCCAGTCGGAAAGAAGGGAAGCGGCCCGTCCCGGAGCGAGCGGTCAAAGGGTTTTCCCGAGCGCAGGGACGGGCCGCTTCCCTTCGCAACGCCGAAACGAACGGGTCAGGCGATGACAGACGGCTTGCCGGAGCCGCGCTCGGCGCGGATCTCGTCGGCGACCTCGTTCGCCAACTCCACCAAGCGCTCGACGATCTCGTCCTCGGGCACCTGGCCGACGACCTGGCCCTTGTAGAGCAGCTGCCCTTTGCCCTTGCCCGCCGCGACGCCGACGTCGGCCTCGCGCGCCTCGCCGGGCCCATTGACGACACAGCCCATGACCGCCACGCGCAGGGGGACGTCGATGCCCTCCAGCGCGGCCTGCACGCGCTCGGCGAGGCTGTACACGTCCACCTCGGCCCGCGCGCAGCTCGGGCAGCTCACGACGTCGAGGCCGCGCTCGCGCAGGTGCAGCGACTCGAGGATGGCGATCCCGGCCTTGACCTCCTCGACCGGATCGGCCGACAGCGACACGCGGATGGTGTCCCCGATCCCCTCGGCCAGCAGCGCCCCGATCCCGACGGCGGACTTGATCGTGCCGGTCTTGAGCGGCCCGGCCTCGGTGACCCCGAGGTGCAGCGGGTAGTCGCAGCGCTCGGCGAGCAGGCGGTAGGTCTGGATCATGACCCACGGGTCCGAGTGCTTGACCGAGATCTTGATGTCGAAGAAGTCGACCTCTTCGAGCAGCCGCGCCTCGTTCAGCGCGGACTCGACCAGCGCCTCGGGGGTCACGCCACCGTGCTTGGCCAGGATCACGTCCTCCAGCGATCCGCCGTTCACCCCGATGCGGATCGGGATCCCGCGCTCGCGCGCCGCGTCGCCGATCAGCTTGACCTTGTCGTGCTTGCGGATGTTGCCGGGGTTGATGCGCACCCCCGCGACGCCCGCCTCGATGGCGGCCATGGCGTATTTCCACTGGAAGTGGATGTCGGCGATCACCGGGACCGTGGACTTGGCGGCAATGGCAGCCAGGGCGTCGGCGTCCTCCTGCCGCGGCACGGCCACGCGGACGATGTCGATCCCCGCGGCGTTCATCGCCGCGATCTGCTGGAGCGTCGCGTCCACGTCGTGCGTCGGCGTCGTGGTCATCGACTGGACGCTGATCGGCGCGCCGTCGCCGACGGGCACCTTGCCGACGTTGATGCGCCGCGTGGGCCGGCGCACAGGTGGCTCGACGGCACGGCCGGGGCCGGGCTCGCTCACCAGGGGAAGCGTGGTCGCCATGAATGCCAGGCTAGCGCCGTCAGCGCACCAGCTCGGACGCCGGCTTCACGATGTCGAGATAGACGGCGGTCACCGTCAGCATCGTGAACAGCAGGATCACGGCCAGCGCTATCGGGGTCACGACCGCCGGGTTCAGCGCCCAGTCCGCCGCCCGCCCACGCAGACGACGCCAGCCGTTGACCGCCTTCTCGATCACCAGCACCAGCACGTGGCCCCCGTCCAGAGGGGGCAACGGCAGCATGTTGAGCGTGCCGAGCACGATGTTGAGCTGGGCGAGGATGGCCAGCACCGCGAACACGTCGCCGGCCGTGCCGAGCTCCTGGACGGCCTGGCCGATGCCCACGACGCTGATCGGCCCCTCCGGGTCGCGCGGACCGTCGCCGCCGACCTGGGAGAACCATTGCGTCAGGCCGCTGGG
>Ga0299913_10001508_pt1 | contig 17362 bp, 16 predicted proteins | sample RVTome_9_FD_201360 | JGI IMG/M metagenome (GOLD analysis project Ga0299913, IMG submission 201360) | Soil microbial communities from uranium-contaminated site in the Upper Colorado River Basin, Wyoming, United States - RVT155D38 (version 2) ... | reverse complement strand
GCCGGTGATGGTGATCACCTGGGCGGCGACGCCGATGGTGCCGGTGGAGGCGGTGGTGTAGCCGGCGGCGGTGCCGGTCAGGGAGGGGGCGCTCCAGCCGGCGGGGACGGTGACGCGGACGGCGCCGTTGCTGATCCCGCCGGTGGCGGCGGTGTAGGTGAAGGTGATCGTGTTCCCGGCCGAGGAGGCGGCGACGTTCGAGACCGAGGCGGTCAGGGTGCCGGAGCCACGGGCGGCGTACTGGGTGATCGACGGCGAGGCGGCGAGGGCAGCGAGCGTGCCGCCGGACGTGCCGCGCGCGAGCGCGCTCCAGGCGACGGAGCCCGTCGCCGCGCTCGCGGTGGCGCCGGGCCCGCCGGAGACCGTCGAGCCGTATGTGATCGTCATCGTGGCGGCGGGGTTGAGCGTCACGCCGGTGACGGTGACGCGCAGGCCGGAGACGCCGACCGTGCCGGTCGACGAGGTGGTGTAGCCGGCCGCGGTGGTCGTCAGGGACGGCGCCGACCAGCTCGCCGGTACGTCGAAGGCGACGGCGCCGTTTGCGATCCCCTGCGCGCCCGCGGTGTAGGTGAACGTGATCGTGTTGCCCGTCGACGAGGCGGCGACCCCGGTCGTGCCGGTCGTGAGCGTGCCGTCGCCGTCGTCCGGGGCCTGCCGGATCGAGACGAGGTGGCCGACCCAGTCGTTACCGGCGGAGATTGCCGCGGTCTTGCTCGTGACGGCGCCGGAGCCGGCCTGGACGCCGTCGGAGGCGAGCACCTGGATCCTCGCCGTCGGAGGGCCGCCTGCGGTGCCGTTCACGTAGGCCTGGGCGACGCCTTCGGCTCCCGTCTGCGTGAGTGTCGGGTTGCCGGCCGCCGTGTAGAGCGCCACGACCATCTCGGCAGGAACGGTGGCGGTGCCACCCGTTGCCGTCGCCGTCGTGCCCGTGCCGGCGTTGTTGGTCGAGATCTCGATCGGCGTCGTCGGATGCGGGTTGGCATAGGCGACGATTCCGCCGGCGGTGTGGACGCTCCCCGTCCAGCTCCAGGTCAGTCCCTCGCTGCCGGTGGCGATCTTCCAGTACGTGGCCTGCTGGGTCGTCCCCTGCGTGCGCGCGTTGAGCAGCGTCCAGCCGGCCGGCGCCGTGATCGCGTTCGCGCTCCGGGTCGAGACCTGGGCGACGAGCAGGTCGCCGACGTTGCCGGGGCGCGTCAGCGTGATCGAGGTGTCGCCCTGGACGCTCGTCGAGGTGAAGCCGGTCTGCGTGATCGCGGGATCGATCACGTACGGAAGCGGGAGCTCGGCGTCGTCGAGCTCGAGCTCGAGCCACCACGAGGCGCCGCGCTCGGCGAGCGACCAGCGCAGGCCGTCGGGAGTGACGTCCTCACCGGCGGCGTCGAGGATTGCCGCGGGGGAGATCTGGAGCGCGGCGGTGCCGCCGCCGCGGCGGAACTCGATCGATCCGTCAACTCTCAACCTCGGCTCGAGGTCTACGGCGTCGAGCTGCCAGCTCCATGTCCGCTGCCCCTGCCGGCGCTCTACCGTCAGGAACTGCTCGAGCCCGCGCTCGCCGCGGAACACGATCGTCTCCGAGCCGTACGAGGTGTCGCGAACGGCGCCCTCGGCATGACGCGTCCACTCGCCGGCGCCGTCGGCGGGCGTCAGACGGACGGAATCACCCGCCCGCTCGAAGCCGAACGAGTGCTCGTCGAGCGCGGTGCGCACGCCCGGGAGCGCTTCGCGTACGAGCGGTGCAGCCGCGTCGCGCGGCCCGACGGCGCTGTGGAGGAAGGGAGCGGGTGCGGCGGCCGGATCGCGGGTGGCGGAGCCGACGAGCAGGACCGCGGCGAGAGCCGCGGCGAGGGCCGCGGCGAGGGCGATGCCGACGAATGCCCGAACGGGCAGCGGTCCGGCGAGTGCCGGACGCTTCGAAGGCCGCAGATCTCCGTTCGTCGCCACGTTCCGTGCCCTGCTTTCCTCGCGCGCGTAGAGAGGGGAGTAACGCGCACTCGTACAATCGACCCCGCACCGGCCGGACTTAAGCCGCAAACTAGCTTGAAAGTCGTAAAAGCAGCGAAATCTCACCCTTTCGGGTCGAGGTTCCGGGCAGGCCGCGCCCGCCGAATCGGGTGCAGAGCTCCGAATTCGGGTCGCCTGCGCGCCGCCGAAGCGGGCCGCCGAGGTGGGTCCGAGCGGGTCAGGCGCGCCTGTATGAATGAATCTAAGGCTCGACTGGAGCTTTAGATACTGATTCGAGGGAACTCGCCGGTCTGGTCAGCGGCCGAGGATGGCGAGCGCGAGCACGGCGACGCGACCGAGGTCGTTGCCGAAGGTGAGCGCCGTGCGCTCGCCGTCGCGGGCGAACGCGATCGTGCGATCACCGAGCTGCCAGCAGATCGTCGCCGCGCAGGCGACCGGGGTCGGGAGTCCCGGCGTCGGAGCGTCGAACGCCTCGTTCACGTAGATGATCGCGGCCTCGAGCCACTCGAGCGCGTCCCGCTCGGTGTCCCAGTTGAGCGCGACGGCGACGGAGTCGCCGGCCGCGTGGCGGTAGACGGCAGTCCGGCCGCCGCCCCAGCCGTTGCCGGCGTGGTCGAGCCGGGGCACGCCGAAGACCGCCAGCAGGGCGCGCACGTCGAGCTCACCGAACGTGCTTGCCTTCCAGAGCGTCGTCCCGGCGGCGTCGACGGGGAGCACGATCGGGACGGCGCGCTCGCGCTCGAGGTACTTGTCGAGATGGAAGACCTGCTCGGTCGTCTCCGGGAAGCGGCGCAGCGACCCGAGCACGGCTGCGTTGCCGCCGAGGTTGCGCAGGTCTGCCGCGAAGCGGAGGCCCACGTCGTAGACGAACCCACGCTGGAGCTGGAGGAAGCGCACCAGCTTGGGTACCCCGTGTGCTTGCGTTCGGCGCGGGACGAGCACGTCCGTGACGAGCGCCGCGTGGCCCTCGATCGCCGCCGTCGCAGCGACCATCGCATCGCTGCCGCCGGCCAGCTTGAACGCGCGGCGGAGGTCGAAGTGCTGGTCCTGGAGAGCGTGGACGATCTCGTGCAAGGCAGTCGCGTTCTCGCCGGCGCCGCGGCGGACGAATGCCGTCCGCACGGCCGGGTCGTAGAGCCCGCTGCTGTTCTCCATCTCGATCAGCGTCTTGCGCAGCACGCCCGTTCCGCCGCTGACGAGCCCGAGCGCGCGGTAGACCGTCTCGTCGTAGTCCTGCGCGGCCCGCGGGTACGCGCGGTCGAGCATGCGGACGCGCCTGCTCGCGAACGACGCGGGCCGCTCGATTACGATCCGCACCTGCGTGCGGACCTTCAGCCCGGACGCCTTCGCCGCGACGTGCAGCAGGGCCTGCGCCTGCTTGCGGTCGAGGGCGTACGCGCCCGGCACCGCGACCAGCGCCGCGATGAGGACTGCCAGTAGTCGCCTGGTCATCTCCTCCCCGTATCGGCTGGTCGCGAGCAGAACGTGACGGTCGTACCTACAATCCTTACATGGCCACGACGGAGGATCGCGGCTCGTTGAGCGGCACCCAGGCGTGGCGCGAGGAGCTGTACGAGCGCACGCCCGAGCGGACGGGTGAGCTCTTCTCCACGATCTCGGGGCTCGAGAACGAGCCTCTGGCCACGCCGGACACGGTCGGGATCGAGTATGACCGCGACCTCGGCTATCCCGGCGTCTTCCCGTTCACGCGGGGCGTCTATCCGTCGATGTACCGCGGCAAGCTCTGGACGATGCGCCAGTTCGCGGGCTTCGGCACCGCCGAGGAGACGAACGAGCGCTTCCGCTACCTGCTCGACCACGGCCAGACCGGCCTCTCGACCGCGTTCGACATGCCGACGTTGATGGGCTACGACTCCGACCACGCGCGCTCGGAGGGCGAGGTCGGCCGCGAGGGGGTCGCGATCGACTCGCTCGAGGACATGCAGACGCTCTTCCGCGGGATCCCGCTCGGCGACGTCTCTACCTCGATGACGATCAACTCGCCGGCGGCGATTCTGCTTGCGTTCTACGTCGCGGTCGGCGAGGAGCAGGGCGTGCCGGCGGCGGAGCTGCGCGGGACGATCCAGACGGACATCCTCAAGGAGTACATCGCGCAGAAGGAGTACATCTTCCCGCCCGAGCCGTCGATGCGGCTCGTCACCGACATGGTCGAGTGGTGCGCGCAGGAGCTGCCCCGCTGGCACCCGATCTCGATCTCCGGCTACCACATCCGCGAGGCGGGCTCGACAGCGGCGCAGGAGCTCGCGTTCACGCTCGCCGACGGTTTCACCTACGTCGAGTGGGCGGTCGAGCGAGGCCTCGACGTCGACGACTTCGCGCCGCGGCTCTCCTTCTTCTTCAACGCGCACCTGGACTTCTTCGAGGAGATCGCGAAGTACCGCGCCGCGCGACGGATTTGGGCGCGCGAGCTGCGCGACCGCTTCGGCGCCCGCAACCCGCGCTCGTGGCTGATGCGCTTCCACGCCCAGACGGCCGGGGTCTCGCTGACCGCGCAGCAGCCGGAGGTCAACATCGTCCGCACGGCGATCGAGGCGCTCGCGGCCGTGCTTGGCGGGACGCAGAGCCTGCACACGAACTCGTTCGACGAGGCGCTCGCGCTGCCGACCGAGGACGCGGTCCGGATCGCCCTGCGCACCCAGCAGGTGATCGCGCACGAGACCGGGGTCGTGAACACGATCGACCCGCTTGGCGGCTCCTACTACGTCGAGGAGCTGACGAACCGGATCGAGGCGCAGGCGTACGAGTACTTCGAGCGGATCGAGCAGCTGGGCGGGATGGTGGAGGCGATCAAGCAGAACTTTCCGCAAAGAGAGATAGCAGATGCGGCGTTCCGCTATCAGGAGGAGGTCGAGCGCGGGGAGCGCGTCGTCGTCGGCGTCAACCGCTACGTGCTCGAGGACGAGACGCCGCTCCAGATCCTCAAGATCGACGCCGCGCTCGAGGGCAAGCAGATCGAGCGGGTCAAGGCGCTCAAAGGCCGGCGCGACTCGGCGCAGGTGGAGCAGCGGCTCGCGGCGCTGAAAGAGGCCTCGGTGCGCGACGGCGTCAACCTGATGCCGGCGATCCTCGACGCCGCCCGCGACTACGTGACGATGGGCGAGATGTGCGACGCCTGGCGCGAGGTGTGGGGGATCTGGCGCGAAACGCCGGTCTTCTAGCAGTAGGCGCCCGGGTCAGACGTCGAGCTCGAAGCCGTCGTACGCGAGCTCGAAGCCGGGCGGGAGCGGGCGCTCCTCGGGCCGGTGCGTCAGCAGCAGGCGGCGCGCGCCCGACTCGCGCTGGACCGTCAGGGCCTCCGTCGCGCTCAGGTGCCCGCGCGGTGTTCCCTCCGAGTCGGTCTCGCCGAGCGTCGCCTCGCAGAGCAGCAGGTCGGCGTCGCGCGCGAGCTCCGCGAGCGCCCCGCACGGGCCGCTGTCGCCGGAGTAGCCGAGGGTGCGGTCGCCGCGGACGCGGAAGCCGTACGCCTCGAGGTCGTAGTGCTCGACCGGCAGCGCCGTGACCTCGAGCCCGCCGGCGGTGAACGTCACGCCCGCCTCGTACTCGGCGACGTCGAAGGCGCGGTCGAGCATGTCCTCGCCGCCGAGCCTCGCCAGGACGGGCCGCAGCTGCGCGACGCTCCCGGGAGGCAGCCAGACCGCGGGCCGGCTCCCCTGGCCGGGTCCGAAGATGCTGCCCCAGACCCACGGGACCAGGTCGCCCCAATGGTCGAGGTGGAGGTGCGTGATCGCGATCGCCTCGATGCTCGGCCAGGGCTCGCGCAGGCGCAGGTTCGCGAGCACGCCGGGGCCGCAGTCGAGCAGCAGCCGGCCGTCGACGAGGTGGCCGGAGCAGGCGCCGCCGGCGTTGGGCCAGGCGGGGGAGGAGCCGATGACCGTGAGCCGCACGGCCATATACTTGCCGACGCCATGGCCCGGAAGATCAGAGTGGTGATCGCGAAGCCCGGCCTGGACGGTCACGATCGCGGTGCGAAGATCATCGCGCGCGCACTCCGCGACGCCGGCATGGAGGTCATCTACACGGGTCTCCACCAGACGCCCGAGCAGATCGTCGAGACCGCGATCCAGGAGGACGCGGACGCGGTCGGCATCTCGATCCTGTCCGGCGCGCACATGACGCTCGTGCCGCGGATCCTCGCGGGGCTGAAGGAGAACGGGGTCGAGGACGTGCTCGTCCTCGTCGGCGGCACGATCCCGAACGAGGACGCGGAGGAGCTCCGGAGCCAGGGCGTCGCCGCCGTCTTCACGCCGGGGGCGCCGACGAGCGAGATCGTCGACTTCCTGCGCGCGAAGCTCCCCGCCTGACTCCTTTCGACATGTCCGGGGACTGTCCCCGGGCACGTCCGTTCAGGGCTTGACGACGACGCGGGACGCGGCCAGCGTCCCCTTCGTCCCAAGCTGGGCGGCGAACGTCACCTTCGCCGGCTCCGTCCAGACGGTGACGGGCAGTCCCCGGGTGAGCAGGTCGAGCGTCGGGAACGCGGGCAGGCCGGCGGCGCCTTCGATCGACGCGGTCTCGGGCACCGAGACGGGCACCTTCTGACCCGCCTGCTTCACCTTTCGCCCGCCCGGCCACTGCCGTACCTGGTCGACCGTCAGCTGGAGGTCCTCGCCGGCGGCGTTCGCCACCTTGCCCGTCAGCGCGAGCGTGAACGTCGTCCCGGGCTGCGCTGCGAAGAGGAGCCTGCGCGCCTTGCGCAGGTGCCTGAACGGATTGACGGCGGCGCGCCCGTCCGGGTGCACCTCGAAGTGGAGGTGGGGGCTGATCCCGTTCGCGTCGCCCGAGTCGCCGACGTACCCGATCACCTCGCCGGCCGAGACCTTCGCGCCGCTTCGCAGTCCCTTCGCGTACGCGACGCCCGGCACGCAACGGCCGAGGTTGTCGTTTCCGCGACCGAGGTCGTTGTTGAGGTGGATGTAGAGGTACTCGGCGCCGCTCTTGCCGTCGAGATAGAGCATGCAGCCGGCGCGCGAGGAGGTCGTGTGGAACTTGACGGTGCCCGGCTCGGCCGCCAGGGCGAGCGCGCGGCGCGGTGCCATGATGTCGTTCCCCTGGTGGCCTCCCTGCCCGCGCGCGTCGCCGTAGTCGTCGATGTAGGTCGACTGCCCGAGCACCGGGAAGACGAGTTGCGGAACCGGCGCCGCGGACGCGGCACCTGCGGTGAGCAGGAGGGCAAGGAGAGTGAGGAGTGCTCCTCGGGCTGTCGTCCGGGTGAAGGTCATGGCTACCGGTTCGCGCTCGAAGGGCGGAAGCCTAGCACGGCCTGCGGCGAATCCTGTTCGAAACGAGTAAAAACTCGGAGCCGACGGCTCCCTCGAAGGCGCGCCGCGGCGCATCGTTAGAGTCACGCGCGATGAAGATCGCCGTCTGCGTGAAGGAGGTGCCCGACGCGACCGCGCACAAGCGGATCGACCCCGGCACGAAACGCCTCGACCGCTCCGGCGAGGGCGCTCTCAACGCGTTCGACGCGAACGCGGTCGAGGAGGCGCTGCGGCTGAAGGACGCGACCGGCGACGGCGAGGTCGTCGTCGTCTCGATGGGGCCCGAGCGCGCGCTCAACTCGCTGCGCAAGGCCCTCGCCATGGGCGCCGACCGCGCCGTGCTCGTCGCCGACGCCGCCGCCGCGGGCTCCGACCTCCTCGCCACCAGCCTCACGCTCGCGAAGGCACTCGAGCGGGAGCAGCCCGACCTCGTCCTCTTCGGCCAGCAGTCCTCCGACTCCGACGGCGCCGTCCTCTGGGCGGCCGTCGCCGAGCGGCTTCGGCGGCCGGTCATCTCCCAGGTCGCCGAGCTCACGCTCGAGGGCGGCTCGCTGACCGGGAAGCGGCAGACCGAGTTCGGCTACGACACGATCCGCGCGCCGCTGCCCGCGGTGGTCGCCGTCGCCGATTCGATCAACGAGCCGCGCTACCCCTCGCTGAAGGGGATCATGGGCGCGAAGTCGAAGCCGCAGGAGACGGTCTCGCTCGCAGACCTCGGCGTCGACGCCGGCCAGGCCGGCGAGCAGGGCTCGCGCACCGAGGTGCTCGCGCTCTCCGATCCGCCTCCGCGCGGCGAGATCCGCAAGCTCGAGGACGACGGCACGGCCGCGGAGCAGATCGTCGCCTTCCTGGCCGACAAGAGGCTGATCTGAGCACGCTCGTCTTCCTCGAGCACCACGCAGGCGAGCTCCAGAAGGGGTCGCTGGCGGTGCTCGGCAAGGCCGCGAGCCTCGGCGGCGACGTCGCCGGCGTGCTCCTCGGCTCGGGCGTCGAGGGGCTCGCCCACCAGGCCGGGATCTACGGTGCCGCGACGGTGTACGTCGCCGACGACGCGAGGCTCGAGGCACCGCTGCCGCAACCGCGCGTCGACGCGATCGCCCAGCTCGTCGGGGAGCAGGGGATCGAAACGGTGCTCTTCGCGCAGTCGATCCTCGCCGCGGACATCGCGGCCGGGCTCGCCGCGCGCCTCGACGCCGGTCTCAACTGGCAGCTGACGGACATCGCCGCCGACAGCGGCACGCTCGTCGGCAAGCAGTCGGCGCTCGGCGACTCGGTCGTCGTCGACGTGGGCTGGAAGACGACGCCGCGGATCGGGCTCTTCCGGTCCGGCGCCTTCGACCCCGTCGAGCGGGCGACGGGACAGACCCAGATCCAGACCTTCGAGCCGGAGCTGCAGGAGTTCTCGCTGGCGGCCGAGATGGTCGAGCAGGCGCACGCCGAGGAGAGCGGCCCGTCGATCGAGGACGCGAACGTGATCGTCGCGGGCGGTCGCGGGCTCGGCGAGCCCGAGAAGTTCGGGCTGCTCGAGGAGCTCGCGAAGGCGCTCGGCGGCGCGGTCGCCGCGACGCGCGCGGTCGTCGACGCCGGCTGGTACCCGTACTCGACGCAGGTCGGGCAGACCGGCAAGTCCGTCTCGCCGACGCTCTACATCGCGTGCGGCATCTCCGGCGCGATCCAGCACAAGGTCGGGATGCAGAGCTCGAAGACGATCGTCGCGATCAACAAGGACCCGAACGCGCCCATCTTCGAGTTCGCCGATCTCGGCGTGGTCGGCGACCTGCACGCGATCGTGCCGAAGCTGACCGAGCTCGTCCGGGCCCGCAAGTCGTGACGGTCCGGCCCGTCGACTACCCGCCGCCGTTCGCGCCCTCGGAGGCGATCGCGGCGCCCACCGATCCCGTGTCCCAGCGGATCGAGGTCGGCGTGCTGATCGTCGGAGCAGGCCCCGCGGGCCTCGCGTGCGCAATCCGCCTCGGCCAGCTGCTCGAGGATTCGCCCGAGACCGCCGAGCGGCTCGGGGAGGTTCCGGTGGCAGTCGTCGAGAAGGGCAAGTCGCCCGGCTCGCATCTCCTTTCCGGCGCGGTCGTCAACCCGCGCGCGCTCCGCCGCCTCTTCCGCGGCAGCCCCTTGCTGGACGGCGTGCCGACCTACGGCGAGGTGCACGGCGAGGCCGTCTACCTGCTCACGAAGGGCGCCTCGCTCCGGATCCCGCCGCCGCCGACGATGCGCAACCACGGCAACTGGATCGTCTCGGTCTCGCAGCTCGGCCGCTTCCTCGCCGAGCAGGCCGAGGCCGGGGGCGCGGCGGTGCTGCCGGAGACCGACGCGCAGAAGCTGCTCGTCGCCGACGGCCGCGTCCAGGGCATCCGCACCGGCGACAAGGGCCTCGGCCGCGACGGCACGCCGCTCGGTGCGCACGAGCTGGGCTCGGACATCGTCGCGAAGGTGACGGTGCTCGCAGAGGGCACGCAGGGCCACCTCACCGGCGCCGCCGTGGACAGGTTCGGGCTCGAGGGTGAGCAGCCGCAGATCTGGGCGCTCGGCGTGAAGGAGGTCTGGAAGGTGCCGCGGCCGCTGCGGCACGTCGTCCACACGATGGGCTGGCCGCTCCGCAAGCGGGCGCGCTACGGCGAGTTCGGCGGCTCGTTCATCTACCCGATGGGAGACGACATGGTCTCGCTCGGCTTCGTCGCCGGGCTCGAGTACCGCGACGTCGAGTTCTCCGTCCACGACGTGCTCCAGGAGTTCAAGACGCACCGGCTCGTGCGGAAGATCCTGGCGGGCGGCGAGCGCATCGCCTGGGGCGCGAAGACGATCACGGAGGGCGGCTTCCACGCGCTGCCGAAGCGCTTCCACGCGCCGGGGCTCCTGCTCGCGGGCGAGAGCGCCGGGCTCGTCAACGTGCCGACGCTGAAGGGGATCCACTACGCCGTCGAGTCGGGAATCATGGCCGCGGAGGCTGCTTTCCGTTCGCTCCAGCGCGGCGAGTCGCCGGCGCGGCCGGGCGCATTCGCGTCGTACGACGACGAGTTGCGCGCGAGCTACGTGCTGCGCGACCTACGCGAGGTACGCAACATGCGCCAGGTCTTCGACAAGGGCTTCCTCGTCGGCGGCGCGCTCGCGAGCGCGATGACCGTGACGAAGGGGAAGCTGCCGCCGAAGGAGTTCGGAAGCGAGGCGAACGCCGACCGGACGCTGATCCGGACCGACCGGGCAGCGCGGTACCCGAAGCCCGACGGGAAGCTGACGTTCGACAAGCTCTCCTCGGTGTTCCTGTCCGGCAACCGGACGCGGGACGACCAGCCGAGTCACATCCGGATCCAGCGCCGCGTGCCGCGCGAGCTCGCCGAGCTGTGGGTGAACATGTGCCCGGCGCAGGTCTACGAGCTGGGCGCGGAGGACGACGACGGCACGGTGCACGTCGACGTCAACCCGTCCAACTGCGTCCAGTGCGGCGCGATCACCGCCAAGGGCGGCCGGCTGACCCCACCCGAGGGCGGCTCGGGCCCGGAGTACACGCTCACCTAGCGGCCCGGCGCCAGGCTTCGGCGAGCGCGATCCGCTGTTTCGTCGTGGGGTGGCTGTCGAAGAGGAGGTACGCCCAACGCGGCGGGTCCGGGTCGTTCAGCGACTCGGTCGTGAAGTGGCGGAAGAGCGCTCCGGCGGCGTCCGGGTCGCGCGTCGTCTCGAGCGCGACCCAGTCGGCCTCCCGCTCCATGTTCCTCGAGACGAGGTTGTAGACCGGCGCCGAGACGAGCTCGAGCACGACGAGCACGAGCAGCGCGAGCGGCACGGCGGCGGGCTGCCCCATCCCGCCCCGCCTCCGGGTCGCGAGGGCGATCAGCCAGGCGCCCGGGAGCGCGAAGAGGGCATACCAGGCGATTCCTTCCAACAGGTGGCGGCGCGAGTGGTGCGCGAGCTCGTGGGCGAGCACGACGCGGATCTCGCCGTCGCGGAAGCGCCCGTCGAGGAGCGTGCTCCAGAGGACGACGGTACGCGTCGGGCCGAGCCCGACGGCGTAGGCGTTCGGCGTCTTCGTGAAGTCGCTCACGTCCTCGACGCGGACGGGCACGGGGTCGATCCCCTGCGCGGCCGCGTACGTGCGCGCGTCCGACGCGAGCGAGGGCCGGCGGAGCGGCTCGGTCTGCACGATCGAGGGGAACGTGAACGTGAACGCGGCCCCGACGGCGACGAAGACCGGTGCCGCCGCGATCCACCAGCGCCGCGGGAAGCGTCCGGCGAGCGCCATCACGACGGCGAGCGCGAAGCAGACCGCGAGGAACTCGGCGCCGAGCTCGAGCCAGTTCGCGAAGAGCGTCTCGACGTAGCCGCTGTCGGTCTGGTCGTAGCGGCGGCTCCACCAGACGGCGACGAGCCGGAACGGCACCTGGGCGAGCCAGACGAGCCCGAGCCCGATCATCCCCAGCAGCATCCCCGTGCCGATGCGACCCGCGGCCGACTCGCGGGCGAAGCGCGCGCCCTTCCAGGCATAGAGTGAGAGCACGGCGACGAGCACGAGCTGCGAGGCGAGGAAGAGGATCCGGAAGAAGCCCTCGAACCGCTCCGCGCGGGCGACCGTCGCCTCTTCGATCCCGAGCTCGACGGACGGTAGGGCGAGGCCTTCCGGGACGCTGCTCTGCCAGAGCGAGGCGATCGCGGTGGTCCAGACCGCGAGCAGGGCGACGGCGAGCGCACCCCCGAGCAGCAGGCGCCGGCGCGTCAGCGCGCCGTCTCCCACGGGTCGAAGAGCGGCCGCGGGACGGGGTGGCGCGGCAGCGCCGGGCTCGCGTGGGGGTAGCGGTCGGAGACGAGAAGCGCGTACGCGGCCGTCTGCGCGAGGTAGCGCACGACCGTCGCGCCGAGGTCGCGCAGGCCGCTCGGCATCCGCCCGGTGGCGAGCGTCGCAAACCAGGCCAGGACGGCGATGACCGTGAGCACTCCGAGCAGCGCGTGCGCGAGCAGCAGGGCGGGGACGGCCAGGAGCGCGCGGAAGGCGGCACTCCCGCGGCGCTGGAGGAGGCGCTCGGGCGTTGTGACCTCGACCGGGTAGCCCGGCGCCCCGGTGAAGCCCGGGAAGGGGTTGGCGACGAGCGCCGCGAAGGCCACCAGCTGGCTCGCGTAGCGGACGTACGCGCAGAGGAACCGGTGCAGCGGATGCGGCTGGCTTCCGGTGACGACCACCGCCACCCAGCCGGCAACGGCCGCCGCCGCGGCCGCCCATGACCAGGCCCAGAGCCAGGCGAGGTGGGGGAGCGAGAGCAGCGGCCGGAAGAACACGAGCAGCCGCGAGCGTCGCAGGTCGTCGTCGATCCGGAGGCGCACCGGGTGGCCGTCCAAGGCGTCAGTCTACGATCCCCCGATGCCCGTCACGCGCGACGCCGTCCTTGCCGCCGCAGAGCGGATCCGCGGCCGGGTCCACCGGACGCCGACGTTCACTTCGCGGACGCTCGGCGCGGGCGTCCGCCTGAAGGCCGAGCTCTTCCAGAAGACGGGCTCGTTCAAGGTCCGCGGCGTTCTGAACAAGCTTGCAGCGCTGAGCGAGGAGGAGAAGGCGCGCGGCGTGATCGGCATCTCGGCCGGCAACCATGCGCAGGCCCTCGCCTGGGGAGCGGCCGCGGAGGGGATCGACGCGCTCCTCGTCATGTGGGCGAGCGCCAGCGAGACGAAGATCGCCGCCACGCGCGGCTACGGCGCGTCCGTCGACCTCGAGGCGACCGATCCGTCGACTGCGTTCGACCGCCTGCACGCGCTCGTCGCCGAGACCGGGCGAACGCTCGTGCATCCCTTCGACGACCCGGTCGTGATCGCGGGCGCAGGGACCGTCGCCCTCGAGCTGCTCGAGGACGCGCCCGAGCTCGACACGATCGTCGTGCCTGTCGGTGGCGGCGGTCTCGTCGCCGGCATCGCGGCCGCGGCTCCCGACCGGCGCGTGATCGCGGTCGAGCCGCGGCGCTCGGCTGCCGTGCACGACGCGCTTGCGGCCGGCCATCCCGTGCCCGTCGTCCCCGACTCGATCGCCGACGGGCTGTCGGCCCCTTTCGCGGGGACGAACGCGCTGGCGGTGCTGCAGGCGAACCAGGTCGAGAGCGTGCTCGTGTCGGAGGAGGAGATCGAGGAGGCGTTCCGTTTCGTCTACGCCCGCGCGAAGCTCGCCTGCGAGCCGGCTGCGGCAGTCGGCGTGGCGGCCGTTCTGGCGGGCAAGGTGGAGGCCGGCCGGGTCGGAATTGTTGTCTCTGGAGGAAACGTAGTGGCGGAAACGGCCTCTGCTATCCTGGCCCGGCGATGAAGACCGGAATCCATCCCGAGTACGTTTCCACCCACGTTCGCTGCTCCTGCGGCAACGAGTTCGACACGCGGTCGACGCAGGCCGAGATCCACGTCGACGTCTGTTCCGCCTGCCACCCGTTCTACACGGGCAAGCAGAAGCTGATGGACGCCGGCGGTCGGGTCGAGCGGTTCCAGCGCCGGCTGGAGAAGGCCGGCGGCGCCCGCCGCGGCTAGACGCCTCCCTTGAGCAACAACATCGGAGGACAGGCCGTCCTCGAGGGCGTGATGATGCGCACGCCGTCGAAGTGGGCGGTCGCCGTGCGCAAGCCCGACGGCGAGATCGCCGAGGTCGTCAGGGACATCAGCTCGCCGATGGCGCGCAGGCGCGTGTTCCGGCTGCCCGTGATCCGCGGTGTGATCGCCCTCGGCGAGTCGCTCGCGATCGGCTTCCGTGCGCTCGCGATCTCGGCCAACTACGCGGCCCAGGACCCGGACGCGAAGGAGGGCGAGGTGCAGACGGAGATCACGCGCGCGCAACTGATCTTCTCCTTCGCGATCGCGATCGGCTTCGCGCTGATGCTCTTCAAGGTGACGCCCGCGCTGATCACGAACTGGCTGCCCATCGAGACGACCGGAGCCTTCGTCGTGATCGAGGGCGTGATCCGGGTCTGCATCTTCCTCGCCTACCTGCTCCTGATCTCGCTGCTGCCGGACCTCCGGCGCGTCTTCCAGTACCACGCGGCCGAGCACAAGGCGATCAACGCCTACGAGGCGGGCGGAGAACTCACGCCGGAGAACGTGCAGAAATTCAGCTTGCTCCATCCACGTTGCGGGACAGCATTTTTGCTCTGGGTGATGGTGATCGGCATCTTCGTCTTCGCTTTCGTCGGCCAGCCGGCGTGGTACTGGCTGATCACGAGCCGGGTGGTGCTGCTGCCGCTGATCGCCGGAATCGCCTACGAGCTGATCCGGTTCGCCGGCAAGCACCAGCAAAACCCGCTGTTGATGGCGCTGCTCGCGCCGGGCCTCTGGCTGCAGCGGCTGACGACGAGGCAGCCCTCGCTCGACCAGATCGAGGTCTCGATCCGTGCGCTTCAGGAGGCGCTCCGCCGCGAAGGCAGCATCGACGCCCGGGAGCGCAAGGTCGAGGTCATGGCCTAGTGCCGAGGATCGAGCGCAAGGCTGAGGTCGCGTGGCGGGGCTCGCTCGCGCGCGGCTCGGGTGTGGCGACCGCGGGGACCGGCGCGTTCGAGCTGCCGATCGACCTCCCCTCGCGGGTCGGCGACCCGGGCGGGAAGACCAGCCCGGAGGAGTTGCTCGCTGCCGCCCACGCGGGCTGCTACACGACGTCGCTCGCGGGCGAGATCGCGCGCGCGGGCGGGACCGTCGACCGGCTCGACGTGCGCTGCACCGTGACGATGGACGAGGTGGCGGGGCAGGGGCACCTGATCGTCGCCTCGGAGCTCGACGTCGAGGCGCGCGCCGACGGGATCGACGCGGACGGGCTCGAGCGCGCGGCGCGGGCGGCCGACGACGGCTGCACGTTCTCCGCGCTCGTCCGCGCCAGCGCAACGGTTACGGTTCGAGCTCGACTGTCGAGCGAGGGAGGGAGCTCCAATGGCGGCTGAGCGACGTGCTTCGGTGACCTGGAAGGGCGACCTGATGAGCGGGTCGGGAACGATCGACGAGGTCGGCTCGGGGACCTTCGGGCCGCTCGACGTCAGCTGGCCCGCCCGCGCCGAGGCGGCAACGGGAGGCAAGACGAGCCCGGAGGAGCTGATCGCAGCAGCGCACGCCTCCTGCTTCTCGATGGCGCTCTCCGGCGGGCTCGCCAAGACGGGCAACCCACCGGAGCGGCTGCGCACGTCCGCGACGGTCACCTTCGTGCCCGGAACGGGGATCACGAAGATCGCACTCGAGGTGCGGGGCTCGGTGCCCGGGCTCGACGAGGTCGGCTTCCGCGAAGCCGCCGAGGCCGCCAAGGCGGGCTGCCCGGTCTCGAAGGCGCTCGCAGGCGTGCCCGAGATCACGCTCGACGCCGGGCTCGAGTAGCGGCTCCAGCTCCACGGCCAGTCCGAGACGCTCTCGCAGAGGCCGGCCCGGACCGGGTTCGCGAGCACGTACGCGCACGTCGCAGCCAGATGCTCGTCGTCGCGCACCTGCCAGAGCGCGAAGCGGTCGCCCCACAGGTGCCCGCTGCGCCGGTACTTCGCGTTGAACCCCTGCGCGTAGCGGCCGTTGACGCGGTGGAGTGCCTCCGAGAGGGAGTCGCGGAGGCACTCGACGACGAGGTGGTAGTGGTTCGGCATCAGGCAGAGCACGTACGCCCGGAGCCGGAGTCGGCTCACGGCCTGCCCGAGCTGCGCGAGGAACTCGCGCCCGTCGTCCCGGTCGAGGTAGACCCGTCGCCGCTCGACGCCGCGCGTCGTCACGTGCCAGATGCCGTAGTCCGGGAACGTGGAGCGCGCGAGCCGAGCCATCGCTCAACGGTAGGCCGCCTCGCGGGCCTGAGAGCCCGTGTGGACGAATTGGAGCGAAATCGTTGCACCTCGACCTGCCTCGAGCGGTCACGTCCGGGGACAGTCCCCGGACGTGACCGCTCGGGACGCGTCCGGAAGGCCGCTCGGCTAGAAGACGCGGCGGAGCAGGCCGCGGCCCGCGAAGCCGACCATCCGGTCGAGGGTGACGGCGAACCTACCCGCCGCGAACGGCACGTCGCGCAGCGCCCAGAGCGCCTCCGCGTTGACCCACGCCGCAGCGCGCGCCCTGCGCACGTTCCACATCGCCACGACGCTGTCCAGATCGCCGAGCGCGTCGTCCGCGATGCCGACGAGACCCGTCGCGAACTCGCTCCTCACCCGCTCCTCGGTCTCCGCCAGGAGCGGGTCGATCGCCCTGAAGTCGTCGTGTTGCGGGCATCCGCGCACGGGAGCGACGTTCCGCGCCCGACAGGTCTCCACCAGCGCGAGCGGCAAGTCGCGATTGATGTGCGCGTTCATGCCGGCGAGCGCGAACTGGATCGGTGCCACGCCGGGCCGCGACCGTGCCTCGAAGAGTGGCGCCCAGGCGCGCGGCGGCCGCTTTGGGCCGAGCACGTGCGCACGGAGCGCGCGGAAGTAGAGATTCGCGAAGACGACGTCGAGCCAGCGGGTGAAGCGAGCATCGGCGAACATCCCCGGTCGCACGCGCTCGTCGACCGCCTCGGTCACCGCGCGGTACAGGCGCGTGAAGGCCCGAACGCCGTCCGTCGCGGGCAGCGCCTCCTCGAGCGCGAGCATCCGCTCGGCGACGTCGTCGACTCGGGCCGGCAGCGGCGCGCGGAGCAGGTCCTCCAGGCTCATCCCTCCACTACCCTACGACCCGTGCCGGGCACGATCGAGAGGTTGATCGACGAACTGGAGCGCTCCTACACGGAAGTGCAGGAGCGGCTGTCCGACCCGTCCGTCTACAACGACCACCGCGAGGCCGCGGAGGTCGGCCGGCGGCTCAAGGAGCTGGAGACGCCCTACAAGCTCGCTCAGGAGTGGCGCGCGATGCGGGAGGACGTCGAGGCGTCCCAGGCCGACCCGGAGCTGAAGGAGCTCGTGGCGGAGTCGCAGGCGCGGCTCGCCGAGCTCGAGGAGGAGCTGAAGCTCGCGCTCGTCGAGAAGGACCCGGCCGACGAGCGGGACGTGATCCTCGAGATCCGCCAGGGCGTCGGCGGAGACGAGGCCGCGATCTGGGCGGGCGACGTCTATCGGATGCTCACGCGCTACGCCGAGAGCCGGGGCTTCAAGATCGAGCTCCTCTCGGCGAACGAGAGCGAGACCGGCGGCTTCAAGGAGGTCGTCTTCGCGGTCAAGGGGGCCGGCGCC
>Ga0299913_10001507_pt1 | contig 17366 bp, 24 predicted proteins | sample RVTome_9_FD_201360 | JGI IMG/M metagenome (GOLD analysis project Ga0299913, IMG submission 201360) | Soil microbial communities from uranium-contaminated site in the Upper Colorado River Basin, Wyoming, United States - RVT155D38 (version 2) ... | reverse complement strand
AAAGGTTCTAGGAACTACAAGAAGGCTGTATCTTGGCCGCGGCGTCTGCATATGAGAATCGCAAACAAGCGCAAGAACTTTCTACATAATCTTTCAACATCATACTGCAGGAACCATGACCTGATATTCATAGAACGATTGAAATTGCAGAACCTCAACAAAAACCACTGCCTTGCGCGCCATATAATGGAGTCTAGCGGGGGCACGTTCAGACAAATGCTGCAGTACAAGGCAAACCGGCTAGTAGAGGTTGAGCCTTACAATACACCAGTTGAATGTAGCAGGTGTCATAACCTTGTCCAAAAGGAGCTTGCCATACGAATCCATGAGTGTAATAGATGCGGCAGTGCTCGACAGAGATCATAATGCCGCTATCAATATCCTGTGGAAGGGATTGAAGCTTCTGCAACTACCCATGCAACATGGGGAAGTTACGCCTGCAGAGACTCTGAGTGTAGTCATTGAAGCAGGAAAAAGACCACGCCGTTTACGGGTGGGTAGTTGACCTGTACGCAAGTGACCGCTGCTGCAGGTAATCTTTTGCAGCCGACAGCAGGTTCATGGCGTTTGAATAAGTCAGATGATCCAGCGCGCCGTCGAATTTCCTCCACGCGAACCCTATGTGCTCGTGCGAAAGTGTCACCTGGCGCGTGCGCGTCCGGGCGAGGAAGAGCACGACCTCCTTCAGGACTGGCCTCCTGCCGTGGCGGTACCTGTAATCGATCTTCATGCGGAAGCCGTCGAGAAACTCGATGTCGGTGATGCCGGTCTCCTCCCGGATCTCGCGGGTGGCGGCCTGCTTTTCGCTCTCGCCGGCCTCAATGTTGCCCTTTGGAAAGTCCCAGTGGCCGGCGGTGTAGTGCAGCAGCAGATATTCCGGCTCTGCCTTGCCTTCCAGGTAAAACACCACTGCGCCAGCGGACCGCTCGTCTGCCAATAGTTTGAGATTGGCTAGGTTGTTTGTAAGTTTTTTGTAAGTTTTTTGTAAGTTTTTTGCAGTCTCACTCTTCGTCTTCTTCGTCTGCTTCTTCCTGCTGGAGCGTGGGCGGCGCATAGTCGTGTACGTCGAGCCATTCTTCCTGCGCCAGCCAGTAGCCGCAGTACCACTTTTGCTGCTGCGGATCATAGTCGCCGTGCTGTGGCATTCTTTCACCTAGTGCTTCAGCACTTCACCGCCCTTTTTGTTCCTGAAATACTGGTACAGGAACGTTGCGGCCACAAGCGACACTGCAAGGCCTATCAGTAGCGACGAGATCAGCGAGAACGGGTTGGTGCCCTCTGTGAGCACGGACGTGAACTGGAGCACAGGGATGTAGAGCAGCGCGAGCACCACCAGCCGCAAAATGTCCGACATTGTCCTTGCGCTTCCCTTGAACCAGTCGCTGAGCAGGACCCCGCCCAGGATTGTCGCGATGCCTATCCACAGGAGCGTTACCGTCCCGGTGGTAAAGCTGCCCACGATGACCCTGTTCCCCAGGACGTCGAGCACGCCCATGTCCGGCCTGAGCATGTTCGTGGGTATGCTGGAGACTCCGTTTGCGATGGCGGCGAGTATGATGAGCACCCCGGCAATGACAGAGAATATCTTGATGAACGAAGTGGGCGTCAGCCTGCCAAACGAGCTCACCGTCTTGTCGATGTCAAACGCCCTGACAATAAAGGCGCCGCCGAGGATCGCCAGTATGATGGCGGTGATCCACTTGCCGGCGTCGAAAATGACCGCAAGCGCACCTGCCGCGAGCAACACTCCGGGCACGCCAAGGAAGAACTTTGAATACTGCGAATCGTAAACGAGCATTTTCAGGTACCTGCCCAGCACTGCGTACGAATACTCGACGCTCCTGCTGTGCCGGATTATGATGCGCTGGACCGAGATGACTGGCACTCTTGACTGGATGACCGGCAGCACCGTCTCGTCGTCCTCGCCGTCTGACACGATCACCGCGCCGTCTGCGTGGTATTTCTCAAGGATGCTCTTCACTTCGAGGCTGATCTTCTCGTCGGCCTCGACGCCACGGTTGAACTTGCCGGCCACCACCGCGACTTCGACGGTGTAGCCCTTGCTCACAAGCTCCTCGTAGTGCTTGACAGCCCCGAAGATCGCGTTCGAGTCAGCGTCCTCCGGGTCCTCGATCGCGAGCCTCGTGCCTGCATTTATGCACGCGTCCCGCCCGACGATCGGAGTCTCGATGCCGCCCTTTGTGCCAATGTCGTCGTCCCTGTCTATGCACAGCACGAGAACTTTGCTGTGCGTAGCCTCTTTTGAGGGGCTCGCGCTCTTTGCGCCTGCTGGGACGGTCTTCTCAAAATTAGAATGCGGCATCTTCGCTGTCAGTACTTTACAGAATTGTTTACGGGTTAATTAATTTAATCAACTTTAATCGAGGGTTATTTGGTTTATTGAAATAATCTTCTGAAACGAGCCTGCACATTGAGAGTCGTCAGGACTTGAAGTCGAGGCAGACTATGTAGAGCTCGCTGCTCTGCTGCCTGCTTGCCGAGGGCTTGCTGAGGAGCACTCGGCCAAAGCTCTTCTTCAATTCGTCCCGGAACTCGTTCAGCATCTCACCTTCGAACACCTTGAACACTGCGCTTCCTCCTCCTCTCAGGGCCTGCCGGGCAAAGCCCAGCGCGATCGTCGAGAGCGAGATCTGTCGCGCGTGGTCCATGTCCCACAAGCCGCTCACCTTTGGCGCCAGATCCGAGAGGACCGCGTCGGCCTTGGCGCCGCCCAGGATGCCGGCGATCTCCTCCAGCATGCCCGGCTCCTCGATGCTCCCCTCCAGCACAACTGCGCCGGCGACCGGCTCGACCGGCTTTAGGTCTATGCCAATTACCCTGCCTTCCGGCCCCACTTCCCTTGCTGCCACCTGCAGCCAGCCGCCGGGGGCGCACCCCAGGTCGACAACCTTGCTGCCTCTCTTGAGGATGTGGTAAGAAGCGTTCAACTGCAATAACTTGAAAGCCGACCTTGCGCGGTACCCCTGGTCCTTTGCCAGCCGGCGGTACTGGTCCTTGCGCGCGTCAGCAAGTCTCATTTCTTGGCAGCAGGCTTTTGCGGCTTCTGGTTTATGTTATTAAAAGAGTTGATGAGCCAGTCTTCAATCAAATTGCAGCTCGTCGGGCTGTACGAGCCGTCGAGGGAACACATGTGCTCGACTGGGCATGTCAGGCAGGGCGCCGCTTCGATGCTCGCGGTATCGACCGGAAGTTTGACGGCATAAAGTTTGTAGGTCCACCGGCCGCTTTCGAGAATTTTTTCGCGCCTGATGAGCGAGCGTCTTTCGAGGCGGATGGCCAAGCGCGAGCCGTCGCGGCTTGTCAGGTCCAGCTCCTTCCACAGCTCGGACTGCAGTATGCCGTCCTTGCCATTGCTGATTATAGTGCGAAAAACTTTTCCCGTGAGATCTTCAATCTGAGCCTCATTTAATTTCAATCAACATAACCCCGGAGTATGTAAGTCATCAGTAATTATCTATGAACCGATAAATAACTCTTCTTGAATGCAGGCTGGCCGGCAAAGTAATAGCGAAAAATCGCTAGCGATATCGAGGCTATTTGGATTTCTTTTTGGCATCCTTGGCGCCAAATATGCTGTCGAAATATTCTGTCGACTCTGGCGCGCTCTCTGCGGCTTCGCCTTCCTTGACCCTTGCGAGCCTCTTGGCGACCTTTTTCTTGTACTCCAGCTGCATCTGGCGCGCGATCTGGATCCTCTGCGCCTGCGGCGATCCTGCGCCGTGCATAGACTCTGTCAGGTAGCCGACCGCGTTCCTGCCAAGGGTCATGTTTTCAATCAGCCTGAGCACCCTCATCCTGTTTTCAGTCGACACGCCCTTCCTGCCCTTCAGGTATTTTTCAAGCAGCGGGCCGATCTCTGGGCTGCGGAAGTCCTTCTCTGAAGGCATCGTGACCATAAGGCCGCCGGCAATGTCCTGCGCAAGCCTGCCGATTTCGTACGGGAACCTTGTCACGTTGTGCTTGCAGACGTTAGCCAGCATATCGTCGTTCTGCCAGTTGCCGGACGCCGTCTGGTGCGAGCGGTACGAAGAGGCGATCCCTGCCGCAAATATCGTCTCGTTGAGGTGCGTCATTTCGACCAGCTTGTCCTTGATGTGCGACGCGTTTGCGACGCCGTTATAGTCGGCTATAGCCGCGGCCGCGCCTATCAGGGCGTCGCCAAGGCCGGTCTTGCAGACGTAGCTGCGCCGGTGGTAGCATGTGAAGCGCTCGACCAGCATGGCGGCGTATTCGTATTCGCCGTCCATGAATATGAGCTCGTTTGGGATGAACACATCCTTGAAGATTATCATGGCCTCCTGCCCGGAATACATCACGTTGCCTGCATCGATTTCGCCGCCCTCCATGCTCCGGGTGTCGCACGACTGCCGACCGTAGACGTAGGTGATGCCGGGCGCGTCCACCGGGACCGCGCCGACTATGGCATAGTCCCTGTCCTCTCCCTTGAGCCTCATCGTCGGCATGACGAGTATCCAGTGCGAGTTGATGCAGCCGGTCTGGTGCGCCTTTGCGCCGGTGATATAGACTCCCTTGCTGTCGCGCTTTGTAATGTGCACAAACATGTCTGGGTCCTCCTGCTGCGACGGAGAAAGGCTGCGGTCGCCCTTTACGTCCGTCATTGCGCCGCCGATCACCATGTTGTCACGCTGCATCTTTTTGATGAACTCTATCAGGCGCTTGTGGTACTGGGTGCCGTGCTTGCCGTCCACTTCAAAAGTCGTTGAATATAACGAGTTGAGCGCGTCCATGCCCACGCAGCGCTGGAAGCAGGTGCCGGTGAGCTGGCCGAGCTTTCTCTGCATCCTGTTCTGGTCCACAAGGTCCTGCGCGCTTTCGGCGATGTGCAGGAACCTGTTGACGTTGACGCCGGTCAGCGAAGACTTTGCCGACGCGAGCGCTGGCTCTTCAACTGCCAGATCGTAGGTCTCTGCCACCGCGTTTATCGACGGCCGGATCATCGGGTGGTCGACCGGCTCTTTTACGAGCTCCCCAAAAAGGTAGATCTTTAGCTTCCTGCCCCTAAGGCTCTCGATATACTCTGCCCCGTTCTTTATCGGCATGTGTGTGAAAGTACTAGCACTCGAATGTTATTTATATTTTCTCAGCTGGAATTTGGTAAAAAAGTAGTGGGATTTCTTATAGATTTTACACTATTTAGAGAGGCAATTATTGTATGTATGTCTGGTTCGTCTTGTCAAAGTTCCTGACGACCTGGAAGTCCCTGCTGAACTGCGACTGCATCATCAATCTCAATTCCGGATATATCGTTGAGGGGTCTTCCTTTGCCATTCTGGTAGCCGCGTGGTCGTCGCCAAGCATCCAATTGCACAGCTCAAAGATCATCTGGCGCACCGTGTTTTCGTCGACGATGCCGAGGCTGTGTAGGTATTCGTGTGCAAGCACCATGAACAGGTACGAGTTGTACTCTTCCGTAGAGCCGGCGATTTTCCGGACGGTCGCCAGGAGGTAGCTGTTCATCACTATAGCGTTGGACCCAAGTATGTGGTACGCGCCGAGGTTGCTCGGCATCATTTGCAGGATGAGGCTCAGCCCCGCCCGGTGCATCCGGAACTTTTGCAGGACCACTGACTTGACCAGCTCGAACGCCTCGTTAAAGTCCTTCAGGCCTGCCACCCTTTCTCTGAATTGCGCCTGCTGCTCTGTCGGCAATGCCAGTAATTACGCGGCACGAGCGTATAAAGCGTGCAGCTTCGCAATCTTTTTTACTGCCAGAATATGGCTTATTTGCGTGGCAAAAGCCAAGCAGTTCGACCTGCGCGACATTGTAGCGGACTATCCCGATTTTCCAAAGCCGGGCATCCTGTTCCGGGACATCAACCCGGTCTTCAAGAGAAACGATGCCCTCAACCACATGGCCGACGAGTTCCACCGTGCCTTTGGCAAGGCAAAGGTGGACGCTGTTGCAGGCATCGAGTCGAGGGGCTTTATCATAGCGACCGCGCTCGCGCTAAAGTTCGGCAAGGGCGTGGTTATGGTCCGCAAGGCAGGCAAGCTGCCGGGCAAGACCCTGAAAAAGTCCTACGACATCGAGTACGGCAGCGCGATGATGGAGCTGCAAGAGACCGCGATAAAGAAAGGTGAGAACATTTTGATCGCCGACGACCTGATAGCGACCGGCGGGACGGCAGTCGCTGCGGCGCAGCTGATAGAAGAGGTCGGCGGCAAGGTCACCGGATTTGCGTTCATTATCGAACTGGCAGACTTGCACGGCGCAGACAGGCTGCGCAAGTTGGGCTACAGGGTCCAGTCACTGGTGACCTACCATGGTGAATAGTGCGGACGTCGGCATCATTGGCGGCACCGGTGTCTACGACCCGGGGCTTTTGAGCGGCAAGCGCGAGATCAAGGTGCACACGCCCTACGGCGAACCTTCAGACCTGGTGACGATAGGCGAGTATTCTGAAGTCAAGGTCGCGTTCATCCCGCGGCACGGCAGGGGCCACCGTATACCGCCTCACAGCATCAACAGCAGGGCGAACATCTGGGCTCTCAAGCATCTCGGGGTCAAGCGCATCATCGCTCCGTCGGCGGTAGGCAGCCTGCAGGAAGGCTACAGGCCCGGCGACATTGCAATCCCCGACCAGTTCATCGACTTTACAAAGAAAAGGCAATACACGTTCTACGACGGCGGGCAGGTGTGCCACGTTTCAGTCGCGGACCCGTTCTGCCCCGAGCTCCGCAGCATCGCGATCGACAGGATAAAAAAGCTGAAATTTGCGATGCATGATAAGGCGACGTACGTCTGCATCGAAGGGCCGCGCTTTTCCACAAGGGCAGAGTCGAAATTCTTTCGCGACGTGATGAAGGCGGACATCATCGGGATGACGCTCGTGCCCGAGGTCAGCCTTGCAAGGGAGGCTGAAATCTGCTACACGTCGATAGCGACGGTGACTGACTATGACGTGTGGGCCGATCACCCGGTGACTTCTGCCGAGATAATCGAGACGCTCTCCAAGAACGTGGAAAAGACGAAAAAGCTGATCGCGGACTTGGTGCCGGTGATCCCGGCTGCAAGGAAAAAGTGCGCCTGCGGCAGCGCGCTTGAAAACGCCCTACTCTGAGGGCGGCTTGATTCCTTCAGGCAGGATGATGTCGCCTTCGATCAGCTTGCGCTGAATCGTCAGGTGCAGCTGCTCGGTGTCGATGCCCATCTTGGCTATCTTTGCCAGCGTGGTCTTGGCGATCTTGACGCTCGCGTTGTGGCCGCCAATGCGCCCGAACGCGATTGCGGTGAACCGGAATTCCTGGCCCTTTATCACGAAATAGCCGGCCAGCTTGCTTGCCACTGCGCTCCCGCTTGCGCTTTTAACAAACACGGTAACCTGGAGGTCATCGTCGTCTTTGCGCATCATTTCTTTGGCCCGTCCGCCACTTCCATGTTGCGGTTCACGTTCTCTTCAACCAAAAAGCTCCACCATTCAGGGTCGGCTATTTTAAAGTCCTTGACGCTGGCCTCGATCTGCTTGTCGTCTGCGTCTATGAACGCGAGCTTGCCCTCTTTGATCATCTTGACAAGGCGCCATCTCAGGTGGCCTTTCCTGCTCCTGCTTATCGCCACGGCCCACTTTTTGTCCTTGTCGATCTTGGGCATGCCGATATAGTCGACGATTTCCTCGATGCCTAGGCGCTTTTCCTCGCAAAACATTTCCTTTGTCAGGAGGCTGCGCCAGACGTCCACCGAGCCCATTGTCCTTCCGCTCTCGTTGATGTTTATCACACCAAAGTAGACTACCTTGTCGCCGCCGGTCGGGTCTGAAGTCGTCATTGCGATATTCCTGTTGCAGGGCGCCACTTATTTAGTTCTTGCATCCTCGTACGGCTTTTCAAGGATTATCCCGATGTTGTCGACCTTGAGGTTCTTCTTGAAGGGTATGCCGTCCTCCTCGCAGCGCCTCCGGTAGCGGTTGGTGATCGCAAACCTCGGGTGGAGCGACTCAAACTCGGTTTTCGTTATTTCAATTACCATTCCCCTGTCCACAAGCGACTTTGCTGCCGCAAGCGCGCGCTGCTCGTCGCCCCAGCCGAGCGCGTTTGATAATCTGGCCGCGTCCATCCTTCCCTTCATTACTATTGATAAAAAGGCCTTGGCCTCGTCTCCGCTTATCTTTAGCTCCGAAACGACGGCCTGCTCTGCGTTTGAGAGGTTGACTGCCATGCTATTTTACTTCTAGCGCCTTGAGGATGTCCTCTGTGTGCTGCTCGTCCTTTACCTCGTCTGACAGTATCGTCGTCGCAAGGTTGTACGTGACATAGTCGCCCAATCCCAGCGCCTTCTTTGCCAGGCTGTTATAGTTCTCGACGGCCTTGCCTTCAAACTGCGTCGCCCTCTCCAGCGCGGCCCTCAGCGTAAGGTGCTTTGCCGGGTCGAGCGGCCCGATCGTGCTGTACTTTGCCCACTCTGCAGGGTTGCTTGGAGCCCGGTCCCCGAGCTCGGAAATCCTGTCTGCAAGCAGCTCTGCGTGCATCAGCTCGCCGGTCGCCTGCGTCTTTAATGCCGCCGCATAGGTCACGAGGCCGATGCCCTCCATGTTTATGCCGACATACCAAAAGTAGTGGAAAATCCGCAGTTCGTCGCAGTACGCCTTCTTTAGCAAGTCGACGATTTTGGCCGCGTTCTTGCCGAGGATCTTTTTCTCTGTCTTGCCCATGCAGGATAGTTAGGCGTGCGACTATTTATCCTGTGCTAGAACTGCACAAGGTTTCTGTATTTCCGGTAGCGCTCCTCGACGTCGTCCTTTGTGATCGTCAGCAGGCGCTTTACCCCAAAGTCCTCTACTGCAAACGAGCCCATGACGTTGCCGTATATCACGGCCTCCTTCATCGTCGCGAAATCAAATTTGTTCTTGCGCGCAATGTGGCCGAGCAAGCCGCCTGCAAAAGAGTCGCCGGCGCCGGTCGGGTCGACTATTTCGTCGAGGAAAAATGCTGCCGCCGGGAACACCAGATCTTCGTTCGTAAACAGCACTGCGCCGTGCTCGCCCTTTTTGATTATGGCAAATTTCGACCCCCACGACATTATCTTTTTGGCGCACTTCGCTAGGTTGGCCTCCTTGCAGAGTAGCCGCACCTCTTTGTCGTTTATCACCACGCCGTCTGCCATGCCTATCATCCTGGCTACGTCGTCGCGGCTTCCGTTTATCCAGAACTCTATGGTGTCGCACACCACCAGCCTTGGCTTCTGGAAGTGCCGGAGGATCTTGATGTTCTGCTTTGGGTCGTTGTTTGCCAGGTACACGTATTCCGATTTTGCGTACTCTTCCGGGATCACCGGGTCAAAGCCCGCAACCACCCCGAGCTCGGTCTTGTTTGTCGTCCTGTTCGACAGGTCGTAATCAAAAGTCGAGTCATAATGGAACGTCTTGCCTCGCTGCACGATGACGATGCCCTTTGTGTCGATGCCCTTTGACCTGATCGCCCTTATATGATCTGCTGGCATGTCCGACCCCACGACCCCGACTATGGACGTCTGCGCGAACATGCTCGACGAAATGGAGGCGAACGTGGCCGCGCCGCCCAGTATCCTAGTCTCCGTCCTGAAAGGCGTGCGCGTTGTGTCGAGGGCCACCGTGCCAAAGACTGTCAGCAACGCCCGTGAACAAGCGTTTTTTCGTAAATAAATGCTTGCCACCACCATTAAATATCGAGCAGGGCTGATCATCCGCAGTTGCGGCTAGTAGTTGCGATCACCGGCGCCTCCGGAGTCATTTACGGCATAAGGACGCTTGAAGTGCTCAAAAAGCTGGAGGTCGAGACGCACCTTATCATGAGCGAGTGGGGCGCAAAAAACGTCAAGATAGAGACCGACAGGACAGCCGACTATATCAGGTCGCTTGCCACGAAATGCTACGAGGACGACAACATGGCCGCGGCGGTTTCGAGCGGCTCGTTCAAGACAGATGGCATGGCAGTTATTCCCTGCAGCATGAAGACGCTTGCCAGCATCGCAAACGGGTTTGACGACAGCCTTGTGTCAAGGGCGGCAGGCGTGTGCATCAAAGAGCATCGCAAGCTCGTGCTCGTGCCAAGGGAGACTCCGTTGTCGAAAATACACATTGGCAACATGGGCAGGGTTGCGGATGCCGGCGCGGTGATCCTGCCGGCGATGCCGGGGTTCTATCACAGGCCAAAGACCATGGACGACCTGATAGACCACGTGGTGGGCAAGGTGCTCGACCAGTTCGACATCGACCACGGCCTTTTCAAGCGGTGGGGCGGCCAGACCGTATAAGGATTTATAATATTGCGGTGCCAATTACATTTGGAAATGCCGGCGTGGGGTGACCCGGAATAGCCCGATACAAGAAAAAGTACGCGAGCCGGTCGGTCGACTTTATCGTCCCGCTCATTGCGCTACTGTTCATCGGGGTCATGTTTGTCCTGCTCGCCCGCTCGCAGGGAGGCGTCGGCTTTATCTTCCTCGCAATCGCGTCAGGCCTCATGATCTACTGGGTGCGCGAGGTGAGGATGATGGCGCGGTCTGAAGAGAGCAAGCTGGCCAAAGAGATCGAGCAGAAGGACTGGGTCTACGACCTGATAAAGAACGACGACGAAATGGTCTTTGTCGCAGAGGTGCCCGGCCCGGAGAACCAGATAAACGTCCGGCTGACTGAGGGGCTGCTGCGCATAAAGGGCAGCCAGAATTTTACAAGGGACGTCCCGTTAGAATTGACGCAGGAAATGGGCATATCAGACTACAAGTACAGAAACGGCGTGCTCACGATCAAGATTCAGAAGGTTTAGCTTCGTCGCGGTCTTCCCACAGGCGCATCCTGTCCATCTTTTCCCTCCTCCTTGCGTCCTGCAGCATTGCGTAGACGCTCTTGTGCATGCTACCCTTTGCAAGCATCACTATCGCGTCGGTCGCAAGCTTTACCTCCTTGAAATTGCCGATAAAGCCGACCATGTGGCCGTAGACAGATACGTGGCAGCCGGTGAGCTCCTCTATCATCCGGCGCGCCTTGCCCCCTTCGCCGATTATCCTGCCCTTGATGCGCTCCAGCGCGTTTGGCGACTTGCCGGCATAGTCGTGCAGGTCCATCTGCTGGAACATTATCTCCTCGTCCTCAAAGAGCCGGGACGCCCGCTCTGGCGAGAAGCCTCTAGAAATGGCGGTTATCACCTCGATTGCCCGGAACGCCTCCATCTGCTCGACCGGCTTGTTGCCGGAGATCGTCGCGTCGCCGCTTTCGCTGTCGATCTCTATTTCGACTCCGCACCTCTTTTCGATCTGCTGCTTTACCTTGCCGCCCTTGCCTATAATGGCGCCTATCCTTTCTTTCGGGATTTTCAACGTGTGCTGGAAACTCATTGTTTGTTTTCGCCTTTGATTTTTTCTACTGTATGCGCGACATCGGGAACCTCGATCCCGCGCTTTTCAAAGAACCTGCTTACGTTAAGCACGTCGCGGACTAAAAATTGTTTTGAATTTGGGTGCTGGATGTCGACCGCCGAGCCAAAGTCAAACAGCATGACGCCGGCGCCGGTCTTGAAGATGTTGTACTCTGACAGGTCGGCGTGGACCAGCCTTGCCTTCTGGTACAGCATTGCCACCTGCTCGATCACCTGATCGTAGTCGTCTGAAGTGACCTCTGACTCTATCAGGGGAGGCACGGAGTTGCCTTCGCTGTCGCCTATAAACTCCATCACGAGCACGTTCTTTTTCACGGCTATTGGCGCCGGCACCCTTACGCCGGCTGCATGCGCGGCCTTCATGTTCTTGAACTCTTTTCTCGCCCACGCGGCGATCAGGCTGCGCGACCCGGGCTTTATGTCTGAAAACCGTGGGTCGCCGACGATGTACTGCATGCGCTTCTTGAACTCGGCGCTCACAGTCAGGTATATCTTTAGTATGCGGAGCGACCCGTCGGGCGCCACGGCGGTGTAGACCTTGGACTCTTTGCCCGCGGCAAGCGAGCCCCTGACATGCTGTATCACGCCGTCGTCCCTCAGGTCGTTGATGATCATGATGGTCTGCACGTCAAAGACGTCGTCGAAAACTTGGTAGTCCTCGGAGCGCTTGATGAGCAGCCTGCTCTCCCGCTCCCGGCGCGACAGGTGCCTGTCGGCCCTGTCCATCGCCTTTTGCCCCTCCTCTTTCGGCAGCTCGTCATAGTCTTCTGACAACATGTAGAACTGGCGGTCTTTTGTTATTATGTGTAGTGCTGTAGCTATTTACGCTACATGTGCCGGAACTTGTAGATCATAAGAAACGGCACGCCAGAGATTTTGCGCACGCTGGCCTCTTTTGCCAGCCTTAAATCGAGCGCCTGCTTTACTATCCTGTCGCCCACCAGACTTGCGATGCCGCACTTTTGCAGAAGGTCCTGTGCGTACGGCTGCTCGATGACTTCCTGCTGGTAATATTCCATTGTAAGGTTGATGACAAGGCCGTCCTGCTCCAGCTTTCTCCCGATCAGGTAGAGATCGCAGATGTCGACCATTATCGACCCCTGGTAGCGCGTGGTCCTTGCGGCGTATGACAATTGCAGACTTGTGAAAGGCACTGTATAATGAGGGTTGCTCTCAGCCGTACGTTTCGATCTTGATGTCAAACGACCCGTCCTTGCGCTTGCTCCGATTGGTGACAAAGCCAAGCTGGTCCAGGACCGCGACCACCGAATCGATCGTCCCCTGGTAGCCGCAGATGTGGAAGAAAGAGTTTTCCGGCGTGACCTTTTCGCCCACTGCTTTTTCCAGCTGCGATCCGAGCAGTGCCTCCACCCTGCCGGTGCTTCCGCGCCAGCCCTGCGACAGCGGGTGGTCTGGCCTGCTCACAGTCGGCAGGTACTTGAACGAAGGGTCGCTTGCGGCCAGCCTCTTAAGGGCGTCGCGGTAGCCGAGCTCCTGCGCGTATTTCGCGCCGTGCAACAGCATTATTTCCCTTTTCAACCCGGCGCTCTTCAAATGCAGGGTATAGCTGATAAACGGCGCCACGCCGGTCCCCGACGCGACCAGCACCAGCCGGCGCGTCTCCGACGAGCCGTCCGCCTTTTTGTCTTCGATGGTAAACGCGCCTGCGGGCCTGCGCCAGTAGAGCTCGCCGCTGCCGCCCATCTTGAAGAGCGCGCTCGTGAACTTGCCCATCACCGGCTCTGTCGCCCACTTTATGTAGAATTCAAAGTGCCTTTTTTCCTCAGGCGGCGAAGAAAGCGAGTACGCCCTGTACGTTATCTTGTCGTCGCCGTCAACCTTCAGCCCGAGTGCCACGAACTGGCCGGCCTTAAAGTTCGGCACCGCGCTCCCGTCAGCCGGCTGCACCCTGATTATCGCGAGATCCGGCGTCAGGTTTTCGCGGTAGGTTATCCTGCCGACATTTGGCGGCGCCTGCCCACTCATATATTTACCAGCTGTGAAATCGCTTGGCTATATTTGATTATGCTTTTATTGGAGGGAAAAAGAGCTATGCTGGTTTGGCAAGCAAGAAGGGAGTGGCGCTCACCGTCGGCATTGCTGCAGCGATCATTGGATCGAGCTTTTTGATATGGTACATGCCACAGAGCAACCCGGGCACATTCATTGATGCCCCGCGCACCGACAGCGAGATAATCGGGGACGTTTACGGCCGGCACAACGACCTTGCCATCGACATTGACGCCAGGTTTGAGCAGTGGAAAAATGACGATCCGGCGGCCGGCGACATAGCTGCCCAGCTTGACTCCGCAAAGACGCAGATAGGAGAAATGCGCCAGCAGCTTGACAATCGGCAGCCGGCGCAGGAGTGGCAGGAGAGCTATGGCATTTACGTGCAGGCGCTGGACGCATACGCGGCGTACCTCGGCGCGCTGGAGCAAAAAGTAGACGGCGGCGACAGGATCGACCCCGACCCAGGGCTTGCGCAGGAATGGCAGGGCCTCGTCGACGAATCAGTCGGTGCCATGCCGATCAACGACTAGCTATTTCAGGACGTCCAGAATCCGGTCGATCCTCGCGTCAGTCTTGAATGCACCGGTGTTGAGCGCAGTTTTTGAAGCGACAAACCCAGCCGACTGCAGCTTTTCGATTATCTTTTGCACGGAATGTGGGTTTGTCCTGAGCTTTGACGAGATTTCGTCGGCCCGGAAATAGTACGGTATTTCGCTGGCTTCTTCAGCCGCGGCGTCAAGCACTTTTTTGCACTGCTTGTCAGCTTCGTACCCGAGCATTTTTTTCACAAACTCTTTGTCGTGAAACGACCCCGTCCACAGCTGCCCCCCGATCTTCATTGCGCTGCCGCACAGCTCGCATTTTGCGACGCTGTATTCTTTGGCCTTGAAGCGGTGGCCGCACTGGAAGCAGTGCATCACGTAGCCGATGCTGCGGTAGACGTCGTTTGCTTCGCTGCTGCTCACCGAGACTGAAGCGTAGACGCGCATGTAGTGCATCGTGGCGTGGACGAACACCGGCCTTATCGACAGCTCGAGCCTCGACGCGGTCAGCGCCAGAAGCGAAAGCAGCAGCCGGATTGCAGTTTCGTTGCCGTAGCTGTTGTTGAGCGGCCTGCCGTAATAGCGGCGCAGGCAGACCTCCGGGTATTTGCCGCAGAGCACCGCAGTGTCTGTCGCGGTTATCGACACGAGCCCGCCGTCCAGAACGGCCCGCAGCACGCAGTCGACGTGCCTTGCAGGCGTGCCAAAAGGGTCCAGGTCCACTATGCCAAAGCGCTCGCCTTCGCCGTCCCCGTGCAAAAGGAACTTGCACACTTCGTCGATTGAAAAATGGCACTTGCCGCTTACAGAGTTGATCGTGGCCGCTTCATTGGCAGTCCCTATCGCGATGGAGTTGATGTCGTTCCCGTAGACCTGCTCTATTTCCGGCACCTCTACTGCTACTCTGAGGGCGCGGGCCCCGACGCCGGTGAAAGAGTCGGCAAACGTCTTGCTTGAAAGCGACGGGGCAGACGCCCTGTACGCAAGCACAGAGAGGTCGCGGTTTAGCTTTGCGGCGGGGTTAAAGAAGGCGGGGGCCTTGGGAGGGACCCTGGCGGTGAGCGACAATTGCGGAACGAGGAACGTCGTCTTGCCCTCCACCGTCCTGACAAAATCATCCACGGCATGGCTGCACGGATGCGATATTTATAGCAGAAACACGCTTCTTGTTTTACCAGCACAAGTGATAATAGACACCCTGCAAATCAGCATAGTGAATAATTTGCGGTTGCACGACGGCATTCTAGTCGGCGGGGTTGATGAGGCAGGCCGCGGCTCCATCATTGGCCCGCTTGTGGTTGCAGGCATCAGCGTCCGGGAAACGAAAATCGCGCAGCTGACCGAAATGGGCGTCAGGGACTCAAAGGTGCTGACCCCGAAGGCGCGCGCCCGGCTTTTCGGCGAGATAATGAAGGTCGCCGATTCCGTCTGCATCCGGAAGGTAAACCCGGTCGAAGTCGACGACAGCGTGTCGCTCCGAGGGCTAAACAGGCTGGAGGCGAAAGTCATGGCTTCAGTCATCAACAACATCGGCGCCGACGAGGTCTATGTCGACTGCTGCGACGTCAACCCGGAAAGATACAGGGACTACATCGGGCAGCACCTCAGCTGCAGCCCAAAGATGCACTCGATGCACCACGCAGACGCGATCAACGTAGTAGTGTCGGCTGCGTCCATTGTCGCCAAGATAACAAGGGACCACGAGGTCGAGCAGATACGCAAAAAGTACCGCGCCATCGGTAGCGGCTACCCGTCCGACGACCGCACGATGCGCTTTATCCGGCGCTGGGTAAAGAAGAATGGATCCGCGCCAGAGTTTGCCAGAAAGTCATGGAAGCCGCTCCGGCTCTTGCTGGAGCAGACGGCGCAGTGCAAGCTCAGGTCTTGAAGACGCAGTATATCATGCCGTGGTCCTTGTCGAAAGGCTCCAGGTTGATTATCTGGTCTATAGAAAAGCCATTCTTTTCCAGCCTGGCTGCCTCCTGCATTATGACTGCCCGGGGCTCCATCGTGACGTCGATGCTCCGCGTCTTTATGACCAGGAGCATGATGCCGCCCTTCTTCAAATAGGCCGTGCAGTTTGCCATCGCGATCTCTGTCTGGTCCGGCTGCGCGATGTCGCAGTAGATGACATCGACTTTGCCAAACACCGCAAAATAGGAGTGCGGCTTCCTCGCGTCTTCAAGCACCGGGACGACGTTCTTTCTCTTTGACGCGACGTTTTCTATGAGCTCTCTTGCGACCCTCGTGGCAGGCTCGACTGCAAACACGATGCCCGACGGCCCGACAATGTCAGATACGTGGCTGACGGTGGTGCCGGTGGACGCGCCGAGGTACAGCACCTTGGTGCCGTTTTTTATCGGCATGTTCTTCATGCCCTTTTTCAGCGAAGCCGCAAGCTTGCTCCTGAACGGGTCCCACAGCCTGTATTCCTCGCCCTCGTGCTTCACCAGCTTTTCGCCGTAAACGTTGTTCCCCTTGACGAGGTTGAGGGTGGCGGCGTTTTTCTCGCCATTTACCGAAATCCACCTAATAGCGTCGCTTTCCAAACTTCTTTCTTCTGTCCTTCTTCTTTCTCGTATCATGTTTATCTCTTCCCGCGCCACCGACGCCACCTCCGCCATATCCACGTCCGCCGCCACCATACCCGCGGCCTCCGGCACCGGCTCCTTCGTATTGCTGGCGCTGCACATGCTCCCTGTATTTCCTGTCCCGCTCCTTCTCCGGCACCGGCTCCTTGTACTTTTCGCGGATCTCGTTGATGCGGGTGTTCAGGCGATCCTGTATCATGTTGTCCTTTCCTTCGTGGCGATAATAGTCGATCCTTGCGGCTATCGCCACCTTTGACGCGATTGCGCGCGCTATCTTGCCCCGCTGCCACTTTGGCGCGGAATGAATGAGAGGGTGCTGGAATATCAGCCCGTGCTTTGGCGGCCTGGCGCCCGTCTTGAGCGCCCTGAAAAGCGCCTTCTCGGCGCCCAGCACCTGGATGGTGCTCGCCGGCAACACCGCGAGCCTCGCCAGGCTGCCAGCCTTGGCGATTATCCTTGCGCCCACCGACGCCGTCAGCAGCCCCTTGACGTTTGGCGCCACGGACTCCATCGCGACTTCGATGTGGTCTGCAAGCACGCGGCGCAGATCTGACTGTGCTATCACCTGGTCCGCGAGCCTCTTTACGATCGCAAGGTTCTCCGGCGTCATGTCGCCTCCCTTGCTGCGCCTCGCCGCGTCAAGCATCACTTCGACTTTCTTGTCCTGCATGCCGGCGCTCTGCAAAATGTCCGCGGTGATGCTCTCCCGCAGCCCCGCCCTGCTCACGATCTCGGCGTACGCCACAAGGCTCTGCAGCAGGTTGTCAAGCTCTGGAAAGTGCAGGCCGTACCACTCGCGCATCCTTGCGCCCACGATGTTGATTATCTT
>Ga0299913_10001506_pt1 | contig 17368 bp, 11 predicted proteins | sample RVTome_9_FD_201360 | JGI IMG/M metagenome (GOLD analysis project Ga0299913, IMG submission 201360) | Soil microbial communities from uranium-contaminated site in the Upper Colorado River Basin, Wyoming, United States - RVT155D38 (version 2) ... | reverse complement strand
CGTGACGGGCCCGGGCGCGACGCGCAGGGACACGCGCCCATCCTCGCCCGTCGCAGCCTTCTGAGCACCGACGGACACGATCGCCCCGGCCGCCGGACCATCGTCCGACTGCACCCGAATCACCAGCGGCGCGGGCGCCTGCGCGCGCCCGATCGCGACGAGCACGACCGCCGCCCACGCGAACGCCGTTCCGATCACCCGCATGCGGACGCCTCCGCAGACGTGCGTGCCGCGCAGGCCGCACGTGTCGCGGCGGCGTTCGGAAACGGACCGGGTGGTGCGTGGCGGCATGCCACATTATAGGGGCGGCCCCGGACATTGACGTCTCAGGCCTGTCTACGTAATATCTGTTCATGGCAGGTATCGACACGCGCGCCCTCGATCGCGAGTTGAAGAGGGGCTCGGCGGAGCTGCTCATCCTCTCACTGCTGGACGCACGGCCCAGGCACGGCTACGAGCTCAGCAAGCTGATCCACGCACGATCCGGCGGCCAGCTCACGTTCCACATCGACTCGCTGTACCCGCTGCTCTACCGGCTGGAGGAGCGCGGATGGATCAAGGGCACCTGGGTCGAAAAGCCCGCGGAGCGGCGCCGCCGCTACTACAGAGTGACGGCGGAAGGGCGCCGTGTCCTGGCAGAGCAACGGAAGACCTGGGCGGCATTCGTCGAGGCGGTGCGCCGCGTCACGCGAGGCGCCCATGCCTGACCCTTCACCTCCGGCGGACGACACGGCCCGGAGAGCACGGTGGTCGCGCGCAGTCCGCGCGCGGCTGTCGTCGCTGCGTCTGTCGCCCACCCGCGAGACCGAGATCGTCGACGAGCTCTCGCAGCATCTGGAGGATCGCTACCGGGAGCTGATTGCGGGAGGTGTGTCGCCCGACGAAGCGACGCGCCTGGCGCTCGCTGGCTTTCGGAGCGGCAACGGCCTCGCCCGGCAGATGGCATCGCTGCGGCAGGCGCGCGCTCCGAGGCCAGTCACGCCGGGAGCCTCGACCGGCCAGGTGCCCGGCGATCTCTGGCAGGACCTGCGCTATGCCGCACGCACGTTCTGGAAGCAGCCCGCCTTCGCCGCTGCGGCGGTCCTGACGCTGGCGCTCGGGATTGGCGCCACGACCGCCATCTTCAGCGTGGTCTACGGCGTGCTGTTGAAGCCGCTTCCGTTCGACGAGCCCGAGCGGCTCGTCACCGTGCGCCACCACGCGCCGCATGGTGCCGGAACGAATCAGGGTCCCGCGACATACCTCACCTATCGCGAGAACCAGCAGGTGTTCGAAGCGATGGGCGCCTGGGACGCGGACGAGGTGTCGATCACCGGCGCTGGCAATCCGGAACGTGTCCAGGCGCTGCGGGTCAGCGCGTCGACATGGCCCGTGCTGCGCGTGCAGCCGATTGCCGGCCGGGTCTTCAGCGCGGAAGACGACACGCCGGGCAGTCCGCTGCGGGTCATCCTGACCCATGGCTACTGGCAGCGCCGCTTCGGCAGCGCCCCGGATGCGGTCGGCCAGCCGCTCGTAATCGACGGCAGCCCGGCGGAAGTGATTGGCGTCCTGCCTCCGTCGTTCAGGTTCCTGCGCACGCGCCCCGACATCGTGCTGCCGATGGCGCTCGACGAGAGCGCCCCCCGCGCAGTCAGCTTCGGGTTTCAGGCGCTCGCGCGGTTGAAGCCGGGGGTGACGCTGGCGCAGGCCAATGCCGATCTGGCGCGCATGATTTCGCTCCTCCCGGACGTGTTCGCGACGCTGGAACTGCAGCCGGACGTGCGACCCCTGGCGGATGACGTGATCGGGAATGTCGGGGAAATCCTCTGGATCCTCCTGGCGGCGGTCGGCGTCGTGCTGCTCATCGCCTGCGCGAACGTGGCGAACCTGTTCCTGGTGCGCGCGGAAGGACGCCACGTGGAGTTCGCGATGCGCGCGGCGCTCGGGGCCAGCCGCGGCCGCATCGCGCGCACGCTGCTGTCCGAGAGCGTGGTGCTGGCCCTCGCGGGCGGCGCCGTCGGCGTGGCGCTCGCGCGGGTGGCGACCGGGCTGTTGCGGACGCTCGCGCCTGCGGAGCTGCCGCGAGTGGACGAGATCGGGATCGACGCCACGGTCCTGCTCTTCACGCTTTCGATCTCGGTGCTGAGCGGCATCGTGTTCGGCCTGTTTGCCGTTCTCCGATTCGGGGCTCCGAGCATCACGGCGCTGAAGGAGGGAGGGCGTTCGGCCGGCGACGCTCCCGGCCGCCACCGCACCCGCAATGCGCTCGTCATCGGACAGGTGGCGCTGGCGCTGACGCTGCTGATTGTCTCCGGGCTGATGATCCGGACATTCGTCGCGCTGCGGCAGGTGGACCCGGGGTTCACCCGCCCGGAGGAAGTTCAGACGTTCGTCATCGCGATACCGGAGAGCCTCATCAGCGATCCGCAAGAGACGGCCCGCACGTTCGAAGGCATCTCCGAACGCCTGGCTCACGTCCCGGGGGTCGTCTCCGTTGGCCTCTCGTCCTCCATCACGATGGATGGCGAGGACAACGGCAACCCGGTCGAGGTGGAGGGGGGGCCGCCGGTGCCGGAGGGGCAGGTGCCGCCGCTCCGGCGCTTCAAGAGCTTCGGGCCGGGGTTCTTCGAGACAATGGGTATCCGGCTGGTCGCAGGCCGCTCAGTCTCATGGAGCGACGTCCACCAGCGGCGGCCCGTGATCGTCGTCTCGGAGCCGCTCGCGCGCGAGTACTGGGGAGAGCCCGCGAAAGCGATCGGCAAGCGTGTCAGGGGATGCTGCGGTCCGGAGACGCCATGGCGCGAGATCGTCGGCGTGACGGCCCCGGAGCGCGACGACGGGCTGAATCGGCCGCCGACCGCGATCGTGTACTGGCCGATGCTGAACGAGAGCTATCGATGGCGCACGATGGCCTACGCCGTGCGGTCCAGCCGGGTCGGCACACCGGGCTTCCTCCGGGAGCTCGAGCAGGCGCTCTGGTCGGTCAATCCGAACCTGCCGCTCGCCGGCCGGCAGACGCTGCGGGAGATTCAGGCGCGCGCCATGGCGCAGACATCCTTTGCCCTGGTGATGCTGGGCATGGCCGCGAGTGTCGCGCTGCTCATCGGCATGGTCGGGATCTACGGCGTGATGGCCTGCGCCGTCGCGCAGCGCACCCGTGAGATCGGCGTGCGAATGGCGCTCGGGGCGCAGGTCGCCGACGTGCGCCGGTTGTTTCTCCGGCACGGGCTGTGGCTGATCGCCGCGGGCATCGCGGTTGGCGTCGGCGTGGCCGCCGCGCTCACGCGGGTCATGGCCGCGTTCCTGTTCGGCGTCGGCCCGATGGATCCGGTGACGTACGCGGCCGTCTCGGCCATCCTGGCGCTGGTCGCCCTGCTGGCGACCTGGCTTCCCGCGCGCCGCGCCGCGCGCGTCGACCCCGTCCTCGCCCTGCGCGCGGACGTGTAGAGATCACTTCTGTGAGAAGCTGATGTGATGCGGAAGGCACTCCTGTCGGGCGCGATGTCCCTCGCCGTGCTGCTCGCCGCCGCCTGCGGCCGCAGCGCGCCGTCCACCACGGCTGAAGCGTCCTCGGCCACGGTGCCGGTTGGCGTGGTCTTCAAGGAGGAGACCCTCACGCGCAAGGGGTTCTTCGGCGACAACTGGTGCCAGACCTGGGCGGCGGACGGCAACATCTACACGATGCTCGACGATGGCAATGGCTGGTGGGGAAGCCCGGTCAAGACGAAGGACCTCTCCGGGTGGTGGGGATCGATGTGCCTCCGGATCCGCGGCGGTGCGGACTTCGCCGCCGCCGACGTCGCCAGGATGCCGGGCTGGCCGAAGAGTCCCGTCAACTCGCCCTTGTACGCGTACGGCACCATCTCGGTGGACGGCACGCTCTACGTCTGGCTGTGGAAGAGCGAGTCCGACACGTGGTACCGCCGGCCGATCGCCAACCGCCTGCTCTATTCCCCGGATCTCGGACAGACCTTCTATCGCTGGGACGGCCGCAGGGAAACGGAAGCCTCCTTCGGCGAGACCGATCCGGGCTCGTTCTTCTTCTACAGGGAGGATCCCAGGTGGAAGATCGATCGGGAGGCGTACGCGTTCAACTGGATTGCCTTCGCGCAGAGCGGCAGGGACAATTCCGCCGCGCGGGATGACTTCATCTACATGTACTCGCCGGAGCAGCACGATCCGACGAAGCTGAGCGTCGCCCGCGTCGACAGGCGGCACATCCGCGATCGATCACGGTACGAGTACTTCAAGGCCTGGGATGGCGGCCGGCCGTCGTGGACGAAGGACCTGAAGGAGCGCGGCGTCAATCTCGAGTATCCCCCACGGCGCGCCGACGGCGACTGGATGTGGGCGTCCTGGTTCCCCGACGTCGTCTACAACGAGGGCCTGGACCGGTACATCATGGTCAGCTACGGCGTGTCCGACCAGGGCAAGCAGTTCTGGGACGGCTGGTGCGGCGACTGTGCGTACCCGGCCAGCCTCGGCTTCTGGCACGCGAAGGATCCCTGGGGGCCCTGGACCCGCTTCCACTACACCGAGTACTTCTACGCCGACCGCAAGGCGAATCGCACGTACGGCTTCAAGCTCAGTCCGAAGTGGACGAGCGAGGACGGCCGCACGATGACGCTGATCTGGTCCGACGCCGGCGACGACCACACGACCAACTACAAGTGGAATCAGATGGAGATCGAGATCCTGACCGGTCAGGACGACTGATCGCGACAGGCGCCGGCGACCCCTTCCTGACGGCGGATCCGGCGACGTCGATCACAGCTGCCGGTCGAGCTGCTGCCGCGCACGCGCGGCTTCGGCCGTGATGAGCGCGCGATCCCGCTCCGGCAGGTCGGCGGGCAGTCCGTCGAGCACGGCTTCAATCTGTTCGTCGAGGACGCGCCGGCGTTCGGGGTTCGGCGCCTGCTCCGCCAGTCGACGGGCCACGTCGACGAAGTGCAGCGTGACCTTCACGTCCGATGCCGCGCCGCGCCGGATCTGATCGAGCGCCTGTCCAACGAACTCCCGGAATCCCCAACGGGCGATCAGGTAAGTCCTGCCGTCGGCCTCGCGGCGCGGCGACGGGAACGCCCGGTTCATCAGCTGCGCGAGCACGGCGCCAATCCGGTCCAGGCACTGTTCCGCCGTCGTGGGATCGTTGACGCCTGGCGACAGCGCCTTCACGGCGATGTCGACCATCTGGCGGATGCCGAAGAGCTCGTCCTGTTCGACCGATCGCTCGGCGCCGAAGGCGAGCGCGTTCAGCAGGCTCCGCTCGGCGTCCTCGTCGAGCGGCCGCGCGGGACAGATCGAGAGCACCGTTTCGCCCGGCAGCACGTAGGCGCCCATGACCGGATGCACCCGGACCAGCGTGGCGTCCGGCGGCGTGGCGGCCTTCAGCTGGTCGAAGTCGAGGCGCCGGAGATAGCCCGGATCCCGTGCGCGGACCTCGGTGGCGCCGCGTCCGGGCGGGCAGAGCTCCGCGACGAGCGCGGACACCAGCGGCGGCTCGTGGCGGCCGCGGCCGAGCTCTTCCGGATACAGGCTCTCGAGCGGCTCCTCGGTTTCAGCGGCAATCGAGCCGAGGATCCAGGTCACCTCGAGCGCTCGGGACGTGTGGTGGATGTAATACACGAGCAGGCCCATCGCCACGAGCGCCAGCAGGATGGCCACGGAGATCGACAGCGCAGGGACGAACTCGTCGGCGCCCCCGTCGCTCTCGCGAATCTGCCGCATGACGAGCAGCGCATAGGCGAAGGTGCCGATGTACACGCCCAGCACGACCTGGTTGCCCTTGTCGCGCGTGAACGTCCGCAGCACGCGCGGCGTCAGGTTCGAGGCCGCCTGCTGCAGCGCGACCATCGTCACCGAGAACGCGATCGAGATGACGGTGATTAGAGAGGTGGCGATCGTCGAGAGCAGGGTGCGGCCCGCGCTGGCGGTCCCGCCGAACAGCCAGGACGTGGTGTCGGCCAGGTCCGGTCGTGCCGCGTCGACGACCAGCAGCCCCGAGGCCAGCCCGGCCGCACCAAGCACGAGCAGGCCAGGGATGAAGTAGAGGCTGGATCGGACGTCCTCCCAGACGCTCGTGAGGCCTGCGCTCATGACCACGCGCGACGATGCAACTCGCTGACCGCTGCGGCGCCCGGGATCGGTCGGGCGCGAGGACGCCTCCAGGGTTCTTCGCGCTACGTTTCACGGATGAGCTGAATCCCGCTTCGCCGCGGCATCAGGCCGGCGCCGGCGTGCCGGCGAGCACTCCCAGTGCGCCGGGGCGCATGCGGAAGTGGAGCGGCGGCTCCATCCCGACCACTTCGCCGTCGAGGGCGACGCGGACACGACGGCGCCGGAGGCTCACGCGAAACTCCCGCGCGCACACGATCTCGAACTCCGGGGCGCCGTGCAGGCCGCGGAAGAAGGCCCGCAGTCCCAGGCGCCACAGCGGCACGATCCCCAGCGGTCGGGTGATGTACGCGGCCAGCCGTCCGCTGCGCACGCACTCACCGCCCCGGATGCCGAAGCTCTCCATCTGATACTCGTTGGTCCCGAGGAAGAGCAGCGGCGTGCGTCTCGCCAGCCGGACGCCGTCGGCCTCGATTCGCAGATCCAGCAGCGCCGGCGGCTCGATCAGCACGAGCGCGGTGGCGGCATAGGCGACGATCTGGCTGCGTCCGAGCTTCCGGTACGTGGTCTCCCGCTGTTGCAGGGCCGCCGGATACAGGCCGATGCTGGCGCTGTTCAGGAAGATTCGGCCGTTCACCTCGCCGATGTCCGCGCGGACCTCTGCGGCGCCGGCGATCACCGCGAGCGCGCCCTCCACGTCGAGCGGCACGTCGAACCGGCGCGCGAAGTAGTTGAAGGTCCCGAGCGGCAGGATGCCCAGGCGCTTGTCCGTGCCGACCAGCGGCGCGGCGACGGCGGCAATCGTCCCGTCGCCGCCCCCGGCGACGACGGTGCCGGCATCGCCCGCCGCGGCACGGTCCGCGGCGGCCAGAAGCTCGGCGGCCGTCCGCGCCAGGACGATCTGCACGCGCATCCCCCGTGAGCCGAGGAAGTCGGAGATCTGCGCGGCAATCGGGTCCTTCTCTGCCGATCCGGACGTGTGGTTCAGGATGACGTCGATCCGGCGGTTCGCGGCGGGGGCCATGCGTGCAGTGAGTGAGCGTTGCAATCGCGACGCCATGATCGCGCGCCGATATCGATCGCTGCGAGACGTGCTCTGACCGCACCGGATTGCCGCCGGCGTGCGGTCTTCGCAGGCCGGCCTGCCGTTCCGCCCGCCGCTCGACGCTTTCACTTACAGCGTGACGCCGAACAGGCCTTTCAGCGCCACCGCGAACACCAGGGTCAACGCGATGTACACGGCCGCCCAGCCGACGTCCCAGCCGGCAATCGGGTACGGGCGCTCGGGGTAGGTAATCGTCACCGCCGTCACGCCCGTGCCCGCGGGCAGCGGCGGTTCCGACGGGTAGACCAGCTGCGCGACGAAGCCCGCACCGGGGCGGACGGGGGATCGCCGTTCGACCGCATCCGACACCACCAGGGTCTTGTCGAACACCGCCTCGCCTGCGCGTACCCGGAGCTCGTAGGATCCCGCCCGCCGAGGCGTCAGGCGCCAGACGATCTCGCGCGCGGAGGGCAGCACCACCGCGGGCGTCTCGACATCGATGCCGCCGGGCGCCTGCAGCGCGGGGGTGGGCACGTCGTCCGCGGCACGCGCGCCTGGCGCGACCTCGAGCGCGACCTTCAGCAGCGCCGTCTGCCCGGCGGCCAGGCCCGTGTAGCCGAAGTGGAACTCCATGTGCAGCATGAGCGCCAGGATCGGCAGGATCGCCCAGAGCGTGGGCACCAGCGAGAGGCGTACGTAGGTGAACGTGTGCCGCACGACCTCGCCCTGCGCGCGGAGCATGGCCCTGAGGTCGTCGTTGAACAGCCGCATCTCGAGGACGGCGGCCTGAATCGACCGCTTCGTCGCGGCGAGCGCCGCCTGGTTGCTGGTCCACTTGAACGCCAGGAGGACGCCGACCGCGGTCAGCAGCGCGAGCACCGCCAGGCCGGCGACCGGCGGCAGCCGGTCCAGCGGACCCATCACGAGGTCAAAGAGCGAGGTCAGCGTCCGGTTCACCGCCGTCACGTCGCGCCTACGAGATGTACCCCAGCCCCTTCAGCCGCTTCCTGATCTCGTCGTCGCTGTCGGCGCTCTCGAGCTGCGCGATCGCCTTCTCGAGCGCGTGCGTGACGAACTCCTCGACCGACGAGTAGCCGGCGATCTCCGCGTAGCGCTTCGCCTTCGCCAGCAGCGTCTTCTCGAGCCTGACCGACGACGATCCAAACATCGTTACCGCTCCTTCTCTTCGTCCGGGAAGCCATGGATTCCGAGCTCGGCGAGCAGTGCCGGCGCCAGCTCGCGGAGCGTCGCCGCCGGCCGGCGCAGCGGGCGCGTCGTCAGCAGGATGCCCGGGACCGTGTCCGGGTCCATGCAGTGGTCGCCGGTCCACTCGCCCCGGTTGTCGGTCATGACCTCCGCGGGTATGCCGCCGAGCGCGGACTCGTCCGAGGCGCGCGTCCCCTTCGCGTAGCCGACGATCAGATCCGGTGCGACGTCGGCCGCCGCCGCCGTGTACGCCTCCTCGCGCCGGAACGCCTTCGTGACCGCGGGGCGTCCAGTCGCGGGATCGATCGTTTCGAGCAGCGCGGCGGCGATCTCGCGTACCAGCGCCTCCCGCGCGCCCGGATCGACGATGCCGGTCGACTCACGGCCGCGCAGGTTGACGTACAGCCCGTTCAGCCCGAGCCCATAGGCCTGCGTCCGCGACCAGTCGATGTCCTCGAAGGAGGCCACCCGGCCGGGCCGCACCCCTGCACGCAGCCGCAGGTACCCGCGCTCGCGCAGCCACGCGTTGAGGTTGAACGCGCGCCGCCACGAGGCGAACCCGTGATCCGACATGACGATGAGCAGGTCGTCGGGTCCGAGGCGGGCGAGCGTCCCGGCGACGATCGCGTCGAGCCGTTCGTACACGTCCGTGATGGCCGAGGCGTGCTGCGCATCATCGTCGGGATCGTAGGCGGGATGCTCCGGGTCCATCGCGTGCCAGAGCATGTGCGAGACCTGGTCGGCGCTTCCGAAATAGTAGAACAGGAACCCGTCGTCGAAGCCGTCGAGCACGTGCCGGTACTGCCGCTCGGTCTCGCGGGCGGCGATGCGGGCCTGGGCGAGGAACTCGCCGGTCGTGAGGACGCCGGCCTTGAGCGCCTGCGTGTCCTCGGGCATGCCCTGGGTGTAGAACCGCCCGGTCGCCCGCGCGAGATCGGCCGCGTAGGCGTCCGGGAACGAGACCGGCAGCGCCGGCTCGATTGGATCGATGTTCAGCGGGCTGGCGTAGAGCGCGAACTCCGGATCGAGCTGCTTCAGGTAGAAGCGGACCTGCGCCCGGACGGCCCCCACCGGGAGGGCGAACCGGACCGGCACCCAGTCGCTCCACTCGCCGGTGCGCAACAGCCGCTCCTCTTCGCCGACGACGATCTTCGCGAAGGTGCGCGACCGGTCGAGATGCGCGGTGAGCTCGAGGCGCAGCTTCTCGGGCGACTTCAACAGCGGATGGTCGGGACCCTCCAGCCAGGCCCGCACCAGGCCGTCCCGGATCTCGACGAAGTGCCGCTGGCCGCCCGCGACGGGGCCGGCGCGCACGAGCGGGTCGGAGGTGTAGAACGAGAACGTCCCGTACGTGCCGAGCAGGTCCGGCGTGCCCATTCCGCTCAGCTCGCGGGTGGCGGTACCGGACGGCGGGAAGTTCGCCGGCATCCGGACGATGGTGGTGTCGATCCCGTGCTCGCCGAGCCGGCTCCAGAAGGGCGTTCCCTGCCGGAGCAGCTCGACGCGTCCCGCGGTGAGCGGCAGCCGCCAGCGCCCGAGCGGGATGAAGTGCCGCGGCGGCTCGGTGCGCGAGGTCGAGAGGTACGGCGTCATCGCCGCGGGATCGCGGTGAATGAAATCGAAGATGCCGTGTCCGCCGGGATCGAGCCCCGTGATGAACGACGACCAGGCCACCGGACTCTGCGGCGGCACCGTCGTCCCGAGCGGACCGAACGAGCCCCGTGCCGCGAGCCGGGAGAAGGCCGGCAGCCTGCCGCGCTCCATGAGGCTGCGTGTCAGATGAAAGTCGAGCCCGTCGAACCCCAGCACGATCACGCGGCGCCCGAGCGCCCGCGTCTCGGGTCCGGAGCAGCCGGGCGACGTCAGGACCAGCGCCGCCGACGCGCAGGCCGCCAGCGTCCACAGGCGCCGGTGCGTCATGCGAGGCCCGCCAGCGGACGGCCGTCCATGTACGCGGGCGGCTCGATGCCGAAGAGCCGGAGCGCCGTCGGCGCGATGTCGACCAGCGCCGGCTGCTCCGACTCGATCCGACGATTGCAGAAGAACACTCCCGGCACGAGCCGTGGGTCGATGCAGTGGTCGCCGCTCCAGGGCCGCGTGTTGTCCTGGATCACCGGGCCGGCGACGATGCCGATCGCGCCATCCCACGACACGCGGTATCCGGCGTTGTAGCCGACGAGCAGATCCGGCGCGTTGGCCGCATAGGGGCCCGAGTACAGCGCGGCGGTGTCGAACGCCTCGCGGATCGCGACGGCGTCCTGCTCCTCGTCGCGCAGCCCGGTCAGCTTCGCCATCAGCTCCGCCTTGAGCGCCGCGGCGGCGGACGGCTCGACGATGCCCTGCGACTCGCGGCCACGGACGTTGAGGAAGATGCCGGTGAGGCCGACGGCGTACGCCCGCGTGGCCGACCAGTCCACGTCCCGCAGCCAGTCGCCGCGTCCGTCGCGGCCGCGCTCGAGCCCAAGGTAGCCCTCGCGGTGCAGCCACGCGTTGAGGTTCACGCCCCGCCGGAACGAGCTGAAGCCGTGATCCGACACGACCATCAGCACGTCGTCCGGGCCGAGCCGCTGCAGGACGCGGCCGACCATCGCGTCGTTGTGCCGGTAGAGATCGGCAATCGCGTGCTCGTGGCGGCCCGCCTCCTCCGTCCGTGCCGGGTGCGCGGGATCGAGATGCCGCCAGAACATGTGCTGGATGCGATCGGTGGCGTCGAACACGCAGACGAGCGCGCCCCGGCGCAGGCGATCCAGCGCCGTCATGAACATCCGCTCGCGCTCGCGATCGATGTCATAGGTCTGCCGCAGGAAGATGTCCTCGCTCGTGACGCCTTCGTTCAGCGCCCAGGTGTCCTCGGCGAGGCCCAGCGTCGCGTACGGCCCGATCCGCTTGGCCAGGTAGAGCGAGTAGTACGAGGGGTGAGAGACCGGCATGGCCGGACGCTCGGGATCGAGGTTGATGGGGGACAGGTACAGCGAGAGGTGATCGTCCATCTCGAGGACGAGCATGCGCGTGAGGCCCGAGACCGTGATGCCCGGCGCCGCGCGAAACCGCAGCCGTGTCCAGTCGCTCAGCTCTCCCGGCGTCAGCGTGGCGCGCGCGCCGCCCGCGTCGACATGGGCGATGCGCCGCTGGCGGTCCAGCACGATCGCGAGCGGCACGGACAGCGGGCGACCGTCGGCGGCGAACGGATTCTCCGGGCCCTCGATGGCCGTCTCGATACGATCGCCGCTGAGGGTCACGTGGATCCGGCTCCCGCCCTCCGTGAAGCCCTCCCCAGCCTGGCGGGTCGTGAACAGGAGGAAGGTCCCCTGGGTGCCCAGGAGGTCCGGCACGGCCATCGCGCTCAGCTCGGCGCCGTAGAAGCGATCCGGCGGGAAGGTGATCGGCACGCGGAGGATCGTGCTCCAGACGCGGTGCTCGCCGAGGATCGTCCAGAACGGCTTCGACTTGCGCAGCAGCCGCAGCTCGGGCGTGCCGCGCGGGATCCGGTACGGGCCGATCCTGAAATACCGCTCGATCCGGCCGACGCGCGCCGACGACAGGACGGGCCGGTACGTGCGCCGATCGCGATCGAGGAAGTCGAAGATGTTGTGCCGTCCCGGCTGTGTGCCGGTGCTGAACGAGGACCACGCCACCGGCGACACGGATGGAAACGTCGTCGTCAGCCGCCGGTAGCTGCCGGAGGCGGCGAGCCGGCTGAAGTTCGGCAGCAGGCCCTCGGCCATGAAGCGATCCGTCAGCGCCGGATCCTGGCCGTCGAGACCGACGATGACGAGGCGCCGGATGCGGGCGCGGGGCGGCGGGCCGTGGCGCAGGCGCCGCCAGAGCGTGCGGAACGGCCAGAACAGCACCGACGCCAGTCCCGCCGCCATCGTCGTGAACAGGACGAGGAACGACGAGAGCAGCGCGAAGCCGGCGCCCGGGCCGACGTAGGCCTCGGCGGGCCGCGCGGCCGCCAGCAGCACGATCAGGAACGCCACGAGCGCGCGCCGTGCCGGATGCGAGCGTGTCGTAGAGGGAATCCTCACCCGGGTGCGGTCTTCAGGGTTTCGCGAGCACAGGCCGCGGATGAGGCGAGCCGGATCACCCGCGGATCTGACGACGAGTCTCACTAGTGTACCCTAGTGGAGATCCGAACATGGGTGCCCTTGCGAGACTCGTACGCCGGCTGCGGTACGGCCGGCCGATCGTCGTAGTGTCGGGCCTCCCGCGTTCCGGCACCTCGTTGATGATGCAGATGCTGAAGGCCGGCGGGCTGGCGATCGTCGCCGATGCGATGAGGGCGCCCGACGAGAGCAATCCACGCGGATACTTCGAACTCGAAGCGGTGAAGGATCTCGAGAAGGGCGCGTCTGCCGCGTGGCTCGCGGATGCGCGCGGAAAGGCCGTGAAGATCGTCTCGCCGCTCCTCCGCTGGCTGCCGGGTTCCTACGACTACCGCGTCATCCTCATGCAGCGCGATCTCGACGAGGTGATTGCGTCGCAGAACCGCATGCTCGCCCGGCTCGGCGCTCCACCCGACGAGGCGCAGAACGAACGGATCAGGGAACGGTATCGCGCGCTCGGTGACGAGACGCGGCGGTTGCTCCGCGCCCGCCGCCACTTCTCGACGCTCGTCGTGGAGTACGGCGAGACCATCGCGCGGCCCCGGGAGACGGCCGGCCGCGTGGCCCGTTTCCTCGGTGTGGCGCTCGACGTCGAGCGGATGGCGGAGGCCGCCGATCCGGCGCTGTACCGGAACCGCAGCAGCAGGACGGTGGTGTGAGGAACCGATCGCTTTTCCTGGGGCTCGCCGCCGCGCTCGCCGTGGCGGCGACCGTGATCGCGATCCTGGTGTATCGCGGCAGCGGAACCGGGCCCGCGCCGGCGCTCGAGTCCGCGACGCCGCTGCCCGGAGGCGTGCAGACGCCGGCCCTGTCGCCCGTCGAGGGGCCGCGCCTCTCCGGCGCCAGCGTTCTCATCATCTCGGTCGACACGCTCCGCCGCGATCACCTGGCGCCCTACGGGGCGAAGTTCCCGACGCCCGCCGCCTCGCGGCTGGCGCGCGAAGGCGTGGTGTTCGAGCGTGCCGTGTCGCACGTGCCGCTGACGCTGCCCTCGCACACCTCGCTGTTCACCGGCCTCTATCCGCCGAACCACGCGGTCCGCGACAACGGCGGCTTCCACGTCAGCGACGAGGTGACGACGCTGGCGGAACGTCTGAAGGAGGCGGGCTACGCGACGGCGGCGTTCGTCTCGTCCTACGTGCTCCACTCGCGGTGGGGCATCGCGCAGGGTCATGACACCTACGACGATCTCTTCGACTACGAAGGGATCGAGAGCCGCGCCCTGACCGACGTGGAGCGGCCCGCCGGCCCCGTGGTGGATGCCGCGGTCGAGTGGCTGCGGGAGGACCGGGGCGGTCGTCCGTTCTATCTCTGGGTTCACGTCTTCGATCCGCACTGGCCCTACGAGCCACCGGCGCCATACGGGAGCGAGGCCCCGACGCCCTACGCGGGCGAGGTGATGTACGCGGATGCCGAGCTCGCGCGGCTGCTCGAGACGCTGGACACGCTCGGGCTTCGGAAGAACACGCTGATCGTGTACCTGTCGGACCACGGTGAGTCGCTCGGGGAGCACGGCGAGCCGACGCATGGCATCTTCCTGTACGGCGCCTCGATGGACGTGCCGCTCCTGATCGCGCCGCCGCCGGGCGCCTCGATCGGCTCGCCCGCCGCGCCGCTCGAGGGCCGCCGCGTACGCGGGCTCGCCCGGCTCGTCGACGTCACGCCGACCGTGCTCGACCTGCTCGGCCTGCCGGTTCCACCCGAAATCGACGGCGTCAGCCTGCTGCCGATGACGGCGCAGGAGGCGCCACCGGAGAGCGAGAGCACCGATCCGCCGGACGCCCTCGCCGGGCCCGTGTCGTACGCCGAGACCTACTATCCGCGCTTCCACTACAACTGGAGCGAGCTCAGGGCGGTGGAGACGGAACGCTGGAAATTCGTCAGCGCGCCGAGGCCCGAGCTGTACGACCTCCGCAGCGATCCGGGCGAGGTCCGCGACGTGGCGGCCGAGCATCCGTCCATCGCCGCGACGCTCGCCAGCCACCTCCGGTCGATGAACCTCGAGGACGCTGGGGCCGAGCCGTCGCCGGCGAAGCTCGATCCCGACGAGCGCGCGCGGCTGGAGGCGCTGGGCTATGTCGGCGGCGCCGAGTCGGGCAGCTCGCGGCGCACCGGGCCGCGGCCCGACCCCAAGGACGGCCTTCCGCTGCTGCAGGAACTGATGCAGGCGCAGACGGCGCGCGACGCCGGACGGCTCGACGAGGCGCTGAACCGGCTGGAGGCGTTGGCGCAGAAGGACCCGGAGAACCCGGCCGTCTTCATCACCCTCTCCACGGTTCACGACCGCCGGGGCGATGGGGAGGCCGCGATCCGCGCTGGCAGGCGCGCGGTGGCGCTGGACCCCGAATCGGCCGCTTCCGTTCTGAACCTCGCGTTCGCGTTCAAGGGCGCAGGGCGTCCCGACGACGCGGCCACCGGCTTCGAGCGCGCGCTGGCGCTCGACCCGGAGAACGTGAAGGCGCTGCTCAACCTCGGCGAGATCCACGAGGCGCGCGGGGAGACGGAGAAGGCGCTCGAGATCTACCAGCGGGCGGCGGCTGCGGCGCCGCGGCTGGCGCGGGCGTGGATCAGTCTCGGGAGCGTCGCGCTGAAGCTGGACAGGCCGGCCGTCGCCGAGCAGGCGCTGAATGAGGCCGTGACCCACGGCGGACGGCAGCCAGACCTGCACTTCAATCTCGGGGTGCTGGCCGAGCAGCGCGGCCGGAAGGCGGCCGCGATCCGCGAGTACCGGGCGGAGGTCGCGGCCTATCCCGACTCGCTCGGCGCCTGGGTGAACCTCGGGCTGCTGGAGCGGGAGGCCGGCCGGATCGAAGCCGCGCTCGCGGCGTTCGAACGCGCCGCGGGCGCCGGCAGCGACGCTATGGAAGGACCCTACCTGATGGCGGAGACGCTGCTGGCGCTCGGCCGGAGGGAGGATGCCGATCGCTGGGCGCGCGAAGCCGTCCGCCGCCGCCCGGACGATCCGCGCGCCCGGCAGCTGCTGCAGCGTGTCGGGGGAACGGCGCCGGGCGCGCGCGGACAGCCGCGCCCGTAACCGCGCCGGACCGATCGTCAGCCTTCTGACACACTTCCGCTGGCACCGCGGCCTTCCCGCGCCGGGGCCGGCCTGGCGGCAGCGGCGTGCCGGAATCGCATATGATCCGCGTGCTCGTTCGAGCCCTCATCGCCAAGGGTGAACTGACTGGTGCGCACTCACTCTTCCGCCCGGCTTGCCATCACGCTTCTACTGGCCGCATTCGTTCAGCTGAGCGCCGCTACCGCGGCCGCACAGACGCTGTCCGCGCAGGACCTGAAGCGTCTCTCGCTCGAGGAACTGCTGCGTGTCGAGGTGTCCACGGTCCTGCGGGTGCCGGAACCCACGACCGCCGTTCCGGCCGCGGTCTTCGTCATCACGCAGGACGACATCCGCCGCTCCGGCGCCCAGTCGCTCCCGGAAATCCTGCGGCTCGCGCCAGGCGTCCAGGTGGCACGCATCGATTCCGCGCGCTACGCCATCGGCATGCGCGGCTTTCCCGACCGCCTCGCCCGCTCGATGCTGGTCCTGGTCGACGGGCGCGCGGTGTACTCGCCGCTGTTCGCCGGGACGTACTGGGAGGTCCAGGACACGCTGCTCGAGGACATCGACCGGATCGAGATCATCCGCGGTCCCGGCGGCACGCTGTGGGGTGCGAACGCCGTCAACGGCATCATCAACATCATCACGAAGCGATCGCAGGACACGCAGGGAGCGCTGGTGACCGCGGCGCTCGGACCCGACACGCGCGGCCCGTTCGGCGTCCGCTACGGCGGCGCTGCGGGGTCGAGCTTCCACTACCGTGTCTACGCCAGGGGGTTCGACCGCGGCGCCCAGTTCCATCCCGACGACGCCGACTACGATGAGTGGCACAGGGTGCAGGGCGGGTTCCGCGGCGACTGGACGTTGAGCCGGTCCCGGACGCTCACCGTCCAGGGGGACGTCTACACGATGGGGCTCGGCCAGCGGTTCAGCGTGCCGCTGTACACGCCGCCGTTCACGCAGGTGTCCTCGCGCGAGGCGCCGCTCTCGGGCGGCAACGTCCTGGCGCGCTGGGTGGCGCCGGTCTTCCGCGGGGAGTACCAGCTGCAGACGTACTACGATCGGACGCGGCGTGATGAACGGCCGGTGGCAGAGACTCGCGACACCTTCGACGTGGATTTTCAGCACCGCCGCCGGTTCGGCCGGCGCCACATGCTCGTGTGGGGCGCGGGATATCGCGTCACGAGCGGGAGCATCGAGACGCTCGCGCCCACGGCCTTCGTGCCGGAGGGGCGCACCGACAACCTGTACACCGCCTTCGTCCAGGATGACGTGGCGCTGGCGCGCGACCGCCTGCGTGTCATCATCGGGACGAAGCTGGAGCACAACGCGTACAGCGGCTTCGAGGTCCAGCCTGGCGCGAGGCTGATGTGGACGCTCGATGCGTCGAACGCGCTCTTCGCCGCCGCGACCCGGGCGGTGCGCACGCCGTCGCGGGTCGAGACGGACTACACCACGACCAGCCTCGCGAGCCCCGCGGTGCCGGCGTTCGTCCGGCTGCAGCCGAACCCGCGATTCGAGGCCGAGAAGCTCACCGCGTACGAGGTGGGCCACCGCTTCCGGCCGATCCGATCGCTGCACCTGACGACGGCGGCGTTCTTCAATCAGCACGACGACACCCTGAGCACGGAACTGCTGTCGTCCTTTGTCGAGACGGAGCCGGGATCGCCCCGGCTCATCCTGCCGGTGACCTTTGCCAACGGCCTGCACGGGAACACGCACGGCATCGAGCTCGCCGGCGACCTGAGACCGGTGTCGTGGTGGCGCTGGACCGCGAACTACTCGTACCTCCGCGTCCAGATGACGCGCGATCCAGGGAGCGCCGACGTGTCGCAAGAACGCCGGTACGAAGGGCTCAGCCCC
>Ga0299913_10001505_pt1 | contig 17370 bp, 13 predicted proteins | sample RVTome_9_FD_201360 | JGI IMG/M metagenome (GOLD analysis project Ga0299913, IMG submission 201360) | Soil microbial communities from uranium-contaminated site in the Upper Colorado River Basin, Wyoming, United States - RVT155D38 (version 2) ... | reverse complement strand
CGCCCCGCGGGACTCCCGTGGATTGCCGGATCGATCAGACGACCATGGAAGTCTACGAGGCGCGGGTCCTCGGCCGTCTCCAGGACCTCAAGGAGATCGCCCGCGAGAAGGGCGTGAACGAGCTGCTCGTGACCGTGTCGCTCACCAATGCCGAGCGCCATCACGAGCTCCTCAAGCTCGCCCGAGAGGCCGGCGTGAACGTGGGCGTCGTCCCGCGCTTCGGAGAGGTGCGCGCCGATCAGCTCGAGGTCGAGGATCTGAGCGCGATCACGCTCCTCAGGCCGCGCTCGACTCGCTCACGGCGCCTCTATCCGGCGGCCAAGCGATGCGTCGACCTGGCCGTCTCGAGCGCGCTCCTGGTGATCTTCCTCCCGGTCTGGATCCTCGCGGCGATAGGAATCCGCATCGAGTCCGGGTCGCCGGTCCTTTTCCGCCAGATGCGGATCGGACAGCGCGGACAACCCTTCGAGATGCTGAAGTTCCGGACCATGCGGAAGGATGCGAACCCGTACGAGACCTCTCCCATCGGGGACAACTCCGACCCGCGGATCACGCGGGCGGGGCGGATCCTGCGGATGGTCGGGATGGACGAGCTGCCGCAGCTCGTCAACGTCCTCAGGGGCGAGATGAGCATCGTCGGGCCGCGACCCGAGATGCCCTTCATCGTCGAGAAGTACACCGCCCTCGAACGCCAGCGCCTCGATGCGAAGCCGGGAATCACCGGGATCTGGCAGCTCAGCTCGGACCGCCACGCGGAGATCCACGAGAACCTCGAGTACGACCTGTACTACATCCAGCACCGGTCGCTGCTGCTGGATTTCCTGATCATGCTGGAGACGGTGTTCTTCACGATCGGTCTCGCCGCCAAGGTGGGCCACAAGGATTCGGAAGACATTGCGACCGACTCCGGCGTGGTCATCCGACGGTGGCGTCCGGCCGATGCTCGCCCGCGACGTGACGGGTACGTGCTGGTCGCACTCGATCAGCGCTGGACCGGGCTGCCGCCCGAGAGTTGGGTGACGTGCGCGACCCTGGTCGACATGCTTCTCTCCCACGGTCAGGTAAAGTTCCTGGTCGCGCCCGACAACGTGGCCGCGTTCGACTCCCTGCTGACGCGTCCGCTGGCCGAATCGAACGGTGACCGCGCGGCGGCCGAGTACGTCCCCTACACCGGCCGGTCGGAGCTCCGCGCCCTCACGCTCGGCGCGCGGATGGTCGTCACCGATCTCGATCACGTCAAGCGCTGGGCGCAGGAGAGGAACGTCGAGCTCGTCCAGGTGGACGGCCCGGAGCTCCGGTGGTCCGGCCGCTCGGGATCCCGGGACGCCATCGTCGCCGACCTGGCCGAGCGGCTCACGATCGAGCCGGCGGCGGTGACCACGACCGGGACCGCCGGCGCGACCTGACGGCGAGCGGCGTTCCGGTTTCGACTGCCCTTTCGGTCGATCCCTCGCGCGAGCCGCGGGGATCGGGCTAGCTTCCCACGGTTGCACGACCACCTCCACAATCCGCCTGGCCGCGCCCCAAGCGGGGGACCGGATCGGAAAGGCGAACGGCGGCGCCTGCGGGTCGTCCTCGCGCTGACGCTGGCGTACGGCGTCGCGGAGATCGTGGGCGGGGTGATGACCGGCAGCCTGGCGCTGCTGGCGGATGCCGGCCACATGCTCACCGACGTCGCCTCGCTGGGGCTCGCCCTCGGCGCCCTGTGGGTGTCCACCCGCCCGGCGACGATCCACCACACCTACGCCTACGGTCGGGTCGAGATCCTGGTGGCCCTTGTCAACGGCCTCCTCATGTGGGGAGTGGTGGCGTGGATCGCGATCGAGGCCGTCCAGCGCCTGGGTGAGGCGGCTCCCGTCGACGCCGGAACCATGCTGGCGGTTGCGACCGGGGGGCTCGTCGTGAACGTGGTCGCGTACGTGATTCTCAGGGGGGGCGGCAGGTCGGCCGAGCGGAGCCTGAACCTCCGCGGCGCCGGGCTCCACGTCCTCGGAGACCTGCTGGGCTCGATCGGGGCAATGACCGCTGCGATCGTGATCCAACTCACCGGGTGGACCCGCGCCGATCCGCTGGCCAGCCTTGCCATCGGGATCCTGATCCTGGTCTCCTCGTGGCGTGTCGTCCGGGACGCCGTCCATGTGCTTCTCGAGGGCGCGCCATCGGGAATCGACGTGGGCGAGCTGATCGAGGCCCTGCGGCGCGTCGAGGGCGTGGCCGGCGTCCATGACCTGCACGTCTGGACAATCACCTCCGGCTATCCGGCCCTTTCGGCGCACGTCGTGTGCGATCACGGCCAGCCGCGCGACATGCTGCTGGCACGGCTGAACCGCGTCCTCAGGGAACGGTACGCGATCACCCACACGACGATCCAGCTCGAGCCCGAGACCCCGCCCGGTCATGCTCGCCCCATGGCCAGGCCGATCCCGACCGTGGAATGACGGCGGAGGGGGATCGGGCGGCCAGGCGGGCGACCCTCGTCGGGATCGTCGGGAATGGCCTCCTATTCCTGGTCAAGGGCGGTGCCGGGATGGCGTCGGGGTCGCTGGCGCTCGTGTCGGACGCCCTCAACTCCCTCGTCGACGTCGCGGCCTCGGCCGGGATCGCCTACTCGGTGCACGTCGCACGGCGTGCCCCGGACCAGGGGCACCCGTTCGGACACCAGCGGGCGGAGCCGCTGGCGGCGCTGGGTGTCGCCATCTTCACCGCCATCCTGGGGGTCTCGGTGACAAGGGCCGCGCTCGAGAGGATCGTCGAGGGGGCCGAGCCGATCCGAGCACCTGCCTTGGCGTTGGGGACCCTCCTGCTTTCCATGCTCGGCAACCTGGTCCTCTCGCGGTACCTCCGCCGGCGCGGGGAGGAACTCGACAGCCCGGCCATCCTGGCCAACGCGGTGGAGTCGGAGAACGACATCTGGACCTCGCTGGCGGCCCTGGCCGGCGTCGCCGCGGCGGCAGCCGGGATCCCCGTGGTGGACGCCATGGCGGGTGCCCTGGTCGGCGTCTGGATCGTCGTCGGTGGCTACCGCTTCGGGCGCCGCAACATCGACTACCTGATGGGCGCGAGTCCCGGCCCGAAGCTCCTCGGCGAGATCCGGGCGGCGGCTCAGGGAGTCACCGGCGTGAACGGGGTCCACGATGTCCGCGGCCACTACGTCGGGCACCATGTCCACGTCGAGCTCCATGTGGAGGTGGACGAGGAGATGCGGACCCGACAGTCGCACGACGTGGGTGGGGCGGTGCGTCACGCGGTGGAGCGCCTCCCGTCGATCGACCGCGCATTCGTCCACGTCGACCCGGTGCTCGATTCGACCCTCGTCGTCGAGACGCTGGTGGCGACCGAGCGCCTGGCGAGCCGGATCTTCACCGAGCTGGCACAACGATCGGCCGGGCGGCCGGCGCTGGCCGGGGCGTGGGAGATCCTGGCCACCCGCGCGCTGGCCCGGGCGGAGCGGCTGACGGTGGTGCGGCGGCTGAAGGGCGCGGGATGGCATTTCGCCGAGACCGATCTCCCGCCGGACAGGCTGATTGGCAGGAAGGAACGGCTCGAGAGGATCCTCGCACGGATCGGGGGCGGGACCGTGGGCCCGGCCGAGGCGGTCGAAATCGCCCTGGAGCTGGAGGAGACCACGGCCGAGGACGACTATCGCGCGGCGACGACCCCGCTGGACGGCAGCTTGACAGGGTCGGTCGAGCGCGCCAGCCCCCCGCCCCCCCACCGGGTAGTGGTCGCGGAGCGGCTCAGGGCGGCCCGCGACGCGGAGGGCGACGGCGCCCTGCGAGACCGGCTGGGCCTTCTGGTATCCCATCTCGATCGGCCGGGTCCTCCGGCTTGACAGGAACGCGCCACGGGGACGATATTTAGTCTCATCTAATTTCGCATCTCGAACCGCGTCGACCAGGACGGACGTCCCTATGTCGAAAGAAGAGAAGGAGTTCCACGAGGGGGACGAGTCGCGCCCCGAGCCAGGCCGGAGTCGGTGGGGGGTCAGCCGGCGCGCGATTCTCAAGGGGAGCGCCCTGGCGGGCGCCGCGGCCCTAGGGGGCGCCACCTTCTCCCAGACCGGCCGGCGGGGAGGTCTCCTCCAGCCGAGGGCCGAGATCCCCCACCTCCATGGAGGGGCGGGGGGCGGCGGTCCGGTGAAGGACATCCGGCTGGGCGGGTTCGACCCGAGCGCCTTCGCCACCCATTTCGACACCGGGAAGGTGAGCCGGCTGCCGGACGGCCGGACGCTCCGGGAGTACGACATGGTGGCGCTCGATCGGGAGATCGAGATCGCGCCCGGGGTATGGTTTCCGGCCTGGACGTACAACGGCCGGGTCCCCGGACCGACGATCCGCTGCACCGAGGGAGACCGGGTCCGGGTCCGGTTCACCAACGCCGGGAGCCACGCGCACACGATCCACTTCCATGGCTTCCACAGGGCCGACATGGACGGGGTCTTCGAGAACGTCGAGCCCGGCCATGGGTTCGTCTACGAGTTCGACGCCGAGCCCTTCGGGCTGCACCTCTACCACTGTCACACGACCCCGTTGAGGCGGCATATCCACAAGGGGCTCTACGGGGCGTTTCTCGTCGACCCCCCGGGCGGGCGACCGCCGGCCCGCGAGTACGTCATGGTGATGAACGGGTTCGACACGAACTTCGACAACGAGAACGAGTTCTATGCGGTCAACACGGTCGCCTTCCACTACATGCGCCATCCCCTTCCCGCCGTGGTCGGCGAGCGGGTACGGCTCTACGTGGTCAACGCGCTGGAGTTCGACCTGATCAACTCGATCCACCTCCACGCCAACTTCTTCGACGTCTACCGGACCGGCACGAGGCTCGAGACGACCGAGTTCACCGACACCGTCATGTTCTGCCAGGGCGAGCGCCACGTGCTCGAGCTGAACTTCCGATATCCGGGCCGCTTCATGTTCCACGCGCACCAGAGCGAGTTCGCCGAGCTCGGGTGGATGGGGTTCTTTGATGTCCGCGACGGGTAACCGGGGCCGCGTCCTCGGGCTGGTGACGGTCATCGTCCTGGTGGGCCTGCTTGCCTTCCTGCTCGGCCGCGGCGTCGGGCTCGAGCGGACGGTCCCACCGATCGAGGAGCTGACCGTCGAGCGGATCGAGCTGCCCGACGCCGGACGGATCCGGGTCCACGTCGTGAACGGCGGGCAGGATGGCGTCACGATCCACCAGGTGATCGTCGACGACGCGGTCTGGGCGTTCGCCATCCACCCCGGCCCGACGATCGACCGCCTCGGCCGTGCGACGATCGAGGTCCCGTACCCGTGGGTCGAGGGCGACACCCACGAGGTGCGGCTCGTGTCCCGGAACGGGATCACCTTCGACGCCACGATCGAAGTGGCCACCCGGACCCCCAGCGCGACCCCCGGCTGGTTCGGACGGCTGGCCCTCCTGGGGCTCTACGTGGGTGTCCTCCCGGTCGCGCTGGGGCTGGCCACCTACCCGTTTCTGCGCGCCTTGGGCCGACGCGGTATCGACTTCCTCCTCGCGCTGACGGTGGGCCTGCTCGTGTTCCTGGCGATCGACACCCTGGCCGAGGCGCTCGAGCTGGCGGGAGAGGCCGCGGGGGCGTTCCACGCGCCGATCCTGGTGTGGATCGTCACGCTGGCGACGCTGCTGGGGCTGCTGGCGATCACGGCTCGACGGCGCGCTCACGGGGGAGACCTTTCACCCCTGGCAGTGGCCGCGTTCATCGCGCTCGGGATCGGGCTGCACAACCTGGGCGAGGGCCTGGCGATCGGCGCCGCGCTGGCCACCGGCGCGGTCGGCCTGGGCACCTTCCTGGTCGTCGGGTTCACGCTTCACAACATCACCGAGGGGATCGGGATCGCCGCCCCGCTTCTGCGCGGGGCGCCGCGTCTGCGCCACTTCGCCGGGCTGGCGCTCCTGGCGGGGGGCCCGGCCGTCATCGGCTGCTGGATCGGCGGGCTGGTCTTCGATCCTTTCTGGGCCGCCATCTTCCTGGCGGTGGGGGCCGGGGCGATCCTGCAGGTGGTCTTCGAGGTCGGTCGCCTGGTCGCGGGCCGTGGGGAGGAGGGCATGTCCGGCCTCTGGCGCGGGGAGGTGCTGGCGGGGGCGGGGGTGGGGGTGATGCTGATGTACGCCACCGCCCTCCTTGTACCTGCCTGACGGGCGCTGAACATGGCCGATCTCCGGCGTTGCCCGCTCTCGGCCGTCCTGCGGCGTACACAAAACGTACGCCTCGGACGTCCTCGATCGTGCGCCTTGGATCTCAGCCATGTTGAGCGCCCGAACGGTTTCCTTCCCGCTTGAGCGACCTGCGTGGTAAGACCGTTGTCGTCACCGGAGCCAGTCGTGGGATCGGCCGGGCGATCGCGCTCAGGGCCGCCCGGGACGGCGCCAACGTCGTGATCGCCGCCAAGACGGCGGCACCCCATCCGAGGCTTCCCGGCACCATCCACTCGGTCGCGCGTGAGATCGAGGAGGCCGGGGGCAGACCCCTGGCGGTCGAGGTCGACGTCCGCGACGAGGGGCAGGTCGACCGTGCCGTGGTCGCCGCCGTGGAGCACTTCGGTGGGATCGACGTCCTGGTGAACAACGCCGGGGCGATCCGGCTGACTTCGACGGCCGACACGCCGATCCGGCGGTTCGACCTCCTGATGGACGTGAACGTCCGGGCGACCTTCCTCTGCACCCAGCGGTGCCTGCCACATCTGCGGCGTTCGAGAAACCCGCACGTGCTCGTCCTCGCACCGCCGATCGACCTGGACGCGCGGTGGCTGGCGCCGCACCTGGCGTACACGATCTCGAAATACGGCATGAGCCTGTGCGTGGTCGGATGGGCCGAGGAGCTCCGGCCGGACGGGATCGCGGTGAACGCGCTGTGGCCGGCGACGACGATCGCTACCGCGGCGCTTCTGGAGCTGGGCGGCGCAGTTCGGCCCGAGGAGTGCCGGCGGCCGGAGATCGTGGCCGACGCCGCGCACTGGATAGTTACCCGCGAGGGCCTGGACGTAACGGGGCGGTTTCTGCTCGACGAGCAGGTCGTCTCGGAGTCGGGGGTGAACGACCTCGAGGCGTACGCGCTCCGTCCCGGGACGCCGCTCCGATCCGACCTTTTCCTCTAGTGGAGGACGTCGAAGGCAAAGGAGTGTCGGTTGGAGGCGGCGGGCGGATTCGAACCGCCGAATCGAGGTTTTGCAGACCTCTGCCTTACCACTTGGCTACGCCGCCCCCCGGAACGCGAAGGCCCTCCCTTGGTCCGGGAGGGCCCTCGGGGCATGATCTGGAGCGGGAAACGGGACTCGAACCCGCGACTTCAACCTTGGCAAGGTTGCGCTCTACCAACTGAGCTATTCCCGCTCGAAGGGGCCGCGGTCCGACCCGGCGAGAAGATGCCGGGCTACTCTTGACGTGTCAAGGGGATGCGGCGCTCCAGGAAGCGAGGAAACCCGACCGCTCGGAGGGGGTATACGATGGCATTCCATAGGATCGAACCGGCGTTCGATCCTTTTTTCTTGTAGGTGGGCGAAACGGATCATTTATCGTCATCCATCATACGCGAGGTACAGCATGTCGCAGCATCGATCCGCTGTTCTGATCGCCGCGGTCCTGGGGCTGGGGCTCGCCCTGCCGCCCCGCTCCTTGACCGGGGTGCTGCGCGCCCCCCAGCCCGTCATCGTGGGGATCGCCCCGGCCGACACGGTGGCCGCCACCTACGCGGCGCGTTACAAGATCGATCCGGAGCTGGCCGGCACGATCCATCGGCTGGCGGTCGAGAACGGCCTCGAGCCGGCCGCCGTCTTCGGGTTGATCGCGACCGAGAGCGCGTTCAACGCCCGTGCAGTCGGACAGGCGGGGGCGGTGGGGCTCATGCAGATCAAGCCCTCCACTGCACGAGCCTACGATTCGCGCGCGACCCGCGAGCGGCTCTTCAATCCCGAGATCAACCTGCGCGTCGGCCTGACCCACCTGCGCCGCGAGCTGGCCCACTTCGGACACGACTGGACGCTGGGGCTGCTATCCTACAACATGGGGCGGACCCGGCTGAGCCGGGCGCTGTCCCGCGGCATCGTGCCTCGTAACGAATACGCGAGCAAGGTACTTGCCCATTGCGGAAAGCTCTGCACCTAGCCTGCGCCTGGGGAGCGGGCGCGGCGATCGGGGCCTTCGAGTGCCCTCCGGTTGCCGCGCAGTCGCTCCTCTACGCGCCCGAGCAGGGCACCTCGTTCCGCTATCGCACCAACAACGAGCTGCAGGTTTCCCAGCGCATTCTGGGCCGGGATAACCTCTACGTCCTCAAGGCCGGCGGAGTCGTCCGGCTCACGCTTCTCAACTCCGGCAACCGGCTCCTCTGGCGGCTCGGCTTCGACGAGCTCTCGATGCGCATCGAGGGCGCCTTCCCCTCGCCGCGTGTCGAGGAGCTGCGTGGGACCGTGGTGACGCTGACCACCAACTCACGCGGCGTGGTCCTGGAGGCGGTGGCGAGCGGGATCGTGCCTCCCGGGCTCGGCGCCCGATACGTGGAGCGGGCGGGGACCGCCTTTCTGCCGCACCTGCCGTCGGCCGAGGGGCCGGTCTCGACGTGGACCGACACGCTGACCGTCACCGAAGTTCTTCAGGGGGTGACGACCCAGATCGAGACCGTCGTGAGCTACACGGTTGCCGACACGAGCGCGCTCGCGGGGCGGCCCGTGGTCCCGGTCGAGTACGCGGGATCGATCGTGGTCCGGGGCTCGGGGACCCTCGGGGGCTCCGATGTTTCGCTCTCGGGCCAGGGAACCGTCAACGGGCACTACCTGTACGACCCCGGCGACCGGATCTTCGACCTCCACGAGCAGGAGCAGGTTCTGGAGTCGACGTTGACCCTCGATTCGCCGGAGGGGCGATCGGTGGCGATCCCCAGCCGCCAGGTCCTCAGGGCCCACGCCGAGCGCTTGTTCTAGGGCGCCGGCGGCGGCTATACTGCCCGGCCCGGCCGCGCCCGGCCCGTTCCCCTCGGAGGTGAATCCTTGACCAGCCCGCTCGCCACCCGCCTGCGCACGGACGGGGCCGGCACGCTCCGCGCCTCCGACACGGGACGGCAGGTCGTCCTCTGCGGCTGGATCCACCGTCGCCGCGACCACGGCGGCCTGGTCTTCCTGGACCTCCGCGACCGGTACGGGCTCGTGCAGTGTGTGGCTCACCCGGACCGGCTCGACGCGGCGACGTTCGCCATGGTCGAGCGGCTCCGCGCGGAGGACGTCGCGCGGGTGAAGGGACGGGTGGCGGAACGTCCGGAAGCGAGCGTCAACCCCGAGCTTCCGACCGGCGCGGTCGAGGTCGAGATCATGGGGTGCGAGCTCCTGTCCGAGTCGGCGACCCCGCCGTTCCCCGTCGATGTCGACAAGGAGGGGGGCGAGGTCGCCGAGGATCTGCGCCTACGCCACCGGTACCTGGAGCTCAGGCGGCCTCGGATCACCGCCGCGCTCGGCATGCGTCACCGGATCGCGTGGGAGACGCGTCGCTTTCTCGACGGACGCGGCTTCTGGGAGATCGAGACCCCCATGCTGACCCGGCCCACCCCCGAAGGGGCCCGCGACTACCTGGTCCCGTCGCGAGTCCATCCCGGCAAGTTCTACGCGCTCCCGCAGTCGCCGCAGCTCTACAAGCAGCTTCTCATGGTGGCCGGGTACGACCGCTACTTCCAGATCGCGCGCTGCTTTCGGGACGAGGACCTGCGGGCCGACCGGCAGCCCGAGTTCACCCAGATCGACCTCGAGATGGCGTTCGTCGAGCGGGAGGACGTGCTGGACACGATCGACGCCCTCGTCCGGCACCTGTTCCGTGCCTGCCTGGACGTCGAGGTCGACGAGATCCCGCGACTCACCTACGACGAGGCCCTGCGGCGCTTCGGGACCGATCGCCCCGACCTGCGGATCCCCCACGAGCTGATCGACGTGACCGGCGCGTTCCGGGATTCCGGGTTCCGCGTGTTCGACTCGGTCACCGGTTCGGGCGGGCGCATCGTGGCCCTCTCGGTGCCAGGCGGGGCCGAGGTGAGCCGCGGCGTCCTGGACCGCTGGAGCGAGGCGGCCCGGGCGGCGGGTGCGAAGGGGCTCGTGTGGGCGAAGCGGGGCGAGAATGGATGGTCGAGCTCGATCGACAAGTTCGTCGGATCGGAGCGTTGGGAGAAGGCCGGCGGCGCGGCCGCCGCCGGTTCCGGCGACCTACTGCTGGCGGTTGCGGATCGACCACGGACGGCAGAGGCCGCGCTCGGAGCGCTGCGCGTCCAGCTCGCCCGGGAAAGGGGCTGGGTCGACGACTCGAACCCGTGGCGTCCGCTCTGGGTCGTCGACTTCCCGCTGTTCGACACCTCGGATGGCGTGCCGGTCCCCATGAACCACCCTTTCACCGCGCCGGTCGGAGGGCGGGAGGCGCTGAAGGCGGAGGACCCCGCGACGATCCTCGCCAAGGCGTACGATCTGGTGCTCAACGGCTATGAACTGGGCAGCGGGTCGATCCGGATCCATGATCGTGAGACCCAGGAGCTGGTGTTCGAGCGCCTCGGGGTCGGGCCGGATGAGGCGCGACGCCGATTCGGCTTCCTCCTCGAAGCGCTGGAATTCGGCGCGCCGCCGCATGGCGGGATCGCCATCGGGCTCGACCGGCTGGCGATGCTCTTCGCCGGCGCGGCAAGCCTGCGCGAGGTAATCGCGTTCCCCAAGACTACCAGCGCGAGCGCCCTCCTCGAGGGCGCTCCCGCCGAGGCCGGGGAGGCCGAGCTGGCCGAGCTCCACCTCCGCCCGCTGACCCCGGATCCGGCTTGACCGCCTCGCGCGGTGACCGTTAGACTCGCTTCGACGTGCCCGCCCGGACTTCGGCCCACCAGCACGCCATCCCTCTCGACGGCGTCGACCAGCTCACGCTCTTCGGAACGAACGACCAGAACCTGAAGCTGATCGAGCGTTTGAGCGACGCCCGCCTGGTCGTCCGCCACGGCGAGCTCCGGATCGAGGGCCAACCGGAGATCGTCGCTCGCGTCGCGACCCTGGTCGAGCACCTGGTGAACCTCGTCCAGACGGGAGCCGGGTTCGATGGCGAGGACGTCCGGAGGTTCTACGAGGAGCTCGCGACCGGCGTGGAGGACACGCTCGAGCGGCTGGAGCGCGGGCGCGTCTCGATCCGGGGGACCCAAAAGATCATCAAGCCCAAGACGGCCGGTCAGGAGACGTACCTCACCGCCATGGTCGACAACGACATCACGGTCTCGATCGGGCCGGCGGGGACGGGAAAGACGTACCTAGCGGTGGCGATGGCCCTCGACGCCCTGCATCGCAAGACCGTGCGTCGAATCGTCCTGGCCCGTCCCGCCGTCGAGGCGGGGGAGACTCTCGGCTTCCTCCCGGGTGATTTGCAGGAGAAAGTGGACCCGTACTTGCGTCCCCTGTACGACGCACTGGAGGACATGCTGCCGCACGAGAAGGTCAGGCGGTACCTCGAGACGCGGACGATCGAGATCGCTCCGCTGGCGTACATGCGCGGGCGCACGCTGGCGGATTCGTTCGTGATCCTGGACGAGGCCCAGAACGCCACGACGAGGCAGATGAAGATGTTCCTTACGCGGCTCGGCCTGAACTCGCGGGCGGTGGTCACCGGAGACAAGACGCAGATCGACCTGCCCCCCCGCGAGGAGTCGGGGCTGCTTCAGGTCGAGCGCATCCTCAAGGGGATCGACGGGATCGCCTTCGTCTACCTCACCGGGCGCGACGTGATCCGGCATGCCCTGGTGCAGCGGATCCTCGAGGCGTACGAGACCTCGGAAGGCTCGCAGGACGCGCCCGCGGCGGTCCCCGTGCGGCGTCCGCGGCTCGAGGGTGGGGAAGCGTGAGCGCGGCCCGGCGATTCCTCGCCTGGATGTGGGCCCGGATGGCCGCCTGGCGACCGTCCCGGGATTCGACGTCGTCGCGCGACCTGGCGCTCAGGCTGCTGCTGCCGGCCCTCGTGGCCGGGTTCACGCTCCTTCTCTTCCCGCCACCGGGGGGCTACGACGTCCCCGTCGTGCGGGTCGGTGCGGTCGCCTCGGAGGACCTGCTCGCGCCGTTCGACTACCCGGTCCGTCGCGACGACCAGGAGCTCATGCGGCTGCGCGAGCAGGCGGCGGCGTCGGTGCCGCCCGTCTACGCCGTCCGGCCGGCAGGGGCCGATTCGGCGCTGGCCACGATCGAGGGGTTCCTGGACCGGTTCGTGGGGATCTCCCCGGAGTCGTTGCCCGCGCGTCTGCCCGAGCTGGTCAGGGTGGACGGTCGGGCGGTCGAGCTGCGAGCCTCGGAGCTGCGCGAGCTGGCCGACCCGGCGGTCCGGGACCGGGTCCTGGAGTTCGCCCGGCGGGCCGTGCCGGCCGTGTACGAGGAGAGTTGGCTGCTGGACGCGAGGGAAGCCCCCTCGATCGTCGGCACCCAGCTCGAGATCCGCCAGCCGGGCCATCAACCCGTGGTCGTGTCGCGCGACGCCCTGACCTTCCTCGAGCCCGGAGCCGACATCCCCTCCTTGGCGCAGCGGGCCGAGCGGCTCGATCCCGAGATCCGGCGGCTCGTCCTCGACCTCCTGCCGGCCCTCATGCCCCCGAGCCTCGAAGCCCGGCCCTCCCTGACCAGCGTCCGCCAGGACGAGGCCCGCCGCTCGGTGAGCCCGTATGCGGGCGAGGTGCTGCGAGGCGAGCTGATCGTGGCCGCCCACACGCGGGTGACCCCCGAGCAGTTCGCGAAGGTCGCCAGCCTCAGGCAGGAGCTCGACCGACGTCATGCCGGCTTCTCGGGCGACGACTTGCGTGCGGTTCTGGGGGGATTCGCGGTCGGCGTGGCGATCCTCTTCCTCTTCGGCTTCTACCTGTTCCAGTACCGGCGGGACGTCTTCGATGACTACCGGGCGCTGGCAGTCCTGGCCCTCGTCTGGGCGCTGGTGATCGGTCTGGCCGCGTTCGCCGAGCGGGTCGAGGCGATGCCCGACTACGCGGCTCCCGTGGCCCTTGGCTCGATCCTGGTCGCGATCCTGTGGGACGCGCGGCTGAGCGTGGCGACCACGCTCTTCCTGTCGGTTCTGATCGTGGCGCAGGTGGAGCTAGGCTTCCCGGTCCTCTGGACCGGGCTCCTGGGCGGCCTGGCCGGAGCCTGGAGTGTGCGGCGGATTCGCCGGCGGACCCAGTTCTACGAGTCGCTGCTCTTCATCATCGTCGGTCACACCTTCGCCCTCGGGGCTCTCGCGCTCGTCCAGCTTTGGACGCCCGTCGACCTCGCGGTCGGGCTGGCGTGGGGCGCGCTGAGCGCGGCCCTGTCCGTGTTCATCGCGATGGGCCTCCTGCCGATCCTCGAATGGGCCTCGGGGAGGACGACCGATCTGACGCTGCTGGAGCTGGCCGACCTCAACCGGCCAATCCTCAAGCAGCTCCTGGTCGAAGCCCCGGGTACGTTCCACCACTCGGTGGTCGTCGGGAACCTGGCGGAGGCAGCGGCCGAGGGGATCGGATCGAACTCGCTTCTCGCCCGGGTCGGGGCGTACTACCACGATATCGGGAAGATCCGGCGCCCCGAGTACTTCGTCGAAAACCAGCGTGACGGCATCAACCCGCACCAGTCACTGCGTCCCGCAGCCAGCGCACGGATCGTCTCGCGGCACGTGAGCGAGGGCGTTGTGATGGCCCGCTCGGCCGGGCTGCCGGAGTGCGTGATGGACTTCATCCGGGAGCACCACGGCACGACCCGGCTGTCCTACTTCTGGCACCAGGCCGAGAGAGAGGGGCGGATCGAGCCGGCGACGCTCGGGGATTTCGTGTACCCTGGCCCGCGGCCCCGTACGAAGGAGACCGCGGTCATCATGCTGGCCGACTCGGTGGAGGCGGCCAGCCGCGTCGTTCGGGACCCGTCCCCCGCGCGGTTCGAGGAGGTGGTGCGGAGGATCGTGGAGCTCAAGCTCGAGGAGCACCAGCTCGACGACGCCGACCTCACCTTCCGCGACCTTGCCACCGTGCAGGAGAAGTTCGTCGGAGTCCTGTGCGGTATGCACCATCAGCGGGTCGACTACCCGTACGTCTCGCTCCATGCCCCGGAGGTCCAGGACCCCCCCGATGCGGATCACCGTTCGGTTCCATCCGTCGGTCGCACCCCCGGCTGATCTGGAGCCGTTCCCCGGCGCTCGCCTGGCCCGCCTCGTGGAGTCGGAGTGGGCCCCGGTGGAAGGCGAGATCCACTGCATCCTGACCGGCGACGCGGACTTGGAGGATCTCAACCGTCAATTCCGCGGGATCGACGCCCCGACCGACGTGCTCGCCTTCCCCTACGATCCCGAGACCGCGGGCGGAAGCCTCGGCGACGTCTTCGTCTCTCTCCCGCGCGCCGAAGCGCAGGCCGCCGAGCGTGGCGAGCCCGTGGTCCGGGAGGTCATCAGGCTCTTCGTTCACGGCATCCTTCACCTGGCCGGGCGCGACCACGAGACCCCCGAGAGCGAGCGCGCGATGCTGGCGACCCAAGAGGAATGGGTCGCGCGGCTCGTGCGTTGACGGAGCCCCGGTCGCTCTCCAGATTGAAACGCGCCGCGGAACCCGTCGTCCGACCCCGGTTCACGAGCGCCCGCCCCGCGCTCGCGGGCCACCAGTCCCCGCGCCCGGAGCAGCCTTCATCGTGGCGGAATCGGCCGAACAGACGAAGGAACTCGTCGACCGTATCCTGAGCGTCTTCGCGGATGGGGGCGACACCTCCGCCCTCGACCCGCTGCTCCGCGAGCTCCGCCCCGCGGACCTTGCGGAGATCATCGATCGGCTGGACGGCGACGCCCGCGTGTCATTCTTCCGCAGGGTGCCGCCCGAGCTGCGGGCGGAGACCCTGAGCGAGGTGGACGAGGAGTCGTGGCCGGGTCTCCTCGACGGCGTCGAGGGGGCCGAGCGGCGGGCCCTCTTCCGCGAGCTCGATGCGGACGACGCCGCCGACATCCTGAGCGAGCTCCCCGCACAGGAGGCGCGCGAGATCCTCGAGGCGATCGAGCCCGAGGAGTCCCGCGAGATCGCCGCCCTGATGCGCTACGACGACGAGACCGCGGGCGGCGTCATGACCACCGAGCTCGTGAGCGTTCCGGCGACCCTGACCGCGGACGAGGCCATCGGGGCGGTCCGCAGCCAGGGCCAGGAGGTGCGCGATTTCTTCACGGTCTACGTGATCGACGAGGAGGGTCGGCTGGTCGGGACGCTGCCCCTCCGCGACCTGATCGTCGCGACCGGGACGACGCGCGTCGAGCGGATCATGGAGAGCGACGTGGTGCGGGTGCTGCCGACCGTCGACCAGGAGGAGGTCGCGCGGCTCATCGCCAAGTACAACCTGGTCTCGATCCCGGTCGTCGACGAGTTCGACCGTCTGCTCGGCAGGATCACGGTGGACGACGTGATCGACATCCTCGAGGCCGAGGCGACCGAGGACTTCTTCCGGCTGTCCGGCGTCGACGAGGAGGAGGAGACCTACGCGACGCCGACCGAGATCGTGCGCTCCCGGATTCCGTGGCTGCTGATCACGCTGTTCACGTCGGGGCTGGGAGGTCTCGTCGTGGCGTACTTCGAGGACACGATCGAACGGATGGCGTTCATCGCCGTCTTCATGCCGGTGGTCGCCGCGATGGCGGGAAACTCCGCCGTCCAGGCGACGGCGGTGGCGGTCCGGCGGCTGGCCCTGACGAGCACGCCCTTCCGTCCTCTGCGGTCGGTGGCGCGGGAGGTGGTGGCGGGCCTCGTCATCGGCTTCGTGATCGCCGCGTGCATCGGGCTGGCCGGGGGCTTCTGGCAGGGAGGGGCGAGGGTCGGGCTCGTGGTCGGAGGCTCGATGTGGATCGCGATTTCCCTGGGCGTCCTGTGGGGGGCGTCGTTCCCGATCCTGCTCCACCGGCTCGGCCTCGACCCGGCCGTGTCGTCGTCGGTGTTTCTGACGACCATGACCGACATCGTGTCGTTTCTGTTGATCCTGGGGTCCGCCTCGCTGTTTCTCGGTGGGCTCCTGTAAATGGCCATCGTCAGGACCGAAGCGTTCGTGCTGAAAGCCATCCGTTTCGGGGAGACGAGCATGATCTACCGGCTCTTCACGCGTGATCGTGGCGTCGTGCCGGTCATCGCCAAGGGCGTGCGCCGCCCGAAGAGCCGCTTCGGGGCTTCGCTCGGGACCTTCCAGCGCCTCCTCGTCACCTATTACCAGAAGGAGGGTCGCGAGGTGCAGACCCTGTCGGGAGCCGACCTGCTGGCAGCCCATCGCGGAATCGCGGCCTCGCTGCCCCGCCTGGAGGCCGCCGGGCGATGGTTCCGCTTCCTCCAGGCCGTTCTCCCGGATGGGGCGCCGCTGGTGTCCCTGTACGCGCTTACGGTGGCGGGGCTCGAGCGTCTGGAGTGCGCCCGGCCGGGGACGGAGCGGCGCTGGGAGGCCTGGCACCGGCTGGCCGCCGCGGGCGAGCTGGGCGTGGCGCCGCGGCTGGACGCCTGCATCGGCTGCGGTCGGGAGCTGCCGGACGGCGGCGAGCTGGCCTTCTCGATCGGCGAGGGCGGCCTCGTATGCGGGGGGTGCGCCCCCCGGCCGGGGCAACGGCGGCTGCCGGCGCGGGGTTACGCTTTCCTCGCGCTCTATGCGCATCCCGACTACCGCCTCCTCGAAGGGGTCGCGACGGTGGGCGGGGAGGAGCTGTTTGTCCAGGAGCTCGTCCACGACTTCGTCCGCTGGCACGCGGATCTTCGTCCCGAGGCGGCGTGACCGAGCGGGTCTCCCGGAGGGTGGTCGGCACGGCGGGCCACATCGACCACGGCAAGACGGCGCTCGTCCAGGCGCTGACCGGCGTGTGGACGGACCGCCTTCCCGAAGAGCGGGAGCGCGGCATCTCCATCGACCTCGGCTTCGCCCCGCTCGACCTCGGCCCTGACGCCCCGCCGGCCAGCATCGTCGACGTCCCGGGACACGAGGCGTTCATCCGGAACATGGTCGCCGGCGCCAGCGGGATCGACGCGGTCCTGTTCACGGTGGCCGCGGACGAGGGGTTCATGCCCCAGAGCCGGGAGCACCTGCTGGTCCTCGAGGCGCTCGGCGTGGAGCGGGGCGTGGTCGCGGTGACCAAGGCCGATCTCGTGAAGCCAGACTGGGCCGACCTCGTCGCCGAGACGACGCGTGAGGAGCTCTCGGGCTCGCCACTGGCCGGAGCCGAGATCGTCGTCGTGTCGGCTGTCCGGGAGACCGGTCTGGACCGCCTCCGGGTGGCCCTGGCGGCGGTTCTCGCGGCCCTGCCCGGGCGGCCCGCAGGCCTTCCCTTCCGGATGCCCGTGGACCGCGCGTTCCAGGTCGCTGGGACGGGGACGGTCGTGACCGGGACGATCTGGAGCGGCGAGGTCGCCGAGAGCGCGACCGT
>Ga0299913_10001504_pt1 | contig 17379 bp, 15 predicted proteins | sample RVTome_9_FD_201360 | JGI IMG/M metagenome (GOLD analysis project Ga0299913, IMG submission 201360) | Soil microbial communities from uranium-contaminated site in the Upper Colorado River Basin, Wyoming, United States - RVT155D38 (version 2) ... | reverse complement strand
TGACGTAGACCCGGTCGTTGCCGTACCACGCTCCTTCCAGCCGGCCGAAGATCGCGGCCCCGTTGCCCTGCGCCTGGTTGCGGACCGTGTCGCCTTCGGGGTCGGGCTCGTCGACCGGGACCCAGCTGACCTTTCCGTATGATCTGGCGCCGTGCTGGCGGGTGTCGAGGGTGGCCTCTCCGATCTTCATCGCTTCCAGCCGGCCGCCCCGGGCCAGGTCGCCGGGGACGGTGGGGACGAACCGGTAGAGGCACGCGTCGCCGCGGTCCTCGGTCTCGTACACGATGCCCGTCACCGGGTCGATCGCCGCCGCCTCATGGTTGAACCGCCCCATAGCGGTGTAGGGCGTCGGGCTGCCCTTGCCCTCGGACGCGACCTCGAACACGTATCCGTGGCGGAGGCCGGCCGTCGTGCCGAAGGTCTCCTCGCAGGTGAGCCAGGTGCCCCAGGGCGTGGGCCCGCCCGCACAGTTGCGGAGGGTGCCGCCGAGGCTGCCGTAGGACTCCAGGAACTCGCCGCCGTCGGGGTCGAACACGATCGTGCTCGTCCCGCCGCCGGCCGCCGGGTTGTACGCCGGGTCGGTGAACGCCGGCCCGGCATTGCGCTCGTGGTTGCGCACGATGTGCACCCGGTCGCCGTACCTGAAGGCGCCCATGCCGTCGTGGGCGTTGGGCGTGGGCACGCCGTCGGTCATCGGGTCGTTGGTCCAGCCGTAGGAGATGTACTCGAACCCGCGAGGCAGCTGCAGCAGCTCCAGGCCGGTGGCCTGGTCCTTCACGGCCGCCAGCGGGCCGTACCCGGCAGCGAACTCGAACTTGACGGGCTCGGCCGCGGCGGTCTTCGCCGTGAGGGCTTCGAAGGGGATGCTGCCGGCCGCGACGCCGAGCGCGGCGACACCGGTGCCACGCAGGAAGGAGCGACGGCCGAGGCCGGTGCCGGCTGAAGGGTGCGGGGAGGTGTCGGTCATGGCGAGTCCTTTGCCGAGTCGGGATTCCGCAGCACGGGGACTTTCTCTGCGAATGCCAGAAGCCTCGGCCGTGCGCGACGATCGCGGCAACCACGGGCGACGAGGTGTCGCCCAACCTTGGCCCACGCGACACCGAACGGTCGCGAACCGGTCACGTCAGCCCTTGTTCACTGAGCCCGCAAGGCGCGTGTCGCCCGAAACCGTCACCGAGACCAGGAGCATCCCGTGAGCCGTCTCTCCCTCACTGCAGCCGCCGTCCTGCTCGTCCTTCTCCCAGCGGCAATCACGCCGGGCGCGGCCGCCGCGGCACCGGGTGGCCCGACCGGTGCGGGGCCGACGACCTTCGCCCTGATCGGCGACACGCCGTACGGCGACGCGCAACGGGTCGTGTTTCCCGCACTGGTGAGCGATGTGAACGCGGATCCGAAGGTGCGAGTGGTGCTGCACGCCGGCGACGTCAAGAGCGGCTCCTCCACCTGCGACGACGCGCGCTTCGCCGACCTGGCCGCGCTCTACGACACGTTCGCGGACCCGTTCGTCATCACGCCGGGGGACAACGAATGGACCGACTGCCACCGATCCGCCGCGGGCGGCTACCTGCCGACGGAGCGGCTGGCGGCCTTCCGCGAGGTGTTCTACCCCGAGCTCGGCACCTCCCTCGGTCGGCGCACCATGACGATGACCGCCCAGCCGGTCGAGCAGCCGGATCACGCGGCGTACGTGGAGAACGTGCGGTTCACGCGCAGTGACGTGGTCTTCGCCACCGTCCATGTCGTCGGCAGCGAGAATGACCTGGAGCCCTGGAGCCAGCTCCCCGGCGGCGACCGCCCGGTCGAGCGGCTCGCCGAGTTCGAGGCACGGCGGGCGGCGAACCTGGCCTGGATCGATGCCGCGTTCGAACAGGCGCGAGCCGAGGACGCCGCCGGTGTCGTGCTGATGCTGCAGGCCGAGCCCGTGGACAGCGCCGGGTTCACGGTGGAGCGGACGCGGATCGTGGCGCAGGCGCGGGATCTGGGCCGCCCGGTGCTGCTGATCCACGGCGACGAGCATGTCTACGAGGTCGAGCGGGAGTACGCCGGCGTGTCGAACCTGACCCGGCTGGAGACCTTCGGCGACACGGCCACCGAATGGCTGGCCGTGACCGTCGACCCCCGAACGCCCGAGGTGTTCAGCTGGGAGCCCCGCTCTGTCGGCTGACGCGCCCATGCATCAGCGTCTCCGGCGCGAATCGCACCAAGCAGCCGCTCGCACACAGGTCGTCCACGTTTGGGCCGCGTCTGCGCGAGCAGGCGGTGGCCATCGGGTTCAAGCAATGACTGTTGTCGCCGCGGGCGACAACTCACAGGCGGAGTCGTCCTGCGCCGACGACTGCTGCGCGCAGGAATCGCCCGGCAGGGACCTCTGACCCGTCGGTTGATGGCGCTTGTGCCCTACAGGGGCGGGCGCGACGCGCACATCGTTGGGGCCAGAGAGCCTGAGAGCCATTGGAGCCTGCGATGAAGCGCCTGCCGATCTTGGTCGTGACCCTGATCGTGGTCGTGGTGGCGACTGCGGCGACCGCGGTCGGCGTTGTCATGGCCGATCGTGACGACCACCCGCGAGCGCGAATGGGTCCGGGGATGATGTATCCCGGCTCGAGCAGCACGCCGGAATGGTGGGACGACTCCTGGAACTCGATGATGACGGGCCCGATGATGATGGGCTCGGTCGCGGCAGCCAGCGAGGCCGAGTACCTGGCCGAGATGGTGGCCCACCACCGGGAGGCAGTCGCGGCGGCACGCGAGCTGGCCCGATCGGCTCGACCGCAGCTGCGGGGCTTCGGGGAGTCCATCGTGCGGGCCCAGTCCGCGCAGATCGAGCAGATGACAGCGTGGCTGGCCGACTGGTACCCGGAGCACACCACGACGGTCGACTACCGGCCGATGATGCGAGATCTGTCAGACCTGTCCGGCGGCCGGCTGGACCGGGCGTTCCTGCAGGATATGGTCGGTCACCACATGGCCGCGGTGATGATGTCCCAGCATCTGTTGTGGCGGGGCACCGACCACGAGGAGGTCGCCGAGCTGGCTCGGACGATTCGCGACGACCAGCACGCCGAGATCATCCGGATGCAGCGCTGGCTCGCGCAGTGGTACGACGCCGGCTGGCGCGGCATGGGCATGGGCATGGGCATGGGCTGGGGAATGCGGTCCGGCCAGGGCTCGGGCTGGGGGATGGGCCCGGGCATGATGTGGGGTTCCAGGTCCTGAGTTCAGGCGGGAAGAGCCGCGCTCCCGGCTGGCCGGTCGCCGTGGCCGCACTCCTCGCGCGGGGACGTCGGCCACCGGGAGAAGCCCTCGTCCGGGACCGCGAGGTACACCTCCTCGTCGTGTCCCACCACGGCCGTGGCCGGGGTGCCGAGCAGTCGCGCGAGGACGTAGGTGGTGCTGAGCCCGGTCACGTCGCGCGTGGTGCCGAGGGGCAGCAACGACCTGGTCTCGGCGATCGCCTCGTGCTCGCCCGCGCGCATCACGACCCGGGTGCCGGGCGCCACCCCGTGCGCGGCGACGGCGATGACGATGTTGTCCAGGTCGTCGGACCCGACGGCCGCCAGCGCCTGCGCGCGGTGCAGTCGCAGCCGCTCGAGTACGGCGCGGTCCCCGCCATGCGCCACGATGACCGGCACCCCGAGGGTCCGGGCGATCCTCAGGTTGGGTGCCTGCGGATCTCGCTCCACGCCCACCACGGTGACCCGAGCTGCTGCAGCTCCTGGCACAGCCGCAGGCCGACCTGCCCCAGACCCACCACCACGACGTGGCCCGACCGGGGCAGGGCGCGGGCGCCGACGAGGCCGACCAGCCGCGGCCCGAGCAGGCGATCGACGACGCCGGCGGTGAACGTGGCGGTGAGCACGACGGTGACCAGCATCGCCACCGCAGAGAGCAGCAGGTAGTGCGTGGGCGCTCCGGCGGAGGTTGCCGGCCCCACGGTGGCCACCACCCGCGCCGCCTCGTGGAACGCCTCCACCGACTCGTGCCCGGCCGCGAGCGTCAGCCAGGCCCAGTCGCCGAGGAGCACCGCCAGGATGCCCGCCAGCCCCACGAGGAGGATCCGGGTGCCCGCGTCGTGCGGCCGCAGCTGACCGGCCACCCGGCCGAGCCGACCGCGCCAGCGGGCCCGTCGACCGAGCGCCCAGGGAGACTCGACGAGCTCCTCTCCGGACCTGCGCAGGGCCGTGGTCCTGCCCTCGGTACGACGGATGGCGAGTGCATCGGGCGCGAGGCAGGGCGCGACGAGCGTCGCGGCCGCCAGGTGTGCCGGGGAGGTGACGTGGCAGCGCGGCAGGAGCCGCACCAGCTGCTGGGATACGGTCTGGTCGAAGATCGTGACGACCAGCGACGCCGTCGGGGCGATGTGGGCCACGGCCAGGGCGTACCGCAGCGCCGCGACGTCGTCGTGCAGGAGCACGGCGACACCACCGGGCTCCCGGACCATCGCCTTGCGCAGCTCCTCGTCGCCGGGCGCGACGAGATGCAGCACCTCGGACCCGATCTGGAGCAGTGACGCGCAGACGCGGCGCGCGACGTGGGTGTCACCGATGACGACGTACGGGACGCCGTCCGATGATCGGTTGGTCACCTGGGCCACGCCCTGCTACCCGACGTACCGACAGTCGTCGGAGAGGTACGGGTCGCAGCGCAGGCAGCGTGGCTGCCCGCACCCCTCGCAGGGCTGCATCGGCTCGCCGCAGTGGCAGTCCATCGGGCTCACCTCGTGTGTGGGTAGCGGTGGTCAGCGGGTGAAGAGGGCGCGGAGGAAGAACCCGACGTTCGCCGGCCGCTCCGCGAGCCGGCGCATGAAGTAGCCGTACCAGTCCGCGCCGTAGGGGACGTAGACCCGGACTCGCTCGCCCGCGGCGGCCAGTCGGCGCTGCTCGCCGGTGCGGATTCCGTGGAGCATCTGGTACTCGTAGCTGCCGGGGGCGCGGCCGTGTCGCTCGGCCAGGACGCCGGCCAGCTGGATCATCCGGGGGTCGTGGCTGGCCACCATGGGGTAGCCGTCGCCGGCCATCAGCACCTTGAGGCAGCGGACGTAGGCCCGGTCGACGTCGGCCTTGTCGGGGTAGGCGACCGCGTCCGGTTCGGCGTAGGCGCCCTTGACCAGGCGCACCCGGGACCCGGCACCGGCCAGGTCGCGGCAGTCGGACTCGGTACGGCGCAGGCAGGACTGCAGGACCGCCCCGGTGTCGGGGAAGTCGAGGCGCAGCTCGCGCAGGATGGCCAGCGTGGAGTCCACCGTCGTGTGGTCCTCCATGTCGAGGGTCACCGTGGTTCCGGCGCGCTGTGCGGCGGCGCAGATGTGGTGGGCGTTCTCGAGGGCGATGTCGTGTCCGCCGCGGGGAAGGGCCTGTCCGACCGACGACAGCTTGAGCGACACCTCCGCGCGTGTGGCCAGGTCGAGATCGGCCAGCCGCCCGAGCAGGTCGACGTACGCCTCGCGGGTGACGCCGGCCCTGTTCGCGTCAAGGGTGTCCTCGCCGAGATGGTCCAGGGTCACCGCCAGACCGTCCGCCACCAGCCGGGTGGTGGCGTGCAGGGCGTCGCCGAGGGTCTCGCCCACGACGAAGCGCTGCACGAGCCGCCGCGATCCCGGGGCGTCGGTGACCAGGCGCCGGATGCGTGGGCTGCGGGACGCAGTCAGCAGGGTGGGACCGAGCATGATGTTCCCTCCGGAACGGGGGCTGGGATCGCCGCGAACGTACGCGCGGCGCCGGCGCCTCGGCTGCGGACAGGTGCCACACGCCTCCGGCGAGGCTTTGGACATCTGCTCAAACGGCCTGGAAGGATGCGTCGGGAGCGGGAGCCCGAGGGAGAAGATGCGGCCGGAGTTCCAAGACATCGTGGACGAGGTGTCCCGGCTGCTGGAGCGTCCGGCGACGCTCGAGGACCGCGACTTCAACCTGGTGGCGTTCTGCTCGCACGAGGCGCAGATCGACGAGGTGCGGCTGCGCTCGATCCTGCAGCGGCACTCGACCCGCGAGGTCCAGGACTGGTTCGAGCAGTTCGGCATCGCGACGAGCGACGGCCCGGTGCGCACCCCCGCGTCCGCCGACTTCGGCGTCGTGGGCCGGCTCTGCCTGCCGGTGCGCTGGCACGACGTCACCTACGGCTACCTGTGGCTCCTCGACGATCAGGACATCGACGAGGCACGGATGCCGGAGGCGTCGGCCCTGGCCGAGAGGGCGGGCGCGCTGATGGCCCAACAGGCCCGCACCCGGGAGGAGCTCGACTTCACGGTGCAGGACCTGCTGTCGACCGACCCCGAGGCGGTCGGCCTGGCCGCGGAGACCATCCACGATCTCGGCATCGTCGGCCGAGAGGTGCCGGTCGCAGCCGTCGAGCTGCGCCTGGTGACGGCCGACCCGGGTCCGCCACTGCCGATGAACCTGTGGCGGCTGCCGAGGTCCGTCCTGGCCGTGGCCGGGGCGGAGCACAACACGCTGCTGGTACCGGTGGGCGCGGACGGTCTCGAGATGGCCCGCGACATCGCGCGCCGGGCGTGGGACCTGTACGCCGAGCGCCTGGCGCCGGCGGCCCGGAAGGGGCTGGTCGTGGGAATCGGCGGCATTCGCCCGGATCTCTCCCAGGCGCGGGACAGCTGGTTGGAGGCCCGGTTGGCCGTGCGGGTCGCGGAGACCATCGAGTCGATGCGACCGATCGCTGCCTGGCCCGAGCTCGGGGTCCACCGGCTGCTGGCGTGCGGGCCCGAGAAGGCCCTGGCCAGCGCGGTGCTCGACCCCGCCGTACGCCGCCTGCTCGAGGAGGGTGACGCGGACCTGCGGCACACGGCGCTCGCCTACCTGGAGGCCGGCGGCAACGTGCAGGAGACCGCGGCGGCCCTCCACGTGCACCGGCAGACGGTCTACTACCGCGTGCAGAAGATCGAGCAGGTCACGGGGCTGTCCCTCACCCGGGGCGATCACCGGCTGGTGCTGCACCTCGGCCTGACCATGGCTCCGTTCGTGACCGACGCCGCCCCCGGCTGGATCTAGGGCGTGTCTGGCAAGTCATGGGCGGTGCCAGCGCCGCCCATGACGCACGCTGGCGGCGTTGCCGGACGCTCGAAAGACGCCCAGTCTGCCTTCGCGCCGGCGCCTTGCCATCACACGCCCGGGACGACGCTGGCATCCACCAGCAATTACCAGACACGCCCTAGTCACCTCGGCGACCGCTCTGACATCTGTCAGAAAGCTGGGCGCCCAGGTTCGTACGTCTGTCCGTCGCGGCGCCGCGCGACCACGGCCTAGCGTCGGGCCACTCATCGCAGCGCGCAGGTCGGATCGGGCCCACCAGCAGCCCTGACCGCAGCACCTCCCGACGTACGCCAAGGCCCATCAGCAGCCTTGCTTACGCCAGGCCAAGCAATCGCCTTGCCCGAAGCACTGTCGTCGACCACGGCACTGCGGTCATCGTTGCCAGGCGCCCGCCGACCCCTCCCCTTGGAGACTCATATGTCCGCAGGACCCGAGCTGAAGAAGACCCTGACGCAACGCCAGCTGACCATGATCGCGATGGGGGGTGTCATCGGCGCGGGGCTGTTCGTCGGTTCCGGAGCGGTGATCAACGACGCCGGCCCGGGCGCCTTCCTCACCTACGCCGTGACCGGGGTCCTCATCATCATGGTGATGCGGATGCTGGCCGAGATGGCGGTGGCGAACCCGTCCACCGGCTCGTTCGCCGACTACGCCCGCACCGCGCTGGGCGGCTGGGCCGGGTTCTCGGTGGCCTGGCTCTATTGGTACTTCTGGGTCATCGTCGTCGGGTTCGAGGCCGTGGCCGGCGCGAAGATCATCCAGTACTGGGTCGATATTCCCCTCTGGGTCTCGGCCCTGGTCCTGATGACGCTGATGACGGCCACGAACCTGTTCTCGGTGTCGTCGTTCGGTGAGTTCGAGTTCTGGTTCGCGGGCATCAAGGTCGCGGCCATCGTCTTCTTCATCCTCTGCGGCACCCTGTTCGTGGCGGGCGCCTGGCCGGACAAGGGCGCCGACTTCAGCAACCTGTGGGCCCACGACGGCTTCCTTCCGAGTGGACCGACAGCGCTGACAGCCGGAGTCGTGACCGTCATCTTCTCGATGGTCGGCGCCGAGGTCGCCACCATCGCAGCGGCGGAGTCGGCGAACCCCGAGCGCGCCGTGGCGAAGGCCGCCAACTCGGTGATCACCCGGATCTGCCTGTTCTTCGTCGGCTCGGTCTTCCTGCTCGCCGTGATCCTTCCCTGGGACTCCCAGGAGCTCGGCGGGTCGCCGTTCGTCGCGGCCTTCACCGAGATGGGCATCCCGTATGCCGACGACATCATGAACGCGGTGGTGCTCACCGCGGTGCTCTCCTGCCTGAACTCGGGCCTCTACACCTCGTCGCGGATGCTGTTCGTGCTGTCCGCGCGTCGCGAAGCCCCGGCCCGGCTGGTCAACGTGAACCGCCGCGGCGTGCCGATGGTGGCGATCCTCGCGTCGTCGGTCGTGGGCTTCCTGTGCGTCATCGCTGCGGCGATCGACGAGGACGGCGTGTTCCTGTTCCTGCTGAACTCCTCGGGCGCGATCATCCTTTTCGTCTACCTGCTGATCTCGATCTCCCAGATCACGCTGCGGTTCCGGGCCGACGACTCCACCCTCAGGGTCAAGATGTGGCTCTTCCCGGTGCTGTCCATCCTGACGACGCTCGGCATCGTCGGGGTGCTGCTGCAGATGGCGCTGACCGACAGCGTGCGCTCGCAGCTGCTTCTCAGCCTGCTGTCGTGGGTCGTGGTCCTGGTGCTGTACGCCGTGAACAAGTTCGCCATGGCCCGCTCCGGAGAGGGCCAGGCACCGACCGGCGAGCAGGTCCGCAGGGTCCTGGTGCTCGCCAACGAGACGGTCACGTCCGGGGAGCTCATCGACGAGCTGCGGCGCATCGACGCCGCGGGCTCGGCCGCGTACTTCGTGTGTGTCCCCGCCAGCCCGATCGAAACCGGCACCGCTGCCACCAACGGTCCGCTACAGGTCCGGGACGCAACCGTCGAGGCGGCCCAGAACCGACTCGACTACACGCTCGGCACGCTCCGGTCGGACGATCTGAACGTCGAAGGCGGGCTGGGCGACTATCGGCCGCTGCGGGCGTTGGCCCAAGCGGTCGAGTCGTTCCGGCCCGACCAGATCGTGATCGCGACCCGGCCGCTGGAGGACTCGGTGTGGCAGCGCTACGAGGTCGTCGACCGCGCCCGCACCAGCTACCCGATCCCGGTCACCCATGTTGTCGCCAACCGGGTCGAGCCCGCGCTCGTGGAGGACGCATGACCATCGTCGTCGGGTGCACCCCGAAGGAGAACGGCAACGGGGCACTGGAGCTGGCGGCGATGCTTGCGCGCTCCACCGGGGTGGACGTGGTGGTCGCGGTGATCGTGGCCGCTGCCTGGCCTCCCAGCACCGAGCGCGTGGATGCCGACTACCGCGCCTACCTGACCCAACGCGGAGAGCAGTCGGTCGCCCAGGCGAGGGCGTGGATGCCCGCGGACGTCAAGACGACCTTCGTGCAGCGCGAGGCCGCATCGATCCCGACCGGCCTGCTCCAGGTGGCCCGCGAGCACGGCGCCAGCATGTTGGTGCTCGGTTCGTCCGAGAGCGGCGGACTCGGTCACGTCGCCCTGGGCAGTGTCGCCGAACGCATCCTGCACAGCTCGACGGTTCCGGTCGCGCTGGCACCGCGGGGCTACCAGGCGGAGCCGGGCGGCCGGGTCCGGCGGGTCACCGTCGCGTTCGGCAGCACCGACCACGACCGGGCCCTGGTGCTCTCCGCAGCGGCGTACTCCATCAGCGCGGCGAGCTCCCTGCGGATCGCCTCGTTCTCGGTGCGGCCCAAGATGCTGTTCGCCGCGACGATGGCCGGCGCCGGCGAGGAGCTCGTGGTCGACGAGTGGTCCCGGCGTACCGGCGAGATGATCGACGAGGAGCTCGAGCAGGTGCGCGAGCTGCCCGACGTACGGCGTCCGGTCGAGGTGGTGCTCGGCGACGGGTACAGCTGGCGCGAGGCGATGGGCCGGGCGCGGTGGTCGCTGGGCGACCTCCTGGTCGTCGGGTCCAGCTCCCACGGCCCGCTGACGTCGGTGTTCCTCGGATCGCGGGCGTCGAAGATCATCCGCTACGCCCCGGTGCCGGTCCTGACCCTGCCGCGGGCACATTCGTAGGGGGTCCGAACAGCCCAAGGTTCGCTTGGGCCGGGCCGCGAGGGTCCGGGCCTGAGGGGGTCGCGCTCCCGCTGTCGCCGCAGGGATGCTCGCACCACCCGTCCGAGCAACAGGAGCTGAAGTGCCCGCCGACACGTTCGACCTCATCGACGACTGGGGCCCCGAGAAGGTCGTCTGCGTCTCCGACCGGAGGACCGGCATGCGCGGCGTCCTGGTCATCGACAACACCGCGCGCGGGACAGGCAAGGGCGGAACCCGGATGAGCCCCACGCTGACCGTGCGCGAGGTCGCGCGGCTGGCCCGCACGATGACCTGGAAGTGGGCGGCCGTCGACCTGTTCCACGGTGGCGCGAAGGCGGGGATCCTGGGCGACCCGCACGCACCGGGCAAGGAGCCGATCCTCCGCGCCTTCGCACGCGCCCTCGCCAACGAGGTGCCCCACGAGTACGTGTTCGGCCTCGATATGGGCCTGACCGAGAGGGATGCGGCCATCTTCGTCGACGAGCTCGGCGACCGCGGCGCCGCCGTCGGCCTGCCCCGGGCGCTGGGCGGTCTGCCGTACGACGAGCTCGGCGTGACGGGGTACGGCGTGGCCGAGGCGGCCGACGCGGCCGCACGGGCGATCGACCTGCCCATCGCTGGCGCCCGCGTCGCGATCCAGGGTTTCGGCGCCGTGGGTCAGGCGGCCGCCGAGAGACTCGTCGAGCTGGGCGCCGTCATCACCGCGGTCTCCACCGCGAGGGGCGCGGTCGTCGACCACGATGGGCTGGACGTCGCCCGGCTGGTCGCGCTTCGCGCCGAGCACGGCGACGATTGCCTCCACGCCTATGGTTCTGCGGTCGACGCGGACCACGCGTTGGCGACCGACGCCCAGATCCTGATCCCCGCGGCGCGCGAGGACGTGATCGACAAGGATCTGGCCAGGGCCACGTCCGCGGCGCTGGTTGTCGAAGGTGCCAACCTGCCGACCACACCGGCGGCCCGCGAGATCCTGCACGACCGAGGTGTCGTCCTGGTGCCCGATTTCATCGCCAACGCCGGCGGGATCATCGCGGCCGCCCACTCGATGGACGCGCGCTACTCGCCGTTCCCGGTGGTCCCCGACATCGTCTTCGCGATGATCTCGGCCAAGATGCGCCAGAACGCCGAGATGGTGGTGCGCGAGAGCCGCCGCCTCGGACTCGCTCCGCACCTGGCCGCTCGGGCGATCGCCCAGGACCGGGTCCGCGAGGCGATGCGGCTCCGCGGTCAGGTCAGCGTCGCGGGCCAGGTGTCTTGAGGAGTTCGTCGACCACGTCGGTCACCACAGCGGTGAACGCGGCGATCGGCTGGCGCACGTCCGCCCGGCCCGGGGTGATCAGGACGATCTGCCGAGTCAGGGGGTTCGCCATCTCCAGCCGCCGCAGCTCCGAGGTCGGGTTGAGGCGGCGCATCAGGTCGGTCATCACCGTGGCCCCGAGTCCGGCGGCGGCGAGCTGCAGCGACGCGGCAGTGTCCGTGACCTCGTGGACCACGCGTGGCTCGAACCCGCGTCTGCGGAAGCCGGATCTCAGCGCCCGTCCGTACTGGCTGCCCGGCGCGGGCAGGATCCAGTCCAGCTCCGCGAGCGTCTCGATGCCGACCCGCCGCGACCGAGGCTTGCCGCTACCTGCCGCGACCGCGATCCCGAAGCTCTCCTCGTGCAGCGCGGTCACCGTGATCCTGTCGTCGCGCGGGATCGGCGCGTCCGCGTAGTCGAGGCCGAACGCGACGTCGACGTCGCCACGGCGTACGGCGATGGCGGCCTCGTCTAGGTCGACCTCGCGGGAGCGCACCGTCACTTCCGGGAAGGTCGCGGCCATCCTCCCGACGACGGGTGCCAACAGGCCGGCCGCGGTGCTGCCCCAGGTGCCGACCGTGAGCGGTCCCGCCACCCGCCCCTCCGCCGAGGCGATCGCGTGCCGTGCCTCCTGCTCGACGGCCAGCATCCGGTCGGCGTACTCCGCGAGGACCCGCCCCGCGTCGGTCAGCACCAGATGCCTCCCCGAGCGTTCGACCAGCCGGGCCCCGAAGGTCCTCTCGAGCGCCGAGACGTGCTGCGACACCGCGCCGGGGGTGTAGCCGAGGTGGTCGGCGGCGGCGGCCAGTGTCCCGGTCCGCACGAACGCCTGGAGCGTCGCGAGCTGGGTCAGGCTCAACCGGGACACTTCAAGGATCCTAAACTATTCGGTGCAGATCTCATCGCTTGTAGGAAACCATCGCCGAGGTCGACGATGGGTCCCGGTCCCAGGAGTCTCTTCCGAATCGAGGGTGACCGTGGCAGCTGACCTCCCGGAGCGCGCATCCGTCGTCGTCGTTGGTGGCGGGGTGATCGGCCTGAGTACGGCCTACCACCTGGCTCAGTGCGGGGTCGCGGATGTGGTGCTGCTCGAGCAGCACGAGCTCGGATCCGGCTCCACCTGCAGGGCGGCCGGGGGAGTACGCACGCAGTTCTCCGACGCGGTGAACGTCGAGCTCGGCCTGCGGAGCCTGAGGACGTTCGAGAGCTTCGGCCGAGAGTTCGGCCAGGAGATCGACCTGCGCCAGGTCGGCTACCTGTTCCTGCTCGACCAGCAACACCACGTCGAGGCGTTCGAGAGGAACGTGGCGATGCAGAACGAGCTGGGCGTGGCCAGCCGAATGGTCGACGTCGCCGAGGCCAGGAGACTCTCACCGCTGATCGACACCGAGGGGCTGCTGGCCGCGTCCTGGTCCCCCCAGGACGGGCACTGCACCCCGGAGTCGGTCGTTCTCGGCTACGCCCGGGCGGCCCGGCGCGCCGGCGCCCGACTGGTCCGAGGCTGCACGGTGACCGGCATCGCGACCGACGGCACGACCATCACCTCCGTGGAGACCAGCCATGGCACCATCACGACCGATTCCGTCATCTGCGCGGCCGGCGCCTGGTCCCAGCAGGTCGGCGACCTGGCCGGGGTCGACCTCCCCGTCGTGCCCGTGCGGCGGCAGATCCTGACCACCGAGCCGGTGGCCGGCCTCGACCCGCACACCCCGTTCACCATCGACTTCACCACCAGCTTCTACTTCCACGGCGAGGGCCCGGGGTTGCTGCTCGGCATGTCCGACCCCGACGAGGAGCCCGGCTTCCGGCTCGGCCGGTCCGACGACTGGCTGCCTCGGCTCGGGGAGGCGATCGAGCGCCGGGCCCCGATGATCGCCGAGGTCGGCATCGCCGGCGGGTGGGCAGGTCTCTACGAGATGACCCCCGACCACAATGGCCTGGTGGGCGAGTCCACCGACGTGTCCCGGTTCCTGTACGCCACCGGCTTCTCGGGGCATGGCTTCCTCATGGGGCCCGCCGTCGGAGAGGTGATGCGCGACCTCTACCTGGGCAACCGACCCGTCGTCGATGTCAGCGGTCTCGACGCGCGCCGCTTCGACGACAGCGCCATTCGTCCCGAGCTCAACATCGTCTAGAACGTTCGAAGGAAGAGACCCATGACCCACTCCAGCATCCCGACCGGCCCCGAGCTGCAGCGGCTCGCGACCGAGACCGCCCGTCGCTGCGGCGTCGACGTCGATGCCGCAGCCGGCGACGCGACGACCGGCTCCCCGATCAACGGTGAGCGCCTCAGCTCGTTGGCCCGGAGCGATGCCACCGCCGTCGACGATGCCGTCGAGCGCGCCCGCGGTGCCTTCCTCGAGTGGCGCAAGGTCCCCGCGCCCGCCCGCGGGGCGCTGGTCAAGCGGTTCGGCGAGCTGCTCGCCGAGCACAAGGACGACCTGGCCACGCTGGTCAGCCTCGAGGTCGGCAAGATCACCTCCGAGGCCCGCGGAGAGGTCCAGGAGATGATCGACATCTGCGACTTCGCGGTCGGCCTCTCGCGGCAGCTCTACGGCCGGACGATGCCGTCCGAGCGCCCCGGCCACCGGCTGATGGAGACCTGGCACCCGCTGGGTGTCGTGGGTGTCATCAGTGCCTTCAACTTCCCGGCGGCCGTCTGGTCCTGGAACACCGCCGTCGCCCTGGTGTGCGGGGACCCCGTGGTGTGGAAGCCCTCGGAGCTGACGCCACTGACGTCCCTTGCCAGCCAGGCCATCCTCGCCGGGGCCATCGCCGAGGTCGGCGCGCCCGCCGACCTGTCGCAGGTCCTGATCGGTGGCGCCGACATCGGGGAGGCACTCGTGGACCACCCGGGCGTCGCACTGCTCAGCGCGACCGGCTCGACCCGGATGGGCCGCGCCGTGGGGCCGCGGGTCGCCGGCCGGTTCGGCCGCTCGCTGCTGGAGCTCGGCGGCAACAACGCCGCGATCGTCAGCCCCAGCGCCGACCTCGACCTGACCACCCGCGGCATCGTGTTCTCGGCTGCCGGGACCGCCGGGCAGCGGTGCACCACGATGCGCCGGGTGATCGCCCACAGCAGCGTGATCGACGAGGTCACCGAGCGACTCGTCTCGGCGTACGGTCGCCTGCCGATCGGCAACCCGATGGCCGAGGGCACCTTGGTCGGACCGCTGATCCACCGCGCCGCCTACGAGGCCATGGACGCCGCCATCGTCCAGGCCGGCTCCGAGGGCGGCAAGCTGGTCGCCGGCGGTGGCCGTGCCCTCGAGGCCGAGGCGCCGGACGCCTACTACGCCCGACCGGCGATCGTCCGGATCGACGAGCAGACGCCGGTGGTGGCGCAGGAGACGTTCGCCCCGCTGCTGTACGTCCTGCCCTACGAGGACTTCGACCAGGCGATCGCGCTCAACAACGCCGTGCCCCAGGGCCTGTCCTCGAGCGTGTTCACGACCGACCAGGCGGAGGCCGAGAGGTTCGTCTCCGCGGAGGGCTCGGACGCTGGCATCGTCAACGTCAACATCGGCACGTCCGGCGCCGAGATCGGCGGCGCCTTCGGCGGGGAGAAGGAGACCGGAGGGGGCCGCGAGTCGGGCTCGGACGCGTGGCGCGCGTACATGCGTCGCGCCACCAACACCGTCAACTTCTCCGGTGAGCTTCCCCTGGCCCAGGGCGTGGACTTCACCATCTGACCGATGACGATCCGATGCTGAACCCTGTACACCTGCGGACGTTGACCATGGTGCTGCGCACCGGCTCGTTCGCGGAGGCCGCCCGCCGCCTGGGCTACACCGGATCGGCCGTCTCCCAACAGATCTCGATCCTGGAGCGCCAGCTCCGGACGGCGCTGTTCGAGCGGGACGCGCACAGCATCAGCGCCACGCCGGCCGCCGAGTTCATCGCGGCCAGGTCCCACACGGCGCTGGGCGCGCTGCAGGCGCTCGAGGACGACATCAGCCTTCTCATGGATGGCGTCGTCGGCCGGCTGCGCCTCGGCAGCTTCCCGACGGCGAGCGAACGGTTGCTGCCGGACGCGCTCTCGTCGTTCAAGGCGTGCCACCCGGACATCGACGTACAGCTCGACGAGGCGGAGCCGCAGGAGCTGATGCCACTGCTGGAGTCGCGGGAGATCGACCTGGCCGTCGTCTATCGCTACAACCTGGTTCCCAAGGCATGGCCGACGACGGTGCGCACGCACCGGGTCATCCGCGAGGACCTGCTGGTGGTCCGCGCCGGCGACGGAGACGGGCAACCGAGCACCGTCGACCTGGGCGAGCTGGCCGGCGAGACGTGGGTCTCGACGCGGGAGGGGACGGCGGGCGCCGCCCTGTTGCGGCATCTGTGCGGCGCCCAGGGCTTCGAGCCGTCCGTGTCCTACCGGAGCAACAACTACAGCGTCATCCAGGGACTGGTGCGGGCCGGCCTCGGGATCGCGCTCGTTCCCGCCGTCGGCTACCGACCGGGGCCAGGTCTCTCGGCCGCCCGGATCGACGGCTCGGCGGCGTTCCGCGAGATCCTGGTCGCCAGCTCGCCGACCGCACCGCCCCCGGTGGTCGATGCCTTCATCGGTTCGTTCACACGCGCGGCCGGCGGCTTCGCGCGAGCTGCGGTCGGGGTGGCAGCGACCTTCTGAGCACGCGTCCTACGGCGCCGACCGGAACGCCGCATGCCCGGTGATCGCCTGGCCCAGGATCAACGTGTGCATCTCGACGGTGCCCTCGTAGGTCAGGACCGACTCGAGGTTGTTCATGTGGCGGATCACCGGGTACTCCAGCGAGATCCCGTTCGCGCCGAGGATGGTCCGGGCGCTGCGACAGATCTCGAGCGCCGCGCGGACGTTGTTCAGCTTGCCGAGCGATACGTGCTCGGGACGCAGGTCTCCCTGGTCCTTCAATCGGCCCAGCTGCAGGGCCAGGAGGCTGCCCGTAGCCAGGCTCAGTCCCATCTCGACGAGCTTCTGTTGGGTGAGCTGGAAGCTCGCGATCGGCTGCCCGAACTGGCTGCGGGTGCCGGCGTACTCCAGGGCGGTCTCGAGCGCCGACCGGGCGGCGCCCAGGGCACCCCAGACGATGCCGAAGCGCGCCTCGTTGAGGCAGCTCAGCGGACCCTTGAGGCCGGTAACGTCGGGCAGCACCGCGTCGGCCGGCAGCCGCACGGAGTCGAGAACCAGCTCGCTGGTCACCGACGCGCGCAACGACATCTTGTGCTTGATCTCGGGTGCCGAGAATCCCGGCGTGTTCGTGGGTACGACGAACCCGCGGATGCCCTCGTCCGCCCGGGCCCACACGATCGCGACGTCGGCGACGGAGCCGTTGGTGATCCACATCTTGCGACCGTCAAGGACCCAGTCGCCCCCGTCATTCGATCCAGGGTCGCGGCGGGCTCGGGTGCGCATGCCTGCCGGGTCCGACCCGTGGTCCGGCTCGGTGAGGCCGAAGCAGCCGATGGCCTCGCCGGCGGCCATGCGGGGCAGCCACTCGGCCTTCTGCTCCTCGGAGCCGAAGCGCCAGATCGCGAACATTGCCAGGGAGCCCTGGACGGAGACGAACGACCGCAGCCCGGAGTCGCAGGCCTCGAGCTCGAGGCAGGCGAGGCCGTACTGGGTCGCGCTCATCCCCGCGCACCCGTACCCGTCGAGGTGCATGCCGAGCACCCCGAGGGTGCCGAGCTTCTTGGCCAGCCCGCGAACGTCGTCGACCCGGCCCTCCTCGAACCAGGTCGCGATGGAGGGCTGCACGTCGGCGGCGACGAAGTCGCGGACGGCGCGGCGCACGTCGCGCTCGTCCTGGGTCAGCATCAGGTCGATGCCGGCGAGGTCATCGGCCGGCATCGACGGGGTCTTCGCGATCACGGTCTCTCCCTGTCGTGGGTGGTCCTGGTGTGGCGGGTGAAG
>Ga0299913_10001503_pt1 | contig 17387 bp, 11 predicted proteins | sample RVTome_9_FD_201360 | JGI IMG/M metagenome (GOLD analysis project Ga0299913, IMG submission 201360) | Soil microbial communities from uranium-contaminated site in the Upper Colorado River Basin, Wyoming, United States - RVT155D38 (version 2) ... | reverse complement strand
ACCACCTCGCGGAGGGCATCGAGCGGCAGGACCAGCTCGACTACCTCGTCGGCCAGGGCGCCGGGTATGGCCAGGGCTACCTGTTCGGCCGCCCCGGGCCGCCCGCCGAGATCGCGGCGCTCGCGGCCTGACCTAGCTCGCTCGCCGGGCGACGACCCGTCCGTCAGCGGCCGGAGTGATCCGGACGATTTGTGCGACCGACGGCACTCGCCCGGCCTTCGAGATCGCGAACACGTAGTACGGCCCGGGCGGAAGGATCCTGCCGTCGCCGCCGCGCGGGAGCTGTGCGACGACGCTGCGGCCAGTGCCGGCGTGTGCCAGCTTCACTGCGCGCATGTCCGCATCCATCGAGTGCGTGTTCGCGCCCATGCGTACGAGGGCGACCTCGGAGACCTGCTTGGCCTTGGTGCGAGCTCCAAGCCTGAGCTGTAGCGCTGTGCCGCCTCGGACGGGTCGGACACTCCTCAACTTCGGCCGACGGCCGCGGAAGAGGTAGGGAGGCTCGTAGATCTCGAACGTGGCGTCGCGGAAGTTGTTGCTCCTCGTGGTCGCGTTGCCGTGACGGAAGTAGTGGGCTGGGTGCGGTGCGTTCCCGCCCACGAGGACGCGGCCGTCGGGGAGCAGCACGCCGGTGTTGTGATAGACGCGGTCGCGTCGAGACGACGCGAGCTCAGTCCAAGTTCGGGTTCGAGGGTCGTAAAGCTCAGGGGTGCGGACGGCGGCAGCGGAGCCAGGATCGATGACGTCGTCCGCGTCGCCCCCGTTCACGAGGAAGACCTCGCCCGTCGGGAGCAGGACGGGCGTGCCGAACCAGCGCCGGTTCCGAAGTTGGCTGCGGTCCCCGCCGAGCCCTGCGATCGGCGTCTTGCGTCCTCCGACGTCCTGGATGCCTGCTGGCGTCCACCGCACAGTCTCGCTGAGGGTCGTGCCGGCCCAAGTCCCGGGTGTCGAGCCTAGGGTCCCGCCCGTAACGAGGATCTCTGCCTGGTTGTAGGGAGGCTCGAGGCGAAGCATCACGGACGCCGCGCCGCTCCGTACGCCGTAACGAGCGTGGTCGAGGATCTGCCAGCGCCGTGCAGCGGGGTCGTACACGCGGCGAAAGCCCCAGGTCGCCTGATCGGCGGTCTCCCCGAGCGGGTTCCACGACTGCCCGGCACCTCCGTAGAAGACCTTCCCATCGGGTAGGAGGTGAAGCCGCGGATAGAGCGGGAACGACCAGTCGCTGGTGCCTCCGTCTGTCCACTCTTCCTTCCGGGGGCTGTAGAGCTCGGTCAGCCTCACCTGGCTGAACGACGCTTCCGGGCTCATGAAGGTCCCGAGCGCCCGCCGAACTCCGGACGCGACCAGCACCCTGCCGTCTGCGAGCGTTACAAGCGACGGGTACCAACGCGGCTCTTGCATCTCTGCCACCGTGCGGAAGCCATCCGTCGCAGCGTCGAAGACACGCGTCGTGGCGACGCCGCGGGGCTCCGGGACGCGCGTGTCCTCCGGCACGTCCCAGCGGCTGCCGCCCGCGACGAGCACGTCCCCGGTGTACAGGAGCTTCTGGTCCGAGCAGAACATGTCGTGGATCGCCGCACCGGCCTGACCTTCGTCCGTCGTGCCGCGCTCTAGCGTCGAGGTCGTCCACTTTGGGCTACCCGACCGCAGATCGAGGATGCGAACTCGCGAGTTCTCGAGAGCGATGGTGCCGCCAGTGCTCCCCACCCAGAGGTCGCCGTTCTCCGATCCCTCGAGACCGTTCCAGTAGAGAAGACGTCCATCTGGAAGGACGACTGCAGTCGCGGCGGTGGGGAACCGGCGCGACGTCTCCAAAGAGGGCGGGTCGAAGCTTGTGTCTCCGGCCTCCCAGAACGGTTGCGACCAGCGCCCGTCGCGACGCTCGTCAGCGAGCGCGGTCGGCGCGCTGGCGATGACGGCCGCCATGACCGCCGCAAGGCCGAAAAACCCGCCCCACAGCCTCTGTTCGCTCGCAATGCCCATGTGGTACCTCCCTGTCGAGCCGATCGAACCAGCGCAGGCACTCGCTTCGCGAGAGGGAGCCTCCCCCCAATTAGCGCTCTAGGGCCTGTGGAAGCTGTTCGCGGCTGTTGATGCCGAGCTTGGGGTAGATGCGGCTGAGGTGGTTCTCGATGGTCTTGCGGGTGACGAAGAGGGCCTGGGCGATCTCGGGGTTCGACATGCCTTCGGCCGCCATGCCGGCGATTCGCTGCTCGGTTGCTGTGAGGGCGTCGCGGCCTGTGAGCATCGCGCGGCGGGGGCGGGCGCCGGTGGCCAGTAGCTCCTGGCGGGCGCGTTCTTCGAGGCGGGTGGCGCCGCAGCGGTGGGCGAGGTCGAGTCCTTTGCGTAGGGGTTCGCGGGCGTCTGCGCGGTGGCCGGCGCGACGGCGGGCGGCGCCGAGCTCAACGAGTGCGCGGGCGAGCTCGAGCCGGGCGGGTGCCGCTCGCAGCACGTCGACGGCCTCCTCGAGGTGCGCGAGGCCTTCCTCGCCGCCCTCGACCACGCCGAGCGTGCGCAATCCGACGCCGATCGCGCGTGGGAGACCGACGCGACGGGCGTGGCTGACAGGCGTGTGCACGAGCTCGAGCGCGCGCTCGGGATCTGACCCCGCGAGCGCTATGGCGAGCGCCGGCCGCCATTGCCACACGTTCGGGCTTCCGTGGCCGTAGATGGTCTCGCCGCAGCGGATGAGATCCTCGACCCCGGCCGCGACCTCGCCATGCGCGATCCGCACGCGTCCTCGTAGTTCGTGCAGCATCGGGTCAATCACCGTCGTCTCGAGCTCACGACGGACTTCGAGCTGACGGGCATCGGCTGCGAGGTCGTCGAGCTCCGGCCGTTCGATCATCGCGTCCGCGAAATATGGGAGCACCACCGTCGCGAGCATTTGCAGCTCCTGCCCTTGCATGAACGCGAGGCTCTCGCGCAGGTCGGCCTCGGCCCGCCGCAGATCACCGGTGCGGGCGTAGATCCAGCCGCGATGCGTGAGTCCTGTTGCAACCCCGGCGATCGATGCGCGCGCCTTGGCCTCACGGAGGACGTCGTCCGCCAGCTGCGCGGCGCGTTCGACCTCATCGCTCACGATGAGGGCCTGCAACCCGTACGCGAGGAATGGCGAGTCGACGAGCTCATCGAACCAGCGCCCGCCGGCGATACCGATCTCGACCAGTTCCTTCGCGTCGTGCACCTGCCCGGTCCAACCGGCGGCGGCGGCGAGAACGAGTGCCATGAGTCGTCCCGCGGGGGTGTCAGCCCGCGCGGCCGGACGTAGCCGTGGCAGGCGCGCGAGCAGGTCGGGTAGGTAGCGCCTATCGAGGAACTCCTGACCCGCGCGATACGCCTCGAGCCGTATCCGGATCTCGCTGCCGGACCCCTGAAGGTCATCGATCGCAGCGGACGCGAGCGACAGCGGCCGCTCCCACTGCCCGGCGAACGACAGCGCATCCATCAGCTCGAGCACGCTCTCTCCGCGCGTCGTCGGATCCTCGGCGAGGTCATACGCCTCTTCGAGGTGGGCGGCCGCAGCTGCGGGCTCTGTGCGTCGCTCGCCCTTTCCGAGCTCCAGCAACAGAGCGGCGCGGCGGTCGCGGTCGAGCCCGCCTTCGGCGAGCGCCCGACGGAGGTACGCGACCGCGCTCTCGGGCGCTCCGCGGCGGGCAGCCGCCTGGCTCGCCTCGCGCAGGCGCGCGATCGTGTCGACGTTCGCAGCTGGTTCCGTCAGCAACAGATGAGCGGCGATTGCGTCGAGCTCGGCGTGCTCCGCCGCGAGCAGATCAGCCGCGCGGGCGTGAGCCGCCGCGCGCGCCGTAGCAGGAATGTCCTCGTAGATCGCCTCGCGGACCACCGGGTGGACGAAGTCGAGCGGCTGGCCCGGTGCGAGGACGCTCATCGCGATCAGCGCGTCGGCTGCAGTCACCCCTTCGGCGTGCTCGATCTCCGCGAGCTCCACCGCCCTGTGGAGGCTGGCATCCGCGCTCAACACGGCGATCGCGCGAGCCAGCTCGGTTGCGGCCGGAGGTAGCTGCGCGACTCTGCGGAGGATCGCCTGCGCCACCGCTCGCGGCCCCACTGCGTCCACGCGCGGCACGGATTCACGCGTGGGCGCGATCTCCTCCGACCGCAGGGCCGAGACGAGCTCGCGCACGAGGAAGGGAGTTCCTCCGGTTGCCCGGTGACATGCCTGGGTGAACGCTGGATCGGCGTCCGCGCCGAGATCGCGGCCGATGATCTTCCCGACGCCGGCTTCGGTGAGTGGTGCGGGCCGGATCACCGTGCTGAGGGGATCGGACGTGAGCTGAGCTAGGAGCGCGTCGGGCGTCTCCGGCTCTCCGCTCCTGATGCAGACCGCGAGCAGGACAGGCGTGCCTTCGAGCCTGCGCGCGAGATGGGCGAGGAACCGCAATGACGCTATGTCGGCCCATTGGGTGTCGTCCACGGCCAGCATCAGCTGTCGCTCCTCCGCGAGATTCGCGGTAAGCCAGTAGAGGCCGTGGGTGACCGCGAACGAGGCGTCCGCCGCGAGCGCATCCCCGGGCTCGCCGGGTAGAAGCACCGGTCGCGCGAGCGCTGCCGCGCCGGTGAGGAGCGACGAGCGCTTGTCGGCGTCTCGCTCTAGCAGGTCGCCTTCGAAGAGCTGCCGAACGACACCGTGCGGAAAGTCTCGCTCGAGTTCTCCGCCCCGCGCGCGGAGCACGAGGAACCCCTGGTCGCTTGCCCGCGTCGCTACCTCCTGGAGGAGCGCAGTCTTTCCGATGCCCGCCGGTCCCTCGATCACGAGGAGTAGCCCACCGCCGGTCTTCGCGTTCGCCAGATGCTCGTCGGCCCGCGCGAGTTCCGCGTCGCGTTCGAGGAGCTCGTTCGCCGTGTTGGTGGCCATCACTCGTTTGTCGCGGCGAGCGCTTCGGGCAGCTGCTCGCGGGAGTTGATGTCGAGTTTGGGGTAGATGCGGCCGAGGTGGTTCTCGACGTTCTTGCGGGTGACGAAGAGGGCCTGGGCGATTTCGGGGTTGGACATGCCTTCGGCGGCCATGCCGGCGATCCGCTGTTCGGTGGCGGTGAGCGCGTCGCGGCCGGTGAGCATCGCGCGGCGGGGGCGGGCGCCCGTGGCCAGTAGTTCTTGGCGGGCGCGTTCTTCGAGGCGGGTGGCGCCGCAGCGGAGGGCGAGGTCGAGCCCTTCGCGCAGCGGTTCGCGGGCGTCGGCGCGGTGGCCTTGGCGGCGGCGGGCGGCGCCGAGCTCGACCAGTGCGCGGGCCAGTTCGAGCCGGGCCGGGGAGTTCTCGAGCAGCTCGACGGCTTCTTCCAGATGCGCGAGTCCCTCCTCGCTGCCCTCGACGAGCCCCAGCGTCCGCAGCCCTATGCCGATAGCACGCGGCAGGCAGATGTGACGCGACGCGCCCATGTGTTGATGGACGAGCTCGAGGGCCTGTTCGCGGTTGGTCCCTGCGAGCGCGAGCGCGAGCGCCGGGCGCCACCCCCAGCCGTTCGGATTGCCGTGGCCGTGCGGGGACGCTGCGCACCGTGTCAGGTCTTCGACGGCGCCAGCGACCTCCCCGAACGCGAGGCGCACGCGACCTCGCAGTTCGAATGCCATCACGATCGGCCACACGAAGCGCGCCTCGAAATCGAGATCGAGGTCGAGCGCGAGCACGTGGCGTGCTTCGTCCTCGGTTTCGCCTCGCTCGATGAGAGCGTCGACCGAATACCAGAGGGATGGGATCTCGCCAAATGCGAAGTGATGCTCGCGGACCATCTTGAGGGCGGTTCGCATGTCGACCTCGGACGAGACGAGATCGCCGCGCCGCGCGTGTACCCAACCGCGATGACCGCACGTCACGCCGACGCCCAAGCTCGAGCCGCGCCTGCGCGCGTCTGCCTCCTCCACCGCACCGATGTCCAGCGCGCGGTCGTTTTCCTCGATCAGCGCGAGCGCATTCATCACGTGAGTGACCAGCCATGACTCGGCTCCTTCCTCGGCCGGCAACCGCCCGTCGGCCAGGCCGAGCTCGATGAGGCGGCGCACCTCTGCAGGCGGTTCGCCGATCCACCCGGCGACGCCCGCGATCAGCAACGCCATTACGCGCTCCGCCGGGGTGCCGTCGCCCGCGAGCGCACGCAGCGCGGGCAGTCGGCGTAGCGCGTTGCCGATGCGTCCAGAGTCGAGGAACTCGTAGTTGGCCCGCAGCGCCTGCAAGCGAACGGAGAGCTCGCGATCCCTTCCGTCTAGTTCCTCGATCGCGCGCTCCATCAGGGCGAACGCCTCTTCCCAGCGTCCGAGGTAGAACTGCGTGTCGACCAGCTCGTAGACGATCCGCCCCCGCTCGACGGGCCCGTCGGCGAGCTCGTACGCCTCGTGGTAGTGCTCGACCGCGGCCGGCGGCCGCATGATCCGCTCCGCTCGGCCGAGCTGCACGAAGAGCGCCGCTCGCTCATCCGCAGCGACAGCCCCCTCCTCGAGAGCGCGACGCAGATACGTCACCGCGCTTTCCGGCGCGCCGCGGTCGGAGGCCTGATCGGCCGCGTCCCGCAGTCTCTGGACCGTGTCGCGGCGCGCTGCCGGCTCGGCCAGCAGCACGTGAGTGGCGATCGCGTCGGTGTCGGCGTCCTCGTCCGCGAGCAGGTCCGCGGCTCGGGTGTGCGCCGCCGATCGGGTAGCAGCCGACATGTCGTCGTAGATGGCGCCGCGCACGATCGGATGCACGAACTCGAGCGGGCGGCCGGGTCGCAGGATGTCCATCGTCTCCAGGGCATCGGCCGCCTGCACGGCTTCCGGCTCCTCCACGCCCGCGAGTCGTGCTGCCCGGTAAAGGCGAGCATCGACGCCAAGTACCGCCACCGCCCTCGCCAGTTCAGCTGCGCCGGGCGGCAGTCGGCCGAGACGAAGCAGGATGGCGCGTGCGACGGCGCGAGGTCCTACGTCGCCGACTTCGCGCACCGAGTCGCCCGTCGGCCGGACCTCTCGCGCGACCAACGCGCCGATGAGCTCGCCCAGGAGGAAGGGCGTGCCGCCGGTCGCCCGCAGGCACGCCTCGGTGAATGCTGGTGCCGGTTCCTCGCCAAGCCGCGCTTCGATGATCTGGCCGACGGCGGCTTCGCTCAGCGGCGCTGGATGCAGCACGTCTGCTGACGGTTCGGCACTCAGCTGCGACAGCACCTCTTCCGGAACCGCCGGTTCGCCCGTCCGGATGCACACCGTGAGAAGCACCGGGATGCCCTCGAGGCGCCGCGCCAAGTGGACTACGAATCGGAGCGAGGCCGCATCCGACCACTGGATGTCATCCACGGCCAACACCAGGGGGGTCTCGTCCGCGAGGTTCACCGTCAGCCAGTAGAGGCCGTGCGTCACCGCGAACGAGGAATCGCCGGCCGGCCGAGCTCCCTCGCGAGCTGTATCCGGCGCCACCACCGGGGCAGCCAGCTCGGCGGCCCCGCTCAGCAAGGACGATCGCTCCTTCGCCGAGCGGCTCCGCACATGACCCTCGAGCAACTGGCGCACGACGCCGTGCGGAAACTCACGCTCGAGCTCGCCCCCGCGCGCCCGGAGCACGAGGCATCCGGCTTCCTCTGCGAGGTCGCACGTTCGGTCCAGCAGGGCGGTCTTGCCGATGCCGGCGGGCCCCTTGATCACCAACGGTCGCCCATGACCCTCTCTGACGCCTTTCAGCACGTCGCGGGTACGGGCGAGCTCGGAGTCGCGCTCGAGCAGATCGCCGCTGGTGCGGGTTGCCACGGGTCAGCCCTCCGCGGCCAGCGCGTCCGGGAGTTTCTCGCGGCTGTTGATGCCGAGTTTGGGATAGATGCGGCCGAGGTGGTTCTCGATCGTCTTGCGGGTGACGAAGAGCGCCTGGGCGATCTCGGGATTGGACATGCCTTCGGCGGCCATGCCCGCAATCCGCTGCTCGGTGGCGGTGAGGGCGTCGCGGCCGGTGAGCATCGCGCGGCGGGGGCGGGCGCCGGTGGCCAGCAGCTCCTGGCGGGCGCGTTCGTCGAGGCGGGTGGCGCCGCAGCGGTGGGCGAGGTCGAGCCCCTCGCGGAGCGGCTCGCGGGCGTCGGCGCGGTGGCCGGCGCGACGGCGGGCGGCGCCGAGCTCAACGAGTGCGCGGGCGTGCTCGAGCCGGGCGGGGGAGTCTTCGAGGACCCGGACGGCCTCCTCGAGATGGGCGAGTCCGGGTTCGCCGCCCTCGACGAGGCCGAGCGTGCGCAGCCCGATCCCGACCGCGCGCGAGCGGCCGATCTCGCGCGCCCGATCCAGATACACCCGGAGCAGCTCGAACGCCCGGTCGCGGTCGCGGGGGGCAACGGCGAGCGCCAGTGCTGGCCGCCATCCCCAGCCATTGGGATCGTTGTGCGCGTAGAGCGTCTGCTCGACGGCGCTCAGATCGGCGATGCCGCCGTCCGTGTCGCCGAGCGCAAGCCGAACGCGGCCGCGCGCCTCGAGCCCCACCGGCCAGTAGAGCGAGTGGGGATCGAGCTCGAACTCGAACTCTTGGATCCGCCGCGCCTCGTCCTCGAGCTCGATCCGCTCGATCAGCGGCTCGATCGCGTGGAATAACGCCCCTGCCTTGCCTGTCTCGAACGGAATCTCGTCGAGGAGCTTAAGCGCGACGCGCGTGTCCGCCTCGGCCGACACCAGGTCGCCGCGACGTGCGTGCACCCATCCGCGCGAGCTGCTTGCCACACCCATCCCGACGATCGAGCCGCGCGCGCGAGCAATGTCCAGCGCCTCCTCGGCGACTCGAAGAGCACGGTCCTGCTCCTCCGTGAGCGAGAGTGCCTGGACGGTCGAGAACACCAGCCACGACTCGGGGCTTTCCTCGGCCGGCGAGTGGCCGCCGCTCAGACCGAGGTCGACGAACCGGAGGATCTCCTCGTTGGGCTCACCGAGCCACGCGATGAGGTTGGCCACCTGCAGGGCGACCTCGCGCCGTGCCGGCGACTCGCCGCCGGCCAGCTGCTTCATCTTCGGGAGTCGCTCGAGCAGCCCGAACAGTAGGCGCGCGTCGTAGAACGCGTTCGTCGCTCGCGACGCCTCGAGGCGGACCGCGAGCTCGTGATCATGCCCTTCCACCTCCGCGATCGACTGCTCGACCAACTCCGCCGCCTCCTCCCAGCGCGGCTGCAAGAGGAGAAGCGTGGCCACGAGCTCGTAGGCGATGCGCGCGCGCGTGACCGGATCGTCGGCCAATCGGTGAGCCTCCCGGAAGTGGTCGACGGCGGTGTGCGGCTGCCCGGACCGCTCGGCCTCGCCCAGCTCGAGGAGGAGCTCGGCACGATCCGCGGCGCCGAAGCCACCCTCGGCGAGAGCCCGCCGGAGATAGACAACGGCGCTCTCGGGTGCGCCGCGGCCGACCGCCTCCTCAGCGGCGCTGCGTAGGGCTCGGACCGTGTCCGGACGCTGTTCAGGTTCGGTGAGAAGTAAGTGAGCGGCGATCGCGTGGTGCTCAGCACCCTCCGCCGCGAGCACGTCTGCGGCTTTCGCGTGTGCGTTCGCGCGCGCCGCGGGCCGGAGGTCCTCATAGATCGCGCCACGGACGATCGGGTGGACGAACTCGAGGGGACTGCCGGGCTTGAGGATGTCCATCGCCGTCAGCGCGTCGGCTGCATCGACGGCGGCCTCGCGTGGGATGCCGGCGAGCTCTGCGGCTCGGCCTAGCCGGGCGTCCGTCCCGAGTACGGCCACCGCTCGTGCGAGCTTCGTAGCGGCCTCGGAAGTCCGCGCGAGTCGCTGTAGGACGGCGCGGGCGACTGTGCGCGGCCCGATCTCGCCTAGATGTGCGACCGAATCGGCGCCGGGCCGGATGCTCTGCGTTGCGACCGCCGAGATCAGCTCGCCCACGAGGAATGGAATGCCACCCGTCGCTCGGTGACAGGCCGATGGGAACTCGTCGTCGGCTTGCTCACTAAGCCGTTTACCGACGATCTCGGCGACCGCGGCCACGCTGAGGGGTGGGGGATGCAGCACGTCGGTGACCGGCTCTGAGACCAGCTGCGATAGCGAGACGTCGGTCTCCTCCGGCTCGCCCGTACGGATGCAGACCGCGAGGAGCACTTCCATGCCTTCGATGCGCCGCGCGAGGTGCGCTAGGAACCTCAAGGAGGGCACATCGGCCCACTGGGCGTCGTCTACGGCAACGATGAGCGGTGTCCGTTCGGCCAGATTGGCGGTGAGCCAATAGAGCCCGTGGCTTATCGCAAAGGCATCGCCGATTGCCCTCGTGCCGCCCGGAGTCGATCCGGGCGCGACGATGGGTGCGGCCAGCTCAGCGGCACCGGCCAGCAACATTGCTTGCTCGTCGGCGGACAGGCTCTGCAGACGAGCTTCGAAGAGTTGGCGCACGACACCGTGCGGAAATGCGCGCTCGAGCTCGCCGCCACGTGCGTGCAGCACCAGGAACCCGGACTCGTGCGCCAGCCGACGGATCTGTGCCAGAAGGGCCGTCTTGCCGATGCCGGCCGGCCCTTCGATCACCAGCGTCTGGCCGCGTCCTACCGAGGCCTGGCGGAGCCGATCCATCGCAACCGCGAGCTCCGAGTCGCGCTCCAGAAGGTCCTCAGTGATGCGAGTGGCCAGCCGAGCCTCCCCCTCGCGCCGACCCTACCGCAGCCGGGGGTGCCCGCTCGCTAATTGGGGGGAGCGTCTCTCTCGCGACCGAGCCAGATCGACGCTTCACTCGTCCGCGATCAAGGCAAGTTCCACAAGGGAGGCGTTGTGAACAGGACGATTTGGAGAACGGTTGGCGTCGTCGGGGCCGCTGCGGTCGCGAGCGGACTGGCGCCGGCGGCAGGAGCACACCACTCGGAGCCGAACTGCAGCTGGGGCGAGGGGGTCCTCCCGAACAACATGCTGATTCGTGTCTCCGTGGAGCACCCGCGAATGATGGAGATGTGCGACGGGACGCGCGTGCGGATCCGGCTCGTGGGCGTCGGCGAGTTCGGGGTCTACAGGGGCTCCTGGCAGGAGCAGTCGGATCAGCCGGCACGCGAGACGCCGGCTGAAGCGACCGGCGAGTCGAAGCGGAAAGCGCGGAAGCGCTGTAAGGGCCAGAAGAGCGCGCGCACGAAGGGCAAGCCGAAGTGCTCCCGAGAGCGTGGGACTACGAGCGCATAGGGGGCGAGCTCGAGCCGCAGCTCGACATTGCGCTCGAGCAGCATCACCGAGCCCGCGACGGGAGCACGGCCGGGGAGAGTGCCCACTCGCCCGCGAGGCCCTTGAGCGGCGCTATCCGCGCGGGACGGCGCTCGTTCACGAGCGGCAGGTGCCTGATTTCGCGCTCGTGATCCTCTCCGGGAGGGTCAAGATCGCCGCGCTGAGTGACGACGGGCGCGAGGTGACGCTTGCGATCCGCGGGCCGGGGGATCTCCTGGGCGAGCAGGGCGTGATCGACGGCGAGCCGCGCTCCGCGACCGTGATCGCACTCGATGACGTCGAAGCGCTCGTAGTGGCGGGATCGGAGTTCACCGGGTTCTTGGCTGACGAGCCGGAGGCGGCCCTTTATGTGATGCGTACCCTGGCGCGCCGCCTGCGGGATGCAGACCAGAAGCGCGTCGAGTTCGCCGCGAAGGACAGCGTCGCCCGCGTCGCCGCCCGGCTGCTCGAGCTCGCCGACAGGTTCGGCGAGCATGAGGGAGAGCTGGTGCGGATCGATCTGCCTCTCACCCAGGAGGAGCTGGCCGGCTGGGCTGGAGCATCACGCGAGGCAGTCACCAAGGCACTGCAGGGGCTGCGCAAGCTCGGCTGGATCGAAACCGGGCGCCGGACCGTGACGATTCGCGACGTCGAAGCGCTCCGCCGACGCGCGGCCTGACCGTAGAAATACGCATTCGCCGGGCGTAGCAGTGCGTGGAGAGGCCCGCTCGGCGTCCGTAGCTTCTGGATAGCCGGAAATTGAGGGGAGGCTCCCTCTAGCGAAGCCGCTGGAGCGACCGTAACTTCGCCGGCGCAATGTCTCCCGTCGGGCGGGCGGCGAGAGCGGTTCGCCCCGCGTGGAGACAGCGTTCACGGAAGCAGGGCTGGTCGAAAACCACAACGGGAGGCATGCAATGTGGAGCAGGGGGAACGAAGTCGTGGCGGCGCGTAGAGCCGACTGGTGGGGAGGGCCCGAGCGAGGAGTGCTTGTGCTCGCTCTCGCGGCAGCCGCAGCCTTGATGCTGCTGACGCTGGTCTTGCGAGCCGAGCCGGCCGAAGCGGCATTTCCGGGCGAGAACGGCCCGATCGCGTTCACGAGCGACCGCGACGGGGACTTCGAGGTCTACGTCATGGATGCCGATGGGCAGAACCTCAGGCAGCTCACCGAGAACTCGTTCCAAGACACAGACCCGACGTTTTCAGCCGACGGCAGGAAGATCGCCTTCGCCAGTTACCGCGACGGTAATACCGACATCTACGTGATGGACACCGACGGGCAGAACGAGACCCGGCTCACAACGACCCCGGAGCAGGAGCAGGGGCCGAAGTTCTCCCCTGACGGCACCAAGATCGCCTTCGAGAGGGGCGGACAGATCCACGTGATGAACAGCGACGGGAGCGGCGAGAGCGCTCTGACAAGCGGCGCGAATAATGGGACCGGCCTCGGACTAGCCTGGTCACCCGACGGCACCAAGATTGCGTTCAGCACCTTGCGTGATGGCCAGTGGGAGGTGTACGTGATGAATGCCGACGGCACCAACCAGACGAACTTGACGAACCATGACGCCGCCGATCACGCCCCGGACTGGTCTCCGGACGGTACGAAGATCGCATTTATCCACCTCGATCAATCCCCGTATGACTTCAGGGTGTACGTGATGAACGCCGACGGCACGAACCCGGTCGCCCTGACGCCACACGACGGGGCGTCTGACAGCCATGCGAGTTGGTCTCCGGACGGTACGAAGATCGCGTTCGGGCGTGGCCTGGTCGGCTCAGAGGTCTACGTCATGGACGCTTCTGGGGAACATCCGGTCCAGCTCACCGATAGCGATGGGAAAGCATGGTCGCCGGCCTGGGGACCCGTTGCGACGGTGCCGCCGGTCTCCGATTCCGACGGCGACGGCGTGCCGGACGACCAGGACGCGTTCCCGAACGATCCGACCGAGTCGGCGGACGCCGACGGGGACGGCGTTGGCGACAACGGCGATGCGTTCCCGAACGATCCGACCGAGTCGGCGGACGCCGACGGGGACGGCGTTGGCGACAACGGCGATGCGTTCCCGAACGATCCGACCGAGTGGGCAGACACTGACGGGGACGGCGTCGGCGACAACGGTGACCCGGACACTGTGGCGGATGCCGTCGCGGCGCTGCCGCTGCTCGCGTTCGGGGCACCCGGCCAACGCGAGGCGATCCTCGCGCGGCTCGACGACGTCGAGGAGACGATCGCGGCAGGCGACATCGCCGAGGCACGGCGCATGCTCCTGAACCTACGCAGACGGCTCGATGGCTGCGAGACGGGCCCGGCGCCCGATCGAGATGACTGGATCGTCGATTGCGAGGCGCAGGACGCGATCCGTGAGTTGCTCGACACGCTTGTGCGGTCGCTCGATCGGAGGGGATTCTGATGCTCAGCCGCGCTGGTTCATCACTCAGCTACCCGAACGTCATGGCGACATTCGCGGTGTTCATCGCCCTCGGCGGGTCGGCGCTGGCCGCGGGTGTGGTGCCGTTCGCAAAGCGGGCCGGGAACGCGAAGAAGGTCGATGGGCTGAGCGCTTCCGAAAAGCCGAAGCCCGGCCAACTACTGGCGCTCGATAAGCGAGCGACGTTCCCGCGGTCCGTCTTTCCCAGCGAGCTCAGCCAGCCGGTCGAAACCGCCGGGTCGCCAGGGCCACAGGGACCGGTCGGGCCCGCGGGGCCGCAGGGTCCGGCAGGGTCAAACGGCGCGAACGGGACCCAGGGAGACCCCGGCGAACCGGGCTCGGATGCCCCGGCGTTTCTGATGGCGCGGATCAATGACCTTCCCGCATGCGACGGCAACCTGAACTGTTATCGGCAAGGCGGCGCAATCGTCGGCGTCAACGATGCCAATGCGGTCGATGTGGAGATGATCTCTCCCCCCTACCCGGTCGTCTTGCGCGACCTGCGAGTGCAACTGACCGCGGGGCCGGGCGCTGGCGCGGCACGGCGCTTCGCCGTCAAAGTCGACGGTGTGGCTACAGTTCTGGACTGCGACGTGGTCTCAAACCAGACCGCCTGCAGCAACACCCTAGATGCGATCGTGGTCCAGCCAGGTCGCCGGCTGATCGTGGACGTCATTGCCGGCGCGGTCGATCCGGATGTGCCCGCCACCGCGGCCGCGACGGACGCGATGGTCACCGTCGGCGTGGCCACGGCGCCGCAGCAGGGGTAGCTGCATGAGCAAGCCGTTCGTGGTCTGCGACACGACCTGACTCAGCGGCCGGTAGGTTGGCGGTCCACGTGACGACCGGACGACGAAAAGCGACCAGCATGAGGGAGGCACTCGGCTGATGTCGCGCCGCCTCGACGCGGGCGCGACTGTTGCCGCGGCGGGCGCGCTCCTGCTGCTCGTCAGCCTCTTCCTCGACTGGTACGGCGAGCGGGACGAGGGCTACAGCGCATGGACCGTGTTCGAGGTGATCGACCTGCTCCTCGCCTCGATCGCGCTGCTTGCGCTGTCGACGTTCCTGAGCCGCAGCGGCGTCGAGGCGCGGCTGCCGGACGCGCCGCTCCTCCTGCTCGGAGGTGCCGCTGTGGTGCTGACCGCGTCGCAGCTCATCGACGGGCCCCCTGCGGTCACGCTCTCCGAGCTCGAGCTCCAGACCGGGGCCTGGCTCGCACTTGCCGGTTCGGCACTCCTGCTCGCGGGTGCGTTCATGTCCGTCGCGCGCGTCTCGTTCAGCGTCGAGCACCGCGAGCCGCCGCCGGATCCGGAGACGGAGACAGTCAAGCTCAGACCGCCCGACGAGCCTGTCTGACACGCCGTACATCGCCGTGGTCGGTGCGGGCGACGCGACCGCCTCGCAGCGCGCCGTCGCCGAGGAGGTCGGACGGTTGCTCGCCGAGGCGGGCGCGATCGTCGTGACCGGCGGGCGCAGCGGAGTGATGGAGGCAGCGTCGAGGGGCGCGCGCGAGGCGGGCGGGACGACGCTCGGGATCCTGCCCGGCCCCGACCGGCGCGAGGCGAACGAGTGGGTCACAGTTGCAGTGCCGACCGGCATGGGCGAGGCGCGCAACGCCCTCGTCGTGCGCGCGGCCGACGCGCTCGTCGCGGTTGGCGGCGCGTGGGGCACGCTCTCCGAGATCGCGCTCGCACGCAAGACCGGCAAGCCGGTTGCCGCGCTCGACAGCTGGGATCTCGACGGAGTCGAGCAGTTCGAGACTGCCGCCGAAGCCGTTGAGGCGGCGCTCCATAGACTCGGCTGATCGAGTCTCGCGCCCCCTATCTCGACGCGCTGCGCGCCTACGCGGCCCGCCGGCCCGGCCGCTTCCACGTGCCCGGCCACAAGGGCGGGCCGGGGGCGGACGGCGAGCTGCGCGAGGCGCTCGGCGACGCCGCGCTTGCGCTCGACATCCCGGCGCTGATCCAGGGGATCGACGCCGGGCCCGAGCCGACACCGTGGCAGCAGGCGCAGCTGCTGGCGGCGCAGGCCTGGGGCGCGCGCCGGACGTGGTTCCTGACGAACGGGGCCTCGCAGGGCAACCACGTCGCGTGCCTCGCGCTCGCGCACCTCGGCGAAGACGTCGTGGTGCAGCGCAACGCCCACTCGAGCGCCGTCGACGGGCTGATCGTGTCCGGCCTGCGCCCGCACTTCGTGCAGCCCGAGCTCGACCCGGAGCTCCGGCTCGCGCACTGCATCACGCCGGCCGCCCTCGACCACGCCCTCTCCGCGACTCCCGGCGCGGTCGGCGCGCTCGTCACCTCGCCGACGTACTTCGGCGCGGTCGCCGACGTGAAGAGCCTCGCCGACGTCGCGCACTCGCACGGCGTGCCGCTGGTCGTCGACGAGGCCTGGGGCGCGCACCTGGCGTTCCACCCCGACCTCCCGCTGCACGCGCTCGGCTCGGGCGCGGACCTGGTCATCTCCAGCACGCACAAGATCGTCGGCAGCCTGACCCAGTCGGCGATGGTGCATCTGGGCGGCGACCTGATCGAGGAGCACCTCGTCGACCGCGCGGTGACGCTGACGGAGTCGACCAGCCCGAACGCGCTGCTGTGCGCGTCGCTGGATGCCGCGCGGCGGCTCGCCGTCACGCGCGGCCACGAGCTGCTGGGCGAGACGATCGAGGCACTAGCGGCGGCACGCGCCGCGATCCGCGCGTTGCCCGGGCTCGACGTCCTCGACGAGAGCATCGCGGGGCGCCCCGGCGTGCACGGCTACGACCCGCTGCGGCTTGCGATCGACGTGCGCGGCACGGGCGCGACGGGGTATGAGCTCGCGGCCGCACTGCTCGCCGAGGACGACATCAACCTCGAGCTCTACGGCGAGAACGTGGTCGTCGCGATCTTCGGCATGGCGGAGCACGTCGGCCCGGAGGTCGAGCGGCTCGTCGCGGCGCTGCGGCATGCGCTCGACCGGCTCGAAGTCCCCGGTGGCCGCGAGCACGAGCCGTTCGCGCCTCCGCCGCCGTGGGGCGAGTTGGCGATGGCTCCGCGCGAGGCCTTCCTCGGCCCGCAGGAGGCGGTGCCGATCAGCGACGCCGCGGGGCGGATCGCGGCGGAATCGCTGGCGGCGTATCCGCCCGGCGTCCCGAACGTGCTGCCCGGGGAGCGCCTGACCGCGCCGACGATCGAGTACATCCAGCAGACGCTGGAGCATGGCGGGATGCTCCGAGGCGCGACCGACCGCAAGCTGCGAACGATCCGGGTCGTGATCGAGCGGTGAGCGTTCCGCGCTACACCGGTGTGCGCACGTTCGCGCGGCTGCCCTACACGCAGCAGCTCGACGGGGTCGACGCCGCGGTCGTGGGCGTGCCGTTCGACACCGCGACCAGCTACCGGCCGGGCGCGCGGTTCGGACCCGAGGCGATCCGCGCGGGTTCGACCCTGCTGCGGCCGTATCACCCGGCCGTCGCCGTCGACGTGTTCGACTCCCTGAACATCGTCGACTACGGCGATGTGGTCACCACGCCGGGGAACGCCGAGCGCACCGCTGGTCAGATCGCCGAGGGGCTGGCGCCGGTTCTGGCCGCCGGCGTGGTTCCGCTTGTGCTGGGTGGGGACCACTCCGTTGTGCTGGGCGAGCTCCGCGCACACGCCGCGGCGGCCGGGGAGGCGGTCGGGGTCGTTCTGCTCGACGCCCACGCGGACACCTGGGACGAGTACTACGGCGAGAAGTACTTCCACGGGACGCCGTTCCGGCGCGCGGTGGAGGAGGGCGTCGTCGCGCCGGAGCGGTCGCTCTTCGCCGGGATGCGCGGGCCGCTGTACGCCGAGAGCGACCTCGAGGACGCGCGCG
>Ga0299913_10001502_pt1 | contig 17389 bp, 16 predicted proteins | sample RVTome_9_FD_201360 | JGI IMG/M metagenome (GOLD analysis project Ga0299913, IMG submission 201360) | Soil microbial communities from uranium-contaminated site in the Upper Colorado River Basin, Wyoming, United States - RVT155D38 (version 2) ... | reverse complement strand
CTTATCGGCCGGCGACCTCGAGCTTGTTCTGCGCGTGGCGGAGGCGCTGCTCGGCCTTCCAGCGGTCGATCTCCTCCTCGCCCGCCTCGGCGCGCTCGAGGAGCGCCTCGGCCTCCTCGATCTCGCGCCGCGCCTGCTCGACGTCGATTTCCTCCGCCCGGACGGCGTCGTCGACGAGCACGATCGCCCGGTCGCGCTGCACCTTGAAGTAGCCGGGGCCCGCGGCGAAGCTCTGCCACTCGCCGCCGGACTTGATCCGGATCTCGCCGGCGCGGAGCATCGCCACGAGCGGCGCGTGGCGGGCGAGCACGCCGATCTCGCCCGCGTCGCCGGGGACGATGAGGCGCTCCGCCTCGCCCTCGTACGCCGCGCCCTCCGGCGTGACGACGGAGAGCGAGAAGGTCCGCGTGCCGCTCTCCGCCATCAGTGCGCCGTCCAGGGATACCGTCGAGCTTCTCGGGCGCGAGCACCAAGCCAGCGGTCGCACTCGTCCGCAGCCAAGGCTCGACGCCTTGGCAAGGGCGAGGGTGGTCGCTGGCGCCGCGTGATCGCGGGCGAGAAGCCGACAGGTATTGCCGGGCGGCGCACTGTTACGCCGCGGCGGCCGGCTCGGCCATCTCCGCGCCGCGCTCGACCGCTTCCTCGATCGTCCCGACCATGTAGAAGGCGGCCTCGGGCAGCTCGTCGTGCTTGCCGTCGATGATCTCGCCGAACCCGCGCACGGTGTCCTCGAGGCGCACGTACTTCCCGGCCGAGCCGGTGAACGCCTCGGCGACGAAGAACGGCTGCGAGAGGAAGCGCTGGATCTTCCGAGCGCGCTGCACGACGAGCTTGTCCTCGTCGGAGAGCTCGTCCATCCCGAGGATCGCGATGATGTCCTGCAGCTCCTTGTAGCGCTGGAGGATCTCCTGGACGGCCGTCGCGGTGTCGTAGTGCTCCTGCCCGACGATGTCCGGCTGGAGCGCACGCGAGAAGGAGTCGAGCGGGTCGACGGCCGGGTAGAGCGCCTGCTCGGCGATCGCGCGCGAGAGCACCGTGGTCGCGTCCAGGTGCGCGAACGTCGCCGCCGGCGCGGGGTCGGTCAGGTCGTCCGCCGGGACGTAGATCGCCTGCACGGACGTGACCGAGCCGGTGCGCGTCGAGGTGATCCGCTCCTGGAGCTGGCCCATCTCGGTCGCGAGGGTCGGCTGGTAGCCGACCGCGCTCGGCATGCGCCCGAGGAGCGCCGAGACCTCGGAGCCCGCCTGGACGAAGCGGAAGATGTTGTCGACGAAGAGGAGCGTGTCCTGGCCCTGCTCGCGGAAGTACTCGGCCATCGTGAGCCCGGCGAGCGCCACGCGCAGCCGCGCCCCCGGCGGCTCGTTCATCTGGCCGAAGACGAGCGCTGTCTTCGCGATCACGCCCGACTCGGTCATCTCGAGCCAGAGGTCGTTGCCCTCGCGCGTCCGCTCGCCGACGCCGCTGAAGACGGAAAGGCCCTCGTGCTCCTCCGCGATGTTGCGGATGAGCTCCTGGATGAGCACGGTCTTGCCGACGCCCGCGCCGCCGAAGAGGCCGACCTTGCCGCCCTTCACGTACGGGGCGAGCAGGTCGATCACCTTGATGCCGGTCTCGAAGATCTCGATCTTCGGCATGAGCTCCTCGAAGGCAGGCGCGTCGCGGTGGATCGGCCAGCGCTCCTCCACCTCGGGCATGTCCGGCTTCTCGTCGATCGCCTCGCCGAGCACGTTGAAGATCCGCCCGAGCGTCCCCTGCCCGACCGGCACGGAGATCGGCGCGCCCGTGTCCACGACGTCCACGCCGCGGGCGAGCCCGTCGGTCGAGTCCATGGCCACCGCCCGCACGCGGTCGTTGCCGAGATGCTGCTGCACCTCCGCGATCAGCTCGCGCGAGGAGCCGCCGTCCTGGTCCGCGACCTCGATCGAGAGGGCGTTGTTGATCTCCGGGAGGTGTCCGTGGAAGACGGCGTCGACGACGACACCGCGGATCTCGACGATCTTTCCGACCTTCGTGTCCGCTGCGGGCATGCGTGCTCCTGGCTCGGTTACCTGGCTCGGCGGCGAGTCTATCCGAGGCGGAAACCCGCCCGTACGCCTGTCCGCACGCGGCGCGGAGGCACCGGCAGGAGCCGCTTCGGACGGGTCCGCACGGCCGCCGCCGCCTCGTGCCGCTGCCGCGCCGCGAGCGACGAGCCCGCCGCCACCCGGGCGGCGTGGTCGAGGTGTCAGACGTACGACGCGATCAGGCTCGGCTGGAACACGCCCTACACGCCGCCGAGCCGCGGGCCCGGACGGACCGGCCGCGGCGGGTCCTCGAGCTCGCGAGGCGTGCGCATGTCGCGCCGGTCGTCCGGCGTCAGGAACACGAGCTCCGGCTCCTGCGGCTCCGGCGCGGCCGGGTCGCCGCCGAGCGAGCCGGCGAAGACGCCGAGGCCGCCCGCCGCGAGGGCGAGCGCGGCGGCGATCGCGACCTTCGCTGCCAGCGTGCCGCTGCGCGAGCGGCGCGAGCGCGCGACGAAGACCGGCGCCGAGGGTGCCTCGAGCGCGGCCGTCCGGAGCGTCGTGGCGAGCGCGCGCATCTCAGTCACGTGCAGGGCGCAGCCGGCGCACCGCTCGAGATGGCGCTCGAGGAGGACCGACTCGAGCTGGGAGAGCTCCCCGTCGAGCTCCAGCGAGGCCCACGCAAGTGCGCGCGAGCATCCGCGATCCGAAATCGTCGTCACACCTCTTTCGACGGTATCACGGTCATTCGGTTAGAGGGCTCGCGCCGGCTCAGCGGTGCGCGGCCTGCTGAAGCTCCTCGCCGGCCTTCAACGGGTACCAGCACGCGCACAGGTGGCGCTGCTCGACCTCGCCGAGCGGCGGGAACTCCGTACGGCAGTTCTCCGGAACCTCGTCCGGGCTCCCGCTCACCATCCGCGCCTTCGGGCAGCGGGTGTGGAAGACGCAGCCGGACGGCGGGTCGATCGGCGACGGCACGTCGCCCGCGAGGATCACGCGCTCGTGCGCTCCCCCCGTCCCCTTCGGGACGGCCGAGAGGAGCGCCGCGGTGTACGGATGCTTCGGGTTCGCGTAGAGCTCCTCGGCGGTCCCGATCTCGACGATGTGGCCGAGGTACATGACCGCGATCCGGTCGGAGATGTGCCGGACGACGCTCAGGTCGTGCGAGATGAAGAGATAGGTGAGGTTGAAGTCGTTCTGCAGCCCCTCGAGCAGGTTGAGGATCTGCGCCTGGATCGAGACGTCGAGGGCCGAGACGGGCTCGTCGCAGATGATCAGCTTCGGCGAGAGCGCGAGCGCGCGGGCGACCCCGATGCGCTGGCGCTGGCCGCCGGAGAACTCGTGCGGGTAGCGGTTGAAGTGCTCCGGATTCAGGCCGACGCGGTCCATGAGCCCCTGGACGCGCCCGCGGATGTTCCGCTCCCCGCCCTGGATCGCGTACGGGGCGCCGATGATCTGGCCGATCGTCTGCCGCGGGTTCAGCGACGAATACGGATCCTGGAAGATCATCTGCATCTCGCGGCGGAGCGGGCGCATCTGCCGCCGGCCCAGGGCGGTGATGTCCCGGCCGTCGAAGGCGATCGATCCGGACGTCGCGTCGATCAGCTTCGTGATCAGCCGCGCGGTCGTCGTCTTGCCCGAGCCGGACTCGCCCACGAGCCCGAGGGTCTCGCCCGGGAAGATGTCGAAGCTCACGTCCTCGACGGCGTGCACGCGCGCCACCTCGCGCTGGAAGATGATCCCGCGTGTGATCGGGAAGCGCTTCGTCAGGTTGCGGACGCTGACGAGCGCGTCGCCGCCCGGCCGCTCGCCCGTCGTCGTCCGTGGCTCGGCGAGCGAGCTCACACGGCCACCTTCGTCCGCCCCGCCTCGCGCTCGACCCAAAGCTTCCGCTTGTCCTCGGCGGTCAGGTGGCACGCCTCGGGATGGCCGCCGCCCCGGTCCTTGAACGCCGGGCGCTCCTCGTCGCACGGGCCGAACCGGTGAGGGCAACGCGGGTGGAAGGGACAGCCCGCCGGGACGTTGATGAGCGACGGCGGGGAGCCCTCGATCGGAAGCAGCAGCTCGCCCTTGCTCATGACGCGCGGGATCGACTCGAGCAGGCCCCACGTGTACGGGTGGAGCGGCCTCTCGAACACCTCGTTGCGCCCGCCGAGCTCCATCGCGCGGCCCGCGTACATGACCATGACCGTCTGGGCGACGTCCGCCACCACGCCCAGGTCGTGTGTGATCAGGATGACCCCGATCTGGAACTCGCCCTTGATCCGCTCGATCAGCTCGAGGATCTGCGCCTGCACGGTCACGTCGAGCGCGGTCGTCGGCTCGTCGGCGATCAGGACGTCGGGGTTGTGCAGGAGCGCCATGGCAATCATCGCGCGCTGGCGCATTCCGCCCGAGTACTGGTGCGGGTAGTCGCGGACGCGCTCGCGCGGGCGCGGGATGCCGACGGCGGAGAGCATCTCGACGACGCGCTCCCGCGCCGCCTTCTTCGACATGTCGTCGTGGATCTGGACCGCCTCGACGAGCTGGTCGCCGACCCGGTACATCGGGTGGAGGCAGGCGAACGGATCCTGGAAGATCATCGCGAGCTCCTTGCCCCGTACCTTGCGGAGCTCGTCCTGGGGCAGCGTCAGGAGGTCGCGCCCCTTGAAGAGCACCTCGCCCTCGATATGCGCGCTCTTGCGGTTGATCAGCCCCAGCGCGGTCAGGCACGTGACGCTCTTCCCCGAGCCGGACTCGCCGACGATCCCGAAGGTCTCGCCGCGCCGCACCGAGAACGAGAGCCCGTCGACCGCCTTGACCACCCCGTCGGGAGTCGGGAAATGCACCTTGAGGTCGCGGACGTCGAGCAGGGGCTCGCCGCGCGGCGAGGCGTAGGCGTTGCTCACGAGTAGCGCACCCGCGGGTCGAGGTACGCGTACACGATGTCCACGACGAGGTTCATGAAGGCGACGGCGAACGCGACGATGACGACGACGCCGGTCATGGCCGGCAGGTCGGCGCTCACCGCCGACTGGACGGCGTAGTTCCCGAGGCCCTGGATGTTGAACACCGTCTCGGTGATCACCGCGCCGCCGACGAGGAGCGCGACGTCGAGGCCGAACATCGTCACGATCGGCGTGAGGCTCGCGCGAAGCCCGTGCTTGAAGATCACCCGGCGCTCGGGCAAGCCTTTCGCCCGCGCCGTGCGGATGTAGTCCTCGCCCATCGTGTCGATCAGGTTCCCGCGCGTCATCCGGGCGTAGAAGGCCGCGTAGAGGAGCGCAAGCACGGTCCACGGGAGGATGAGGTGGGTGAACCAGCCGACCGGGTCGGTTCCGAACTCGACGTAGCCCGTCCCCATCGACTCCGCGAAGGGGAGCTTCACGGTGAAGATCCAGAGCGCGACCAGGCCCAGCCAGAAGACGGGCGCGGAGATCCCGAAGAGCGCGAAGCCCATCGCGAGTCGATCCCAGATCGTCCGCCGCTTGAGCGCCGAGAGGACGCCGATCGAGACCCCGAGGAGCAGCCAGATCACCGCCGCGCCCACGATGAGCGAGAGCGTCCTCGGCGTGCGCTCGATGAGCTCCTGCCGGACCGCGGTGCGGCTGTCGAACGACATCCCGAGCCCGGGCCAGCCACAGCCGGACACCCCCGTTGCGCAGCCCGGCGTCTCGAGGACGACGAACTCCTCCACCGGCTCGATCGCGCAGGCCGGGCGGAGGTAGAGCGGGCACTCCGTACCGTCGCCGAGGAACAGACGGCGGAGGAAGTGCGCGTACTGCTCGGGGAGCGACCGGTCGAGGCCGAACTGCTTCTCGACCTGGGCGATCAGCTCGGGCGTCGGCTGCTTGCCGGCGAACCGGATGGCCGGGTTCCCCGGCGGCATGACGTAGAAGACGACGAAGGTCAGGAGCGTGACGAGCAGGACGACGAGCACCGTCCACAGAAGCCGCCTGATGACGTAACGCCCCATTCGAGCCCTTTCCCCTGTCCTAGGCCGTCACACGATACTCGGAGCGGGAGGGCCGCCCCCGTGCGGGGCGGCCCTCCGTGCTCGCGAGCGTTCGTTTCCCTACTGCTGGAGGTCCTGGTCGACCGCGAGGTGCGACCACGCCGGGTCGCCTGAGCTCTGGTCGAACACGTACTTCGAGACCGCGTCGCTGATCACGAAGTCTGCGTTGCCCTGGAGGTACGGGACCCAGGGGACGACCTCGTTCATGAGCTTCTCGTCGAGGTCGGCCCAGCACTCGAGCCGCTCGTCGTCCAAGAGCTCGTTGCAGGCGTCGATGTCGGCGTCCACGCTCGTGATGCCTTCGATCGTGCCGGTGGCGCCGAGCTCCTGGGCCTGCTCGGGCGTGAGCCCGACGAGGGAGTAGTTCACGTTGCCCTCCGCCAGGATGGTCCGGCTGTCGAAGAGCACCATGAAGGTCGAGGCGTCCGAGTAGTCCTTGCCCCATCCGGCATTGGACGCGATCGGCACCTCGCGCTTCACGGTCTGGATGATCGTGTACGAGTCCTCGAACTGACGCGTGTTCAGCTCGATGCCGATCTCGGCCATGGACTCCTCGATAATCGGGGCCATCGTCGCCCAGGGCTCGGTCGTCCTGGTGACGTGCAGCACGCCCTTGCACTGCGGGGCGTCGCAGATCCCGTCCTGATCGGTGTCGTATTTCGACTGGCGCATCTCGTTCTGCGCTTCCTCGAGGTTGCCGGCGTCGCCTTCGCTCGCGTACGGCTGGAAGTCCTCGAGGACGCCGTTCAGCATCGTGTCGGGGACGATGTGGTGGGCGATGAGACCCTTGGGCTCGCCGCCCCACGCACGCCGGAGACCTTCCTTGTCCATGATCCAGTTCGCGGCCTTCCGGACGTGGATGTCGTCGAAGGGCGGCTGGGTCAGGTTCATCGTGATGTACCAGGTGCGGTCGCCCGAGTTGATGTGGTAGCGATCCTCGAGCTCCGGATCCGTCGAGTAGTCACGCACGACCTCGGCGGGCTCGGACGCGTAGGCGAGCTCGAGCCGGCCCGCGCGGACCTGGTCGAAGATGTCCTGCGCGTTCGTGTTCAGCGTCATCTCGAAGCGGTCGAAGAAGTTCTCGCGCGCCTCCGTCGTATCCGTCTCCGGGTCGTAGTTCGGGTTGCGCACGAGGATGAGCCGCTGGTTCGGATTGAACCCGTCCAGGGCCTCCATCGTGTCGCAGCTCGTGATGTCGAGGTTCTCGGAGCCCTCGACCATGTACGGCCCGGTCGACATGACGAATCGGCCGTACTCGCCCGCCGTGAGGAAGCACTGTGCGACCTCCTCGGGAACCGGGCCGGCGGCCGGCATGGCGATCCGGTTCACGAAGTCGCCGGCCGGCTGCTCGAGCTCGAAGACGATCGTGCGCTCGTCGGGCGTCTGGATGCCCTCGATTGCCTCGTTGCCCTCTGGATCCTCGGTGAGCCCGCCGGCGTCGCTGTACTCCTGCAGCCCCTTGATGAGGCCGAGGTAGAAGAAGCCGTACTGGGCGACGAGCGCCGGGGTCGCGATGCGCCGGAAGGCGTACTCGACGTCCTGCGAGGTGACCTGCCGGTCGAGCGGTGGGCCCCACATGACGCCTTCGCGGATCGTGAAGGTGTACGTGAGACCGTCCTCGGAGATCTCCGGCTCAGCCTCGGCGAGGTCGGGGACAGGCTCGTTGCCCGCAGCGTCAGGGACGTGGTTGTAGCCCATCAGCGTGCGCCCGAGCAAGTTCTGGTAGAGACCGAAGAACGTGGCGAGGTACTCGCCCGTGGGGTCGAAGTTCCCGGTCCACTCGAATGCGTCCGTGGCGGTCCTGAACGTCCCGCCCGGCTCGGCGCCCTCGTCGACGCCTTCGCTTTGCTCGGTTGCCGCCCCGTCGCCGTCGTCGTCGTCGCCGCCACAACCGGCGGCCCCGAGCGCGAGGAGGAGGCTCAGCGCGAGCAGCAATGCTGCGATCGTCTTACCTCGCAAGGTTCGCTCCTCTCTTCTGTGTGTCCTGTGTGCGGGGCTCTTCGTTCGCTGGTGGAAGCGACAGCCCTTTCTGACGTTGACGATGCGGCGCGAACGAAGTTAGGCGCAGGAGCGGCCGCATCAACGGTTGCTGCGCGGGTCGAGGGCGTCGCGAAGCCCGTCGCCGAGCAGGTTGAACGAGAGCGTGGTGAGGATGAGGAAGACACCCGGGAAGAGCATCAGCCACCACGCGAACCGAAAGAAATCTGCCGCGTCGGACAGCATGCCGCCCCAGGAGGGCGTCCGGTCCGGCACGCCGAGCCCGAGAAACGAGAGCGCCGCCTCGAAGAGGATGTTCGTCGGGACGAGCAGCGTCGAGTAGACGATGATCGGCGCGATGAGGTTCGGGAGGACCTCGCGGAACATGATCCGGCCGTTGCCGGCGCCGAGCGAGCGTGACGCCTCGATGAACTCCTTCTCCCTGATCGAGAGCGTGTTGCCGCGCACGATCCGCGCGATGTAGGGCCAGCTGAAGAGCGCGATCACGAAGATCACGAGCGTGAGCCCGGGCTCGATGAGCGTGAAGTCGCCGACGAGCGGGAGGCTGCCGTTGAAGCAGCCGGTCGTCCCGCAGGCCGCGACGATGCCGATCGCGAAGAGGAGGATCGGCATCGAGAGGACGACGTCGATCGTCCTCGAGATGATCGTGTCGATCTTGCCCCCGAAGTAGCCGGCGAGGATCCCGAACGTCGTCCCGATGAACACGGCGATCCCGGTCGCGACGAGGCCGACGATGAGCGACGTGCGCGCCCCGTAGATCACGCGCACGAAGACGTCCCGCCCGGCCTGGTCGGCGCCGAACCAGAAGTCGGCGTTCGGGCCCTTCGGGACGCCGAACGAGTCGGTCATCTCCCGCTGGAAGAGGTCGTTCGGGCCGTGACCGACGATCCTCGCGATGATCGGCGCGGTGAGCGCGAGGAGGATGAGGACCGCGATGATGATGAGGCCCGCGACCGCGGCCTTGTCCTGCTTGAAGCGCGTCCAGAAGAGCTGGCGCGGCGACAGGCCGACGACGGCCGTCTGGGGCTCGGCGGGCGGGCCTACATCGTGGATCTCGGGTGCAACGGTTGCCATGTGTTCCGTTCGCCGGGCGGCGAGTTTAGCCTAGGCACCGGGCAGCCGGCCCGGCCCCGCTCGGTTTCTTCTCTGACGAGCGCGCGCCGGCCTGGTTAGTCGAGCGTGACCGCCGAGAAGTCGATCTGCCCGAGAGGATTCACCGCGAAGGTGTCCTGCACCTGCAAGGACTCGAGCGTCGTGAAGGTCGGGCGGTAGACGGGCAGCACCGGGAGCGCCCCGCCCTCGCCGGTCAGGAGCGCCTCGGCGCGCGCGTAGAGGTCGTTCCGCACGAGCCCGCTCTCCTCCTCGCGCGCCTCGCCGAGCAGCGCGTCGTAGGCGGCGCTGCAGAAGTTCGCCTTGTTCGCGGCCGCGCCGCAGGACCAGAGCGCAAGCGTCGGCCACGGGTCCGGGAGCCAGGGATCGAGGTCCTGCTGGTAGAGGTCGACGGAGTCGCGCGAGAGCGGGCCGGGGAAGTCGAGGAAGCTCTCGGCCGGCTGCGACCGGACGACGGTCTCGATCCCAAGCTCCTCCCAGGATGCGGCGAGGAACAGCGCAACGGCCCGCTCGTCCGCACCGTCCACGTGGAGGAGCGTCACGCGGCGCTTCACGACACCGGCCTCCTCGAGCTCGGCGCGGGCCGCCTCGAGGTCGCCGTCCCCCGGCGCCCACGGCGAGTCGGGCGGCTCGCGGCCCTCCCGCGGCATCCCGGCCGGGAGGTACCGGGTCGCGGGCGCCTCCCCGCCTCCCGTCTCGTTCTCGACGAGCGCTCCCCGGTCGATCGCGAGCGACATCGCGCGCCGCTGGCGCACGTCGGTGATCCCCGCGAGGTTGAACGCGTACGTCGTCGCCCGCAGGCTCGGGTACTCCTCGTACTCGAGCCGCTCGCGGAGCCCCGGGAGGTCGGGCTCGGGGAGCGGCGAGCCGTCGAGGGCGAGCACCGTCCCCTCGTCGAACGCCTGCACCCGGGCGCGGGCGTCCGGGAGCACGAGGCCCTCGATTCGGGCGAGCGAGACGCGGGCCGCGGCGCGGAAGCGCGGGTTGCGCACGAGGGAGATCGAGCTCTCCGTCAGGCCGCCGAGGACGAACGGTCCGTTCGCGACGATCGTTCCCGGCTCCACCCAGGAATCGCCGTGCCGCACCACGGTCCTCATGTGGACGGGCAGGAAGGCCGGGAGCGCCGTCAGGCGGACGAACCAGGGCTGCGGCGTGGCGAGACGGACGACGAGCCGGTGGTCGCCGCGCGCCCTGACGCCGACCGCGTCCTCGAGCTCCGCGCACCGCTCCGTGCACCGGTTGTAGGCTACGGCGCCGCGGATCCCGTGCAGGCGCGCCGCGACCGGCGACTCGAGCTCCGGCGAGAGGACGCGCTTCCACGCGGCCTCGAAGTCCGCCGCGACCACCGGCTCGCCGTTCGACCAGCGCGCTTCGGGGCGGAGCAGGAACGTGACCGTCAGCCCGTCCTCCGACACGCGCCACTCGCGCGCGAGGGCGGGTTCCGGCTGGAGCTCGGGGCCAAGTCTGACGAGCGGGTCGAACAGGTTCCCGGCGACGTTCGCCGAGGTGCGGTCGGTCGCGAAGGCCGGGTCGAGCGAGACCGGCTCCTCGCCGAACGCGACGGTGAGCGTCCCGCCCTCGAGCGGCCCCTCGGCCTCCGGGGGCGCCGGCGTCTGGCCGGGAACGGGGTCGGCGCTCTCGAGCGTCGAGCCGGCGGCGGCGAGGATCCCGATCACCGCGAGCACCGCGACCATCGCGAGAACGCGGTGCCGCTCGCCCTGCGCGCGCTGGCGTCGCCGGAGCATGGGCGAAACGTAGCCCGCCGGGCCGGCGGGCTACTGGGTGAGGGCGTCGGCGCCCGCGACGACCTCGAGGAGCTCCTGCGTGATCGCGGCCTGCCGCGCCCGGTTCATGTCGAGCGTCAGGCGGTCGATCAGCTCGCCGGCGTTCTTCGAGGCGTTGCGCATCGCGGTCATCCGCGCGCCGTGCTCGGAGGCAGCCGACTCGAGCAGCGCGCGGTAGATCGAGGTCTCGAGGTACGTCGGGAGGAGCCGTCCGAGGATCACGTCCGGCTCCGGCTCGTAGATGAAGTCGCCCTCGAGCGCGATCTCGTAGGCGCTGCGGTCCTCGTCCTCCTCGAGGGCCTTGCGCGGGATCGGGAGCACCTCCTCGACCTCGACCCGCTGCGTGAGCGCGGTCAGGTAGCGGTTGTAGACCATCACCACGCGGTCGACCTCCCGCTCGGTGTAGAGCTCGGCAACCGTGTGCGCGATCGCCACCGCGTCGGCGTACGTCGGCCGGTCGGTCAGGTCGACCCAGGCGTTCCCGACGTCGTAGCGGCGGAAGCGGAGCGTCGAGCGCCCCTTCTTCCCCACCACGAGCCAGCGGACGTCGGCGCCCTCGGCGCGGACCTCGCGCTCGAGCGCGAGCGAGCGGCGGATGATCTGCGCGTTGAAGCCGCCCGCGAGGCCGCGGTCGCCCGTGAGCGGGAGGATCGCGACCGAGCTGACGCTCTCGCGCGCCTCGAGGAGGGGGAAGCCGCGCGACGGCGTCGCCCGGGCCGTGCCGATCATGAGCTCCCGCATCCGGTCGGCGTAGGGCCGGAGCGCCGCGATGCGCGCCTCGGCCTTGCGGAGCTTCGCGGCGGCGACGAGCTCCATCGCCTTCGTGATCTTGCTCGTGTTCTTGACCGAGTTGACACGGCGCTTGATGTCCTGGACCGTCGCCATCTACGCGCCGCCGGGCACGGTGCTCTCCTCACGGACCGCGAAGTTCTCCTTGAACTTCTCGATCTCGGCCTTGAGCTTGTCGGCGAGCTCGTCGGGCAGCTCCTTGCCCTCGCGGATCTCCTTGGAGACGGACTCCTCGGTGCGCAGGTGCTCGCGGAGCTCCTCCTGGAAGCGCGGCACCTGACCGGGCGGGACGTCGTCGAGGTAGCCGTTGATCCCCGCGAAGATGGCGGCGACCTGCTCCTCGAGCCGCCACGGCGCGTACTGCGGCTGGTTCAGCGTCGCCACCATCCGCTCGCCCCGCGCGAGGGTGCGCTGCGTCTGCGGGTCGAGCTCGGAGCCGAACTGCGCGAACGCCTCGAGCTCGCGGTACTGGGCGAGGTCGAGCCGCAGGCGGCCGGCGACCTTCTTCATCGCCTTCGTCTGGGCATTGCCGCCCACGCGGGAGACCGAGATGCCGACGTTGATCGCCGGCCGCACGCCCGAGTAGAAGAGCGAGCTCTCGAGGAAGATCTGCCCGTCCGTGATCGAGATGACGTTCGTCGGGATGTAGGCCGCGACGTCGCCGGCCTGCGTCTCGATCACCGGGAGCGCCGTGAGGGAGCCGCCGCCGAGCTCGTCGTTCAGCTTCACGGCGCGCTCGAGCAGGCGCGAGTGAAGGTAGAAGACGTCGCCCGGAAACGCCTCGCGGCCGGGCGGGCGGCGCAGCAGCAGCGACATCTGCCGGTACGCGTCCGCGTGCTTCGAGAGGTCGTCGTACATGCAGAGCGCGTGGTTTCCGTTGTAGAGGAAGTGCTCGCCCATCGCGCAGCCGGCGAAGGGCGCCATCCACTTGATCGGAGCGGCCTCGGTGGCGGAGGCGCTGACGATGATCGTGTAGTCCATCGCGCCCGCGTCCTTCAGGCGCTCGTAGACCTGCGCGACGGTCGAGGCCTTCTGGCCGATCGCGACGTACACGCAGATCATGTCTTCGCCCCTCTGGTTCAGAATCGTGTCCACGAGGAGCGCGGTCTTGCCGGTCGAGCGGTCGCCGATGATGAGCTCGCGCTGGCCCCGCCCGATCGGGATCATCGAGTCGATCGCCTTGATCCCCGTCTGCACCGGCTCCGTGACCGGCTGGCGCTGGACGACGCCGGGCGCCTTGAACTCGAGCGGGCGCGTCTCGGTCGTCTTGATCGGCCCCTGGCCGTCGAGCGGCTGGCCGAGCGGGTTCACGATCCGTCCGACGAGCGCTTCGCCGACGGGGACGCTCGCGACCTTCTTCGTCCGCTTGACCGGCGCGCCCTCGGAGATGAGCTCCCAGTCGCCGAAGAGCGGGCTCCCGACGTTGTCCTCCTCGAGGTTGAAGGCGATGCCGGTGACCCCGTGCTCGAGCTCGAGCATCTCCATGGCCATGCAGTTCTCGAGCCCGTAGACGCGCGCGAGCCCGTCGCCGACCTGCAGCACCGTGCCGACCTCGGCGAGGCCCGTCTCGACGTCGTAGTCCTCGATCCGCTGCTTCAGAATCGAGGTGATCTCCTCAGGGCGAATCTTCACGTGTGACTCTTCTCCTTCTCGGGCGTCCGTGGCCCGCCGTCTCGCTTCGAAAACCGTCGCCTCACCAGCCGGGTACCATACTGCCGCCTCGCGCCAGGGCACCGAGAGAGACCTATACATGAATCGCGCCGCCATCCACGCCGGAACCGCTCCCGGGGGCCCGTCGGAGCCCTCTCCCCGGTAGCACTGCGCCGGTGAGCGTGGTCCGGGCCTCGGCGCGACGGCGCGCCGCGCAGCTCTTCGCGGCGACGGGGCTCGGGATCGCCCTCCCGCTCCTCGACGCGCTCGGCGACGACCCGGCGTTCTTCGCGGCGCGCGGCTCGCCCGCGCTCGACATCTGGCTCTTCGGGCTCGCGGTGGTGCTGGTTCCGCCGCTCGCGCTGCTCGCACTCGAGCTCCTCGTCGGGGCGGCGAGCGCGGACGCGGCGGCGTGGCTGCACGCGGGGCTCGTGGGAGCGCTCGTCGGCCTGTTCGCGCTCTGGGGGCTCGAGCGGCTCGGCGTGGAGAGTACGGCCGCCCTCCTCGCGCTGGGGCTGCTCGCCGCCGGCGGGGCCGGCCTCGCGCTCGCACGCTCGCGGCCGCCGGGGACGCTGCTCGCTCTCGTCGCGCCGCTCCCGCTCGTCGTGCTCGGGATCTTCCTCGCAGCCACGCCGGTCTCGGAGCTCGCCCTACCGGCCGAGACGGAGGTGGAGATCGCCGGAGTGCGCAGCGCGACGCCCGTCGTCGTTCTCGTCCTCAGCGAGCTTCCGACCGTCTCGCTCCTCGACGAGACGGGGGAGCTGGACGAGGGCCGCTTCCCGGCCTTCGCCGAGCTCTCCCGCTCGTCGACGTGGTTTCGGAACGCGTCCACGGTCTCCGCCTCCGGCATAGAGGCGGTCCCTGCGCTCCTGAGCGGCAAGCGGCCCGAGCCCGGCCTCCTGCCCATCCTCCAGAACCACCGGGAGACGCTCTTCACCCTGCTCGGCGCCGACTACCGGCTGAACGTCCGCGAGACACAGACGCAGCTCTGCCCGCAGGACCTCTGCGAGCGGCCCGCGGACCCGGAGGACACGGGCGTTCGCTCGCTCCTCGCGGACGGGGGTGCGGTCTGGCTCGGCCTCGTCGCGCCGCCGCGGCTCGAGGACCGCCTCCCCGCGCCCGACGCGGAGCGGTCGAGCTTCGCCGACTCGGGGACCTTCGACGCCGAGCGGGAGGGAGACTTCCGCGCGTTCCTCCGCTCGCTCCACTACGACCCGGGCGAGGAGCCGTCCCTCGACTTCGTGCATCTCCGCCTGCCCCAGGGCCCGTGGACGCGCTTCCCGAACGGCAGCGAGTCGCCCCACCCGGGCGGGCACCCGGCGCGCGCCGGAGAGGCGACGACACTGCAGGCCTGGCAGCGCCACCTCCTCCAGGCCGGGTACGCCGACCGGCTGCTCGGCCTCCTCGTCGAGCGGATGCGCGAGGTCGGCCTCTGGGAGCGCGCGCTCGTCGCCGTCGTGGCCGACCACGGCGTCGCGTTCCGGCCGGGCGTGCAGCCGGGCGCCGTGGACGCGGACACCCTCCCGGAGATCGCCTTCGTCCCGTTCTTCCTCAAGCTGCCGGGCCAGAGCACCGGACGCGTGGAGGACCGCCATGTCACGTCGGTCGACGTCCTCCCCACGATCGCCGACGCGCTCGCCGTGCCGGTGCCGTGGGAGACGGACGGCGCCTCCGGGCTCGCCCGGCGGCCCGGCGCGGAGGAGGTGCGCGTCGACGGCGTGACGGCGTCCTTCGGCGGCGCGCTCGGGGACCGCCAGGCCGCGCTCGTCCGGCGCGTCCAGCTGCTCGGCTCCGGGGCCTGGGACGCCGAGCTCTACGGGCCGGGCCGGTTCGGCCGGCTGCTCGGGCGGACGATCGGCGAGTTCGCCGTCGCCGCCGAGCCGGAGGGCGAGGCGGTGGTCTCCGCGCGGCTCGCCGGCCCGCTGCGCGCGCTACCGGAGCGCTCGACCCTCGTGCCGACGCCCGTCGTGGGCACGGTGTCCGGGGAAACGGGCCCCGGCGACACGATCGTGGTCGCCGTGAACGGCGTCGTCGAAGCGATCACGACGGTGACGGCCGAGGAGGGAGCCGCGCGCTTCTCGGCTCTCGTCCCGCCCCAGGCGTTCCGCCGCGGAGCGGCGAACGAGGTGCGCGTGTTCCTGCTCGGCGGCTCGCCGGCCGAGCCGTCGCTCGGGGAGATCGAGACCCGGATCGGCGGGTGACGCTCGCTGCAGGGGGCGCGTATGCTCGGCCTGATGCGTGCTCGGCTCCCGCTCGTCGCGGCGCTCGCGCTCGTCCTCCTCGCAGGGTGCGGCGGCGACGCGCCCTATGCGCTCGACCCGAGCGCCGACTGCGTCGCCGGCGACGGCACCGCCGTCGAACGGTGGGCCGGCCCTGACACCCCGACGCAGGGCGCGCGCCCGCCGGCCGGCGGCGTCCTGCGCGCGACCTTCGACGACGGGCAGACCGCCTGGGCCGCGTTCGGCGAGGACGCCGAGGACGCGGAGGAGATGGCGGCCGACCTCGAGGCCTCGGACGCGCTTCCGGGAACGTTCGCCGAGATCATGCGGCCGGTGGTCGAGACGCGGCGGAACGCCGTCGTCTACGGGTTCTTCCCCGAGGGCGACGAGCCGACGGCCGGGTTCACCGCGGCCCTCGACACGGTCGAGGGCTGCCTCCGCGAGGGCTAGCCGCGTGTGAGGAGCTCGTCGCGGAGGCTGTTCAGCCGCCCGCGCACGCTTCCGTCCACGCGCACCGAGCCGGCCCGCAGAACGAGGCCCCCGATCAGGTCCGGGTCGACCGTCCGCGTCGCGTCGACCTTCCGGCCGGACGCCTCCTCGATCTTCCTGACCACCGCGGCCGCCTCCTCGTCGGAGAGCTCGACGGCCGTGGTCAGCTCGAGCTCGAGAATGCGCTCCTCGGCCGCGAGCAGGCGCTCCCACTCCACGTGGATCGCGTCGAGCTCGCCGGCACGGCCCTTCTCCGCCACGAGCCGGATGAAGTTGAGGAACGTCTCGTCCGCCCCCGCGAGCGCGGCCTGGAGCGACTCCTGCTTCGCCCGCGGGTCGATCTGCGGGTTGCGCAGGAGGTCGGCGAGCTCGTCGGAGCCGCGCAGCGCCTCGACGAAATCCGCGAACTGCTCCCGCACGGCGTCCACCTGCTTCGCGTCCCTCGCGGCGCCGAGCAGCGCCTCGGCGTAGACCTTGTGGACGACGGCCACGGCGCGCTCTAGTTCTCGCTCGCGAGCCGCTCGGCGTCGATCTCGGCGATCGTCTCGTCGATCAGCCGCTTCTGGTCGTCCGCGTCGAGCGACTTCCGGGTGACCTTCTCGGAGGCGAGCAACGTGAGCTCGACGACGTCGCGGCGGATCTCCTCGCGGAGCTTGCGGTTCTCCGCCTGGATCGCCTTCTGGTTCTCCTCCAGCCGGCGCTGGAGGTCCTCGTCGGCGTCGGCGCGCGCCCGACGGAGCTGCTCCTGCGCCTGGCGACGCACCTCGTCGAGCTGGCGCTCGCGCTCGAGCTTCGCCTCCTCGCGCTCCTGCTGGGTGAGCTCGCGGAGCTGGCGGGCCTCCTCGCGCGCCTTGTCCGCCTCGTCGAGCGCCTCGCGGATGCGGTCGCGCCGCGCGTCGATCACGCCCTGGATGCGGCCGAACGCGAGCTTGCGCAGGACGAAGAAGACGATCGCGAACGTGACGATCGTCCAGATCATCAGGCCGGGGATGGGCCGGATGAGGGCGTCGCCGGCGCCCTCCTCTTCCGCCTGCGCCAGGATGAATGCGAGCGTCTGCATCTAGACCAGGACGTAGGCGAGCAGGCCGCCGAGCAGGGCGTAGAAGACGACCGCCTCGACGAGCGCGAAGCCGAGCCACTGGATGCCGGTCAGCTCGCCCCGCAACTCGGGCTGGCGCGCGACCGCCTGGATCATCGAGCCGAAGATGTTGCCGATGCCGATCCCGGCCCCGACCGCGCCGAGGCCGACGCCGACGCCGAAGGCGATCGCCTTCCCGAGGTCGGCGACGTCCCCCGTCGCCTGTGCAAGCAGAAGTTCCACGGTTCCTCCCTTTCCTAGTGTTCCGGCTCGATCGC
>Ga0299913_10001501_pt1 | contig 17390 bp, 14 predicted proteins | sample RVTome_9_FD_201360 | JGI IMG/M metagenome (GOLD analysis project Ga0299913, IMG submission 201360) | Soil microbial communities from uranium-contaminated site in the Upper Colorado River Basin, Wyoming, United States - RVT155D38 (version 2) ... | reverse complement strand
CGAATTCGAACGAGTGGTTGTGATAGGCGAACCTCAGCCCGGCGTTGGCGCATGATTCGCTCCAGCGATTGAAATTTTCGGCATGCCGGAGATAGTCGTCGAGAGTGGCCCGCTGATCGTCTGGAACCGCCGGGACAACGACAAATTCATGGCCGACGTCCAGGGCATGCTCGATGACCCGGTCCACGTCTGCCGCAAGATCGCCATATCCGATGTGCGCCGATGGAGCGCTCAGTTCCGCGGCAGCAACGAGGCGCCGCATCTCCTTAGGGGAAGTATCGAAATAGCCGGCAAACTCGACTTCGCGATAGCCGATGCTCGCAACAAGCTCGAGCGTAGCGGCCACATCTTCGGCCATAAGGTCTCGCACGGTGTACAACTGCAAGCCGAGCGGCGCCGGGTCTGTCATTGCGCCCCCAGCCGATCCGGTTTCCCGGGAACAGCCTGCGGCAAACACCGCTGCAGCATAGATGAAGCTGCGGCGATTCATGAACGACGGTTTTTTCTTGTCATCGGATCGAATGGAGGTCATCCAGTTACGGGGGTATATTAGTACGAATTCAGATAAGGGGGGGCGGGGATGAGAAATGACGGTTTCCGGCGGGCGGCATACGTCGCGGCGGGCTTTGTATTGCTGGCCGCGTGCAGCGATGAGGCACCACAGGCGGAAGGGAGGTCGGAAGTGACAGCCGGAGATTGGACAGTCCTGTTCAATGGAGAAAATCTGGATGGCTGGCGCACCTTCGCCGAGAGCGCACCTCATCCCGCCTGGATCGTCGATGATGGCGCAATCGTCCTTAACGTGGATGAAGGTACGGAGGAGACCACCGGCGGCGATCTGATAACGGAGGACCAGTACGAGAATTTCGAGCTCGAGCTCGAATGGAAAATCTCCGAAGGCGGCAACAGCGGAATCTTTTTCGGCGTGCAGGAAATCGAGGGGCAGGATGTCGCCTACGAAACCGGCATCGAGATGCAGGTTCTGGATGACGACAGGCACGTAGACGGCAAGACGCCCGAGACCAGTGCAGGAGCCTGCTACGCATTGTACGCACCGACGCAAAAGACCTTGCGCCCGGTCGGCGAGTACAACCAGGTTCGTCTCATCGTCAAAGACGGCAGTGTTGAGCACTGGCTGAACGGACAGAAGATAGTCGAATATGTCATAGGGTCCGACGACTGGAACAAACGCGTCGCCAACTCGAAGTTTGCGGACTGGGAGCACTTTGCCCGACACAGGAAAGGGCACATCGGCCTGCAGGATCACAGCGACAGAGTGTGGTTTCGCAATATCCGAATCAGGCCTCTCTAGATGCCCAGGAAAGTGGCGACGAACGAGCGATACGACGCCGTCATCGTCGGCTCCGGTGCAGGGGGCGGCATGACGGCACTGGTGCTTGCATCGAAGGGCTTGCGTGTACTGATGCTGGAGGCCGGGCGCGACTACGATCCGTACAAAGAAACGCCGATGTTCGCCGTCAATCGCGACGCGCCGCTACGCGGTGAAGGCACTACCGATAAAGAGTTCGGCTATTACGATGCTACTGTTGATGGCGGCTGGGAGATGCCGGGCGAACCATATGCCAGCGCACCCGGTTCGGAATTCATGTGGTGGCGCTCGCGCATGCTCGGTGGACGCACAAATCACTGGGCGCGAAACTCTTTCCGCATGGGTCCTTACGATTTCAAGCCCCACTCACGCGACGGGCTGGGAGTGGACTGGCCGATCGCGTACGAAGACCTGGCACCCTGGTACGACAAGACTGAAACAATCGTCGGCGTGTACGGCAGCAACGACGGACTTGACAACCACCCGGACTCCTCACCGGGTGTGCTGCACAAGCCGCCGGCACCGCGCGTTGGCGAACTGTTCATCCAGGCGGCCTGCCGCGACATGAATATTCCCTGCGTGCCTGCCCGCCGCGCCGTGCTGACGCGGCCGATCGACAAACGCTCTGCCTGCTACTACGCAACCGATTGCGGCCGCGGCTGTTCGATCGGCGCTGCGTTCCAGACCACAACCTCGTTACTGCCGATGGCGCTTGCTACCGGCAACCTCACGATCGTCACCAATGCCATGGTCTACGAGGTGCGGCTCGACGAAAAAGGCAGGGCCGACGGCGTCAGCTACGTCGACAAACTCACCGGAAAGCACGAAGCGGCGTTCGGCCGCTCCGTAATACTGGCCGCAAGTGCCGGTGAGACCGCCCGCATACTGCTGAACTCCACGGCCCGGTCGCCGGATGGCGTCGCCAACTCGAGCGGCCAGGTTGGCCGTAATCTCATGGATACGGTAGGCGCCGCCATGGAAGCACAGTTTCCGCTGCTGGAGAACCGCCCCGCATACAACGAAGACGGTGCGATGGGCCTGCACTTGTACATTCCGTTCTGGCTGTACCGCGAACAGGCGCGCGGCGCACTCGACTTCCCGCGCAGCTATCACTATGAACTCGGTGCGGACGGCCGCAGAGCACCGGGCATGAGTATGGGCAACATCGCAGATTACGCCGGGGGCTATGGCGTGAAGCTGAAGCAGGACATGCGCCGCTACTATGGCAGCTTTCTCCACTTCGTCTGCCGCGGAGAGATGATTCCGAACACCGGCTCATATTGCGAAATCGACCCGGAAACTACTGACAAGTGGGGCATTCCGACGCTCAGGTTTCATTTCAAGTGGTCCGAATACGAACTCAATATGGTCGACCACTTTCAGGAAAGGACGAAGGAGCTCATCGAGCGCCTCGGGGGAAAGATCCATTGGGGTGACGATCCTCCGGCCGATGCCATTTCCAAAGGCGGACAGATCATCCACGAAGTCGGCACAACCCGCATGGGCGACGATCCCGAATCGTCGGTAACCAATCAGTACGGGCAGTCGTGGGACGTCAGAAACCTGTTCGTGATGGACGGCGGCATCTTCGCATCCAAGGCACACAAGAATCCGACGCTGACGATCATGGCCCTTGCATGGCGCAACAGCGATTACCTGGCGGAGCAACTGGGGAAGCAAAGCTTATGACGTCGGATCCACGTACTGTGCCGCGCATCGATCGGCGCACGACGATCAAGTGGCTTGCTGGGACGATGACAGCCGCCTACACCGGTTGCAGCTCGGACGAGAAATACCTGGGCGACGAAATTCCGGCTGCTCCACATCGGGCCGGCACTCTTCCCGGTGTTGCCGCAACGCTGGATGCTCCTGGATACGGCTCCGATCCCGACGTCATGAATCCCGTCGTGCCGTGGTCGCGAACGATGTCGGAAGCGCAGCTGCGAACAACCACCGCGCTCTGCGACATGATTCTGCCGGAGGACGACCGGTCGCCGGCAGCCAGCGGCGTCGGAGTACCCGATTTCATCGACGAGTGGGTCAGCGCGCCGTATTCGCAGCAGCGGGAGGATCGCGAAATAATTTTCGCGGGACTCGAATGGCTGGAACAGCAGAGCCAGGAGCGGTTCGGCTCGAGCTTTGTCAATGCGGACGACCGTCAGAGAACAGCGCTGCTCGACACTGTTGCCTGGACAGGTCGGGCGGCACCGAACCTCGCCGATCAGGCTGCGTTTTTTGAGCGGTTTCGCTGGCTCACCGTCGGGGCGTTCTACACCACCGAAGCGGGCAGCGACGATGTCGGTTATATCGGCAATGTCCCGCTCGTCGGGGAATACCCGGGGCCGAGCGATGAGGCGATGGCACACCTCGCCGCCGTGCTGGAGCAACTGGGGCTGACACTCACCGGTCCATGAACAGTTCGACGTAACCCGGCGACATACCGCGGCAACATGAAAAGATTGGCAACCCGGTCAACCGCAACCGGCCAGGCCTGCCGAAGCGGCATTTTGCTTTTTCGAATTACAGGTTAAAATCCGCCCCCCGGTTCAACGCCGAGCGGAGCATTGAGCACACCTGAAGCCACCGAAGTTCCCCGGCATCGCGGTGTGTTCGTGCAACCAATAATCAACGATCAGGGGGTGCCAAATGGATAGACGTCAATTCTGCCGGACTACCGTCGCGACGACGTTCGCGGCCGCTTATCCTTTCCTTGCCGGCTGCGAGCGATCAGCGACTGTCGCAACAACAGCGGATACCAGCATTGCCGGTATCTCCCTGAGCGGGGCGGAGATCGAACTCGAAAAAGCCGCAATCAACGAATTGGCCGACAGCCTGTCGGGTTCTGTGCTGCTGTCGGGCCATCCCTCGTACGACAATGTACGCAAGATATGGAACGGCATGCATGACAAGCACCCGGCTTTGATTGCACGTTGCACGAATGCCCGGGACATCAGCCACGCGGTCACTTTTGCGCGCGAACGAGAACTTCTCGTGGCGGTTCGCGGTGGCGGACACAGCTGGCCGGGGAAATCCGTTTGCGACGGCGGGCTGATGATCGATCTGTCCCTGATGAACAGCGTGGATGTTGACCCCGACAAGCGGCGCGCTCACGCCAAAGGTGGCGCTCTGTTGAATGCACTGGATACGGCCGCACGCGAGCACGGCTTGATAACGACAGCCGGCGTCGTATCGCACACGGGTGTCGGTGGATTCACGCTTGGCGGCGGCTTCGGCCGACTCAATCGCAAGTTCGGACTGACGATCGACAACCTCAGGTCCGCCGAAATAGTCACGGCAGACGGGAAGATTCGAAGGATCAGCGATGAGGAAGACGCCGATCTGTTCTGGGCAATTCGCGGCGGCGGCGGCAATTTCGGGGTCGTCTCGCAATTCGAGTACCAGTTACACCCTTTCGAACTGAAGGTGTATTCAGGCAATGTCGTGTGGCCGATCGAGGAAGCTCGCCAGGTACTGGACTTCTACGGCGACTGGTACGCCGGGCTATCCGACGACATGTACGTTGGACCGGCAATGATGACCATGCCCGACGGCACGGGAGTCCTGGTCATGGAAGTCGTCTACGCCGGCGATCCGGCGCTCGGGGAGAAAGAGCTGGCACCTCTGCTCGATATCGGCCATCCCGTCGAAAACGGAGTTGCACTGAACGACTACATGATGATGCAGACGCAGGAAGACGCCACATTTGCTCATGGCATTCGTTCCTACGCCAAGAACGGTATGGTCAAGGAGATAACACCTCAACTGATCGACGCCATGGTCAGAGCCTATGTTCCGGATCCGCGGCTGGCACTCTTCACACATACAGCGGGTGGCGCGGTAAAACGCGTCGACGAACTTGCTACCGCATTTCCGCATCGTAACGCCGAGACAATGATCATTGTCGGTGGCGGCTGGACGGATCCCGAGCAGGATGCCGAATCAATTGCGATTGCTCGTGAGTGGTTCAGCCAGTTGCAGCCGTTTACCGGCGGTTATTACAGCAACATCGAGTTCGAGGGCGATTCCGTTTCCGGCAATTACGGGCCCGCGTACGCGCGTCTGGCGGAGATCAAGGCGATGCACGACCCGATGAACCTGTTCCGCTTGAACAGCAACATTGTGCCGGCTGCATAGCGCCTGGCATACAAAGCTCCTGACGGTCGGCAGTAGACTCTCGCGTCGACGCAATCCCAGCGTAAGCGGATTCATCGTCGACGCGAGCATCCCCCCAACCATGGCGACCGGCGAGCCGGTGCCGCAGAGAAGCGTGGGTGAATGTTGTCCGTGCGATACGGCAGGATGACGCGGCGGAACTCGTCGAGCGCGACCATTCCCTGCGCCTGTTCGGGCGCAGCTTGACTCAGACGCTTGCGATGTACATCGTCTAGCCGATTCTCTTCAAATACACTGCGGAACAAGGCCCGGTGAGCGGATAGTGATCGTTGCGGCCACGTTCGCTTTCGCAGATTTCCTTGAATTCGCGCAGCCCCTTCGGCGTCAGGTGCTGCAGCATAATCTCCCAGACATGCCGAACATCGCTACCGGCGTCGAGCACCGGGTGGTTTTTGCCGAGCACCGCCTTGTGCTGCAGCCAGAAAGTGGACATGACCCAGATGGATCGGAACTGCGAACGGTAGAAACCTGGCTCGGGTTCGCGTTTCACCAGCCCTTTGCGGATCAGGTCCGCCATCAGCCGGTCGTACTGCTCGAAGCGCAGCGCAACCGTCCTGCGATAGCGGCGGATAACGCGCGGATAGTGACGGGTGATCTCCAGCATGTCGAGGTAGAAGAAGCGATACCGGTCATGGAACTCGCTGATGCGCTTCGCCATCCTGTGGTAGTGGTGCAGCGTGAGGTCGCCTGCCGGATACACCGCGTCGTCCATCTCCTGCTCCATGCGTTTATAAAGCTCATCCAGGATCTCGCCCTTGTTGCTGAAGTGATAGGCGAGGTTGCCGTGGCTGATGCCGATCTCGTCGGCGATGCCGCGCAGCGAAACCTGCGACACGCCATCGGCATTGAAGAGCTTGACCGATGCCTCGATGATCCGGTCGGCGGTGCTCACGACGCGTTCCATTCATATTTCTGTTCAACCAGCGCCTTGCCGAATCGGCTAGACGGCCTTTCCTCGGTCAAGAGGAACCCGTGGCGCGTATACAGCGACGCCGCTGCTTTCAGTTCGCTGGTGGTCCAGAGAAAAGAATGCTTGTAGTTGCATTCTTCGAGCGCTTTCATGTAGCGCGTCATCAGGTCTTTGCCGATGCCGGCGCCGCGGTACTCCGGCAAGGTGAGGAAATATCGCAACTGCGCCTGATCGTCGCGATGCATGAGGAACAGCGTTGCGACGATGCGGCCCTCATCCTCGTAGAGCCACACGCGATCGCGGACGGCGTCGTACAGGTGGAAGAATTCGGCCAGCCCTTGGGCGACGTATGCCTCGAACGCGATACCGTAGTGGTATTCCCCGCTGTAGACGACGCCGTGAAGCCGCGCAATCTCGCCGATATCTCCCGGCCTCGGTCTCTGCCGAATGCAAATCGATGGCGCCATGCAGCAAAATTAGTCCACTTGTTCTATTTTTGCAAGGCACCCCGCCGTCATAATGGCGGGCGAGTTAATCCGGCAATCTGCAAACGGCCTCGATTTTGTAACCATCGGGGTCGTAAATAAACGCGCCATAAAAAGGCATGGTGTATTGCGGCCGCAAACCGGGTTGTCCGGCATCCTGTCCGCCGCTGGCTATTGCCCGTGAATAAAACTCATCTACGCTGTCGCGTGTGGGGGCCTGAAAACTGATGTGCAGTCCTGTGCCGGGAACCGCGCCGCCCGGACTTTTAGCAAGTATCCAGAACACAGGCGCCCTTCGGCTTTCGGGGCCGTAGCCGATTCCATCGTCTCGCTCCTTGAGACGCCTATAGCCGATCGCAACCAGCACTTCATCGTAGAATTTCGCGGCACGGTCGAGTTCTTCGACCGGAATCGTGACGTGGTCAAGCATCGGTTGCTCCAACTGCCCTACGGCGTGCTCCTGCCGGCAGGTCTCTTAGACGACGCATCTCCTCGGTGTCAAAGAGGCCCGGGTTGTCGAGAAACTCTTCGAACATACCTGTGGCATCTTCGCCCCAGAAGACCTTCCCTTCCGCGACGATGCTCGGAACACCGAAAACATCGCTTGCAATTGCTGTATCGAAGTTATGCCGAAGCGCGGCCTTGACGGCGGGAGCGGAGACCGCTGTCGCCGTATCCTCGATTCCAAGCGCCGCGGCAACGTCCTCCAGCGATTCAGCGGTGTCGCCCCGCCTCCCCTCCCGCCACAGGTGGTTGAAAATTGCCTCAATAGCGGCATCGGAACAGCCGGCCGCCACGCAGAGACGGAGCGCCGCAAGCGGGTTGAACGGATGTTGCGGCGGGAACTTCAACGGTACGCCCGCGCGATCCGCCCGCCACTGGACGAAGCGGTACGTGAACTTCCGTTTGCCTTCTATCTCCACAGGTCCTTTCTGACCGTGGTGGCCCAGCAGCGCGGCGAACAACACCGGCCTGTAAGCCAACGGCACCCCGATCGCCCGGACGCGCTGCCACTGGAGATAGGAGTACGGCGAAATGAAGTCGAAATACCAGGATGCCGTCACAGGCTCCTCCTTCCATTGAACCCGACCGGGGAACGCGCCGTGCAGAGCGACTAATTTGCCCGTCGCAACGGGCCGCCTGTCGCTGCGTTGGCTATACTGTAGTCAAGTTCGCCCTGACTTCAATAGGGGAATCACTTTCCGAAATAGATGAAGCTCCGGAAAAAAGCGGAAAGATTCAATGTCGTTCGAACTTCAAGGCAGGGCAAGTGGCATTGCGGCGAGAACAGCGGAACAAAAGATGTTGCACAGGTTTCTGGAAGCGGCTATTGATGAAGCCAGGTTGGGCCTGAGGGAAGGAGGAATACCCATCGGCTCTGTGCTGGTCATCGACAATGAGATCGCAGGTCGTGGCCACAACAAAAGAGTCCAGCGCGGCAGCGCGGTCCTGCACGCCGAGATCGACTGTTTGGAGAACGCCGGGCGCTTGAGCGCGGAGCATTATCTGCGCTCGGTGCTGTACTCGACGCTTTCCCCCTGCGACATGTGCAGCGGCGCAATCCTCCTGTATAAAATTCCGCACGTCGTGATCGGTGAGAATCGTACTTTCCGGGGCCCCGAGGAGTATCTGCTATCTCGCGACGTCAAGCTGGAAGTAGTGGACAATGACGAATGTTTTCGCCTGATGCAGGATTTCATCGCTGAGAAGCCTGCTCTCTGGAACGAGGATATTGGCGTTATTGCCGCGGGGCGACACAGTGATCTATAAACGGTGATTCGCTCGTGCCCTCGCACTTCAATTACCGAAATTACCTCTCACACATCGCCGTTCTCAACTCGCCTGTGGTCGGCGGCAGACGCTCACTGGACGTTCGACGGTCCCTGAAACCCCCGTAGGGTCCACACGACTGCTTGCGTCGCTCGAATTCCTCTGCGGCCTCGATCCGCTTCTCGAGGCGGCGATATTCCCGATCTTCCTGGTCTTTCACAGTCGCAGAATCATACGCACACGCGGTGCACGTCAGCAGTAACGCTGCAGCGATGGTTTTCATAGCTTGCCCCCAAAGTCACGACTTTTTTATTTTTAGGCGGGCGTGCTGACTTTCCCTCTGCGACCTGATCGAATGAAGCTGAATTATCGGCCCAATTGCATGAGAGCTTTGCCGGGATCAAGCGTCTTTTACTTCGCGCCCGCGCCTGGGCCTTCAGAAGCCCGGGATATGACGCGCGTTCATGCAAGGAAAGGAAGCATTTTCGCCATACGTACTCCCCCATTCAGGCCGGTGGCCGTTGAGCGCCACCCAGCTCCGGGGCGTAACCACGCGAGCGGACTCGCGAAGAAGGTGCAACCGTGTTTATAATCAATACTGTTTTCATTACACAGGCTTGGTTAAAGGGTCCATAGAACAGACCAAAAAGTGGCCGGGGGGACGACAGGGCCAATGTGCGAAGGTTTGGAGAATAACGAACGTGAAGCACAAACTCGCTCCCGGCGCCGCACCTTGCGGCGGCCTGTTAAACATAATCTGGGCACTGGCGCGCTCCGTCGCGCTCAGTCTGTTGTTGGTGACTGCGCCATCCATGGCGCATGCTCAGGTTACGGTCTCTGTCATCGCATCCGACGACACCGCAAGCGAAACACCGGCCGACAACGGGGAATTCCTCGTTCGTAGCGATGGCGTACCGCCTAATGCCATCAAAATCAAATATTCCGTCAGCGGCAGCGCGAAACCAGGCGACGATTACGCTAAGCTGCCGGGCGAGGTAACGCTCAGCCCCGGCCAGCCCCAGGCCTCCATCACCGTGCAGGTGCCGGGCGATGACGACTTGTTCGAAGGCGATGAGACCGTCACGATCACGCTGCGCGAGGAGAACGGCGACGATGATGACGATGACGACGATGACACTGTCGTCGTCGGCGGCAGCCCCGCGACCGTCACAATTCTCGACAGCCCGCATTCCGTAACGGCTTCGAGCAGCTCCGACGCCAGCGAGAATTCGGGAGGCGGCGGGGAATTTCAAGTCTCGCTGGGTGCGCGCAACGAATCGGGCGCGGCTCTCACCGTGCAATATTCGGTCGCTGGTACCGCGACTCCCGGCAGCGATTACATGCCGCTGAGCGGCGTTGCAACCATCCCCACCGGCTCGAGTTCCGTATCGGTCAAGGTTATACCGCTGGACGATGACGTACAGGAGGCAGACGAGACGGTTCAGATCACACTGACGGGAACCAGCGATCCCGGAGCACCGGTGGGTAACCCCGCTACCGCCAGCCTGCTAATACGCGACGACGACAGCAATGGCGACGACGATGACGACGATAATGGCGATGACGACGATGACGACGGCGATCCCGAGGTCGTGGTCTCGGTGGTGGCATCGGACGAGACCGCAAGCGAAACGTCGAGCAACAGCGGCGCGTTCCTGGTCCGCCGCGTCAGCGGCTCGTCTCGCGCGTTCACCGTAAACTATGCCGTCAGCGGCAGTGCTTCGCCAGGCGACGATTACTCAGCCTTGTCAGGCAGCGTAAGTCTCGGCTCCGGACAGTCAGAGGCGTCCATAGCCGTGAACGTGCCCGGCGATGACAGCGTCTTCGAAGGTGACGAAACCGTCACCGTCAGATTGCTCGAGGACGAAGACGACATCAGCGTATCGGGGGGCGGCGCAACGGTCACGATTCTGGACAGCCCGCATTCGGTAACAGCTTCGCGCGTCTCCAACGCCAGCGAAAATCCCATTGGCGTCGGTCAGATACGTGCTTCTCTGGGCGCCCGCAATGAATCCGGCGCAAATCTCACTGTGGAATATTCTGTCGCCGGTACCGCGACTCCCGGTAGTGATTACCAGGCGCTGAGTGGCAGCGCGGTCATCCCAACCGGCTCGAGTTCGGTTTCTATCGACGTAACCCCGCTGGATGACGACCTGGAGGAGACCGACGAAACCGTCGAAGTGACGCTGACGGGCACGAGCGATTCGCGGGCGCCGGTCGGAACACCGGCTAGCGCCAGTTTAACGATCGCCGACGACGAGTCGAGCGACGACGGTGGCGATGGCGGTCCCGGAGGCGACGCGGACAGCGACGGCGATCTTGTGCCCGACGCGGTAGAGGCAGCGGACGGCAGCGATCCCCACGATCCCGACAGCTTTACCGACAGCGATGGCGGCGGTACGGCAGATCACATAGAGACGATCATTTATTCGAGCTTCGGTATTCCGCAAACCGACATAACAGATGCGAGTGACGACCGGCGCGACCTGGACGGCGACGGCCTGCCGGACCGCCTGGAAATCGCGACTGGCTCGGACTCCGAGGCGGGGGACTCGCCCACGGCGGGCGGCGCGGGAGACGATAACGATAACGGCATCTCCAACGCGGTCGAAGCGTATCTCGCAAGCGTCGGCATCGTCACGGTCGATACCGTCAGCGATCTGGATCGCGACGGCTATCCGGATGCCGCGGAAGTCGCGCTCGGTCTGAACCCGTTGAGAGCGAGCGCAAGCGACGCGGACAGCGACGGTGTGCCGGATGTCGTGGAGACGCTGGCAGGTCTGGATATCGATGCCGCCACCGATTCGGACGGCGATGGCGTTCCTGATGCGCGCGAGATCGCGCTCGATGCAGATCCGCTGGACGCAAACCTGCCCGTTGCCAATGGCGCAATGGACGACGACGACGACGGCGTAAGCAATGCGATCGAGCACGTACTGCAAACTCTCGGCGCGGAGGGCGATATCGATGAAAGCAGCGACGGCGATGGGGACGGGATCAGCGATGCCGATGAAATCCGTTTCGGTACAGATCCTTTTCACGATGAACAACCGGTGCCCTGGGTCGAATTGACGCAGGAGGGCATTGGCGCCGTCAACGCGTTGAGCACGAGCGAGGGCGCTGCCCGGGCTACGGCCGTCGTCGGCGGACCGCAGAGCGCAGCGCTTAGCTACGACTGGAGCGATTCCGATAACGCCATTCTCGCGGTCACCTCCGGCGGGCAAACGGACAAGGTGCTGACGTTTTCGCCGCAAACGCTGCCGGCAGGACATTACACCCTGGTGGTGCAGGTGCAACGGACGCTGGGCGACTACAGTTCACCGGTGTCGGTCGTCGAATTCCCGCTGAACGTGCTGGCGGGAGCGGACGCCGCCGCGATCGCAGACGCCGACCGTGACGGCATACCGGATTCCTCCGACGACGTTGACGCGCGCACGGGTTTTGCGAACGAGTTGCCGGCGCAGCCCGGTTCGTGGATGCAGGCGAGTCCCGGGCTTCGGCTGCAGCTCGGAACCATAGCCCGCAGCACGCAGGCAACTTCGGCACGCGTAACGCACCAGGACATCGCCAACGCGGGCGACGGCAACGGCGGCAGTGTCGGCAACAGCGAAGACGACTTCGACTACGTGAGCGGCATCTACGACTTCGAAGTCACCAACCTGCCGGAGGCCGGCTCGGTTGTGCGAATCGTCATCCCGCAAGCGACCGCCGTCGCCGAGTTTCCCGAGTACCGCAAGTTTCAGCCGGGCTCCGGCTGGGCCGACTTCGTCGAAGACGGAAACAACAGCGTCGAATCGGCCGCCGGCAGCGCTCAAGGATGTCCCGCACCAGGCGACGACAGCTATGCATCCGGATTGACGGCCGGCCACTTTTGCGTGCAACTCAGCATCGAAGACGGCGGACCGAACGACGGCGACGCTGCGCTGGGACCGAACGGCGTGATCGAGGATCCCAGCGGGGTCGCGACGCCGAAAGGCGAGGTCAGCGTGGGATCGGGCAGCGGCAATACCGGCCCAGCCGCGCTCTTCGTACTCGGCATATTCTCCTTGCTTGCAGCACTGCGCCGACGAACTTTTCGCATCCGCAAGAGGTAACTCCACGCCTGTGGCCTTTGCACCGCGCTGTTAAACTTGCCGCATGCTTTTCATCGTCATCGGCGCCGCGCTCGGCTTTTTAATAGGCCGCTTCCCGGGCCTTATCATCGGCGCAGCTTTAGGATATGCGTTCAGCCGCGCGTTGCGGAACAAAGTGCTCGGCGGGCTGCAAGTCGCGCAGTCGCAGCTGATCGATTCGACATTTTCGATCATGGGCGCCCTTGCCAAGGCAGACCGGGTGGTCACTCGCGATGAGATCAAAGTTGCCGAGGTGATTTTCGATCGACTGCACCTCTCGGGTGCTCAGCGCGAAGCGGCGAAAGCCGCCTTCAACCGCGGCAAGGCTCCGGAGTTCGACCTCGACGCGGCAGTGGACGACTTCGCCCGAATCGGTCGCGGCCCATTGCTCCAGCTCTTTCTCCAGGTACAGTGCATGGCCGTCGCCGCCGACGGCAACGTGCATCCGGCCGAGCACGAAATGCTGGTGCGTGTGGCCCGTCGCCTGGGCCTCGCCGAGCGCGATGTGGCGCAACTCGAGGCGCTGCTGCGCACGGCCGCCGCGGGACCGTCCATGGCCGGCGCACCGCCCCCACGGCAAAGGATCGAGGACGCCTACGCAGCGCTCGGATTGACGCCGAAGGCAAGCGACGCCGAGATCAAGCGAGCCTATCGCCGGCTGATGAGCCAGAACCACCCCGACAAGCTTGCCGCCAGGGGTCTTCCGGAAACCATGCGCGAGATCGCGGAGGAAAGAACCCGCGAAATCAACAGTGCGTATGACCTCATCAAGGAGGCGCGGCAGCTGGTCTGATGCTTGAGTCCGGCGCCTCGAGCACAATTCATGACAACTCCCGTAATGGCGCGCGCTCCAGCGGACGGGATTTCGTTTGGCGAGGCCTTCCGGGTCTGGCTGAAGATCGGGCTTTTGAGCTTCGGCGGGCCCGCCGGACAGATCGCGCTCATGCACCGGATCCTCGTCGAGGAAAGGCGCTGGGTTGGCGAAGGCCGCTTTCTGCATGCGCTCAACTACTGCATGCTGCTGCCCGGCCCCGAAGCGATGCAGCTTGCCACCTACATCGGCTGGTTACTGCACGGCACGCGCGGCGGGCTCGCGGCAGGCGTCCTGTTCGTGCTCCCGGGCTTCATTGCCATGCTGGTCCTGTCCATCCTCTACGCGTTGTACCAGGACCTGGGTGCGGTTCAGGGTCTCTTTTTTGGCCTCAAGGCCGCCGTGCTTGCAGTGGTCGTGGAAGCGGTCATCCGCATCGGCCGCCGCGCGCTGCGGAACCGTGTACAGGTTGCGATCGCTGCACTGGCTTTTGTTGCCATTTTTTTCCTGCAGCTTCCGTTTCCATTGATTGTTTTCGCGGCCGGGCTCGCGGGCCTGCTCGGCGGACGCTATCGTCCGGACGTTTTTTACGTGCTCAAGGGGCACAGCGCTGATGATGAGATCATCATCCCTGCGACGCACGTCCCGGCCGGGCACGGGTGGCGCCACCCGGTCCGCATCGTTTCGGTCTGGCTTCCCCTGTGGTTCGTCCCGATCGCATTTCTCGGGGCAACATTGGGCGCAGAACATGTGCTGACGCTGGAAGCGCTGTTCTTCAGCAAGGCAGCCGTCGTTACGTTCGGCGGCGCATACGCCGTACTGGCCTATATTGCGCAGCAGGCCGTGGAGGTCTATTACTGGCTCCTGCCGGGCGAGATGCTGGATGGCCTGGGTTTGGCGGAGACTACGCCGGGACCTCTGATCATGGTGACGCAATTCGTCGGCTTCATGGGAGCGCTGCGATTTCCGGAACCTTTCTCACCGCTCACGGCCGCAGTGCTCGGTTCGGCAATTACGACCTGGGTGACGTTCGTGCCGTGTTTCCTGTGGATATTTCTCGGTGCGCCTTATGTAGAGCGGGTTCGTGACAATCGCATCCTCGGCTCGGCATTGTCCTGCATCACCGCCGCCGTCGTCGGCGTAATACTGAATCTCGCCGTCTGGTTTGCGGTGCATACCTTGTTCGCGGATGTGAGGGAAGTACGGTTCAGCATAGTCCGCCTGCTGGTCCCCGACTGGACTTCGTGGAATATTCCGGCGACTTTGATTGCGGCGAGCGCGTTCCTTGCGATGCTCACGCTGCGCTGGAGCATGCTGCGCACGCTCGGAGCGGCAGTCGCTCTCGGTCTGGTCGTTCATTATCTGGCACTACGGTAGGATTCTCGCATGCAAAACCGTCATCAGCAGTTTGCATCCGAGCGCATCATGATCATGGCGGCGCCGAATGGCGCACACCGCACCAAAGCGGATCATCCGGCGTTGCCGGTGACAGCGGAGGAACTGGCTGACTGTGCCGCGGCTCTGCTCGATTCAGGTGCGTCGGTATTGCATCTGCACGTGCGTGACAGCGACGGGCGGCACACGCTGGCTCACGATGCCTATGCCGCAGCAATCGCGCATATATACCGGCGAATTGGCGATGCACTGATCCTGCAGGTGACTACCGAAGCCGTCGGGCGCTATACGCCGGAAGAGCAGATGTCGGTGGTGCGAGAGTTGCGTCCGGAGGCCGTGTCGCTGTCCTTGCGTGAGCTATGTCCCAACGACGATGCCGAACCGGCCGCAGCCGCCTTCTTTGCCTGGCTCGCAAAAGAACATATCTGGCCACAGTACATTCTGTATTCCGTGGAGGATCTGCAACGATTCGACGCCATGCGCCGCCGCGGCGTTTTTGCATTGGAACATCCGTCCTGCCTGCTGGTACTCGGGCGATATGCCGATCGGCAGATCGGCGATCCGGCGGATCTCGACTTGCTGTTGTCATCGATCGACTCTCGTCGGTTTTCCTGGACCGTCTGTTGCTTCGGTCCGCACGAACTCGAGGCGATGCTTGCGGCCCTGGGGAAAGGCGGTCATGCCCGGATAGGCTTCGAGAACAATCTCCTGCTGGCCGACGGCAGCCCGGCAGGCAACAATGCAGCGCTCATTATGCAGTTCACAGATGCGGTGGAATATTCGACGCGGCGGCCGGCGACGGCGGATGAAGTGCGTGATGCCTTTATGCAATCGTCAGCGTAAGAAATAGCGACACAAAAAATCGCGGGAGAACGTCATGAAAACTTTATCAGTGTTCGCATTGGCCGGGACATTGGCGCTACTGTCCGTTGCGGCAGGCGCGAATGAGCGGCCGCGAGCCCGTGATATCGGTCTGGTAGTCGGTACGTTTCCGACCGGCGAGCTCAACGCGATCACCGACGTCGATGGTGTGCGAGTCGGTCACGCTACCCGCATCGAGGGCGATGACATCCGCACCGGCGTCACCGCCGTCATCCCGGCTCCGGGTAATCTCTACACGCATCCGGTACCGGCGTGGATTCACGTGGGCAACGGCTACGGCAAGCTGATCGGGGAAACCCAGGTGCGTGAGTTCGGCGAGATCGAAACTCCGATACTGTTGACTTGCACGCTTTGCGTCTGGAGCGCGGCCAACGCTCTGAAGGAGTGGGTATACGAGCAGCCGGGCATGGGGGAGCACACGGTAAACCCGGTGGTGGGCGAGACCAATGACGCAAACGTCAACGACATGTGGGCAGATCCGATTCAGCGTGACGAGGTTTTTGAAGCACTAGGCAGCGCGAGCAGCGGCCCGGTCGCCGAGGGCAGCGTCGGCGCGGGCACCGGTACTCAGGCCTTCGCCTGGAAAGGCGGCATTGGAACCAGCTCGCGGGTTTTGCCGGAATCGCTTGGCGGCTACAAGATCGGGGTGCTGGTGCAGACGAATTACGGCGGCGTATTGACGATGAACGGGGCGCCGGTGGGGCGCGAGCTCGAAAACTACTCTTACCGCAGCGACCTCGAGGCCGCCGGCGGCAAAGCCCATCCGGATGACGGTTCGATCATGATGGTGGTGGCAACCGACGCGCCGCTCAATGCCCGCAGCCTCGACCGTCTCGCCATGCGCGCGATCATGGGGCTGGCGCGCACCGGTTCCTTTGCGAGCAACGGGTCGGGTGACTACGTGATTGCTTTCTCAACCCACCCCGATGTGCGGCGGCCGCGCAGCAGCGATGCACCCATTGTGACGCCGTCGCTGGTCAATGAATCGATGTCACCGCTCTTTGCGGCGACAGCCGAGGCGACCGAGGAGGCTATCTACAACGCGATCCTCAAAGCCACGACGGTCGAAAGCTCGCGCGGCAAGCTGGAAGCGATTCCGCTCGATGAGGTAAAGCGGATACTGGAAGCTTACGGTGCGCTGAACTGGGATCAGACCCTGTCGCCACGGCCATGATACGTGGCGTGCCGCCGCGCAATCGCATGGATGAACGTCCACCGGCAGAAAAGCCAAGAACTGCCGTACGATGTGTTGACGCGATAGAATTTCTCCCCCTTTCGTCAGACAAGGAAGCCAGAGCCATGCAAAGCATTCAGAAAAGGCTCCAACCGCACTACCTCAACCTTTCGCTTCTTTTCATTTATCTGCTGGTCGCAGGTGCTTGCGACGTCACCCGATCAGGCACCGACGAGCTGAATGCACAGGTGGTACCGGATTTCACATTGAGTGCCGATCAGACCCACAACAAGTTCAGCCGACAGATCGAGCCGGCGATCAGAGTGCCTTCAGGCAGTGTCGTCGAAG
>Ga0299913_10001500_pt1 | contig 17392 bp, 14 predicted proteins | sample RVTome_9_FD_201360 | JGI IMG/M metagenome (GOLD analysis project Ga0299913, IMG submission 201360) | Soil microbial communities from uranium-contaminated site in the Upper Colorado River Basin, Wyoming, United States - RVT155D38 (version 2) ... | reverse complement strand
TGATGCACGGCACGCGTGCCGACAGCGCCGCCTGGCGGATCCGGGCGCCGTCGCGGCGGGCGCCCGACCCCTGTGGAGTGTTGACGACGAGGTCGCAGCGGCCGGCGCGGATGGCGTCGACGACCGGGTCGCCCTTTTCGACGACCGCCACCTCGAGCTCGCCGAGGACGGCCGCGGTGCCGGCGGTCGCCAGCAGCGTGAAGCCGAGCGCGGCGAGCGCCTCCGCGACAGGGGCGATCGCCGGCTTGTCGGCGTCGCGGACGGAGAGGAACGCCGTGCCCGCGGTCGGGAGGGGCCGCCCCGCGGCGCGCTCCGCCTTCGCGAAAGCAGTCGGCAGGTCGGCGGCGCTCGCCATCACCTCGCCGGTCGACCGCATCTCCGGGCCGAGCACCGGGTCGGCGCCCGGGAAGCGGGCGAACGGCAGCACCGCCGCCTTCACGCTCACGAGCTCGGGGCGGCGCTCGGCGGCGAGGCCGAGCTCGTGCAGCCTCGCCCCGGCCGCAAGCCTGACGGCCGCGTCGACCAGGTTGACGCCGGTGGCCTTGCTCGCGAAGGGAACCGTCCGCGAGGCGCGCGGGTTGACCTCGAGCACCGAGACCTCGCCGTCCACGAGCGCGAGCTGGACGTTGAGCAGGCCGACGACGCCGAGCGCCGGCCCCAGCCGCCGGACGACGCGGCAGACATCCTCGTAGGCCTCGTCCCCCAGCGAGGGAGCCGGCAGCACGCAGGACGAGTCGCCGGAGTGGACGCCCGCCTCCTCGACGTGCTCCATCACCGCGGCGACGTGGACGGAGACGCCGTCGCAGAGCGCGTCGACGTCGATCTCGAGCGCACCCTCGAGGAAGCGGTCGACGAGCACTGGGCCCGTCACGCCCGCCATCGCCGTGCGCACCTGCCCCTCGTCGTAACAGACCCGCATCGCCCGCCCGCCGAGCACGTAGGAGGGGCGCACGAGCACCGGGTAGCCCACCCGCGCGGCGATCGCGACGGCCGCCTCGGGCTCGTCCGCGATCCCCCACTCCGGGCAGCGGACGTCGAGCTCGGCCAGCAGGCGGCCGAAGCGCTCGCGGTCCTCGGCCAGGTCGACGGCCTCGTACGGCGTCCCGAGCACCTTGAAGCCGGCCGCCTCGATCGCGCTCGCGAGCTTCAGCGGCGTCTGGCCGCCGAACTGGATCACGACGCCCTCGGGCCGCTCGCGCTCGCAGACCGCCAGCACCGACTCGACGTCGAGCGGCTCGAAGTAGAGCCGATCGGAGGTGTCGTAGTCGGTCGAGACCGTCTCGGGGTTGCAGTTGACCATGATCGCCTCGTAGCCGAGCGCGCGGAAGCTCTGCGCGGCGTGCACGCAGCAGTAGTCGAACTCGATCCCCTGCCCGATCCGGTTCGGGCCGGAGCCGAGGATGACGACGCGAGGCTTGCCGCTCGCCGGAACGGGCTCGTCCGCCTCGCCCCGGGTCGAGTAGTAGTAGTTCGAGTCGGCGGCGACCTCGCCGGCGCAGGAGTCGACCCGGCGGTAGGCCCGCTCGCCCTGCGGCGGGCCCTCGTCGCGGAGCTGCTCGAGCTCGCGCCGGAACCACGGGTGGATGTCCGCCGGCAGGTCGTCGAGCGAGGCCCACGGCGTGACCGCGCCGGCGTCGAGCTCGCGGGAGCTCCACGCCTTCCAGAACGCCTCCTGGAAGGTACGGCCGATCCCCATCGCCTCGCCCACGCTCTTCATCTGCGTGCCGAGGGTCGTGTCCGCTCCGGGGAACTTCTCGAATGCGAAGCGCGGGAACTTGACGACGACGTAGTCGAGCGTGGGCTCGAAGCTGGCTGGCGTCGTCCTCGTCAGGTCGTTCGGGATCTCGTCGAGCGTGTAGCCGACCGCCAGCTTGGCGGCGACCTTCGCGATCGGGTACCCGGTCGCCTTCGACGCGAGCGCGGAGGAGCGGGAGACGCGCGGGTTCATCTCGATCACGCGGAGGTCGCCGCTCTCGCGATCGCGCGCGAACTGGATGTTCGAGCCGCCCGTCTCGACGCCGACGGCCCTGATCACGGCGATCGCCGCGTCGCGCAGCTCCTGGTAGGCCTCGTCGGGGAGGGTCAGCTGCGGCGCCACCGTGACCGAGTCGCCGGTGTGGACGCCCATCGGGTCGAGGTTTTCGATCGAGCAGACGATCACGACGTTGTCGCGGCGGTCGCGGATCACCTCGAGCTCGAACTCGTCCCAGCCCTTGACCGACTCCTCCACGAGCACCTGCCCGATCGGGCTCTCGCGCAGGCCGCGCTCGACCTGGGCGCGGAGCTCGGCCGCGGTCGAGACGAAGCCGCCGCCGTGGCCGCCGAGCGTGAAGGCGGGCCGCACGACCGCGGGCACGGCGATCCCGGCCAGGTCGTCGAGCGAGGTGACGATCCGCGAGCTCGGGACGGTGAGCCCGCAGCTCTGCACGGCCTCCCGGAACAGCTCGCGGTCTTCGGCGCGGCGGATCACGTCGACCGGAGCGCCGAGCAGCTCGACGCCGAGGCTCTCGAGGATGCCCGCGTCGGCGAGCTCGATCGCGAGGTTGAGCGCCGTCTGTCCCCCGAGCGTCGGCAGCAGCGCGTCCGGGCGCTCCCGGCCGAGCACGTCGGCGACCCCTTCGAGGTCGAGCGGCTCGAGGTAGGTGGCGTCGGCGAAGCCGGGGTCGGTCATGATCGTGGCCGGGTTCGAGTTGACCACGATCGTCCGGTAGCCGTCCTCGCGCAGCACCTTCAGCGCCTGACAGCCGGCGTAGTCGAACTCGCACGCCTGGCCGATCACGATCGGGCCGGAGCCGATCAGGCAGATCGAGCGGATGTCGTTACGCCGCGGCATCGCGCACCTCCTCGACACGAACTTGCTCAACCCAGTGCTCGAGGATCGGCCAGGCATCGTGCGGGCCCGGTCCCGCCTCGGGGTGGAACTGCACCGAGCGGGCGCGCAACTCCGGGAAGTCGAAGCCCTCGACCGTGCCGTCGTAGAGCGAGACGTGCGTCGCCTCGGCGTCGTCGGCGGGGGCGACTGCGAAGCCGTGGTTCTGGCTCGTCACGAGCACGCGGCCGGACTTCCGCTCGAGGACCGGATGGTTCGCGCCGCGGTGGCCGAAGGGGAGCTTGAAGGTGGTGTGGCCGGTGGCGAGGCCGAGCAGCTGGTGGCCGAGGCAGATCCCGAGCATCGGGACGCGGCCGAGCAGCTCGTGGATCACCGCGACCTCGTCGCGCAGCGGCTCGGGGTCGCCGGGGCCGTTCGAGAGCAGGACCGCGTCGTGGCGAGCCAGATCCCGCGCGCCGGCCGTGTGCGGGTAAACCGTGACCCGTGCGCCGGCCCCGGCGAGCCGGCGCAGGATCGAGCGCTTGCAGCCGTAGTCGACCACCGCGACGTCGATCGCGCCGGCGTCGCAGTAGGCGTAGGGCTCCCGCGTCGAGACCTGGGCGACGAGCGCGGCACCCGCCATCGTCGGGCGGGCGCGCACCGCCTCGACGGCCTCCTGCTCCCCCACGTCCCCCGCGACCGCGGCCGCGCGCATCGCGCCGCCCTCGCGCAGGCGCAGCACGAGCGAGCGGGTGTCGATCCCGGTCAGCGCGACGAGGCCGCGCTCGGCGAGCCAGTCCGTCCACTCCGGCCCGCGCGCCTCGCGCATGACGACGGCCCTCGCGTGCGCGCCCGTCGACTCGGCGCGGCCGTTCGCGACGCCGTAGTTGCCGACCATCGGCGCCGTGAAGCAGACGAGCTGCTCGGCGAAGCTCGGGTCCGTGACGGTCTCCTGGTAGCCGGTCATCGCGGTCGTGAAGACCGCCTCGCCGAAGGCGACGCCCTCGGCGCCGACTGACTCCCCGCGGAAGACCGTCCCGTCCTCGAGCGCGAGAAAGGCGCTCACCCGTGCACCACGCGGCCGTCTGCGACCGTCTTCAGCACCGCACCGCGCAGCCGCTCGCCCAGCAGCCACGAGTTCGCGGAGCGAGAGCGAAAGCCGCTCTCCTCCACCCTCCACTCCGCCTCGAGGTCGAGCAGGACGAGGTTCGCGCGGGCGCCGACCTCGACCCGCGGCTCGGGCAGGCCGAGAGCGCGCGCAGGACCCGCCGACATGCGCTCGAGCAGCGTCTCGAGCGGAAGCAGGCCCGGCTCGACGAGATGTGTGTGGAGGGCCGCGAAGGCGGTCTCGAGCCCGGTAACACCGAACGGCGCCTCCTCGAACGTCCCCTCCTTCTCCTCGCGCGAATGGGGCGCGTGGTCGGTCGCGACGCAGGCGATCGTGCCGTCGCGAAGCGCCTCGACGAGCGCGGCGCGATCGGCGTCCGCGCGCAGGGGCGGGTTCATCTTCACGTTGGGGTCGAGCGAGCGGACCGCCTCGTCGGTGAGGACGAGATGGTGCGGTGTCACCTCGGCCGTCGCGCGGACGCCGCGCGCGTGCGCCGCGCGCAGGGCGTCGACCGACTCCCGGGCCGAGAGGTGCATCAGGTGCAGCGGGCGGCTCTCGTGGGCGGCGAGCGAGAGGTCGCGCTCGACCATCGCGCTCTCCGCGACCGACGGGTAGGGCGCGAAGCCGAGCTCGGCGCAGACCGCGCCCTCGTGCATCTGGCCTTCGCGGGAGAGCGTCGGCTCCTCGCAGTGGAGCGCGAGCGGGCGGCCCGTGATCGCGCCGTACTGGAGCGCGCGGCGCATCAGGCCGGCGGAGGTGACCGGGCGGCCGTCGTCGGTGAAGGCGGCCGCGCCCGCGTCGGCGAGCTCGGCCATCTCGGTCAGCTCCTCGCCGCCGAGCCGCTTCGAGATCGCGGCCATGAAGCCAGTCGGGACGAGCGCCTCTCGCCGCGCCGCCTCCACGAGCGAGCCGAGCACCGCGGCGGAGTCGACGACCGGGTCGGTGTTCGGCATCGCGAGGATCGCGCAGTAGCCGCCGGCGGCGGCCGCGGCTGTGCCGCTGGCGATCGTCTCCTCGTCCTCCCGTCCCGGCGAGCGGAGGTGGACGTGCGGGTCGACGAAGGCGGGCGCGAGCACGCGGGCGGTCGCCGGCGCGGGCTCGATCGCCGCGATCACGCCGTCGGTGACCGTGACGGCGACGCACTCGCCGCCGGCGAGCCGGCCCTCGAGGACGAGGCTGTCCGAGCGGCCGTTCCGGCAGGAGAGGGTTACGCGACCACCTCGAGCGCCGGCCGCGCGGCGAGCAGCTCCTGGAGCACCGCCATCCGGACGGCGAGGCCGGCGCGCACCTGCTCCAGGATCAGCGAATCGGGCGAGTCGGCGACGCGGCCGTCGATCTCGACGCCGCGGTTGATCGGGCCGGGGTGCATCACCTTCTGGCCGGGCCGGAGCCGCTCGGGCGTGACCCCCCAGCGGGCCGCGTACTCGCGCAGGCTGGGCACGAACGCGGACTCCATCCGCTCGCGCTGCATGCGCAGGACGTAGACGACGTCGGCGTCGGCGATCGCCCCGATCTCCGTGGAGGTTTCGCAGCCGAGCGCCTCGATCCCGCGCGGGAGCAGCGTCGGCGGCCCGACGAGCGTCGTGCGCGCGCCCACCAGCCCGAGCGCCTGGACGAGCGAGCGGGCGACGCGGCTGTGCAGGACATCGCCGACGATCGCGACGTGGAGCCCCTCGAGCCGGCCGAGCGATTCCCGGATCGTGAAGAGGTCGAGCAGCGCCTGGGTCGGATGCTGGCGCTTCCCGTCCCCGGCGTTGACGACGGCGGCGCCGGAGTGGCGCGCGACGAGCTCGGGCGCGCCGATGTGCGGGTGGCGGACCACGATCGCGGCCGGCGCGTACTGCGTCAGCGTGAGCACGGTGTCCTTGAGCGACTCGCCCTTGTCGACCGACGATCCGGAGGCCTTCAGCGACATCACGTCGGCGGAGAGCCGCTTCGCGGCGAGCTCGAAGCTCGACGACGTGCGCGTCGAGGGCTCGAAGAAGAGGCTCAGCACGAGCTTCCCGCGTAGCGCGGGCAGCCGCTCGTCGGTCCGGGCGAGCCGGGCGGCGCTCTCGAGCAGCCCCTCGACCTCGTCCCGGCCGAGGTCGGCGATCGAGATCAGATGCCTCATCGCGCCTCCTCCGGCGCGCCGACGAGCAGGATCCGGTCGGCGCCGTCCGTCTCCTCGAGCTCGACCTGGATCCGCTCGCTGCGGGCCGTCGGCAGGTTCTTGCCCACGTAGTCGGGCCGGATCGGCAGCTCGCGGTGGCCGCGGTCGACGAGGACGGCCAGCTGGACGCGCGCCGGCCGGCCGCGCTCGAAGAGCGTCTCGATCGCAGCCCGGATCGTGCGCCCTGTGTAGAGGACGTCGTCGACGAGCACGACCGTCGTCCCCTTCAGGTCGAAGTCGAGGCTCGTCGCGTGGACGACGGGCTGCTCCTGCCCGGGGACTGCGTCGTCGCGATGAAAGGTGATGTCGACGGCGCCGAGCGCGACCTCGTCGCCGCTCCGCTCCTCGATCAGGCCGGCGAGCCGCTCGGCGAGCGGGACGCCGCGCGTGTGGATCCCGACGAGGGCGAGCCGGGTGAGGTCGTCGTTGCGCTCGATGATCTCGTGCGCGATCCGCGAGAGCGTGCGGCCGAGGCCCTCGGCGTCCAGCAGTGTCTTGACCGCATGGCGGTCCGGGACGTGCGTGCTCATTCCCCTGGTCACTCCCATCCTTTCCGGTCTCACGGGACCGGGTTAAAGGGTCGGGCGGGATAATAGCGCCCGAGACGGACGACGGCCTGCGGAGAGACTTGACGCTTAGCTTCTGCCCTAGACACATGCTGACCGCGACCCTCGCGCTGCTGGTGACGCTGTCGACCCTCGTCCGCTATTCGGCCGGACGGGACTTCGAGGTCCCGTGGATCTCACCCGACGAGACGGTCTACGCCCTGCTCGGCCGCTCGTTCTGGGAGACCGGCTCGCGCTCCCTGCTCGGCGGAGACGCGTGGGGCTACTCCGTCCTGTACCCGACGGTGCTCGGCTGGCCGCTCACGCTCTCCGACCTCGCGGTCGGCATCGACCTCGTACAGGCGTTGCAGGCGCTGGCGATGTCGGCGACGGCGGTCGTCGTCTACAGCTGGGGCCGGAAGCCGCTCGGGGGATCGTGGGCGCTCGTCGCCGCCGCGCTCACCGTCGCCGTGCCGGGGCTCGCCTATTCGAGCCTGTTCATGAGCGAGGCGCTGGTGTACCCGCTCACGACGCTGGCCCTGGCCGCGATCGCCGCGGCGCTCGACCGCGCGACGCCGACGGCGCAGGCGCTCGCGCTGGGGGCGATCGCCCTCGCCCTGCTCACCCACGTCCGGGCGGCCGCGCTCGTTCCCGCCCTCTTCCTCGCGGTCGCTCTCCAGTGCTGGTTCGCGCGTGACCTCGGGCCGGCGCGACGGCAGGCGGGCCTGCTCGCGGCGACCACGACGACCGTCGCCGGAGTCGTGGCCGGCTTCGCGCTGGCAGGACGCTGGAGCGATGTCTTCGGCGCCTACGCCGCAGCCGCGAGCGGTTACGAGCTCGGCGCGGCGACCGCGGACGTCTTCTGGCACGTCGGCGGCCTGTTCGTCGTCGTGGCGGGGATTCCGCTGCTCGCGCTGGCGCTCATGGTCGGCCGGTGCGCCGCCGGCGCGGAGCGCGATCCGGCTGCGTCGGCGCTCGTCGCGACCGCGGCCGCCTGGACGGTCGCGATCGTGCTCGAGGTCGGCGTCTTCGCCTCGCGCTGGGTCGGCCACATCGCCGAGCGCGACCTGCTCGCCACCGCGCCGCCGCTCTTCCTCGTCTTCGGGCTCTGGCTCGACCGCGGAGCGCCGCGGGCCGGTCTTCGGACCGCGCTCGTGGCGCTCGTCGTCGCGACCCCGGTCGTCCTACTGCCAGTGGCGCGGTTCGCGGTCGAGGAAGCAGCGCTCGACGCTTTCAGCTTCATCCCGCTCTGGCGGCTGCGAGAGTCGACCTCGGTCACGACTCTCGAGGTGCTCTTCCCGCTCGCGGCAGCCGTCCTCGTCGCGACGGCGGTGCTGCTCCCTCGGCGGGCGGCGCGCGTCGCGCTGCCGGCGCTCGTGGCGAGCGTGCTCGTCGGCCTCTCGATCACCTCCACCCGCGAGGTCACCCACCTCACGCGACTCGAGCGGGCGTGGGTCTTCGACACCGGCGAGCGCCGCTGGCTCGACGCAGCGGCGGACGGGCCGGTGACGTACCTGCACGCCGCCGGTGCGTTCTCGGCGGGCGTCTGGAAGCACGCCTTCTGGAACCGGCGGATCGAGGCGGTCGCGCAGCTGGAGGGCGCTGCCCCGCTCGACCCGCTCGCACCGGTGAGCCTGACGCTGCGGGACGACGGCGTGCTTCGGCCCGTCGACGGACGTGCCTTCCAGCCCGAGCTCGTCGCCGCTCCGTCGGAGCTCGAGCTCGCGGGCGAGCGTGTCGCCGAGGCGCCGCGTTCGACCGACCTCACCGGGATCACGCTCTGGCGGGCAGACCCCCCGCTCCGCATCCGCACGTGGCGCACCGGCGTGCAGCCGAACGGGGACGTCCTCGGGACGGCGCGGATCACCGTCTACGACTGCCCTCCGGGGGCGCTCGAGCTGACGCTGTTCGGGAAGCAGGGGACGCCGGTGGAGGTCCGCTCGGGCGGGCTCACGTGGGCGCGGCCCGAGATCCCCCCGGACGTCGTCTGGACGGGGAGCATCCCCGCCTCGCCGGATGCCGACGGCCGGTCGCTCTGCACCTTCGAGCTGCTGAGCCCGGGCCTCCTCGGCTCGACCCGGATCGAGTTCGTCCCCGAGTGAGCTACGGCTCCGACGTGAGCTCGTCGGGCTCGGTCATCGCTTCGATCGCGTCGAGCGCGGCCTCGAGGGACGACTCGGGCACGAGCACGACGAGCGCGTCGGCCTCGTCCTCGGGCTTCAGCTCGGACTCGATCCCGGCCGCGGTCAGCAGCGCCTGGATCTCCTCCGCCTCCGTGACGTCGCCCGCGACGGTCGCCTGCACCATGCCGCTCATGCGCCGGAGGGTACTGGAGTTGCCGGCAGCCGTGCGCCGCTCTTCACGAGCTCGGGGCCTCCCCGCTCCGCGAACGGCACCTCGATCAGGTCGAAGTCGCGCGGGACGACCGTGTCGGGGAAGACCGTGCGCGCCTCCCGCTCGACCTCGCCGGCGCCGTAGCGGCTGGAGAGGTGCGTGAGGGCGAGCAGCCGCACCCGGGCGTCGTGGGCGACCCGGGCGGCCTCGAGCGCGGTCGAGTGCTCGGTCTCGTGCGCGCGGTCGGCCTCGTCCTCGCAGAAGGTCGCCTCGTGCACGAGCAGGTCGGCCTCGAAGGCGACCTCGACGATCGCGTCGGAGGGCGCCGTGTCGCCGGTGAGCACGAGCTTCCGGCCCGGGCGCGCCTCGCCGAGCACCTGCTCGGGCGTGACGATCCGGCCGTCGGGGAGCGTGACGGCCTCGCCGTCCTGCAGCGCCCCACGCTCCGGCCCGAACGGGACGCCCAGCGCGTCCGCGGTCGCGACGTCGAACCGGCCCGGCCGTTCCTCCTCGACGAGCGCGTAGCCGAGCGCGTCGCGGCCGTGGCGGGCCGCGAAGGTGCGGAGCTCATAGCCGTCACGAGGGAGCGCGGCGCCGGCTGCGAGCTCGACGACGGCGACCTCGTAGGTGAGCCGCCCGAAGATCCGCCGCAGCGCCTGCAGCAGCTCCTCGAGCCCGCGCGGGCCGTAGATCGTGAGCGGCACCTCGCGCCCGCGGAGGGCGAATGTCTTCAGCATCCCGGGCAGCCCGAGGAAGTGGTCGGCGTGGAAGTGGGTCAGGAAGACCTCGTGCAGGTCGACGAGGCCGACGTCCGAGCGCAGCAGCTGGCGCTGCGTGCCCTCGCCGCAGTCGAAGAGCAGCCGCTCGCCGCCGCGGCGCACGAGCGTCGCCGAGGGGCCGCGGCGCGCCGTCGGCATCGAGCCGGCGGTGCCCAGGAAGACGACGTCGAGGTCCACGCCGCCAGTCTAGGGATGTGCCTAGGGCAGGACGAGGACCTGGCCGGGGACGAGCGTCGTCCCCTCCAGGCCGTTGCGCCGCTGGATCTCCCAGATCCCCTCGCGTGGATCCGAGTAGCCGGTCGCCGCGATCGCCCAGAGCGTGTCGTACGGCTGCACCACGTAGCGCCGCTCGGGCCCGGAGGCGTCGGAGGAACGGGCGAACGCAGCCCAGATAAGGACGCCGAGCACGGCCACGATCAGAATCCGTCCGAACATGTGTTCCCATCTTGCACGAACACGTGTTCGCTGTCAAGCGAGCTTTGTGACACAATGTCACTAGCCTTCTCCGCCCCGCGCAACCGTCGGCTGTCGACGGAGGGCTTGTGACACTGTGTTACGAGGCGAGGACGCCGGGCAGGAACGCGCCGTCGCGGTAGACGAGCTCGCCGTCGGCGTAGACCTCGCTGCCCGTGCGGAGGTCGCAGATGATGTCCCAGTGGAGGCCGGAGCGGTTCAGGCCCCCGGTCTCCGGATACGAGGTGCCGAGCGCGAGGTGGACGGTGCCGCCGATCTTCTCGTCGAAGAGGATGTTGCGGGTGAAGCGGTCGATCCCGTCGTTGAGGCCGAACGCGAACTCGCCCAGGCGGCGCGCGCCCTCGTCCATCGCGATCATCTCGCGCAAGAACTCGAGCCCGTGCGAGGCCGAGCTGTCGACCACCTCCCCGCCCGCGAAGCGGAGCTCGACGTCGTTCACCTCGCGGCCCTGGAAGACCGCCGGGTAGGTGAAGCGGATCGTGCCGTCCACCTTCGTCTCGAGCGGCGCCGTGAAGACCTCGCCGTCGGGGAAGTTCTCCTTGCCGACCGAGGGCTCCCAGGTGCGGCCCTCGACGCCGAGCGTCAGGTCGGTGCCCTCGGCGACGATCCGCAGCTCGCGCACCTGCTCGAGGAAGGCCTCCGCCGCGAACGCGTGCTTCGCGAACTCCTGCCACGAGGCCACCGGATCGTCGTCGAAGAGCTTGCCGGCGCCGTAGACGAAGCGCTCGTACTCGGCGAGCGACATCTCCGCGTCCTGCGCGGCCGCCTCGGTCGGGAACGCGGTCAGCACCCATTTCAGCTCGCCCGCCGCCGCCCGCTCGAGATAGCGGTTCCGCGACGCCTCGCGCGCGCGGCTGCGGCGCGCCTGCCGCGCCGGCGCGACGTTCGAGAGCGCCTTCGTGTTCGACTCGGCGTCGACGATGATCCGCACGTCGGCCTGCTCGTTGATCCCGAGGAACGCGGGGTCGACCCAGTCGAGCTGCTCGTCGGTCGCCTCCGCGAAGAGGATCTCCGTCTCGCGCCCGAGCTTGACCTTCGAGCGCGGATGGCCGCCGGCCGCGAGCACCTCGCGGAAGACCTCCACGATCAGTGGCTTCGCCGCGATCGTCCCCTCCACGGTGACGAACTCGCCCGGCTGCACGCTCGCCGAGTAGCCGACGAGCACCTCCGCCAGCCGCTCGACCATCGCGTCAGCCATCGAGGAACCGCCCCGCCCGCCAGATCAGCTCGCCGTCCGCGTAGACCTCGCCCTCGTTCCGGAGGTCGCAGATCAGGTCCCAGTGCAGCTTCGACTCGTTCAGCCCGCCGAGCTCGGCGAAGCTCGACCCGAGCGCGACGTGGATCGTGCCGCCGATCTTCTCGTCGAAGAGGATGTTGCGCGTGAAACGGTCGATCTCGTAGTTGAGGCCGAAGGCGAGCTCGCCCAGCACGGCCGCGCCGTCGTCCATCCGGAGCAGCCGCGCGAGGAAGTCGCCGCCGCGCGAGGCATCCGAGGAGACGACGCGTCCGTCCTCGAAGCGCAGCCGCACGCCTGCAACCTCCCGCCCCTCGAAGACGCCCGGGAAGCCGAAGCGGATCGCGCCGCGCGTCTCGGACTCGAGCGGGCTCGTGAAGACCTCGCCGTCCGGCATGTTCGTGCGTCCGTCCGCGCACTGCCACTTCCGTCCGGCGACGCCGACTGTCAGGTCCGTGTCCGGCCCGAGCACGCGGAGCTCGCGCACCTGCTCGAGCAGGGCCGCGTGCCCGGCGAGCGACTCCGAGACGCCGCGCCAGTGCACAACCGGATCGTCGTTGCCGGTGACGTGGCACGCGCCGAAGAAGAAGTCCTCGTACTCCTCGAGCGACATCTCTGCGTCCTGCGCGTACGCCTCGACCGGAGCGAGCGTCCCGCACCAGCGGAGCTCGCCGGCGGCGATCCGCTCCCAGCCGCGCTTCGAAAGCGCGCGCCGCGCCGAGAGGTAGCTCTGGTAGCGGTCCGGGTCGGCGTTCGTGAAGGCGCGGGTGTTCGGCTCGCCCCAGACCGTCGCCACCGCCTCGAGCTGCTCGAGCTCGTCCCAGTCGAGCTGCGGCACGTAGACGAGCTGCTCGTCGTTCGCCTGGACCACCATCAGCTCCGCGAGGCGGTCGAGCCCGACCTCGAGGTAGGCGTTGGCGCCGCGGCGGAGCGCGGCTCGGTAGAGGGCGTAGAGCACGTCCTCGGCGACGTCGTCGCCCTCGATCCGGACGACCTGTCCCGGCCGGAGATCCAGCGAGTAGCCGGCGATCAGCTCGCCGAGGCGATCGAGTCGCGGATCGCGCACGGGCCGGTTGTACCAGAGCGGGCTCCGGCCGTTACTTGCCCCGCTTGGACTTTGGCTCTGGCTTCGGCTTCGGGTTGGCCTTCGGCTTCTTCGCCGGCTTCTTCGGCTTCGCGTTCGCCTTCGGCTGCTTCGTCGTCGCCTTCCCCGGCCCGAGCTTCCCGGACTCGCTCGTGAAGACGGCCGTGCGCTGCGCGTTCGTCACGGAAAAGAGTGCCACGGCGAACATCTGCGCGGTCCCGGTGGCCTTGCCGTTCGCGGTGCGCGGCGGCTTCCGCTTCGAGTCGACCCTGCCGGCGTCCGCGAGCAGGTCGGAGATCCGCGCCGCAGGCGTCCCCACCGGGACGAAGCCGGCCTTCACCGTCACGTCCTCCGCCGCGGTCGGCGTGTACCGCATCACGATCCGCTTGCCCTTCTTGGCCTTCTTGTTCAGGGCGCCGAACGTCACGGCCGCGCCGTCGGGCTCGGTCAGCGGCTGCCAGGTGCGCATTGCGCCCTGGCAGGAGCCGCCCGTCGCCGCGATCGCGGCGGCGAGCGCGGCGTTCGACGCGCGGGCGCTCCCGTCGGCGCGGCGCGGCGCGGACTGCCAGCCGCCGCGGTCGCGCTCGTCCCAGTAGCCGAAGAGGTTCAGCTGCGCGACGTCGGGGTCGCAGACCACGAAGCGGACGAGCTGGTCGTAGATCGCGGCCTGGTTCTCCTCGGTCGTGACCCGGACGTTCTCGTTGCCGGTGTAGGCGCCGTTCCCCTCGGTCGAGACCTGCCAGCCGACCTCGTCCAGGTAGAGGCGCAACCCGTTCAGCGTCGTCGGCTGCGGCGTGCCGTCGAACGCGTCCCAGAGCGCCTGCTTGATCCGGGGCAGCTCCTGCACGCTCGCGTTCGGCCAGCCGTAGGCGAACGTGAACGGCACGGTGAAGTCGCTCGGGTTCGGGTAGGGGTGGAAGCTGAAGCCGTCCATCAGCGGTGTCGGCAGGTTGCTGGCGCGGTACCAGTCGCCGAGCGACTTGAGGAAGTGGACGGGCGACGACTTGCCTGCGGCTGCCGGGTTCTTCTCGCCGCGGGGCGAGGAGCCGACGCCGAGGACGGTGATCGAGGTCGACTTCGCCTTGAGCGCGTTGTAGCCGGCGGCGAGAAAGGGGCCGAAGCTCGCTCCGGAGAGGATCTGGCCCGCCCCGTTGCCCTGCGGCCGCCAGAACGTGTTCAGGTTCGGCTCGTTGCCGACGATGAACGTCGTCACCTGCGGGTACGCGTCCGCGACGGAGCGCAGCCACGCGGCGAACGCGTCCGGGGCGGCCTGGCCGGCCTCGATCGCGCTCGGCGGGTAGGGATAGACCGCGAAGACGGGCGTGATCCCCGCTGCGACGGCGTTCGGCACGGCTCGGTCGAGAAACGCACGGTCGGCGATCGCCGCGGACCCGGGCGCCCAGCGCACGGTCATCACGTTCTGCTTCAGGTTGGCGTCGCGCATCTGCGCGAAGAACGTCGCGCCGCCGTCGTCCGCGTACTTGCCGGTGTCGTCGTTCGCGCCGAAGTCGACGGCCGCGCCCGAGGCCGTGAGTGTGAGCGCGCACAGGAGTGCGAGCGCCGCAGTGAGCTTCTTCAAGACATGCCCTCTTTCTGTCTCCGGTGAATCTGGTTCGACCCGCAGTATCGGCTCTTCGACGGCCGACGTGAAGGGCCTTCCGGGGATTTTCGGGCAGGAGACTAGAGCGCAGCGAGCACGGCGTCGAGGACGCGCTGCGGCCCGAAGCGCACCGGGTCGTCGGCGGTGAGGCCGGTCTCTGCCTCGGCCGCCTTGACCGCCGCCTGCGCCTCGTCCTCGCCGAGCAGGCGCGTGTTGAGGGCGATCGCCGCCACTCGCGCCTTGCGCGCCGGGAGCGCGATCCGCTCGTGCAGCTCGACGAGCTCGGGCAGCGGCGGGATCGGATGGCCGGGATAGCCCTCGACCTCGGTCTGCCCCGCGAGGTGGCAGAGCACGAACGCGTGCGGCGCCGCGCCGTGCACGAGACCGAGCGTGACGCCCGAGTAGGCCGGGTGGACGAGCGAGCCCTGGCCCTCGACCATGAGCAGCTCTCCCCCGCGCTCGTGGCCCTCGACGACGAGGCGCTCCGCGGCGCCGGCGAGGAAGTCGGAGACCACGGCGTCCACCGCGATCCCCCAGCCGGCGATCGCGATCCCGGTCTGCCCGGTCGGGACGAAGCGTGAGGCGAGCCCGCGGGCCCGCGCCGCGCGGTCGAGCTCGAGGGAGACGGTCATCTTCCCGATCGCGCACTCGGAGCCTACGGTCAGCACGGTCTTGACCGGCAGCTCCAGGTTCGCCCCCGTCGGGACGTCCAGCCCCGCCGGCGGGCGGCGCAGGTCGCGGAGCTCGACGCCGTGCCGGGCGGCGAGAGCGCTCAGCTCGGCGTCGTCGGCCAGGAACTCGTGCAGGCCGTTCTCGACGTGCAGTCCCTTCGAGATCGCGGCGCGCAGGAGCTCGCGCCACTCCGGCGGGAAGCGCCCGCCCTGCGTGGCGACGCCGACGACTGCGGTCGTCGGATCGAAGCCGAGCGCGTCGTTCACGCCCGCGACGATCGGGACGCCGCCCTGCACCTCCCCGGCCCGCTGCGAGTCGACGATCGCGACGGACGGCCGCTCGCCGTAGGCGAGCACGCCGCGCGCCGTCTTGCCGTAGTGCGGATCGCCGGAGAACCCTTCCGCAAGGATGAGGAGGCGCTCAGACACCAAGCCCGGGGCGGTCGGAGGGCACCTGGACGCCGTCCACGAACGCGACGCCCGGCCGGGGGTCCTCGGCGAGCAGGAGGTTGCCGTCCAGGTCGACGTGGTCGCAGAGCGGCGCGACGGCGCAACCGGCGGCGATCCCGAGGCCAGACTCGATCATGCAGCCGAGCATCACGCCAAGGCCGAGCGCCCGGCCGGCGTGCGCCATCCTGATCCCCTCGCGGATCCCGCCCGACTTGGCGAGCTTGATGTTGATCCCGTGCGCGATCTCCGCGCATGCGGCGACGCTGTCGAGCCGGTGGCAGTCCTCGTCGACGTAGATCGGGACCGGGGAGCGCTCCTTCAGGGTCCGGCCGCCCTCGTCGCCGGCGCGCAGGGGCTGCTCGCAATAGGCGACGCCGAGCTCCGCGAGCTGCGGCAGGGCGTCCAGCGCCTCGTCGAGCGACCACCACTCGTTCACGTCGACCTGGAGCGGCAGGCCGGTCACCCCCCGGACCGCGCGTACGCGCTCGACATCGAGCCCGTCGCCGCCGCCGAGCTTCAGCTTCAGGCGGCGGAACCGCCCCGCGGCCCGCTCGGCGCGCCGCGCCATGTCGTCGGGGTCGCCGAGCCAGACCGTCCAGGAGGTCGGCGGTCCGGTCCGCGGCAGGCCGAGCAGCTTCCACACCGGCACGCCGAGCAGCTTCCCCTGCAGGTCGTGCAGGGCTGCGTCGAGCGCCGCGCGCGCCGCGTTCTCGCCCGCGGGCAGGCGCGCCTCGATCTCCTCGAGCGCGAACGGGTCGTCGCCGAGCGCCGCCGCGCTCGCCTCCACGTAGGCGAGCGCGGACGCGGCCGTCTCGCCGTAACGCTCGATCGGCGCGGCCTCCCCGAATCCGGAGACGCCGCCGTGCACGACCTCGACCTGCAGCACCTCCGCCTCGTCCTGCGCCTCACGCGCGATCACGAACGTCTCCGCGAGCCGCAGGGTCGCGATCCGGGCGGTCAGCTCCACGCGCAGACCCTATCGCCGCGAGGGTTGCAATCGAGTTTTGCACCGCCTAACCTCTGCCCCCTCGCACGATCCAAGCAGAAGGGGGAGGAATGAGGAAACTCGCACTGCTCGCCGTCGCCGTGCTCTCGGCGCTGGCGGTGACCGCCGCGCCCGCCGCCGCCGGCGGTCACGCGCCCGATGCCTCGTACGCGTGCAGCGGCTGGGAGGCCGCCGGCACGGGCACGTTCGACGGGCTCGCCGCGCTGACCGCGGCTCCGAGCACCGCCCGCAACGCGGGCAACGTCGTGCGCGAGCCGACGCTGAACGCGACCTACGAGGCGATGCCCGCCTCGGCGACCGGCAAGGGCGGCCCGAAGTTCCGCGCGACCGTGCCGGTGTGGTTCCACGTCGTCTCGGACGGCGAGCTCGGCAACGTTACGCAGGCGCAGATCGACGCGCAGATGACGGTGCTGAACCTCGCGTTCGCCGGCTTCTACGGCGGCGCGAAGTCGGGCTTCCGCTTCGAGCTCGCCGGCGTGACCCGTACCGACAACGCCGACTGGTTCTACGGCGGCATCGACGGCTCGAGCGAGCGGCCCATGAAGCGGGCGCTTCATCGCGGCGGCTTCGAGACGCTGAACGTCTACTCGACGACCGCCGGCCCGTACCTCGGCTGGGCCTACCTGCCCGGCCTGCCCGACTCGCAGCTCTACCTGGACGGGATCGTCTCCGACTGGGAGGCGATGCCGGGCACGTCCGACCGGTACGCCGGCGCCTACGACCTCGGCATGACGCTCGTGCACGAGGCCGGCCACTGGGTCAACCTCGAGCACACGTTCTACGGCGGCTGCAACGCCAAGGGCGACTTCGTCGACGATACGCCCGCGATGAAGATCCCGACGAGCGGCTGCCCCGAGGGGAAGGACACCTGCTCCGCCCCCGGCCTCGACCCGATCCACAACTACATGGACTACTCGTACGACGCCTGCTACGAGGAGTTCACGCCCGGGCAGGTCGCCCGCGCGCAGGACGCCTGGCTCTACCACCGGGCTCCGTAGGGAACCGGCGGGGACGGCTTCGGCCGTCCCCGCTACACTCTCCTCCCCCGCGCCCGTAGCTCAGGGGATAGAGCGTTCGCCTCCGGAGCGAAAGGTCGCACGTTCGAATCGTGCCGGGCGCATGCTCTTCCGTCGCATGCCTGAGCAG
>Ga0299913_10001499_pt1 | contig 17393 bp, 12 predicted proteins | sample RVTome_9_FD_201360 | JGI IMG/M metagenome (GOLD analysis project Ga0299913, IMG submission 201360) | Soil microbial communities from uranium-contaminated site in the Upper Colorado River Basin, Wyoming, United States - RVT155D38 (version 2) ... | reverse complement strand
GCTGATCGAAGGTCTGCTCTCGGTCTAGCTCGGCTCGCTTCCGTTTCCGTTGCCGCCGTTGGTCGCTGCCGCGGCGGACGATTCGGGATGGAACTCGATCGACTCGAGCAGGATCTGCGCGACATCGCGCACGGCCATGTCACCGTCGCGTTCCGTGACACCGTCGGAGAGCATGATGTTGCAATACGGGCACCCCACCGCGAGGGTGTCGGACGCGGACGCGAGGGCCTCGTCGGTTCGCTCCATGTTGCAGCGCCGGCCCATGTTCTCTTCCATCCACATGCGGCCCCCGCCGGCGCCGCAACAGAACGTCTTGTGCCCGTGACGATGGAGCTCGTCGTAGGTCGTGCCGGGGATGTTCTCGATCACCATCCGCGCGCCCTTCCACACGTCGTTGTGGCGCGCGAGATAGCAGGGATCGTGGTACGTGATGCTCTTCTCGATCGCCTTCTGCGGCCGCAGCTTGCCGTCGTCGACGAGCTGTGCGAGGAATTCGGTGTGGTGGATCACCTCGAAGTTGCCACCGAATTGGGGGTACTCGTTGAAGATCGTGTTGAAGCAATGAGGGCAGATGGTGACTATCTTCTTCACCTTGTTCGCGTTCAGGGCCTCGATGTTCTGCTCTGCGAGCATCTGGAAGATGTACTCGGCCCCCATCCTGCGCGCGGGGTCCCCGGTGCACGACTCGTCGGGCCCTAAGACCGCGAACTTGATGCCGGCGATCTGCATGAGACGCGCGAAGTCGTAGACGACCTTCTTGTTGCGATCGTCGAACGCGCCGGCGCAACCGACCCAGAACAAGACGTCCGCGTCGGGCGCCTCCGAGGCATGGGGGATCTCGAGCGGTTCCTGCTTGGAGGTCCCCTTCATCCAGTCGTTACGGCTCTGCGGCGGTTGCCCCCAGGGATTTCCGGTGGTCTCCATGTTCTGCAAGGCGCTCTGCATCTCCTTGGGGAAGCGCGACTCACCCATAACCAGGTTGCGTCGCATGTCCACGATCATGTCGATGTGCTCGATGTTCACGGGACATGCTTGGACGCACGCTCCACACGTCGTGCAGTCCCAGATCACCTCGTCCTCGACGACGTCCGGGTTGAGTGGGGGCAACGCGTCGAGGATGGTCTGGTAGGCCTCGGGCGATTCGCGCTTCGCTGCGAGGAGCGCGGGACCGTGCTCGAACAGGGCGTCGCGCGTGTCCATGATCAGCAACTTCGGCGACAGAGGCTTGCCCGTGCTCCACGCTGGACACTGACTCTGGCAGCGGCCGCATTCGGTACAGGTCATGCCGTCGAGCAGTTGCTTCCATGTGAGGTCGCTGATCTTCGCGGCGCCGAAGACGTCGTCCTCCGACATGTTCTCGACGTCGATGTACATGGGTTTCAGCGCGCCCTTCGGTCGCTCGGACGTGAACAACACGTTCAGGCCGGCAGTCACGATGTGCAGGTGCTTCGAATAAGTGATGTAGACGAGGAACCCCAAGATAATCAGGGAGTGCCACCACAAGAAGACGGTATCCAGTGCCTCGCGGGTATCGAGCGCGAGGTTCTCGAATAGTCCCGCTACCGCGTTGGAGACCGGTGCCCACGTCGGTTCGTAGGGGAAGTGCCCCAGCGATATCTCCGCGGCCCGGGTGGCGAGGATCGTCACCATGATTCCGGTGATCGCATACAGGATGTAGTCGGCTTCCTTAAGGTGCGACCCCCGGAAGCGACCCGGTCTCTGGATCTTGCGGATCGCGAACGCGATCGCGATCCCAACGAGCACCAGCACGACGAAGGCGTCCTGCAGCAGCGCGAGCGGCCCCCACCGACCGATCAGCGGGATCGCGAACCCTTCCTGGTAGACGGCTCCGAAGGCCTCGACGATCGTCGTGAACAGGATGACGAAGCCCCAGAAGATGAAGAAGTGCATGAGGCCGGGGATCGTCCATTGGAGCAACTTGCGCTGGCCGAACACGACGACGATCTGGTCTTTGATGGCGCGGACCCAGTCGCGCGGCAGGCGGTCGTCGGCTGTGCCGAGGCGCAAGAATCCAACGAGGTCGTTGGCTCGGCGCGCGAATGCGCCGAGGGTTACGAGGATGAGAACGGTCATCAGGACCTTCTCCAGCACCGCGGGAGTATAGGAGGCGCCCGGGGCGCTCGGATCGCCGGTCGCCCGAGGTCGGAATAGGGAGGACCCTCCCAAGGTTGACAGTAAGGCACTCAAGTTGGCACACTTGTAGGCACTCAAGCCAGCAACCAAGTCAAGCATCGGGAGGGATCAATGGCGAAGGCAGTAGGTATCGATCTTGGAACCACGAACTCGGTCGTTGCCGTTCTCGAAGGCGGCGAGCCGACCGTCGTCCCCAACGCAGAAGGGGCGCGCACGACCCCCTCGGTCGTCGCGTTCTCCAAGGGCGGCGAGATCCTCGTCGGCGAGGTCGCGAAGCGTCAGGCGATCACGAACCCGGATCGCACGATCCGTTCCATCAAGCGCAAGATGGGCACCCACGACAAGACCGACATCGACGGTAAGTCGTGGAGCCCACAGGAGATCTCCGCGCGCATCCTCATGAAGCTGAAGACCGACGCGGAGGCCTACCTCGGCGACAAGGTGACCGAGGCCGTGATCACCGTTCCGGCGTACTTCGACGACGCGCAACGCCAAGCGACACAAGAGGCCGGGAAGGTTGCGGGACTCGAGGTCCTGCGCATCATCAACGAGCCCACCGCGGCCGCGCTCGCGTACGGGCTCGACAAGGCCGAGGGCGATCAGACGATCTTGGTGTTCGACCTCGGTGGTGGGACGTTCGACGTATCGCTGCTGGAGCTCGGCGACGGCGTGTTCGAGGTCAAGTCCACGTCGGGGAACACGAACCTCGGGGGTGACGACTGGGACCAGCGCGTCATAGATCACCTCGTCACGACGTTCAAGAACGCGAACGGCATCGACCTATCCAAGGACAAGATGGCGATGCAACGTCTCAAGGAGGCTGCCGAGAAGGCGAAGATCGAGCTCTCCTCGACGCAGTCGACGAACGTGAATCTTCCGTTCATCACGGCTAACGAACAGGGACCTTTGCATCTCGACGTCACCCTGACGCGCACCGAGTTCGACCGCATGACCGAGGATCTGCTCGACGCAACGAAAGGCCCGTTCAACCAGGCGATCAAGGACGCGAACATCTCGGTCGACAAGATCGACCACATCATCCTCGTCGGTGGCTCGACGCGTATGCCGCAGGTCCGCGACCTCGTCAAGAAGCTGACGGGTGGAAAGGACCCGCACCAGGGCGTGAACCCCGACGAGGTCGTCGCGGTTGGTGCTGCGATCCAGGCCGGTGTGCTCAAGGGCGATGTAAAGGACGTGCTTCTCCTGGACGTCACGCCGTTGTCTTTGGGCGTCGAGACGAAGGGGTCGATCTTCACGAAGCTCATCGAGCGGAACACCACGATCCCGACGAAGCGCAGCGAGATCTTCACGACCGCCGAGGACAACCAGCCGTCGGTTGAGATCCATGTGCTGCAGGGCGAGGCCGACATGGCCTACCGCAACAAGTCCCTCGGTAAGTTCCAACTGACGGACCTGCCTCCGGCTCCACGCGGCATGCCACAGATCGAGGTCACCTTCGATATCGACGCCAACGGGATCGTCAACGTGCACGCGAAGGACCTCGGCACCGGCAAGGAGCAGTCGATGACGATCACGGGGGGGACCAAGCTCGCGGATGACGAGATCGACCGCATGATCAAAGAAGCCGAAGCGCACGCCAATGAAGATCGCGAGCGCCGGGAGCTTGCCGAGGCTCGCAACCAAGCCGACAACGTCATCTACCAGACCGAGAAGACGATCAAGGAGCACGGCGACAAGCTCGACGAGTCCGATCGGAAGCTGGTGGAGGACGCGCTGAAGGATGCCAAGGACGCACTCAATGGTGACGACGTAGAGAAGATCCGGATGACGTCGGAGGCGGTCATGACGGCGTCGCAGAAGTTCGCGGAGGTTCTCTACCAGCGAGCGCAACAGCAAGGCGGTGACTCCAGCGACACCGGCGGAAGCTCGGACGATGTCGTGGACGCCGAGGTCGTCGACGAAGGCGACAACAAGCAGAGCGCTTAATTGGAGCGCGACGACAAGAGAGTCGTAAAGATCAAAGTGAACGACAAGAGACGTGCGGCCCGCCAGCCGCCTTCGGGCGGCGGGGATCTGCACGGGGCGCACACCGAACGCGGGCATGGCGATCACGATGCGCCGCGTTCGTCCGCGGGTCGGTCTTCAGAGCCAGCGCCCCTTCCGCAGACCCCACCGTCCTCGGCGGGGACTCAGGCTGAGGAGAACGAGTTCCTCGAGGATCTGCGGCGGGTGCAGGCGGATTTCGAGAACTATCGGAAGCGCGTTGTGCGGGATCAGGAGAGTGTTGCCGCGCGCGCGGCTGCGGCTGTTGTCGAGGGTCTGTTGCCGGTGGTCGATAACTTCGAGCGCGCTATCGAGCATGGGGAGGGCGGTGAGGGCGTGGAGTTGGTCTTCAAGGACCTGCTCGCGACCCTGGAACGGGAAGGTCTCGAGGAGATCCCGGCTCTCGGGGCGGGATTCGACCCCAACGTCCACGAAGCCGTCGACTCGCGCGAGCAAGATGGGCTCGAGATGCCTACTGTCATCGAGGTGTTCCGCCGCGGCTACATGTTCAAGGGACAGCTGCTGCGGCCTGTGATGGTTGTCGTTGGACGTCCCGCCGAGACCCAGACGGACGCGGCGGAGGGTTAGACGTGGCTCAGCGGGATTGGATGGACAAGGATTACTACAAGGTCCTAGGGGTTTCCAAGACCGCGACCAAAGACGAGATCAAGAAGGCCTATCGCAAGCTCGCTCAGCGTTATCACCCCGACGCGAACAAGTCGGATAAGAATGCCGAGACGCGTTTCAAGGAGATCTCCGAAGCGCACTCGATCCTCTCTAACGACGACAAACGGCGCGAGTACGACCAGATGCGCAGCTTCGTCGAGGCAGGCGGGCAACGCTTCTACGGATTCCAGCCGGGGGGACAGGGCGGGGTGCGTGTAAACGTCGGTGATATCGGGGACATCTTCGGTGACGTCGGCGGCAGTGGCTTGTTCGAGGACCTGTTCGGGTTCCGTGGCACGCAGCGCGGCCACGATCTCGAGACCCACGCGACGTTGTCCTTCGAGGACGCCGTACACGGCACGACCGTCTCAATCCAAGGAACGAACGTCCGCATCCCTCCGGGAGTCCGCGACGGCACGCGCATAAAGGTCGCGGGAAAGGGTGGTCCGGGTCCGGGCGGTGGACAGGCCGGCGACCTATACGTCGTAGTCAGCGTGACCCAGCACGCGCTGTTCTCTCAAGGTGCAGCGGGTGACCTCCACGTCAGGGTGCCCGTCACGATCGCCGAAGCCGCTCTCGGAACGCAGGTGTCGGTTCCGACCCTCGACGGAAAGGTCACCGTGAAGGTCCCCCCGGGGACGTCCGGCGGAAAGGTCTTGAGGGTTAAGGGCAAGGGTGGTCCCAAGCCGAGGGGTGGTGCCGGTGACCTGCTCGTAACGATCGACGTCGAGGTTCCGAAGAAGCTCACCAAACAAGAGCGCGAGTTGTTAGAGCGTTTCGCGGAGATCCACAAGGGTTCCCCGCGCGCACACCTCGAAACACACGTAGGCAAGCCGAGGGCCGGACAGAAGGCGTCATAGGAGACCGAGATGGCAGAGCGTGAAGAACAAGGTCGGAGGAAAGATCGCGCCATCTACATCATCTCGGTTGCAGCCGAGCTGGCTGGTGTCCACCCTCAGACCCTGCGCGTGTATGAACGCAAGGGTCTCGTATCCCCGAGCCGTACCCAAGGCAACACACGTCGCTACAGCGAGCGCGATATCTCGCGCCTGCGAAGGATCCAGGAGCTAACCAACAAGGGCATCAACCTCGCGGGTGTCATGCGCATCATCCAGCTCGAGCGTGAGCTCGAACTCGAGCGGGCCAAGCACTTGAAGACGCTCGATCACGTCGAGGCACTCCGGGATCGGATCCAAGAGCTGACGGGTGAACGCGATAGCCGCGCGCTCGTCCCTCTCAAAGACGTACGGAGAGTGCGCCGGGCCTTGAAGGTCGACATCATCGACGAAGCGGGCAAGCGGCGCACCTTCCAAGTACCGCCCGCATCCAGTTGACGCGTCCTTCACTCCGCACCTCGCACGGCGAGGTATCGATCGCGATCGACGGCCCCGAAGCAGCACCGACGACCGTCGTGTTGGGACACGGTGCGGGCGCGCCGATGGACAGCGATTACATGGTCTTCTTCGGCCAAGCTCTCGCGGGCGACGATGTCCGAGTTGTGCGCTTCAACTTCCCCTACATGGAGGCCGGGAAGAAGACGCCCGGTAACCAGGCCGTCTCCGAGGAAACCTTCCGACAGGTTGCAGATTCGTTCAGGACATCGAAGCTCGTGCTGGGCGGTAAGTCCTACGGAGGTCGTATCGCTTCACACGTTGTCGCCTCAGGAGAACCGGCCGATGGGTTGTTGTTCCTCGGCTATCCGCTCCACGCGCCCGGCCGGCCCGATCGGATCCGCGACGCGCACCTGCGCGCCGTCTCATGTCCGATGCTGTTCGTCGAAGGGACCCGCGATCCGTTCTGTCCGCTGGACACACTCGAACGAGTGCGCTCGTCGCTGTCGGCTCCCAGCGAAGTGATCGTGGTCGAGGACGGGGACCACTCGCTGAAGGTACGGAAATCGAGCGGGCGCTCGACGCAGGACGCGTGGTCCGAAGCTGCCACAGAGATAGAGCGGTGGCTGGCAGCTCTCTAAGGAGGCGGCGGGGGCGGCGGCCCGCCGGGACCCGCCGGAGCCGGTAGGGAACCGCTCAACGCGCTGCTTCTCAGGGCTTCGATGCGCGTCTCCAGAGGCGGGTGGGTATCGAAGAGTCGGTTCAACCACGCGCCCTGCTTCCCGGTCCGGGAATGCCCCTCGTGCGCGTGGCGGGCGATCGGCGATTCGATCCATAGGTGGGCCGTCGCTCGGCTCGCGCTCCTAACGACGGTTTGGTCCGCGCGCAGCTTCTCGAGCGCGCCGATAAGTCCGTCGGGGTGCCGCGTGAGGAATACACCGTCCGCGTCGGCGAGGAACTCACGCTGGCGCGAGATCGCGAACTGCAGTAACTGAGCGATGATCGGGGAGAGGATCAGCAGGAGCAATCCGATCAGGGCGAGCGGTGCTCCCAGCCCTCCCCTGTCTCGGCCCCGTCCTCCCCCTCCCCACCACATCGCTCGCAGCATCCAGTCCGCGAGCAGCACGATCACGCCCACGAGTGTGACTGCGATCGTCATCACGAGCGTGTCGCGGTTCTTCACGTGCGACAGCTCGTGTGCCAGGACGCCCTCGAGTTCGTCCCGGCTCAACTTGTCCATCAGACCCGTCGTCACGGCGATGGCCGCGTGTTCCGGGTTGCGTCCGGTAGCGAAGGCATTGGGGGCTTGGTCTTCGACGATGTAGACGCGCGGCTTGGGCATCCCGGCCGCAAGACAGAGACCTTCCACGATGTTGTGGAGCTGCGCGTGGCGGACCGGATCGGCTGGTTGTGCTCTGCTCATCGCGAGTGCGATGCGATCGGAGGCGAAGTATGACCCCCACGTCATGGCGATCGCGAAGACGACGGCGCCGGTCAGGCCCCACCAGCCGATGTCCAGGAACTCACCGAAGAACCAGCCGATGGCCAGCACGAACGCGACGAAGACCAGGATGAGCATCCACGTCTTGCGGACGTTGGATGCGATGCGCTCGTACATCCCGACCCGACCCTCTAAGAGCTAGGCCGAAGGCGCTCCGGTACCGCCACCCTGACCGAAGTCCACGCGCACGGGTTCGCGTGACGCTTCTTCGGCCTCGAAGTAAACCTTCGCTTCGAAGCTGAATGCTCCCGCGATCACGTTCGATGGGAAGGTCTCGAGTGCGTTGTCGTAGGCCAGCACCTGCTCGTTATAGAACTGGCGCGAGAAGGCGATCCGCGATTCGGTCCCGGTCAACTCTTCCTGTAGGGCCAGGAAGTTCTCGTTCGCTTTCAGGTCCGGGTATGCCTCGCTCACGGCGAAGAGCTGCCGCAAGGTCTGGGTGAGGAAGTTCTCTGCCTGAGCTTGCTCCTCGACGCCTTGTGCGGCGACCGCTTGCTGACGAGCCTTCGTCACGGCTTCGAGGGTCTCGCGCTCGTGCGCCGCGTAGCCCTTCACCGTCTCGACGAGGTTGGGGATCAAGTCGTGGCGCCTTCTCAGTTGCACGTCGATCTGCGACCAAGCCGCCTCGACACGATTGCGAAGCCGGACCAAACGGTTGTAAGTGACGATCACGAACAGCACGATCAGGACCGCGATCCCGACCACGATCCAACCAAGGGCTCCCATCACTAGCCTCCTCTTGAACGATTTCCGCATCAAGAGTGCGCCAGACGCGCGCGTTCTGCAACCTCGCCCCGCTAGACTCGTTCGCGATGGAGATATCGATCGAATACTGCGCTCAGTGAGGCTACGCACCTAGAGCCGTCGGTCTGACGGAGCGCCTACTCGAAGAGTTCGAGCATCAGATCACTGATCTGAAGTTGATCCCGTCGCGCGGCGGCGTCTACGAGGTCGTAGTCGATGGGGACCTCGTCTATTCCAAGAAGGAGACCGGCCGGCACGCCGATCCCGACGAGGTCCTGAAGACGATCCGAACCTCTCACAAATAACCGGGAACCCTTCCCCACCCCGCGCCCTCTAAGACTTAACTGCTCCCCACCGGAAGCGAGGTGCGCTATGGGTCGACGGATCGCGTTCGTCATGGTGATAGCCGTTGTAGCTGCCCTGATAGGTGGTCCCGCGTGGGCGTGCGGGGGGCTCGTAGCCCCGAACGGGACGATCAGCCTTCTGCGTACCGCAACGTTGGCGGCGTATCACGACGGCACCGAGCACTACGTTACGTCGTTCGAGTTCGCCGGCAAGGGCGCGAAGTTCGGCTCGATCGTGCCGTTGCCGGGTATCCCATCCGATGTGAAGAGGGCCGGTGACTGGACGCTCCAGCGCCTGCAGCAAGAGGTGCAGCCCGTCCGGCGCGATCTCTTCTCGTTCAGGTCGGGCAATGCAACCGTTGCGCTCGAGCAGGCCGAGGTGATCCTCGAGACGGAGATCGATGCGCTCGACATCACCGTGCTGAAGGGCGGTGCGGACGAGGTTGGGGTGTGGGCCAAGGCCAACGGTTTCCAACTGCCGCCGGATGCCCCCGCGGTCCTCAAGTTCTACGCGGAACGCAGTCCGATCTTCATGGCCGCGCGCTTCGATCTCGACCGGGCCCGTGAGCTGGGGCGCGGCAATGGGGACGGCATCCCGATCCACCTGACGATCCCGACCGACGATCCGTGGGTGCCGTTGCGGATCCTGGCCCTCGGTCGCCAACCGAACGAGCTCGTCCAGGCCGACGTGTTCCTGCTTACCGACGCGGCCCCCTCGCTGCTTCCGGCTCCCCAGAACGAGGGCTTCGTGCTCGACCGCAGCGAACCCGCGTCCCAGGCATTGCTGGCGGACCTGCGCTCCGACCGCGGGATGAAATGGTTGCCCGCCGACGGGATGGTGCTCTCTTACTTGAAGATCGACACGCCGGCGCGTGAACTGACCCACGACCTGGCGATCGACGAGACGGGTCTGGGCACTCCATCGTTCGTCGACGCGGGACTGTTGCGCCCGGCGGAGCCTTACGTTCCGTCCGCATCCGTGCCGTGGCAATTGTGGGCGGTCGCGGCTGCGATGGGTCTGGGCCTCGTGCTGTTCCTTGCGTGGGGGCCGACGCGCTGGGCCGCGTAGCTTGAAGTGACCCGCTAGCGCGTCTGTAAAAGCTCACCGACCTGGAACGCGAGCTCCAAAGATTGCCGCGCGTTGAGGCGCGGGTCGCACAGTGCCTGGTAGTGCAGCTCGAGGTTCTCGTTGGTGACTTCCGCATCGATGCACTCGGTCACTTCGTCGGAGGTGAGCTCGAGATGTACGCCGCCGGGAACCGTTCCTTCCTGCTGATGAACGACGAAGAATCCCTTTATCTCGGCAAGGATGTCGTCGAAGCTCCGCGTTTTGTATCCGGAAGCACTCATGTAGGTGTTTCCGTGCATCGGGTCGCACACCCATGTGACGTTGACCTGTTCATCGCGCACGGCCCGCACCAACGGTGGCAGCGCTTCCTCGACCGCTCCCGCTCCGAGGCGCGTGATGAACGTGAGTCGGCCCGGTTCGTTATCCGGATTGAGACGTTCGCAGATCGCGAGCGCGTCGTCCGGTGTAGCGCTTGGGCCCAGCTTGCATGCGATCGGGTTCCGAACGCCCGACAGGAACTCGACATGCGCGCCATCGATCGATCGCGTGCGATCCCCGACCCACAGCAAGTGGGCCGAGCAGTCGTACCACTCGTCGGTAAGGCTGTCCTTGCGCGTCAGCGCTTCTTCGAAGCCCAGCAGGAGCGCTTCGTGAGAGATGTAGAAGTCAACCTCGTGCAACGTCGAGTCGGACTCCAGGTTGATCCCACACGCGCCCATGAATCGCAAAGCACGATCGATCTCTCGGGCGATGATCTCGTAGCGCCGGCCCTCCTTCGAACCCGCTACGAACTCCTGGTTCCACATGTGGATCTGGTTGAGGTCCGCGAAGCCTCCCTTAGTGAACGCGCGGATCAGGTTGAGGGTGGCAGCCGACTGGTGGTAGGCGCGCACGAGCCGCGCTGGATCCGCGCGACGCGCGTCGGGATCGAAAGCCGCGTCGTTGACCGCGTGCCCGCGGAACGACGGGAGCTCGACCTCGCCGATCTGCTCGTTGGGTGACGAGCGGGGTTTGGCGAACTGACCGGCGATGCGTCCCACCTTCACCACCGGCAGACCGGCAGCGTAGGTCAGCACAACGGCCATCTGCAGGATGATCTTGAGCTTGTCGCGGATGCCATCGGCCGAGAAATCGCCGAACGCCTCGGCGCAATCCCCCGCTTGGAGCACGAAGGCTTCGCCGGCTCCGGCGCGCGCGAGGGCCTCCTTGAGCTGGCGGGCCTCTCCCGCGAACACCAAAGGAGGGAGCTCCTTGAGCTCTGCCAACACGGTGTTGAGGGCGCTCGGGTCGGGCCACTCAGGCTGCTGAGTGGCGGGACGGCCCTGCCACGACGACGGATCCCAACGGGTCATAGCCCAATCGTCGCATTAAGCTGCCTCCGCCTCGACTTTGGGGCTCCGACCGGGCAGGTCGGAAGGGCCGTGCGGCGTACCTAGTTACCGACTCGGGTCGTTCACGTATTGGCGGGTAGATGGGAAATCCACATCGGGAGGCGAACGCGACCCGGAGAAGCGGGCGGGTAGGGCGCTCGCGCGCCCGCAAGCTCGCCGCCGGGCTCCTGTGCGGAGCGGTCATGGCAGGGCCCTTCACGCAGGCAGGGCGGGCGGCCCCCAGCGGGGTCCCATTCTGCAACGTCCCGGGCCAGATAACCTCGCATCTGCCCGCCGTGTTCTACCAGGATCATCCCGGGTTCCCGGCGTGGTACTCGATCAGGATGCCGCGCTTCACGAGCGGCCCTCAGCTTGCCTCGGACTACGCCGCCGAGACCCTGTCACCGCAACGGATCTACGTCACGAACGGGGTTGTCGTGATGCGCAGCACGGATTCGGGCTGTCACTGGGAAGAGGTCTACAACTTGGCGTCGGGAATGGAGTTCTCCGCGGCCGACTCGCAGATCCTCGAGATCGAGACCTCAATCTCCGGCACCGTCTACCTGCCGATCCAACAGCGCGGACCTGCGAGACCCCATGTCGTCATGACGAAAGACGCAGGCGAGACGTGGACCGCGGCCAACGGACCAGTGCTGGATTCGGTCGTCGGCACCATCAACGATTTCGACGCGTCGCAAGGCACCGGTTCCGCCGCGGCGGTGCTCGTGAACCTGGAGCACTCAGAATCCGGCCTCGTGAGTTTCGAAGGGGACCAGGTTCTTCTCACTACATCTACTGCGGGCACCGTATGGGAACCGAAGCATGTCATCGAGAACGACAAGGTGGTTGGCACCCCTAATGTCGGCGTCACGCTTGGGCTCGCTGAAGAGCTTCAGCACGTTGCGATGAACCCGAGCCGCCCCAATGAGGTCTGGGTCTACGGCGACGGAGGGGTGTACGTCTCTGACGGGCTGAACCTCAACCCAGTCAACCTCGGTCGTATGAGTGTGATCGACGCCTCGCTCGACGGCTCTACCGTTTTCGCTTACGGACAAGATCAGCCGAGCGGGAACGTCTCTTTCGATGCGGGGGCGTCGTTCGTCGAGTTCCCGATCTCGTCCGTCGTCGATTCCGCCGATGTCGTGGCCGGCCCACAAGCCGTAATCAGCTCGATGGGCGGCGTGTTCGTCCAGGCCCTCGTCCCCGGCACGACCGATCCCTTCACGCTTGACCTGTCCCCGCTGGACCGCCGGCCTATCTACGACGTGCAGTACGCAGCTAAGGACAGCATCTTGAACCGACTGGTGTTCGGCCGCACGGTCGAGACGATCGAAGTCAATTACCTGCCGGGTAATCGGGAGGCCGACGAGGAAGTTCTCTCCGAACTGATACGTCCGCCGCTCGATATCCCGAAGAGATACCTGGAGCCGGCTTCGAAGCGAGTAGTGATGCGTCCCGGCCAAACGCGCTCGATCCCTTACACCCTCGGGCTCCCTGCAGCGGTGACACCGCTGGATGTCTATTTCATGATCGATATCTCCGGCAGTATGCAGAACACGATCAATGGGATCCGCGCATCGATGCAGGAGATCGTGAACAAACTCACCACAAGCGACATCGACGTGCACTTCGGTGTTGGAGCTTTCCGAGCATTCAATGACCCGCCTGCGTACGAGAGGGTCCTCGACATCGGACCTCCGGGGCCCGCGGTAGCCGACGCGCTCAACAGCCTGCGCGCCAGCGGTGGCGGGGCGGAGACGCAGATGGCCGCGTTGATGGAATCGGTTACGGGCGACGGTATTAACGGCATCCCGCCCAACCTCGACATGAGCTTTCGTCCCGGCAGTTTGCGGGTCGCCATCGAGGTGACCGACGAATCGATCTCGCAAGGGGGGGGTCACCCCGCCTACACCGAGGTGATCGATGCTCTCGTTGAGCACGACGTCAAGCAGGTCGGGCTCGCCATCCAAGAACCACCGTTCTTTAGCGAACCCAACTACGACGATCCGGGGGAACCTGCCGGTGTCTTGCAGAAAGTGGCGACAGGCAGTGAGGCCGTTGCCCCCGAAGGTGGTGTGGATTGCGATGGCGACGCGGACGTCGAGATCGAGGAGGGAGGCCCACTCGTCTGTCTGATCGCGCCATCGCGCGCGGACGACGCGGCGCTGATGGCCGACGCGATCGTCAACGTTCTGCAAGCCATCCAGGACGTCCAGGATCTCTCCGTAACTGTGTCCCCCGCGGTAGGAGTCGCGGGGCCCTCTCGGGTGCTCGACTCCTACTCTCCGACGGTCTTCCCGCGGGTCGACCTGAAGCAACCGAGCGAGCATGAGTTCGATGTCACGGTCAGCTGTCCCCGCGTGGCTCGCAAGACCACCTACCCGATGAGCGTGAGGGTGTCCCGCAGAGGGGGAGCACTCGGCAGCGCGTCGTTGACGGTGGTGTGCAACCCACGTCCTCACGAGGAGCCGACTCCGATCTTGCCGGTGTTCACCCCGATCGCAGCGATCCTTCCTCCGCTGCCCCGGCCACCGGATCCGATCCCGGAACCCAACCCGAACCCGCAGCCGAACCCGCAACAGAACCCTCAAGCGGGATTCGCGGCGCAGGAACAGAAACAGCCGCAGGTAGCGCTCGCCCAGCTGCAAGGACCCGAGCTCCCGGTCGAAGGAGAGACCGCGAGCGACGAGTACTTCGCGACCGCGCGGCACCAAGAGTCGGACATCCCACCGCTCGCGTTCATCTTTGCGGCGGCGGGGATCACATCCGCATATGCGTATGTAGTGCTTGCACGACCAAGGACCCGAACCGCGCACGCGGGGAACCGGCGACGGCGCCGGCGATCTTAGTGACGACAAAGGAGAAATCATGAAGCCGGCCCTCTCGGAAGTTACGAAGTTGCCTAGCGCGTGGTTGAAGCCAGCGCGACGAAACATCACCAACTACAGGTTGCGCCGCAGACGAGCGCGTGTCGCGCGACGCAAGCTCGTCGGATCGCGCAAGGCCACCGTGCTGCTGTCGTTGATCCTGGCCATGCTCTTCGGCTCCTTCGCGTGGGCACAGGACTACCTGACGACGCCTGCTGGGGGCACCGAGCTATCGATGGACGAGTTCGAAGCGCTTGCGGATGAGAAGCGGGTATCCGATGCCGAGTTCCTCGATGAGGACAACCGGTTGATTGGAACCTTCGCGGCCGAGCCCGTTATCGAGGAAGAGACGAAGAAGGATCGGGCCGGCAAAGACGGCAAGAAGAGCGACGACGGCAAGGGCGACAACGAGGGTCGTGAAGGGCAGAAGGGCGAGAAGGAAACCAACGGCAAGAAGGGTGAGAACGACAAGAAGACCGGCAAGGACAAGAAGGCCGAAGAAAAGTCGGGTGCCCCTCCCGGATCGGGTGAATTTTGGCTCGCATATCCCTCATCCGACGCGGCGTTCGGCGTGCTGTCGGACATATTGAGCAAGTCCGGCGCGCGCGTCTCGGTCGACCAGCAGAACTCGAGGATGGTGGTACGCGTCGTCTCGACCTACCTCTTGCCACTGTTGATCCTTGCCAACTTCTTCGGGTTGCTGTTCACCGCGGGCCGCGCGGGCACATCGGGGATCGGGGACGTCATCGCCTTCGGCGTGATGGGCAACAAGCGTCAGAGGCGAGGGTTCACAGCACCGGTCACTTTCGGCGACGTGGGTGGTGCCCACGAGGCGGTCGCCGAGCTGAAAGAGGTCGTCGACTACCTACGCGATCCCGGGCGATACGAGGACATGAAGGCTGCTCCGCCCAAGGGCGTTCTCCTGTTCGGCCCCCCCGGATGCGGCAAGACCCTGATGGCGAAGGCGGTCGCGGGAGAGGCGGGCGTCCCGTTCTTCTCCGTCGCCGGTGCGGAATTCGTCGAGGCTCTCGTTGGTGTGGGGGCCGCCCGCGTTCGCGACCTCTTCCAGCAGGTGCGTTTGGTTGCCCCCGCGATCGTGTTCATCGACGAGCTCGACGCAGCGGGCCGCAAGCGTGGCTCCGGTAGCACCGGGGGCGGCTCGGACGAGCGCGAGCAGACGCTCAACCAGTTGCTCGTGGAGATGGACGGGTTCGAGATCTCGGCAGGGATCGTTGTGATGGGTGCAACCAACCGACCCGACATCCTCGACCCTGCGCTCTTGCGTCCGGGCCGGTTCGACCGGCACATCACCGTCGAACAGCCTGATGTCGAGGGCCGCGAAGAAGTACTTCTCCTGCACGCGCGCGGCAAACCGCTGGCCGAGGATGTCGATTTCTCCTACGTCGCCCGCCGCACGCCCGGTTTCTCCGGCGCGGATCTCGCGAACGTCATCAACGAAGCCGCGCTGCTGACGGTCAGGGGCGGGCATCCAGTGATCGGGACTCCCGAGCTCGAAGAAGCAGTTCTGCGCGTCATCCACGGCCCTAAGCGGAAGGGACGCATGCTGTCGCCGGAAGAGCGTGCTCGCGTCGCGTATCACGAGTGTGGTCACGCGATCGTCGCGGCCGCGATCGGTAACGGCGACGACGTGCATCGCATCTCCGTCCTCGATCGTGGCAAGGGCCTCGGGAGCTCAGCGATCAAGCGGCAAGAGGAATCGATCCTCACCGCCGACCAGCTCTACGAGAAGCTCGTGATCACTATGGCAGGGATGGCGGCCGAGAAACTCGTCCTGGGGCAGCCGTCAACAGCGGTAGAGAGCGATCTCGAGCAGGCCACTGCGATTGCGCGCGACATGGTGGGGCGCTTCGGTCTCAGTCAGATCGGGTCGATCAGGCTTCTCTCCGCAGACATCGATGTTTTCCTTGGCAACGCGTCGGCACTAGGCGACGTATCTGAAGCGACGTTGCGGCAGATGGACGGTGAGACCAGGCGTTTCGTCGAGAGTGCGCTGCGCGACTCCATCGACATCCTCGAGGCGCATCGCCCCGACCTCGATTCGTTGGTCGAGCGGCTCTTGGAGCAGGAGAACCTCGAGGGTGGTCCGCTGGCGCAGGCCTTGAGCGGGATCGCGCCCTCGCCGGTGCGGTTTCCGGTCGCGCCGGAGAGAGCACAGCTCGGCGACAAGCGGACCTCAGGTTCGCCCAACTAGCGGAGCGGAGAAGACGGATGAGACGGGCGTTGTTGGGAGCGCTGGTCGCGGTGCTTCTGATGCCTCAGGGTGTTGACGCTTCGAGCGCAGCACCGGTCGAGCGCGTCACGGTGCTCGTCATGTTCGAAGATTCTGTCGGTGTGGCCGCGCGCGCCCCGCTTCATGTACGGGCGGGAGGCATCGTCACCGGGACCCTTCCCGAGGTATCGGTCGATCGAGTATCCGTTCCTGCGCTAGGCGTCGCGATCTATGAGGCTTCGCCAGTTGTCCGCGCGGTCGAGGCACCCCGCACGTATCGGATCTTTGGGCGTGGATCGAACGATCCGTTGGTGGGATTGCAGTGGGGTCTCAGAGCCCTGAACGCGTTCGACGCGTGGCGCCTCGAGAGCGGGAGGAAGAAAGACGTCTCGGTCGCGGTCCTCGATACCGGAATCGATGCAACGCACGTCGACCTCGAAGGCAAGGTCGAAGAGGGTTTCGATTACACCGAGTTGGATGAGGACACGTACGACGACGAAGGTCACGGTACGCACGTCTCCGGCATCATCGCCGCCAACGTCGGCAATCGAATCGGTGTTGCCGGTCTGTCGCCGGGCGCGTCGATCATCCCCATGAAGGTGTGTGAAGCGTCGGGAGCCTGTCTGGGGTTCCCCATCTTGGCTGCAGCCATCGACTCCGCGCAGCGGGGGGCCGACGTCATCAACATGTCGCTCGGTGGTCCGGGGCAGTGCAGTGAGATCGAGCAAGCGGTCTTCGGCTGGGTCCGCGACCAGGGGACGCTGGCGGTGGCCGCGAGCGGCAACCAAGCGCAAGAGGGGAACCCGTCGATCGCGCCGGCCAACTGCGACAACACCCTCGGGGTCGGAGCGATCGATCAGAGGAGGCACAAGGCGGAGTTCTCCAGCTATGGGGATTTCGTGGACATCGCCGCGCCCGGGGTCGAGATCTGGTCGACTTATCCCCCACTCGCGAGCATCACGAGCCTCTACATCGGCTACGCCTCCGGCTCCGGCACATCGATGGCATCCCCATTCGTGGCCGCGGCCGCGGCCCTCGTCAAGGCGCGCCACCCGAACTGGTCTCCGGACCGCATCGAGAAGAAGCTCATGGCGACCGCGACCGATGTAGGTC
>Ga0299913_10001498_pt1 | contig 17394 bp, 14 predicted proteins | sample RVTome_9_FD_201360 | JGI IMG/M metagenome (GOLD analysis project Ga0299913, IMG submission 201360) | Soil microbial communities from uranium-contaminated site in the Upper Colorado River Basin, Wyoming, United States - RVT155D38 (version 2) ... | reverse complement strand
GGGCTCGGCTTCCCCGATGCGCTCGCCGGGGGCCCGTCGGCGGGTGCGTTCCTCGGCCCGCTCGTGCTCACCGCTCCCACGTCCCTTCCCGATCCGAGCCGCCAGCAGCTGCTGCGGCTCAAGCCGGTGCGGATCTTCGTGCTGGGCGGGTCATCGGTCGTGTCCGACACCGTCGTGAACCAGGTGAAGCAGCTCTTCCCGTAGCGGCGTGCAGCGTCAGACGGCGGCCTCGGGCACCCCGAGGAGGACCGGGAGGAAGCTGCCGAAGAAGTAGCCGACCACGCCCGCCAGGGCGCCGACGACCAGGATCTCGAGGCCCGATGCGAGCCAGCCACGATGCGTCCACCGGCTCTTCACGACGCCGATCCCGAAGAGCACCGCCAGGGTGGCGACGACCGAGGTGACCACAGCGATCTCGCCTTCGAGGAAGATGTGCGGCAGGAGCGGAGGAATCACGCCCAGCCCGAAGGCGCCGCCCATGACCAGCGCACCCTGGAGCGGGGATCCCTCGTCCGGCTCGACGACCAGGCCGAGCTCCTTCTCGACCATCGTCTTGAGCATGACCTCTGGGTGCTTGGCCATGATCGAGGCCACCTGCACCGCCTCGCCGCGCGGCAGCCCGTCCTCCTCGAGCATGAAGCCGATCTCGGCCTCCGCCTCGCCCGGCCGATGATGGACCTCGTCGCGCTCGTCGACGATCTGCGCGTCGAAGATCTCGCGCTGGCTCTTGGAGCCGATGTACTCGCCGGCGGCCATGCTGAAGATGCCGGCAAGGCCCGAGGCGATGCCGGCGATGAGGACCACGAACCGGTCGGAGCTGGCGCCGGCCACGGTGCTCACAACGGCCAGCGTGCTGACCAGGCCGTCCTGCGCGCCGAAGATCGCCTCACGGATCTCGCCGAGCAGGCTCGCCTTGCGCCGCTCGTCGGCCAGGTGCGCTGCCAGGAACTCACGCGGGAACTCGGAGGCGGCCATCTTGGCGCGCGACGCCTCGTCCTCCATGAGCTCGGCGGTGCGGTCGGTCATGGCGCCGATGCTAGCCGAGGGAACCAGAACCCGTCGGGAACGTTGGCCGGACCGTCGGCGTCTGGTGGGCACGTGGAAGGAGGGATCACCCATGGTCCGATCGACAGCCCGATTCAGCCGGCTCGCCGTGGCGTTCGCCGTACTCCTGCTGGTCCTCGTCGCGTGCGGTGGCCAGGCCGGCATCTTCTCCAACGTGGGGACCAACCTCGAAGGCGTTGACGGTGAGCGCGCCGCCGTGGACAGCGAGGCGGCCGAGGAGCCCCAGCAGGGCGGGAACGGCGCCACCGACCCCGACGACTTCGCGGCGCCCCCGCTGGCCGCGCCGATCGAGCAGCGCATCGTCAAGACCGGCGAGATCACCCTCGAGGTCGAGCAGGTCGGCGAGGCGCTCGGCCGGGTCCGCGCCCTGGCCGTCGAGCTCGGCGGATACGTCGGGGGTTCGCAGGCCGGCACGCTGGACGATCGCGCCAGCCTCACCATTCGCATCCCCGCGGCAACGTTCGACGAGGCCATCGCCCGCCTCCACGAGATGGATGCCGATGTCCTGGCGGAGGCGACGCGCGAGCAGGATGTGACGGGCCAGGTGGTCGACCTCGAGGCGCGCATTGACAACCTGCGCGCGTCGGAAACCTCGTACCGCGAGCTCGTGGCACGCGCCGAGCGGGTCGAGGACATCCTCGCCGTCCAGTCGCGGCTGGACGAGGTGCGTGGCCAGATCGAGCAGCTCACGGCGCAGCTCGACGCGATCGAGGGGCAGGCCGCCCTGTCGACGCTGACGATCACCCTGGTCCCCAAGGCCGCGCCGATCGCACAGCAGACCGAGGCGTGGGATCCGGGCGCGCAGCTCGATCGTGCGCTGGCATCGCTGGTCGGCATCGGCCAGGGGCTGCTCGACGGTGCGATCTGGTTCGCGGTCGTCTGGCTGCCGATCCTGCTCGTGCTCACGTTCATCGTGCTGATCGCGCTGCGTGGCGTGCTCGAGGTGCGCCGCCGGCTGCCGGTGACGCGGCAGGAGCAACAGCCCGTCGGGGACGACGCGACCGCCTGATGGAGTAGACTGCATCGAGTCCTTTAAGGCCGGCACAGAGATGCCGGGAAGGAGATCGATGCCCATCCTCGCGCACCACGACGCACAACTCACGACGCCAGCGACCCCATCTGTCGACCCGGGGCCGCCGGCGTCGTTCTCGTCCCCCGGCCTGCTCGCCCTCGAGGGCGGGACCGTCCTGCGCGGCGAGCTTCACGGGCGCATCGGCCCCGCCGAAGGCGAGCTGGTCTTCACCACCGCGGCCACCGGCTGGGGCGAGATCCTCACCGATCCGTCCTACGCCGGCCAGCTCGTCGTCCTCACCCACCCGATGGCCGGCAACTACCGGATCGCCCGCTCCGAGCTGGAGTCCGATGCGGTCCGTGCCCGCGGCCTGATCGTGTCGCGCATGATCGAGCCGCCACCGGGGCCCGGGATCTCGCTGCGCGAGCTGCTCGCCGAGGGCGGAGTCCCGGCGATCTCGGGGATCGACACCCGCGCCCTCACCCTCGAGCTCCGGCACGGGGCCGCGCGGCGGGCGGTGATCGTGCCGGCCGACGTCGCGGATGCCGATGCGCTCGCCGCCGCCCGGGGCAGCGTCGCCTGGGACGCGGTCGATCACGTTTCGGCAGTGGCGACGGACACGCCGTATGTCGTCGCACCGGTCGGGGAGCGTCGCGCGCGGGCGGTGCTCATCGACTACGGGGTGAAGCGCTCGCTCCTCGCGGCGCTGGCCGAGCGGGGGACCGAGATCACCGTCCTGCCGCCCGACGCGACCCCCGATAGCATTGCCGCGCACGCGCCCGACCTCATCGTCCTGTCGCCCGGCCCCGGTGATCCGTCGCGCATGACGCCGCAGATCGAGGTCGTCCGAGCCCTCGCCCGCAGCGCCGCCGACGGCGGCACCCCGATCCTGGGGGTCTGCCTGGGCCATCAGCTGCTGGCCCTCGCCGCCGGGGCCGAAACGCGGCGGCTGGCGGTCGGCCACCACGGCGGCAACCACGCGGTGCTCGAGGTGGCCAGCGGCCGGGTCGACATCGGCGCCCACAACCACGAGGTCGAGGTGGCCGATGGCCCGGCGCTCGCGGCCGCCGGCTACCGGATCAGCCACCGCGACCTGAACGACGACACGGTCGAGGGGCTGGTCCATGCCAGCGGCCGGATCGCATCGGTCCAGTTCCATCCGGAGGGCGCCCCCGGCCCGATCGACGCGTCCCGCGTCTTCGACCTGGCGCTGGAGCGCGCCCCGGCATGACGGCACCGCGCCGGGTCCTGGTGATCGGCTCCGGGCCGATCCTCATCGGGCAGGCCGCCGAGTTCGACTACGCCGGCGTCCAGGCCTGCCTGGCGCTGCGCTCCGAGGGCGTGGAGACGATCCTGGTGAACTCGAACCCGGCGACGGTGATGACGGACCCGGATGTCGGCGGGACCGTGATCATCGGCCCGCTGACACTCGACCACGTGACCCGGGTCATCGAGGAGCACCAGCCCGATGCGCTGCTGCCGACCCTGGGCGGGCAGACCGGCCTCAACCTGGCGGTCGCGCTCGACGATGCGGGCGTGCTCGCGAAGCACGGCGTCCGCGTGCTCGGCACCCCGCTCGCCGCGGTTCGTGCGGCCGAGGACCGCGGTGGCTTCCGCGATCTGGTGACGGGCATCGGCGAGCCGGTGCCGGAGAGCGCCGTAGTCGAGAGCCTCGAGGACGGCATGCGCTTCGTCGGGGCGTTGAACGCGCCGATCGTCGTGCGGCCCGCCTTCACCCTCGGCGGCGGTGGAGGAGGGTTCGCCATGACCGCCGAGGAGGCGCGCACGCGGATCGCCACCGGGCTGCAGGCCAGTCCCATCGGCCAGGTGCTCGTCGAGCGGTCGCTGCTCGGCTGGTACGAGATCGAGTTCGAGGTTCTGCGCGACGCGTCTGACACCACCATTGCCATCTGCGGCATGGAGAACATGGACCCGATGGGCGTCCACACCGGCGACTCGATCGTCGTGGCGCCGATCCAGACCCTGCCCGACCCGGTCGTCCAGCGCCTGCGCCGATGCGCCCTGAAGATCGTCCGCTCCCTGAAGCTCGAGGGCGGCTGCAACGTCCAGCTGGCCGTCACGCCGGACGGGTCCGACTACCGCGTCATCGAGGTCAATCCACGGGTGAGCCGCTCGTCCGCGCTGGCGTCGAAGGCGACCGGATACCCGATCGCGCGGATCGCCGCGCTGATCGCCCTGGGGAAGCGCCTCCACGAGCTGCCGAACCCCGCCACCGGCGGCAACAGCGCCGCCTTCGAGCCGGCCGTCGACTACGTCGTCGTCAAGCTGCCGCGCTGGCCGTTCGACAAGTTCCCGCTCGCCGACCGCAGCCTCGGGGTGCAGATGAAGGCGACCGGCGAGGCGATGGCCATCGACCGCGAGTTCGGCTCCGCTCTGCTGAAGGCCATTCGATCACTCGAGCCGCGCGGCCGCGGCTGGCTGTGGGAGGACCCGGCATGGGGCCTGGCGAAGGCCGCGCCCGAGGACCTCGAGGTCTTTCTGGCGCCGACCGACAGCCGGCTGTGGCGGATCATCGGCCTGTTGCGGCATGGCTGGGCCAGTGCGGCCGCCATCGCGGCCGTCACCGGCATCGCTCCGTGGTTCACCGAGCGTATCGCCGAGCTCGTCGAAATCGAGCGCGGCCTGGTGGGCGCGCCGCTGATCGATGCGAAGCGCGCCGGGTTCGGCGACGCCGACATCGCCGAGCTGTCGGGCGTGCCGTGGGCCGCCATCCGTCGGGCGCGGGTGCGGGCCGGCATCCACCCGTCGTACCGCCGCGTCGATACCTGTGCCGGCGAATTCCCAGCCGAGACGCCGTACTTCTACTCGTCGTACGCGCTGCCCGAGGTCGCGCCGCCGGCCGATCGGCAGAGCGTGATCGTGGTCGGCTCCGGCCCAATCCGCATCGGCCAGGGCATCGAGTTCGACTATTGCAGCGTCCGTGCGGCGTGGGCGATCCGCGAGATCGGGCTCGACGCGGTGGTCATCAACAACAACCCGGAGACGGTCTCGACCGACTACGACGCCTGCACGCGCCTGTACTTCGAGCCGCTCGACACCGAGTCGGTGCTCGACGTCATCGACCACGAGCGTGCCCTGACCGGGACGCCGCCGGCGGTCGTGCTCACCTTCGGCGGGCAGACGGCCATCGACCTCGCCAAGGACCTCGCCTACGCGGACGTGCCGATCGCCGGGCTGACGGCCGAGACGATCGAGATCACCGAGGACCGCGAGCGGTTCGCCGGCCTGCTGGAGGACCTCGGCCTCCACGGCCCGCGCGGCTCGCTGGCGGCCACGCCCGACGAGCTGTCGGCGTCGATCGAGCGGCTGGGCGGGCTGCCGGTGATCGTCCGCCCCTCGTGGGTGATCGGCGGCCGGGGGATCGCCGTCCTGCGCACGCCCGACGACCTTGCCGCCTACCTCGCGACGGAGGTCGGCTGGCCGTTGCGGGTCGACGAGCTGGTCGACGGGGTGGAGCTCGACGTGGACGCAATCAGTGACGGGTCGGCCTGGTGCGTGCCGGGCATCCTGGAGCAGACCGATCCGCCCGGCGTGCACTCCGGCGACAGCGTCGCCGTGCTGCCACCGCAGCGCGTGTCGCGCGAGATGCAGGAACTCGCGGCGGAGGCCGCCGGACGGATCGCCCTGGCACTCGGCGTTCGCGGCATCCTCAACGTCCAGATGATCGTGGCCGGGGATCGGGTGGTGGTCATCGAGGCGAATCCGCGGGCCAGCCGCACGGTGCCGATCGTCGCCAAGGCGACAGGCTCCGACGTCGTCGCGGCAGCGGTGCGCTGCGCCCTCGGCGCGTCGCTCTCGGAAGTCGGGTTGGTCCCCGGACTGGCAGTGGATGGCGAGCTTGTGGCCGTCAAGGCGCCGGTCGGCTCGCTGTGGCGGCTGCCGGGCGTGAGCGCCGCCCTGGGTCCCGAGATGCGCTCGACGGGGGAGGTGCTGGGGCTGGCGCGCGACGCGGGAGAGGCACTGCGCCTGGCGACGGAGGCCGCGGCCGCACACGGCGGCTGAACGGCGCCCATGGCGGCCGCCGGGCGCCGAAAGGGCCGCCGATCACCGGTACGGAGGGTCCCGGTGGCCGACGGCCCGAAGAAGACACCGGGACGACGATCGTCCGATCCGTCGAGACCGCAAATGGTCGCGTCTGGCCCGAGCTTCCGTCGGCGACCGGCCTCGTGGCTCAAGACCGACCGTGCGCCCCGGTGTCTACGGGCTCCCGACACAGCAAGATGCGTGCCGAAGTCGGGGCTCAGCGCCGGCGGCGGACCTCGGAGGAGAGCTGGGTCTGGCGCCGGCGGAGGTAGCCGCCGTACCAGCCGCCGAGGAAGCCGAGGCCGGCCTGGTAGGCGGCCTGGAGGAAGAGCTCGGTGGCAACCTGGCCCGGGGTCCCGAATGTGTCCGGGCCGGCCCCTTGCGAGCCGAAGGTCCACAGGATGAAGACGGCCGAGAGAATGAAGCTGATCAGCGCCGCCGCTGTGCCGAACAGGGTCGGCCGCTGCCAGCCGAACCACCCGGCGGCGATGAGGGCGCCGAACAGCACGAACGTGCCGAGCAGCCCCAGGAGGCCCTGCGCATAGAAGATCGAGGCGAAAAAGCCGAAGAAGGCGACGATGCCCGGCAGCACCCAGGCGAGCAGGTTGCTGCGAAGCAGGAAGAGTCGTTCGCGCACCGGCCGCATCGGCCCGGTGGCGTCGAAGCCGGCCAGGGGGTCGGGCCGGTTCGGCAGCGGTGGCGCGGGCGGGAAGAGGCGCGTCAGCAGGCCACCGCTCCGGGGAGCTGGCGTCGCAATGTCGTCACCGTCGTCCTCGTCGGTCTCGGTGAGCTCGCCTCTCGCGGCCAGGCGGGCACGGCGTCGTGCCTCGGCGCGCGATCGGGCGCGCTCGTCGTTGGATCGTGTGGACATGGGGCGCGATTGTAGCCGTGCGAGCGGGTAAGCCGCTGGTAAGCGCCGGATAAGCGGCCGGCGGCATCATCGGCGCCTGCTCACCTCCATCCTGCGATCGAGGTGCGCCCGTGCCAGCTGCTGCTTCCCGCCTGCTTGTCCTTCTCGTGGTCGTGACCCTGTTGGGGACGGGAGTCCCGCAGCTCTGGGCGGGCATCGCCATTGCGAACGCGGCACCCGATCATCTCGTCATCAGCGAAATCGTCACGGGCGGGACGAGCGCCAGCGACGAATTCATCGAGCTCTACAACCCGACCAGTGGCCCGCTTCCGCTCGAGGGCCTCGAGCTCGTCTACGCCAGCGCCAGCGGGCTCACGGTGTCGCGCCGTGCGGCATGGGAGCTCGGAGCGCCCGAGATGCCGCCCGGCGGCCACCTGCTGGTTGCGAACGAGCTCGGCACGTACGCGCCCATCGCCGACGCGACCTACGCATCCGGCATGGCGGCGACCGGGGGGAGCGTGGCACTGCGCATCGTGGGCGCGTCATCGGCGATCGACGCCGTCGGCTGGGGCTCGGCCACCAGCACCTGGCTGGAGGGCAGCGTCGCGCCTGCCCCACCGGCCGGCTCGAGCCTCGAGCGGCTTCCGGGCGGCGCCCTCGGCTCGGCCCAGGACACCGACGACAACGCGGCCGACTTCGTCGTCCGGCCGATCCCCGGCCCGGAGAACAGCGCATCGCCGCCGGTACCCGATCCATCGGCCTCGAGCAGTCCGCAGCCGTCCGTGACGCCATCGGCGTCGCCCAGCGTCGCTCCGACGCAGTCACCCACCGCCACGCCGGCCGTCTCGCCCACCGTCCAGCCAACGGTGTCGCCGACGCCCGGTCCGGTCGTCGTGCCGATCGCCACGGCTCGTGCGCTCCCCGACGGGACCGAGGTGACGATCGAGGGCGTGGCCCTCACCGGGTCCGACTTCGCCGATGGTGGCGGCCACATCGCCGATGACAGCGGCGGGCTGGCGGTGCTGCTCAGCGACGGATTGTTCGGGCGCGGCGATCGGCTGCGCGTGAGCGGTGTGATCGACGATCGCTACGCCCAGCGCACCCTGCGCGCGGATGGCGCCGACATGGTCGTGCTCGGAACGGCGGCTGATCCACCGCCGATGGAAGTTCCGACCGGATCGGTGGGCGAGGGCGTCGAGAGCCGCCTGGTGCACATCGCCGGCACCATCATCGGCTCCCCGACCGTGCTCAGCGCCGGGCTTGCGTTCGACGTAGACGACGGCAGCGGGCCGGTCCGCCTGCTGGTCGGTTCGACGACCGGCATCGATGTCGCCGCCTGGGAATCCGGCTTCCGGGTCGAGGCGGTCGGCGTCGCCGGCCAGCGCGACTCGTCCGGGACCGGGGCCTCGGGCTATCGCGTGCAGCCGAGGGACGTCGCGGACCTCCTGGCCGCCGGGCCCGCACCGAGCCCGACGCCCTCCCCTGGCGCGTCCGCGACGCCGGAGACCACCGCTGAGGCGAGCCCCTCCGCGGATGTGATCAGCGTGGCCGCAGCGCGCCAGCTGCCGAAGGGCGCATCGGCGGTGGTCCGTGGTGTCGTGACGCTGGCGCCGGGACTGGTGGATCCGACCACGGCCGCGCTGCAGGACGCGAGCGGCGCGATCGTGCTGCGCGCGGGCGACGACGTCGGCCCGATCGCGCGCGGCAGCCTCGTCGAGGTGCGCGGCGTTCGCTCCACCCTCAGCGGCATGGAGACCCTCCGCGTCACCACGCCGCCACGCCCGCTCGGTGCCAGTGCCGAGCCGGCGGCGCGGCCGGTTCGCACCGGCGAGGCGGGCGAGGCCGATGAGGCAATCCTGGTGAGCGCCCGTGGCGGGCTCGTCGCCGCTCCACGGCGATCGTCGGCGGGAACGATCTCGTTCGAGATCGACGATGGATCGGGGCCGCTGCGCGTCTCGATCGGGTCGACCGCCGGCATCGACGCCGGCCTGCTGGCCGCCGGGACCTGGATCGAGGTGCGTGGCGTGCTCGGCCAGGAGACCACCGGCAGCCTGCCGCTGCGTGGCTACCGCATCTGGCCCCGCGACCCTGCCGACCTGCACGTCAGCGCCCCGGCGACGACGCCAGCGTCCGGCGGTGGATCGACCGAGGGGGACAACGAATCTGCGACGGTGAATGGCGTCGCGCTCGAGACGCTCGGCGCCATCGGGGGCGCGGCTGCGGACGGCCTGCCGATCGGAGCCACGCTTGTCGTCGGGCCCTGGGAGGAGCTCGGCGTCGGCGGGCTGCTCTGGGATGGCGCTCGGCTGGTGGCGCTCCGTGCCGACGCAGCAGCGTACGTGGCTGCGATCCTCGACGGCGGCCGGCCGCCGGTGGCCGTCCAGGCGACCGGGCTCCGGATCGTCGGCATCGACCCCTCGATCGGCATCCCGGTGGTGGCAGTGTCGGACGAGCCCGGCGCCCTCGCGGCGAGCGGGCAGCCGGTCTCGCCGCCGGTCGCCACCATGCAGACGGGAGACGGCGAGGCCCGCTGGGTGACGCTCGTCGGCCGGCTCGCCTCGCGGTCCGGAGCGCAGGCACTCCACGTCGGGGACGCCTCGCTGACCATCGATCGTCAGTGCCAGGGGGAGCCGATGCCCCGGCCACGGACGGCGAGCGTGACCGGAATCCTGGTGGACGATCCCGAGCGGCTCGTTGTGCCGTGCGGCGGGATCGAGGCCGCTCCGACCCTTTACCGGTCTGCCACGCGTGCCGCGATCGAGCCTGTCGCCCTGATCGGCGCGGTCGGCGGGAGCGGCACGGATTCGAGGCCGGAACCGCTCCCGGCGATGCTGCTCCTCCTGGCGGCGACGGCGCTCGCGGCCGGTGGTGCGGCTGCTCGATGGCTCTCGCCTGACAGCCCGCCCGAGCCCGCATCGGGGGCGGTGGCGGCCGAAACGGAGGACGATGCCACGTCGCCACCTGCCCTCACGCTCGTGACGATGCCGCACGAACGTGCTCCGTGAGCGTGCGTGCGGCGTATACTCCCGCCGATTCGGACGACCTCGAGTGAGCACGGAGGAATCAGCACGCCGGTGACGGAACCCACCCAGGCCGATTCGCCGCGGACCGGGGATCGCCAGTACCACATCGCTCTCGAGCGGGGTGAGCTGGCGGAGTACATCCTCCTCGTCGGCGATCCGGGTCGGGTGCCGACGGTCGCGAGGCGCTGGGACAGCGTCGAGCTCGAGCGCACGAATCGTGAGATCACGACGGCCACCGGCGAGTATCGCGGCATGCGCGTCAGCTGCATGTCGAGCGGCATGGGCACCGACAACATCGAGATCGTCCTGGCCGAGGTGATGGAGATCACCGATCGGCCAACCTTCATCCGCGTCGGATCTTCGGGCGCCCTGCAGCCGGAAATCGCGCTCGGGGACCTGATCGTGTCGACCGGCGCCGTCCGGCTCGAGAACACCACCGACTTCTACGTGCACCCCGGTTTCCCGGCCGTGGCGCATCGCGACGTCGTCTGGGCACTCGAGACGGCGTGTCGAGACGGGGGCCATCCGTACCACGTCGGGCTCACGGCCACGGCGAGCGGGTTCTTCGCTCCGCAGGGACGTGCGATGCGCACGCTCCCCGTTCGCTATCCTGAGCTCGCAGATGAGCTTCGCCGCCAGGGTGTGGCGAATCTCGAAATGGAGTCGTCGGCACTCTTCGTGCTGGCACATCTGGCGGGACTGCGGTCCGGGACCGTCTGTGCGGCGTACGCACAGCGGACGGACGGCACGTTCCTCGAGGGCGCGGCAAAGGAGGCCGCGGAGGCACGCTGCATCGATGCCGGACTGGCCGGCATCCACCTGCTCTGGCAGGTCGACACCGAAGGCGGCGACACCATCGACCGTCGCGGAGCACTGATCGACCGGTCGGCGGGTAGCTCATAACCATGGTCCGGCAACGCGCCGGCCACAAGGGAGGCATGACCACCGATGGCGACTGAGGCTTATTGCGTCAAGTGCAAGGCGAAGCGCGAGATGCAGAACGCGACCAAGATCACCATGAAGAACGGCAAGCCGGCGACGCAGGGCGTCTGCCCGGTCTGCAGCACCAAGATGTTCAAGATCGGCGGCTGACACCGCCCTTCGTCGAACGACGAGACGCGCCGGGCCTCCCGGCGCGTCTCACTCTGTGTTCAACCGATCGGCCCGCACGGGCCATTGGTCATCCTGCATCGGGCCACCTTCACCGGTCGAGGCTGGCCGCGAACCGTAGAATCAACCTCGTGGACCACGCAGACGACCGCCCCGTCCTGGCGATCGATCTCGGTGGCACCCAGATCCGCGCCGCCCTCGTGACGCCCGATCGGACCGTCCACTGCCGTCGCTCGACCGACACGCGGGACGAGGATGGGGTCGAGTCGGTGATCGCACGCATCGCCGCGACCGCCGCGGACGTGCTGGCCGAGGCATCCGGGACCGGTCTGCCCCGCCCCGTCGGCGCCGGCATCTCGTCACCGGGCCCGCTCGACGCGCGGCGCGGCATCGTTCTCAGCCCGCCGAACCTGCGCCAGTGGCAGGACGTCCCGCTCGTCGAGGCGCTCGCCGCCGAGCTCGAGCTGCCCTGCTATCTCGAACGTGACACGAACGTGGCGGTCATGGCGGAGTGGCGCTACGGCGCCGCCGCCGGCTCCACCGATGCCGTCTATGTCACCGTCTCCACGGGCGTCGGTGGCGGGATCATCAGCGGCGGGCGACCGCTCGCCGGCGCACATGGCCTGGCGGGTGAGGCCGGCCACCTCGTCGTGGAGCTCGACGGCCCGGTCTGTGGCTGCGGGGGCATCGGCCATGTCGAGGCCATCGCGTCGGGAACCGCGATCGAGCGTGAGGCACGCGACCTGCTGAGTCGAGGCGCGTCGCCGACCCTCGCGCGGCTCGCGGCCAGCGGTGCACCTGTCGACGCCGAGCTGGTGGCCCGGGCAGCCGATGACGGTGACGATGCCTGCGCGGCCGTGCTCGATCGCGCCTGGGTCGCGATCGGCGCGGCGTGCGCCTCCCTGGTCAACCTGCTGAATCCCGAGGTGATCGTGATCGGCGGTGGCATCGCGGAGCATCGGCCGCGCCTGTTCGAGGTCGCCCGCCGCGAGCTCGAGCGCCGCGTCCTCCCCGCACTGGCCGGCACGGCGCGCATTGAACCAGCCGCCCTGGGCGGCGATGTCTCGTTGATCGGCCTGCTGCCGATCGTGAATGATCGAATCGGCGACCCGGCGTACGCGTCCGGGTTGCGCACGTCGCGTGGAGCGACCACAGCTGAAGGAGCACCTCTCTCGTGACCACCCGCATCGGCATCAACGGCTTCGGCCGCATCGGCCGCCAGACGCTCAAGGCCATCCTGGAGCGACATCCCGACGAGCTCGAGGTCGTCGCGGTGAACGATCTCGCCGACGACGAGACCAACGCCCATCTGTTCAAGTACGACTCGACCTACGGGCGGTTCGACGGCGAGGTGCAGGCGGGGGAGAACGAGATCATCATCGACGGCCGGAGCGTCCGCTCGTTCAGCGAACGGGATCCGGCCGCACTGCCATGGGGCGACCTGGGCGTCGACATCGTCGTCGAGTCCACCGGCATCTTCACCGACGCGACCAAGGCGAAGGCGCACATCGACGCCGGCGCCACGAAGGTGATCATCAGCGCCCCGGCCAAGAACGAGGACATCACGCTCGTCCTCGGCGTGAACGAGGGCAGCTACGACCCGGCGTCGCACCACATCGTGAGCAATGCCAGCTGCACCACGAACGGCCTCGCCCTGCCCGCCAAGGTGATCTTCGACAGCTTCGGCATCGAGCGTGGCCTGATGACCACGGTGCACAGCTACACCAACGACCAGAACGTCCTGGACGTCTATCACAAGGACCTGCGCCGCGCGCGCAGTGCCGGCCAGAACATCATCCCCACCTCGACCGGGGCGGCAAAGGCCCTCGCGCTCGTCATCCCCGAGCTGAAGGGCAAGTTCGACGGCTTCTCGCTGCGCGTCCCGACGCCGACCGTCAGCGTGATCGACTTCGTCGCCATCACCGATCGCCCGGTCAGCGCCGAGGCCGCGAACGAGGCGCTTCGCGCGGCGGCCGACGGGCCGATGAAGGGGCTGCTCGGCTACACCGAGCAGAAGCTCGTCAGCATGGACTTCAAGGGCGACGAGCGGTCGAGCATCATCGACGCCGACTCCACCATGGTCACCGGTGACCGGCTGGTGAAAATCATCGCCTGGTACGACAACGAGTGGGGCTACTCCTGCCGCGTCTCTGACCTGGCGGCGTTCATGGCCGAGCGGCTCTAGGAGTCGCCGATGGATGCCACAACGGTTCGCGATGTCGATGTCAGCGGGAAGCGAGTCTTCCTGCGCGCCGACCTCAACGTCCCGCTCGACGACGGCCGCATCACCGACGACACGCGCATCCGCGCCAGCCTGCCGACGATCGTGCACCTCCTGGAACGCGGCGCATCGGTCATCCTGGCCAGCCACCTCGGCCGGCCGAAGGGCAAGGTCAACGACGCGCTTCGCCTGAAGCCGGTCGCCGATCGGCTCAGCCAGCTGCTCGGCCGCCCGGTTCGCATGACCGGCGACGCGCTGGGGCCCGGCGTGCAGGTCGCGGTCGACAAGCTGCGCCCGGGTGACCTGCTGCTGCTGGAGAACCTCCGCTTCCACGGGGAGGAGGAGGCCAACGACCCGGACTTCGCGCAGTCGCTGGCCGGTGAAGCCGACCTGTACGTGAACGATGCGTTCGGCGCGGCGCATCGGGCGCACGCCTCGACCGAGGGGATCACCCACCACCTGCCGGCCGTGGCAGGCCTGCTCATGGAGCGAGAGGTGGATGCCCTGTCGCGCCTGCTCGACAAGCCGGCGCGGCCCTTCCACGCCGTCATCGGCGGGGCCAAGGTGTCCGGCAAGCTCGAGGTGCTCGAGGCGCTGCTCACGCCGTGCCAGGCGATCCTGGTCGGCGGCGGGATGGCCAACACCTTCCTCGCCGCCAAGGGCATCGAGCTCGGCAAGAGCCTGGTCGAGCACGAGCGACTGGCCGATGCCGAGCGCATCCTCGCCGAGGCTCGCCGCAAGCGGGTGCGCTTCATGCTGCCGGTCGACGCGGTCATCGCCCCGCAGATCCACCACCGCGCGAAGACCGCGACGGTGGCGATCGACGAGGTGCCCAAGGACCAGATGGTGGTCGACATCGGCCCGGCCACGCTTGCCGCCTACACCGAGCACCTCGACAAGGCCAGGACGGTCTTCTGGAACGGGCCGATGGGCGTCTTCGAGATGCCGCAGATGGCGGCCGGCACGAACGCGATCGCGCAGTACCTGGCGAAGCGCACCGCCAAGGGCGTGATCACCGTGGTCGGCGGCGGTGACTCGGTCGCGGCGGTCGAGCAGCTCGACCTGGCCGATGCCATGACCCACGTCAGCACGGGCGGTGGCGCGTCGCTCGAGTTCCTCGAGGGCAAGACCCTGCCCGGCGTCGCCGCGCTCCTGCCGGCCGGCGCCGACATCACGTTCCCCAAGGAGGACGCATGACCACCATCGAGGACGTCATCGGGCGCGAGATCCTCGACTCGCGCGGCAATCCCACCGTCGAGGTCGACGTCTTCCTGACCGATGGCGCGGTCGGCACCGCGATGGTGCCGTCCGGCGCGTCGACCGGCGCCCACGAGGCCGTGGAGCTGCGCGACGGCGACGCCGGGCGCTATGGCGGCAAGGGGGTCCTCGACGCCGTGCGCCACATCAACGAGACGATCCGGCCCGAGGTCATGGGCATCGACGCCGTCGACCAGGTCAGCCTGGATCGGCTCCTGATCGACCTCGATGGAACCGACAACAAGTCGAAGCTCGGCGCGAACGCGCTGCTCGGGGTGAGCCTCGCGGCAGCACGGGCGGCAGCCGAGTCGACCGGCCTCTCGCTGTATCGGTACCTCGGGGGCGCCGGCGCGCGGACCCTGCCGGTGCCGCTGGTGAACATCCTCAACGGCGGCAAGCATGCCATCAACTCGACCGACTTCCAGGAGTTCATGATCGCGCCGCTCGGCGCGCCGAGCTTCCGGGAAGCCGTGCGCTGGGCCGCCGAGACCTTCCACGCGCTCGGCAAGCTGCTCCACGACGAGGGACTGACGACGACCGTGGGGGACGAGGGCGGCTACGCGCCGAGCCTCGGCAGCAACGAAGACGCCATCGCCGCAGTGCTTACCGCCATCGAGCGGGCCGGCTACGAGCCCGGCGAGCAGATCGCCATCGCCCTCGACCCGGCCGCCACCGAGCTCTACGCAGATGGGCGCTACACCCTCGTCCGCGAGGATCGCTCGCTCACCGGCGACGAGCTCATCGCGTTCTGGGCCGACTGGGCCGGGCGCTACCCCATCGTCAGCCTCGAGGACGGCCTGGCCGAGGACGACTGGGAGGGCTGGGCGCAGCTCACCGCGCAGCTCGGGGATCGGCTCCAGGTAGTCGGCGACGACCTGCTGGTCACCAACACCGAGCGCCTGGCGCGCGCCATCCGCGAGCGGTCGGCGAACAGCATCCTGGTCAAGCTCAACCAGATCGGGACGCTGACCGAGACGATCGAGGCGGTCGAGATGGCCCAGCGCGCCGGGTGGACGGCGGTGATCAGCCATCGCTCGGGCGAGACCGAGGACACGACCATCGCCGATCTCGTGGTGGCGCTGAACACCGGCCAGATCAAGACCGGCTCCATGAGCCGCTCCGAGCGGATCGCGAAGTACAACCGCCTGCTGCGGATCGAGGAGGAACTGGCCGACGCGGCCGTCTATGCCGGGCGCGGCGCGTTCGTCGCGAATCGTTGACCGATCCCCGCCGGGGGGAGGAAGACGCCGAGCGGAACCGCGCCTTCTGGGACGCCACCGCGGACGACTACCAGGCGACCCAGGGCGTCCAGCTCGGCGAGCACGGAGCGGCCTGGGGCGTGTGGCAGATCCCCGAGGCGGAGCTGCGCATCCTGGGTGACGTCCGCGGTCGCGACGTGCTGGAGCTCGGCTGCGGGGCCGCGCAATTCTCCATCGAGCTGGCCCGGCGCGGCGCGCGCCCCATCGGCCTCGACGTCTCCCAGCGACAGCTGGACCACGCGGCGCTCGGCATGGACCGGGCGGGAGTCGCCTTTCCGCTCATCCATGCCGGCGCGGAGTCGGTGCCGCTGCCGGACGCCTGCGTCGACATCGTCTTCGGCGATCACGGCGCCATGTCCTTCGTCGATCCGTACCGCTCGGTGCCGGAGACGGCGCGGCTGCTTCGGAATGGCGGGCTGCTTGCCTTCAGCATGTTCACGCCGCTGGCGGAGGCCTGCTGGCCGCCAGGCAGCGACCACCCGATCGACCGGCTGGTGACCGCCTCCCTCGGGATGCATCGGGTCGACCTCGGTCACGGCGAGCACGTCGAGTACCAGCTGCCGTACGGCGCGTGGATCCGGCTCCTGGTCGGGAGCGGCTTCGTGGTCGAGGATCTGGTCGAGCTGCGGCCGGCATCGGACGCGGTGAGCACGTACCAGGGCGAGGCGGGTCGCCGATGGGCGAGCCAGTGGCCGCTCGAGCACGTGTGGAAGGCGCGCCGGCGCCGCTGATCGGACAACAAACGACCCCGGGTGCTGGTCCCGGGGTCGTGGCGTGCGGGATGCGCGCGGGAGCGTCAGCTCTCGTCGCTGCCCTCCGTCTTTGCGCGGCGGCGAGCGGCGGCCGACTCGCGGCTGGCGCGGGTCACGGCGACCTTCGCCTTGCCCGCCGCGGTGCGCGGGCGATCTGTTGCCTTGCCGGCGGCGGCCTTCGATGCCTTGGCGGCGGCGACCTTCTTGCGCTGCGCGGTCTTGCTGGCGGTGGTCTTCTTCTTCGGCGCGGCCTTGGCGACCGGCTCGGCGTCGTCGAGGAGGTGCGCCGCGTTCGCCTTGGTCATCAGGCGGCTCTTGCGTCGCGCGGCGTTGTTCGGGTGGATGATGCCCTTCTCGGCGGCCTTGTCGAGGGCGCTGATCGCCGCGGCGACGGCCTCCGGCCCATCACCCTCGGTGCGACCCAGCGCGATCTCGGAGGCGCGCTGGACGAGCGTCTTCGCCTCGCTCCGCGTGCGTCGGTTGACGGCGCGGCGACGGAGCGACTGGCGCACGCGCTTGAGGGCGGAGGGCGTGCGCGCGCCCTTCCAGGTTCTGGCCGTTCTTGCCACTGGGACCTCAGCTTGAATCGTTGGAATGCACACCGACACAGCACTCGGGGAGCGCTGGCGGAGGCCGGAGTATAGCATCGAGGATCCGATCGGGCCACTCGACAGATGAGGGCGAACCGGCGACAATCCGCCGGTCGGTCACCGACGGCGTGAGAGCCCTATCGCCGTGGCCCGTGATCGCGATTGGAGAGACTACGCGAGGGGAGAACTCCGCGTCCCGACGGACGCGCCG
>Ga0299913_10001497_pt1 | contig 17394 bp, 19 predicted proteins | sample RVTome_9_FD_201360 | JGI IMG/M metagenome (GOLD analysis project Ga0299913, IMG submission 201360) | Soil microbial communities from uranium-contaminated site in the Upper Colorado River Basin, Wyoming, United States - RVT155D38 (version 2) ... | reverse complement strand
AGGGCGGACAACGTCCGCGTCCGCACGAGGCCCGAGGGCACAAGGCGCGCACCGTGGAGCCAGAACCTGGAACCGTGCGACGGAGACTGGCGGCCGTTCCCTTGCGGCCCGTGAGTGATACGGCGATTCCCGTGTCGCGCCAGTTGCTTCGACGGGCGCGAGCCATCGTCGGTCGGGGCGACGCTGCCGGCAGTGTTCGATCGACCCGGCCGTCAGGCCCCTTACGGAGCAGCACCATGAGCGAATCATCGTCCCGCCAGCCGATCGCCAACGACCTCGAGAGTGACCTGTCCCGCCCCGTTCAGCATCGGCCATCGCGGCGCACCCTCTTCGGCGGCGCGACCGCAGTCGCGACTCTGCTGATCGCCAGTGCGATCGCATTGGGCCCAACGCTGGCATCTGGAGGCCCTCACGTTCCGAGGGGTCCTCTCTCCGTGTCGGGCGCCCCAGGACTCCCGGCAGGGTTCACCGATACGTTCGAGAGCCGGTTCATCGAGACCGATGGTCTGCGCCAGCACGTCGTCATCGGGGGTGACGGACCGCCCCTGCTGCTCGTGCACGGCTGGCCGGAGAACTGGTACGCGTGGCGTCTGATCATGCCTGAGCTCGCTCGCGAGTTCGAGGTCATCGCCGTCGACCAGCGCGGGATCGGGCTGACCGACAAGCCCCAGGACGGCTACGACGCCGCCACACTGGCGAACGACCTCGTCGCGCTTATGGACGCCCTCGGCCACGAGCGGTTCGCCGTCGTCGGCCATGACACCGGATACATCATCAGCTACGCGCTGGCCGCCGACCATCCTGACCGCGTCGACCGCGTGGCCCTCGCCGAGATCCCTGGGCCACCCCTGCCGCCTCCGCATTCACCGCCCATGTTCGTCCCCGAGGCGGATAACGACCGGCTCTGGCACATTCCCTTCAACCGCGTCAACGACCCCCTCACCGAGCAGCTCGTACGGGGCCGCGAGGAGGCCTTCTTTGGCTACGAGTTCGCAGTCCAGGGCGGCGGCGAGACGCTGCCCGACGATGTCGTCAAGTACTACGTCCGTCTCTTCTCCGACCGGAATGTTCTGCGCGGTGGCTTCGGGCTCTATCGGGCCTGGGACGCCACGATGGCCCAGAACGAGAATCGCGCCGCCCAACCGCTGACGATGCCCGTCATGGCGCTCGGCGGAGCGAACAGCTGGGGTGGCTTGGTCGGAAATGTCAACGCGGACGACCTCCAGACCGTGGTGATCCCCGGTGCCGGCCACTGGCTGGCCGAACAAGCGCCGGACGAGATGCTGGGGGCGCTGTCTGCGTTCCTTGCTCCCTACCGCGACGGACACGCCGCCGTGCGCACGTCGAGCGCGGCGGATGCGCCTGATCGATAGCTGACATCGACATGTCCCCCGCGCCGTCTGCGCCGTCTGCGCCGGCGGCGCGGGGCCGTTGTCCCCGCAAGGGCTTGCGGGCTGAGTGAGAAAACGCAGCCGGGGCCACAGGCTCCGGGGAACCAGCGAGGAGCGTTCGATCAATGAGCAGGCGACGCAGCGGTCACCAGACGAGCCGACGACGGATGTACAGGGCCCGCCAGCATGAGTTGCGCGAGCGCCGCCCCAATGTGGTGCGCGAGGCGGACGACGGGGCGAGCGACTATATCGGGAGCCCCGACCTCGAGGTGTGCCTCGAGATGGAGTCGCCGCCAATCCAGCCGGCAACATCCTCGCGCTGAAGGAGCGATCGCAGACCATGACGGTCGAGCTCGCGATGGGGACCACGGCAAACCCCGATCCCCATGAGCACCGTACCGTGCGCTCGCATGTGGCAGCTTCCGACCTACGACGGCAGTGCCGCCAGCCACGCCGGCTCCGGCAGCTCGAGCACGCGTGCCGCCCAGCCGAGCGATGCCTTCAACTGACGCCGCTGCACCGAGCGCAGGCGAGGCAGTCCCGGCGGCGCCGGCCGTGGAGCTCGATCCGCAAAGTAGCCCGCGATGCCAGCGACCGAGCCGATGAGTACATGGCGTCGCAGTGGCAGGGCCGACTCGTACCAGCCCAGGGCCGTGTCAACGCGCGGACCACCCTCGGCCTCGATCGATTGGACGAACGCGGCGACGTCGAACTCGGCCGGACCGACGGAGGCGGATGGCCAGTCGAAGATTCGAAGCGACGTGCCCTGGAGACGGACGTTGTCAGAGCGCGTGTCGAAGTGAAGCAGCGCGTGGGGTTCCGGCGCCCGCCGGAGCGCCCGTTCCGCTCGGCTGAGGATTCCGACGTGTGTCCGAAGCCAGTCGCGGGCCTCGTTGGCTCGTGGGCCAGCCAGCGCGGCAAGTCGATCGATGGCCGACTCGTCGCTGGCGATCCGGCGCCAGAAAACCGAGAAGTCGCGATGCTGGGTGCGAGATAGCCAACGCGGCAATGGACGGCCCAGCATCGATGCGTGGAAGGCCGCATAGGATCGGAGCGCGCGCATCGCCTTCGGTCCGGTCCACGGCAGCACGGACTGTCCGTCCACAAGCTCAAGCAACAGGGCATGCCAGCCATCGGCGTGGATCGAACCGATATATTCGGGAGCCCAAGGCTGGATCACACTGCCAAGTCGACGGTAGACGACCTCCTCCCGATCCAGCGACCACCGCACCGCTGAACCTTCTGGCAACGGGTAGGTGGCCTTGAGGAACGCTCGTCCGCCGTCGGCCAACGTCAACCGGAACGTCGCGCTCGGCGCGTAACCGCCATAACTCCGAGTGGCTCGGACCACGGGCGCACTCAGCGCCTGCGCGACGGCCTCCTTCACCCGGGCCGGCACGACGGACCAGGGAGGCTTGTCCTCGCGTTCGAACTGCATGCCAGTCGAGGATACGTCGGGTAGACGATGGCAGCCACTTGTCCGGGAGCGGGACTCGTCGACTACCAGGAATGCCGGTACCCACGTCGTCACCACGAGCCGCCGATAAGCGTCGCCGGCCAGGTGCGCGGCGCGAAGGCGTTCGGCAACCGCAGGTCCCGCACTCGGCGCGGCGAGGACCATGAGCCGACTTACGAGGCGCTGTCCTGCGATCCGATGCCGCCCCGCTCGAGCATTCGCTCCAGGCCGAACGTGATGAGGTCGACCGTGTTCCGCCACCAGCGGTCCGGGTCGCTGAGCCAGACTTCGGCCGTGTCATCCGCGCCCTCGACGAGGTTCGGAAACTCGTCGCGGGGCAGGCTCAGCTGGGCGAGCGCGAAGCGTCGTCGCAGCAGGTCGATCTGGTGTGCGTCGAGCTGGGTGAAGTCCGACGGCGCTCCCTGCTGGATGAGCAGGAGGTAGCCGGCCAGGAGGTTCGTGATCATGCGGATCAGGACGATCGCCTCCCGTCGCTGAAACCCCGCATCGAGCAGGATGGCCAGGAGGTCCTCGAGCACCTTCCAGAAGGCTGGAGGCCCCTCGCCCGTGTACGCGATGCTGAGGGGAAGGGCAAGCGGCCGCGCGTCGAGCTGCTCCTTGTAGTTGTCGATCGCCAGGCGCATGCGCTCGATCCAGGCCATCCCGGGTCGGAATCCGACCGTGGCGTCGATGCCCTCGAGGGCGGCCTCGGTCATGGCGTTGACCAGATCCTGCTTGTCGCGAACGTGGCGGTAGAGGGCCATCGGCGTGACCCCGAGCTCCTGTGCGAGGCGGCGCAGGCTGACCGCCTCGAGGCCTTCGGCCGTGCCGATCTCGAGCGCACGGGTCACGATAGCTTCACGGGTAAGGCCGGGCCGTCCGCGCGCCTGCATGTGGTCTGTGGCATCTGCCCTATTCATCGTTTGACAAGTATACGCCGCATACCTAGAGTAGCGTGCGATGTCTACATCGTATGCTTACGGAGATAACACGCTCGTGGATGAACCCACGATCAACCGCCAATGGGCGAGAAGAGGAGAGCCGATGACTACCACTCACGTCCAAGGGCCCGCGGTCCACGTGCAGGGCCTGGAGAAGTCGTACCAGCAGCTGCCCGTGCTGCGCGGCGTCGATTTCGACGTGGCGCGGGGCAGCATCTTCGCCCTGCTCGGCTCGAACGGGGCCGGCAAGACCACGGTCGTCAACATCCTGTCCACGCTGCTCAGGGCCGACGCGGGGACGGCCAGCGTCAACGGCTTCGATGTCGCCACGCAGGCTGCGGAGGTGCGGGAGTCCTTCAGTCTCACCGGACAGTTCGCGGCCGTCGACGAGATCCTCAGCGGGCGAGAGAACCTCGTGTTGGTCGCCCGGCTGCGGCATCTCAGGGACCCGGGCACGATCGCAGATGACCTGCTCGAGCGCTTCGCGCTGACCGACGCGGGCGCGCGGAAGGTGTCCGCGTATTCGGGCGGCATGCGCCGCCGCCTCGATATCGCGATGAGCCTCATCGGGAATCCGCCGGTCATCTTCCTCGACGAGCCGACAACCGGGCTCGACCCGCAGGGGCGGCTCGAGGTGTGGCGGACCATCAAGGATCTGGCCGGGGGCGGCACGACCGTGATGCTCACGACGCAGTACCTCGACGAGGCCGAGCAGCTCGCCGGCCGCATCGCGATCCTCCACGACGGTCGGATCATCGTGAACGGCACTCTCAGCGAACTCAAGCAACTGCTCCCGCCCGCCAACGTCGAGTACGTCGGGCCGACCCTCGAGGACATCTTCCTCGCGGTCGTCGGCGACAGCGACCGGGGCAGCAGCGACGCCGCGGACAGCAACAGCAAGAAGGGAAGGTAGGACGCAAGATGACCACGCACTTCTTCGGGGACACCGCCGTCCTGACAGGACGATCCCTGCGCCACATCACGCGCAGCCTGGACACCATCATCACGACCGCGATCACGCCGATCGCCATGATGCTGCTGTTCGTCTACGTGTTCGGCGGCGCGATCGACTCCGGGTCCGATTCCTACGTGACCTACCTGCTGCCCGGCATCCTGATCATCACGATCGCGTCGGGCATCTCCTACACCGCATACCGGCTCTTCCTCGACAAGCAGAGTGGCATCTTCGAGCGATTCCAGTCCATGCCGATCGCACGGTCGTCGGTACTGTGGGCGCACGTGCTGACCTCCCTGGTCGCCAATCTCGTGTCGCTCGGAGTCGTGGTGCTCGTCGCGCTCGTGATGGGCTTCCGATCGGGCGCCGGACCGATGGCGTGGCTCGCGGTCGCCGGCATGCTCGTCCTATTCACCCTGGCCCTGACGTGGATGGCCGTCATCCCCGGCCTGACCGCGGAGTCCGTGGACGGTGCCGGTGCGTTCGCCTATCCGCTCATCTTCCTGCCGTTCGTCAGTTCGGCATTCGTGCCCACCGAGACCATGCCCGGGCCGGTGCGGGTGTTCGCCGAGAACCAGCCGGTGACGTCCATCGTCAACGCCATTCGCGACCTGCTCACTCAGCAGCCGGTCGGTACCGAGATCTGGATCGCCCTGGCCTGGTGCGTCGGCATCCTCATCGTCGCGTACGGGTTCGCGATGCGCACCTACCGCCGCAGGATCTCCTAGCACGGCGTCGGGCGGTAGCGGTGGACAGGCGACCGCCGTGCAGTCGCCCGTCCAATGCTCGGTTCACTCAGTTGGCGCGCCGCGCCAGGCGGAGGGCGCCGACCGTGGCCAGCAGCAGCAGCGTCCAGCCGGCGGCGAGCGGCCACGGGCTGGTCGGCTCGGCCAGCGCAGTGTCTGGCAGGCTCGTCGTGCCGAAGGTCAGCGTGCACATCATCGAGTCGAGCACGACCTTGTTGTCCTCGTACTCACCGACCCACGTTGGACCATCGCTGGTCGTGGCGACGAGCCACTCGTCGCCGATGTCGATCCAGTACTGGTAGTACCGGGTGCCGGCCGGGTCGAAGCTGTCATCGCCGGCCTCGGTCTCGACGATGGTCGCCGGCTTGCCGCCGACCATCGTGGCCTCGCCCTCGGCACGCGGTGCCGTCGCCTCGCGGCCGATGCCGATCGCGACGTCGGCGACGCCGCTCGCCGGGCGGACATCGAAGTCGTCAGGGCTGAAGAAGCGGCAGGCAGCGACGTCATCGGTGCCATCGGCCTCCACGGACTCGTTGTAGTACCAGCCGCGCGGAAGGCTCACGCTGTAGTCCTCATCGGGGTTCGTGCACCGTTGGGTCAGCTCGACCGCGGCCACTGGCATGACAGCGGCCATGGCGACGATGACGGAGGCGATGACAGCCACCATGCCAGGGGCAGGTTTCTTGAGAGCGGGTCGCATCATGGATCCTCTATGACGGCTCGTGTGTTCAGCCGGTGATTCCCGGCTTCAGAGACTCAGGCGCTCGACGCTCCTCGGGCGTTGCATCAGCCCTGGCTTGGCCGCCCGTGATCCGGTGCCGAAGCCCGGCCGCCCAGCGCGCTCGGCGAGGGGTTCGCGCTCCTGGAACAGCGTCAGTTGCAGTCCGGCCGGCCCATCGAGTCTCGCGTTGAGCGCCCGCCACGGCGTCTCCATGGGCGAGGGAACCAGCGTTGCCCGTCCGCGTCGACGCGCAGCCAGATCGGCCTGGCGGTTGCCAACGGGCGCCTCTGTTCGGGTCAGGAGGTCGGCGTTCGAGTCCCTCCGGGCGCGCCACACGGCATGTAGGCATCTCGGCTTCGCAGCCACAAGATGTTGGGGCGAGTGTGTCAGGAGCTCGGCACAGCACATCTTGCGAGTCAGATGCTCGGAGGCCCCGACCCTGCTCAGGGCGAGCAGTAGACCGACATTCAGATGCTCTCAGCAACGGAGGTGATGCCTGATCGTGCGTCGGGTCGTCACCGCCTCGTGAGCCATCGGTCCGCTCTGGCTGGTCGGGCGCGAGGCTCTCACCGCCGTCAGGCGCGTAGGCTGTCGCCATCGAAAGCCGGCAAGGGAGCGCAGCACGGTGAAGGCCGATATTTCGCGGACGACGTTCGATCCTGACAAGCACTACAGCGGCGTCTTCATGCAGCAGGGGCGGGTGCCGCTCGACGCCGACTGGAACGAGCAGGTCGAGATACAGCGGCGTCACTCGCTGCTCCTTGCGCGGGATCTGATTGGCGAGCACGGAGGACCCAAGGCGGACGCTGGCTTCAAGGTCGGTATCGGTCGTTCGGGCCGGCTGCTTACGATCGGCGCTGGACGCTACTACGTCGACGGACTGCTTGCGGAGAATGGTCAGCGGTGCGCGTTTGACGCACAGCCGGACCTGCCGACCGCGCCCGATCTGTTGCGGGCAGCCCAGTCGAGGACCGGTACTCAACTCGCGTACCTCGACGTATGGGAACGCGACGTGACCTTCCTGGACGACCCCGCGTTGCGCGAGGTGGGGCTGGGTGGGCCTGATACGTGTGTGCGGCGCAAGGTCGTCTGGCAGGTGCGGCTGGGTTCTGCCGATGAATTCGAACGTGGCGAAGGGTCGAGGCGCGTCCGGAAGCGGGCGGGCCGGTTGAACGTATTCACCACTGGCAACGGATACCGCGGCGCGGAGAACCACCTGTATCGGGTCGAGATCCACCGCTCCGGTGGCATCGGAACGGCCACCTTCAAGTGGTCCCGTGACAACGGCAGCGTGGTGGCACTCATCGAGAGTCTCGAGGGGCGCCTGCTGACGATCGACCCCGGTGCGTTTCGCGCGGGATCAGCATTTGAGTCTGGCCAGTGGGTCGAGATCAGCGACGACGCCCGGGGGCTGGATGGCGATGCCGGCGACCTGCGGAGGGTCGAGGCGTTCGACAGTGCGGCTGGCACCTTGACGCTGAACGAGGCCCCGTCCATGCAGCTCGAGCCCAGCCTGCACCCGACGGTGCGTCGCTGGGATCAGGTCGACGGCGGCGACGGCGGGGAACCCACAGGCGCGCGCCGCCTGCAGCTGGAAGGCGGCATCGAGGTGCAATTCTCAGCAGGCACGTACCGTACGGGCGACCATTGGCTCATCCCGGCGCGGACCGTCGGTGGCGCCGTGGAGTGGCCCGGCGCAGACGGCCCGGAGCCCCAACCGGCTCGCAGGACCGTTCATCACCGCTGCGCGCTCGCGGAGCTGGAGTTCGACGCCAGGCGGCGGACCTGGCGCGTCCTTGATGACCGCCGCCGCATCTTCGCCCCGCTTGCCGGCTGATGAGCTTGAGCAGCGTAGAGCGGGGTACAAGGCAGCTCGTTGCAGATTGCCCGACTCCTAAATACGCACCCCGATCGGCTGGCCTCCTCGGCCGATGGTCGGGCATGTATCGCGACGACGACATCGCGGGCTACACGAGCGATCTCGGCCGGCGTGGAGCTGGACCATGCCCAGGTGCTTGCGACCTGCTGAACAAAAGGGTCGTCGGCCGTTCCGACCGAGCTTTCGCCTGACCCAGCCGGAGGCCGATGCGGCCTTGTCTCCAGCCTGGCCGACCCGATCAGGCTCAATTCTCTTGGGGCCGCTCGACGGCGATGCCCTGCTCCGCCGCCCAGCGCCCGACGTCGCGCCGCTCGATTGCCGTGGCCATGAGGTCCGGGAAGTGCTCGGGCGTACAGGCGAACGCCGGCGCGCCGAGCGCCGCGAGCTTCGCCGCCAGGTCGTGGTCGAACGACGGCGCACCTTTGTCGGAGAGCGCGAGCAGGACGATCACCGTGACGCCCGAACCCAGCAGCTCGGAGACGCGCTGCAGCAGCTCTTGCTCAACGCCGCCCTCGTAGAGGTCGCTGATGAGCACGAAGATCGTATCGGTCGGCCGCCGGACGAGGGTCTGGCAGTAGCCGACGGCCCGGTTGATGTCGGTCCCGCCCCCGAGCTGGGTGCCGAACAGGACGTCGACCGGGTCGGTCAGCAACTCGGTCAGGTCGACGACCGAGGTGTCGAACACGACCAGGCGCGTCTCCACCGAGCGAATCGAGGCCATGACGGCGGCGAACACCGAGGAGTACACGACCGAGGCCGCCATCGAGCCGGACTGGTCGACGGCGATGACCACGTCACGCAGGGCCGACGCGCGGCGGGCATGACCGAGCAGCGTCTCGGGGATGACGGTGCGCAGGCCCTACGGTAGATGCGGTCCGGTTCGTGACCAGGGCCGACAAACGTCCAGCCGAGCGTGAACGACCTCGCTATTGCATGGGCCGATATGGGCGGCCACGATCCGGGTTCGCATACACACCTTGGCGGCATTCACAGAGAGGGGGTGGGCAGCGCCGGAGAGGGAGTACACGTGCCCGCCATCCCGCCCTGACCGAGGCCTCGCCTTCGCGCGATCAACCGTGGTGCGCCGACGGCACCGTCATGCCCTCCCGTCCGGCCAGAAGAGCAGACCACATCCGCCGGGTCGTGCCCGACCGGGGATCCAAGGGAAGTACCAAAGGAGTCCTGAGCATGTCCTCCAAGGGCAACAGACGGCTATCGAGTGGCCTGCTTGCGGCGCTGCTCGCGTTCGGCCAACTGGGCATTGCCTCGGCGCAGGGGATCGATCCGTCAGAGGTGACGGAGACCATCCCCGACGGCGAGTCCATCGAGATCGAGAAGACAGTCCACACTCCGACCATTCCACCGGATGCAGACATCTGCTTCCTCGCCGATACGACAGGGAGCATGGGCCCCGCGCTCGCCAGCGTGGCTGCCGGCATCGGGGACATCATGACCGACGTCCTCACCGAGTCGCCGAATGCACAATTCTGCGCCGCCCAGTACCGAGACGTCGGGTCAAGCCCGGTATTCCAGCTCGACCAGGCGCTGACCGATGACACGACCGCGCTCCAGACTGCTGTCAATGCCTGGACGGCCTCCGGCGGGGGCGATGCCCCCGAGGACCAGCTCCACGCACTGACGGTCATGGCGGGCGCGACGCCCGGCTGGCGCCCCGCTCCCGCCGCGCACGTCCTCGTCTGGTTCGGCGACTGCCCCGGCCACGACCCGGCAAGCGGCGGGGAAACGCTGGCAACCACGATCGACGCGCTGACGACGTCAGGGGCCGGCGCGCCGGTGATCGTCCTCGCCGTCTCGGTGCACAGCGACCTCGGTGAGCAGTTCTGCGGGCCGGGGTTCCTCGATAACACGGCGCAGACCGGCGGCGTACAGCAGGCGACCGAGATCACCACGGCGACTGGGGGTGTCCTGTTTGCCGATGTCGATGAGGACGCGGTCGGAGACGCGATCGCCGCGGCCCTCGCCGAGGTCGAGATCCCGGTCACAGTCGCCATGGAGAGCGACTGCACGAGCCCGATCACCACGACCTTCGATCCGGCGAGCCAGGTCGTGAATGCCGGCGACGACGCCGTCTTCACCGAGACGATCTCGGTGAGCGCCACGCCGGCCCAGCAGGGTCAGACGTACGAGTGCGACGACTGGGCGACGATCAACGGCGTGGTCATGACTGATGCCGATGGGAACCCGGTCCTGGAGCACAAGACCATCACGGTTCCCGACACGACGGCTCCCACGGCGAGCTGCGTCGAGACCAGTAACCCGAGCGGCAAGAATGTCCCCGCTGCTGGCCCGGGTTCCGGCGCCAGCGGCCAGAATCCCGACGGCTTCTACGAGCTGCTCGGCGAGGACGTCACCGACCCGAATCCGCAGATCTTCGTCGTCGACAAGGGAACGGACGGCGTCTTCGGCACCGCCGACGACACCACCTTTGGTCCGTTCGCGAGCGGGGTGACGATCAAGTACGTGGAGGCCAACGGCGCGACGCCGGGCCAGTCTCCGGGTCCCGGCGCCATCGATTGGAAGATCAAGGGCAACGGCGACTTCGGGGTCATTGCTGTTGATGTATCAGGCAACGTCTCCGAGCACGTCCAGTGCCACGTTGCACCGCCGCCCAAGTAACCGACCCAGGTGATCCGAAATGCGCGAGAGGCGGGCCATCGAGGCCCGCCTCTTGTTCGCTGCGACACGTGAGCCGCCACGTCGTTGCCGCAAATGCGCCAGGCGTGTGGCCTCCGCGTCTTCGGGGGTGGTTGCCATCATTGGGCGGCGGAGTCGGTCGACTGGTCCATGACGTAGATCGTGGCCCCGCCCGGATCCCGGTAGGTGGCCTGGAAGCCGCCGGGGATCTCCGCGGGTTCTTCGATTACGGCGAGCTTCTCCGGTCGGGCGGCATGGAAGGCCTCGACACTGTCGACGACGAAGAGCGGTCCGAGCGGGGCGTCGGGGTCGTGGGAGTCGAGCATGAGCTGCACGTCGCTGCCGGGCAATGTGAGGGCAACGGTCGCGTCGCCCTCGCGCCATACCTCGGTGAAGCCGAGACCGTCGCGGTAGAGGGCGAGTGATGCGTCCAGGTCGGAGGTCGGGACGAACAGGAATTCGAGCTTCATGGCGCACCTTTCCGTGTCATAACTGGATTTCCTTCTAGCATAACGTCATTATGTCCAGGTGCGCCAGTGGATTCCCATATCGACCTCCCCGAAGGGCAGACTCGCGCTCGCCGCGGTCAGGCAGTTCGGGCTGCGTCCCTTCGACGAGGTCACGGTCGGTGACCTGGCGGCGGCGGCGAAGGTCACCACGGGCGCCATCTACCATCATTTCGGTAGCAAGCTGGGGCTGTACGCCTTCGTGCGGGAGGACGTCGAGCGGCGCCTGTTGGACAGAATGGAGGGCGCGGTCGCGGCGGCCGCGCTCTCGCCGGATCGCTCACCGGCCGTCACAGCCGCGCTGGTGGTCGGGTTCGACTTCGCCGTACGCGAGGGCTTCCTCCGAATCCTCGGAACACCGCCCGCAGGCACGGAACGCGACCGATTGGCTGAGATGCTGAGTGCGAGTACGGCCCCGGCTCCTCCGGTCCTCGGCCCCGTGCTCGCAGCAGCGTGGCGAGCGGCGTTGCTGGCAGTCGCCGAGGGTTGTGAACCGCGGCAGGCTCGCGCGGCACTCATCGCATTGGCGTTTCGCATCCCGCCTGATCGCTGAGGGGCTGGCCGGGCCGTCGCGCAAGGTGCCTCCCGGCGCGCATTGTCGGAGTCACGGCCCGGCGAATCCGACAATGTGCCCTGCGGCGCGCATTGCGTGGCAGCCGAGCGCCGATCGCCGCTGTCGTGAGCGTGGGACCGTGACACGGGGGCTCGCGTCTCCACGCAACGGGGCGCCTGCCGCGCATTGTCGGAGTCAGGACCGTCGCCTCCGACAATGTGCGGCGTACGCGGTCGACTTCGATCGCGGTGAAGGATTCCGTACCACCCTGCGCCCAGCTCGCCGCTCGTGCGGCGCAGGGTCATCGGCCGCCGGGTAGCCGCACGCGGAGACTCACACCTCCCGGGCGTCCGCCTGATCGGGCGGCGGCTCGCTAGCGCTCGCGTCGTCCCGCTCCACGATCTCGCGGAAGGCGTCGAGCTCGCCGCGGAAGCTCCCTCGATAGGAACCCGCCGCGAAGACCCGAGCGACGAGCGCCGAGGCCAATCCGCGCGTCCGGAATTCCTGGGTCAAGCGGGTGCCGCCGTCGTCGGGCTCGAAGGTGACATCGGATTCACCCTTGAGGATCAGGTTGCCGAACCGGGTTCGGACGTGCCGTGGCCGCTCGACCTCGAGGATCTGTGTCGGGCTGCGCATGCGTCCGAACCAGACCGTGTAGCGCGTGCCCGGTCGGTCGACCGGACCGGTCAGGTCGGTGACCCGCGTCACCCCGCCGACCCATTCCCGCATCCGCTCGAGATCCATGAAGAGGTCGAAGACCCGGGCCGGCGACGCATCGATGCGGATCGAGAACCGATGCAGGGCCATCGCCGACAGCCTCCCGGTCGACCGCTCGGGCTCACGCAGCCTCCGCGTCCGCTGGAACCGGTGATGGCTCGACGAGCGCGTCATCGCCACGGCCGAAGACCTGCCTCGCGCTCCGTTGGCCGATCACCGAAACAATGGCCTGGCGAGCCATCGCCCGCGGGCTGCCGTAGACGCGGATCACGTCGAGCACCACCAGGGCGATCAGGACGACTTCGACGCCCTTCGTGATCCAGCCCAGTGCGAAGTAGGGACCCATGACCAGGTAGCCGGCGATCGTCATCGCCGTATAGCCGATGAGAGCGAGCCGCGGGAACCAGTCGAAGCGGGCGACCAACGGGTGCGGGGCGATTGCGCCGAGAACCACCAGGACGATCAAGCCGGCATAGCCGAGCCCGTTCAGGAGGAAGAGAGTTCCTCCGAGCGTCAGGTGGACATACGAGGTGGTCGCGGCGAGAGCCAGGATCCCAAGCGTGAGCACCGCGCCGGTCGCTCGGCCGTTGAGGAGGGTCTGAGCAGTCATCACGTGTTCGCTCCTTGTGTGTGAGAGGTTGCGTGGAACGATCGCCTCGCCTGATCCCATCGTCGTCAGGCTCGTGTCCCACAGCTGCGGGAGTGATGTCCCGAACGGGCGGGCAGCCTTCGCCATCGCGACCTCGCCACGCGCTGCGCGGAGGCGCGACCGTGGGAAGGCGGCGCCGCTTCCGGGCGCTATCCGGGCTTCAGCACCATCAGGCTGATCAGCGTGGCCAGTCCACCGCCGCCAATCGCTGCGAGCACCTCGGGGCGGCGGCTGTCGAGCAGCCGCGCCAGCTCATTGGCGCCGATCGGCTCGAATGTCGCGTCCCCGGGATCCTGCGGCGCCGTCTGCCCGACGGCATGACGCACCTGGATGTAGTACTTCGTGCCCACCAGGAACATCGCGGTGGCGATGGCGAGCAGCAGGCCGATCGAGAGCCAAATCCAGGCACGTCCCCACCAGTCGCCCATGAAACCGATCGCGATCCCGGAGACGAGGATGACCAGGAGCGATGCGTAGGCAAGCATCAGACTGCTGCCTGACAGCTCCATCAGCGTGGCCACCTGCTCCGCGGTCCGGGCGGCACGGATGCGGAAGGCGACGAAGGCGGACACCCCGTGGGCGAAGACGAAGCCGAAGGCACCGATGACGTGAGCCAGGACGACCCACGGATACCACTCCATCAGGCGCGGCTCGCCTCCGTGGCCGGCTCGACAGTCGCCGGTGGACCATCGGCCAGCACCCGTGACCGCCGGGCGACGTGGAGTGCCACGCCGAAGATGGCGAGCGCGTTCACGGGGTGCAGCGCGGCGACCGCCGGCATCACCTCGCGGAGGGCGACGAACACCGACTGGAACGCGAACAGCACGAGAAGGAGCGCCGATAGGCCGATCCATCGGCGCCCGAGGCGGCCGCCCACGGCCAACAAGAGGAGCACGAGCGTCAGCCAGCCGAAGACGTAGCCGAACTCGCGATGGAGGGAGAAGTTCTGGCCTCCGGCGAAGACGCCGAGGCCCGCCAGGAAGACCTGAACGACGACGCATGCGAGGAAGAGCCATGCGATGCCGATGTAGGCGATTCGAACGGTATGCATGCCGGCGAGGATGTGACCAGCGGTGTCCTGCCCGCATCGGTCCGATGTCCCGCCGCGTCGGGCAACGTGGGCGCGATCAGCTCCGCCGCTCTCCGCCCATGCCAGCCTCGCGGGCTCGCACGATCGCCTCCGGGCGTCCCATCACCTCGAGCTTGGCGAAGATGATGCTGACGTGGTTCCGGACGGTCTTCTCGCTGATCCCGAGGCGCCGGCCGATGTCCGGGTTCGCGCGGCCCTGGGCCATGAGCTCGAGGACCTGGTGCTCGCGATCGGTCAGGTCAGGAAATGGGCGTTCGGTCGAACTGCCGCGGTCGATGATGGCCCCGAGACGGCTGGCGACGGCCGGCCCGAAGACCGCTCCGCCGCTCGCAACGGTGGTGATGGCGCTGCGAAGCTCGTCACGGCTGGCGCCCTTCAGCAGGTACCCGCGTGCCCCGGCGCGCATGGCCGCGATGACCAGGTCGTCCTCCTCGAACATGGTCAGCACCAGCACCGCGGTGGACGGGCTCCTGGCCATGATCGCGCGCGTCGCGTCGACGCCGGAGCGCCCCGGCATCTGCACGTCCATCACCACGACGTCCGGGCGCAGGCGCGCGGCGAGCGCAACCGCCTCGTCGCCGTCACGTGCCTCGCCGATGAGCGTCGCCTCGTCCCAGCCGTCCAGGGTGAGCCGCAGCCCGTCGCGGTACACCGGGTGGTCGTCGGCGATGAGCACTCGCATCGGCCCGCTCATGCCGCGCCCCCGGCGGGCAGGGGCAGGTGCGCCACGATCCTCGTGCCGGCAGCGTCTGGCCCCGGCTCCACGTGGAACGTGCCGCCGACCTCCGTGGCTCGCTCGTGCATCGCGGTGAGCCCGACTCCACGCGGCGTTCCCGGCCGGATGCCGACGCCGTCGTCCTCGACCTCGACGTCAAGGGTATCCCCGAGCCGGACCCGCACCAGGCAGTGGGTTGCTTCGCTGTGGCGGCTGACGTTCGTCAGGGCCTCGAGCGCAATCCAGTACGCGGCCGCCTCGACCGCGGCGGGAAGGGGCGGCAGCTCCGGCGGACCCTCGACCCGCAGATCGAGGCCGCTGTCCACGGTGAAGTTGATCGCCTGGGCACGAAGCGCCGGCATGAGCCCGAGCTCGTCGAGGGCAGGTGGCCGCAGCCCGCGCGAGATGCGTCGCACCTCCTCGAGCAGGCCGGCAAGGTCGGTGTCCAGTTCGGCGAGCAGCGAGGCAGCATCCTGCGGGCGAGTCCCGGCCAGGCTGCGCGCCGCCTCCACCTTCAGCCGCGCGCCGGCGACCGTCGGACCGAGGCCGTCGTGCAGGTCCCGGCGGAGCCGCCGCCGCTCCTCCTCCCGAGCCGCCACGATCTGCCGGCGCGAGCGCTCCACCTCCGCCACGAGACGGACCGATCGAGCGGCCCGTCCTGCCTCATGAGCCAGCCCGGCGAGCAGCTGCTGATCGGCGCCGCTGAAGGCCTCGCCCGGGGAGCGCGGAGCGACGATGAGCTCACCGATCGTCTCGCCCTGGTCGACGAGCGGCACACGTACCAGCTCCCGATCGTGGGCGTCGCCCGTGGCGGCGACGATCGTCGTTGCCTGGTCGCTGCCGAGTTCGATGGCGACGTACGGCAGCCGCAGGGCACTCGCGACCGTGGCGACCACCGTCGGCAGGATCTCGTCGGTGGTGAGGGAGGCGCTGAGGCGCTCGGCAAGCCTGGTGATCGCCCGATATGGCTCGTCCCGGTCGCCGTACATGAGGCGGTTGACTGCCCGCTGCAGACGGTCCCGGACCGGCAGCGCCGCGAGGGCCGCCACGCCCGTGGCGAGCAGCGAGGTCGCGAACGATCCCTCGCGTGGGACCAGGCTGCCGAGAACGGCGGCCGTCGTGACATAGACGCCGATGACCATCGCGGTCAGCCCGCCGTACACCAGGGTGCGGTTGATGACGACATCGATGTCGAACAGCCCATGCCGCAGGACAGCGATCCCGATGGCGATCGGGAAGGGGAGGCCACTCAAGCCCACCGCGTTCCACGGCAGAATGGAACTGCCCGTCAGGAGTTCCGGGAGGAACCACCCCGCTGTGCCCAGGGTCAGGGCCATGCCCGCGCCCCAGGCGATCCATCGGACCTGCTGGCGCAGCCGCGGCTCGGCGGCGCTGCGGTATTGCACCACGATGCATCCGATGATCGCGATGGTGATGACCAGCACCATCGCCAGCTGAAGCGTCGTTGCCTCGCCGAGCGACTCGAGCAGGCTTCCCGAGCGTGCGGTCCCGACGGCGATCCAGGCCGTCATGAGGACGATCGGCACGACGTATACCGCGCCGATGGTGCCGCGTGAAACGCCGCGCAGCCGCCGTGGGAATGCGAGCGCGAAATGGAGGGTTGCGCTCCAGAACACGGCGTATGCGGCGAACGCCCCCGCCAGCCAGAGCCAGAACCCGCTGCCCCGCGCGATGTCCACGGCCTGGAAGCCGAGCAGCCACGGGACGGTGCTGCCGACCAGGCCGCTGCCGATGACCAGGAGTGGCGTCGCTCCCGTGGCTCGGGGCCGTCGCGCATAGACGTACGCCGCCACGGCGAGGGTCGCCCCGCAGAAGAGCAGCGTCCCCCACGACTCGAGGAGTACCGCGCCGAGCGGGTAGGGACCCAGCGGCACGCCGATCTGGACGCTCCGGCCGTCGCGTCGGATCTCATAGCCGAGCGTCCCGTCGGCGTCGGGCTGCGGTCCTCGTCGGCCGGCGAGCAGCCAGTCCTCCAGTCGGACGCCTTCGATCGCGACGATCTGGTCGCCTCCGGCGAGCGGAGTGTCGGCGCCCGGCAGGGGAGCGACCGTGAGCCCGTCATGGCTCATCGAGGTGGTGACGTATCCCGGGCGCGTCCCGTCCGAGGCCGCCACCAGACGGTAGGCGACTGATGCCATCGCCAGCGCGAGCATGACCACGGCGGTCGCGATGGCGACGGCCCGTGACAGAGAGATGGGTTGCCCGGGCATCGTGTCGCGGAGCATACCCGTGGGCCACCCAGCGGCGACAGCACGAGCAGGCAGTTCGGCTCGGCGTCTTGCGAGCAGGGATGTGGCGACCTATAGTCGCCGTGGCGCCGTACCCGGCGCCCAAGCTCCGGCCGGGTCCCTGCGCGACCCGCTCGAGGAGTCAAAGGGGATCGATGTCCTCCGGGTGGA
>Ga0299913_10001496_pt1 | contig 17398 bp, 16 predicted proteins | sample RVTome_9_FD_201360 | JGI IMG/M metagenome (GOLD analysis project Ga0299913, IMG submission 201360) | Soil microbial communities from uranium-contaminated site in the Upper Colorado River Basin, Wyoming, United States - RVT155D38 (version 2) ... | reverse complement strand
GAGCGGGCTGCGAAGTCGGCGAGCGAACATGGTCGGGGCCTCGTGTCGGCGCGGACGAACGGCGGATGGGCCGTCGCGGGCGCGAGACCATGTCACCTCGGGAACCCTTACCGGCCGCTTACCACTCGCTTACCAGCAGGCCTTATGGGGCCGTCTCGGTCGGTCCCCCGATCGAGATGAGCAGCACGCCGAGGAGGGCCAGCGCGACGCTCAGCTGGCCGAGCCGCGGAAGGTGCTCGCCGAGGACGAACCGCGCGAGCAGCATCGTGACGACCGGGTACATCCCGGTCAGTGCGGCAGCCAGGCTGACCGGCATCGAGTCGCGGGCGATCACGTACAGCGCGTTCCCGCCGACGTCGAGCAGTCCGGCCGCGGCGACGATGCGAACCGGGAATCGTCCACGCCCGACGCGGCGCACGGCGACGATGGCCGTGAGCCCGGCCGACGCGGCGCGGCTGAATACGATTGCCCACAGCGGATCTCCGGCGCGGGCCGCGAAGTCGATCAGGACGTACCAGGTCCCGAAGGACACGGCCGCGAGGCCGGCCAGGAGGAGCGCGAGCCGTCCGAGGTCGCCGCGGGAGGCACCGCTCGCCGCGACCGCCGCCGCCGCGGCACAACCGACCCCGATCAGCTGGGTGATCGTCGCCTCCGCGCCGAGCAGCGCCGCGACGACCAGTGGGATCGCCAGCGATCCGGCGCCACTCAGTGCGGTGACCAGGCCCATGCTCCCGAGCGACATCCCGCGATAGAGCGCCGCCAGGCCGACCGCGCCGGCGACGCCCGCGGCAAGGCCGAGGAGGATGCCCTCGGGGTCGGGGAGCGGCGGCCGGATGATCAGCGTCGCGACCAACAACGCGACCAGGCCGATGCCGTGTGCGCCGGCCACCACCACGAGGGCCCCGGCACGCCGCGCGGCGACGGCACCGGCGAAGTCGCCGGCACCGAAGGAGAGCGCGGAGAGGATTCCGGCGGGGACTCCGGCGGACGGCATCGGCAACCTCGAAACGGGGATGGCGGGCCATCGATCCTCGCCAGGTCCGCAGATGCTAGCGCAGGCAGCGGCGGTGCTCCGAGAGGTCGATCCGACGTGGCCCGAACGTCCTCCTGCAGCGGATGAACGCTCGGCGTACCCTGTCCGCACCGCCCGGCCTCCGAGCGTCGGGCCTGAAGGGGAGATCACTCCAGTGACCGCGACCATCCGGCCAGCTGCCCGCCCCGGTGCCTGGCGCATCTTCGTCATCGGCCTGGTGGCAGTGCTTGCCGCCGGCATCGGCACCGCCGCGGGTGCGTTCCTCCTCCGGGATCGGGCAGCCGGCGCCGGTGGCGCCGCGACCTATGTGCCCGCCGATGCGCCGATGTACTTCGAGGTTCGCCTCGAGCCGTCGGCCGCACAGGACGCGGCGCTCCGCGAGTTCCTCGGGCGCTTCCCGGCGATCGACGGGCTGGACCTCGATCGACCGCTCTACGACCAGCTCGGCGAGATGCTGGACGAGCAGCTGACCGAGGCGGGGGACACCGACCTCAGCTGGTCGGCCGACGTCGAGCCGTGGTTCGACGGCCGCGTGGCGTTCGCGATCACCGACATTCCCCTCGACGCGATGGCGGCTCCCGTCGACCCGATGGCCGACCCCGCGCTGCCGGGCATGCTCGTGGTCGTCGGCGTGACCGACGCCGAAGCGGCGCGTGCGGCGGCCGCACGGCTGGTGGACGAGGCCACTGGCGGTGGGGCGACGCTCGTCGAGTCGGAGCACCGGGGCGTCACCATCCGGTCCGGCGACGGGATCGACGGTGCGTACGCGGTCACCGATGACGCCCTGCTGGTCGCGCCCGATCCGGCGTCGATCATGGAGGCCCTCGACATCCACGCCGACGCGGACGCCGGCCTCGCGGCCACCCAGCACCTCGGGGACGTGGTCGATCACCTGCCGTCCGACTGGCTGGCCTTCGGCGCCTTCGATTTCGCCGGGATCATGAGCGCCGCCCTGGCCGAGGGCTCGGAGCAGGACGCTGCCGCCGCGGCGGCCATGCAGGCCATCTTGGAGCACCAGCCGATGCGGGGCGCGACGGTCATCACCGCACAGGGTGACCGGCTTGCGGTCGACGGGACGGCCGACGCCCCCACCGGCCCGTTCGCCGTGCGGAACGCCGATCGCGGCCTGGCGGCCGAGGTACCGGCCGACGCCCTGTACTTCGCGGACGGCGGCAACATCGGTGTGGCGCTCGCCGCGGTGATCGATGCCATCAAGCAGGCCGCGGAGACGGAGCCAGAGGCGGCCGAGCAGATCGCCATGGTCGAGGCCGCGCTCGGTGCCGACCTGACGGAGCTCGTGGACTGGATCGACGACGGCGCCATGGCCGCCGGCTGGGGGACGGAGCCCTGGGCGGGCGTCATCCTCGTGCCGTCCGACGTCGACGCCGCGGAGCGCCGCCTCGGGCAACTCTCGACCTTCGCCGGCCTCGCGGCGCTCGACCCGGGATCGGGCGTGACCGTCAGCGAGTCGGAGATCGCCGGCGAGCAGGTCACGACCATCCGCTGGAACGGTCCGGGTGGGATGGAGGCCGCCGGCATGCCGATGACCGACGGGATCGTCGTCGAGTACACGGTGACCGACGACAGGGCGATCATCGGCTTCGGTGAGTCGTTCGTGCGGATGACGCTCGAGCTCGGCGAGGCCGACTCTCTGGCTGCGGATCCGCGCTACGCCGCGACGATCGAAGAGCTCGGCGGAGCGACGAACGCGGGCGTCACGTGGCTGGACCTGGCGGCCGCCCGCGAGGCGATCCTGGCCGCGATGGGGCCGATGATGGAGCTCGCCGATCCGGACGACGAGTTCGCGACGACGATCGAGGCCTGGCTCGCGCCCCTCGACCGGCTGGCTTCGGTCTCGGTCCTCGAGGGCGAGGTCGTCGTCAGTCGGGCCGCCCTCTTCGTGGAGTGAGCCTGCCGGCACCCCTCGGTGACCTGGAGGGTCCGGAGCGACCGGGCGTCCGCGCCGCCGAGGCGCGCCTACGGGCGCTCGGTGTCGAGCCGTACGCCTGGAGCAATGCGCCGGGCGATCGGTACGCGGCGCACGAGCATACGTTCGTGAAGCTGCTCGTGTGCGCCGAGGGCTCGATCACCTTCCTCGTCGGCGACGACGAGCGGCCGGTGGCACTCGGCGCGGGCATGGGGTTCGTCCTGCCCGCCGGAACGCGGCACGCGGCCGTCGTCGGTCCGGACGGATGCACCTGCCTCGAGGGGCACCGGCGCTAGTCGGGTCGCACTGCTTGGCGGGCCGCCTCGCGGGCCTCGACCTCGAACGGGTTGTCGTGGTACCAGCGCTTCCCCGATCGCCGAGCGCGAATCGACTCGGCGAGGTACGCGATCGCGAACCGCCAGCCGTGCGTCTGCCACTGCCGCACGTGCGCCAGCTCGTGCGCCAGCTCCTCGGGGTTCATCTCCCGCCACGCGTAGATGTGGCGGCCGATGGTGATCGCCAGCCAGTTGGCCAGCAGCCGCCGCCCGACGGGACGGAGCCATGGCCAGGTGTGGACGCGGTGCGGCCTCAATCGGCGTCACCGTGAACGAGGAGGTCGGGTCGGTGCCCCCATCGGTCCAGGAACCGGTAGAAGTTCCGCTTGCTGAGCCGATCCCGCTCCGCTTCGGGGAGCGACGTCCAGCCGCGATGCTCATGCCGCTCGAATGGCAACGGGTCAGTGCGCACGGCGCGCCAGCCGGCGTCGCGAACCGCGAAGCTGAAGTCGAGGTCCGCGTTCCGGTAGAACCGGAAGCGGCGGTCGAACCCGCCGACCGCTCGCAGCGCCTCGCGACGCACGGCGAGACAGTACCCCTCGATCGCGTCGACCTCGCCGGGCGGCGCATCCTCGAACTGGCGAGCGTCGGCGCTGGTGACCCCCCATCCGCCGGCAATGCCGACGGTCGGATCCTCGAAGGCGGCCAGCAGCGGCGTCGCAACATCGCCGGTCGGTTCCAGCGACGTGTCGATCATGACCGTGACCTCGCCGCGGGACCGGGTCAGCCCGAGGGTGCGTGCATCGGCCCAACCCAGGCGGCCGGGGGCGTCGAGGACGATCGGTGGTTCGGTGAGCTCGATGCCGGCCAGCAGTCCGTGCAGGTCATAGGCCGGCTCGTTGGCAACGATGACGAGCTCCCAGGATCCGTGCGGAGCGTGCGCGGCCAGCCCTCGAAGGAACCGTTCGAGGTCCGCTGGGTGCTCGTCGGCCACGACCTGGATCGACAGGCCCAGCTCCGCCGGCTCGGCCAGCAGTGACGGCAGCTCCTCCCGCTCGGCGGGTCGGAGCATCGGTCGAGCGACGGAGCGCGTCGGGCCGTCCTGGACCTCCCAGCCGAGCTCGGCGATCTCGTCGCGGAGGGCGTCCGCGCGGGCCCAGTCGCGGGCGTCGCGCGCGGCACGCCGCTCGTCGATGAGGTGGCGGACCGCATCCGGGGCGGAATCGTCGGTCATCGACGGAAGTACTCCTGGAGGTGACCGGAACGTACCGGGCGGTTTAAGGGCACCGCAACCTTACTATCCGACCACGAGCCGAATCCACCGCACCTGCCCGGTGCGACGGCGCCACCAGTGCCCACACGAGGACCGAACCGAGACATGATGACGAACGAGGTCGGGAGGCTGCTCACGGCGTCAGAAGTCGCCGACATGCTGCACCTTCACGTCAACACCGTGAAGCGGCTCGGCGATCGCGGTGAGCTTCCGTTCTTCCGCGTCTGCAAGCGCGGCGACCGACGCTTCCGCTACGACGACGTGATCGATTTCCTCCGCCGCGCCAAGTAACGCGGCCCATTTGACGCATCCGGTCCCACGCCGGAGGCACGCCTGCCAGGGGGCAGGAACGACGACCGCCGAGGTGCCAACTCTCGGCGGTCGTTCGCGTCCCGCATAATCCGGTCCGTATGACCGATGAAGCCCACCTGCGCCTCGACGAGGGCCGCCGTCTGCTGGACGCCGGCGACTTCGATGCCGCCGTCCGCATCCTGGCGCAGCTGACCGGCCACCCCGACCCCGATCTGTCTGGCGACGCCTGGCAGGCGATCGGCACCGCCCGCTACCGCGGGGACGACGAGCCGGGAGCGCTGAGCGCGTGGCAGGCGGCCGCCAGTGCCGGCGGTCGGAACGCGTGGCTGGGGTTTCGGAGCGTCGCCGAGCAGCTCGTGCGCGATGGCGACCTCGACTCTGCCGTCACCGCCTACCGCGAGGCCGATCGGCGAGCGCCGGCCGAGGAGCGGGGCCCGATCGCGAATCGGATCGCCTGGCTCCTCAAGGAGACCGGCCACGACTTCGAGGCGCGTCGCCAGTTCAACCGCGCCCGCGGCGCGTACGCCACGCACGTCCCGATCGTCACGTACGCGATCATCGCCATCTGCGTCGCGCTGTTCGGGATCGACACGCTTCTCAGCGGCGGCGCGACCCTGCAGGGAAGCCTGTTCAGCGGGAGCGTCGGCCCGCTGGGGGAGCAGCACTTCATCAACGCCTTCTTCGTGGCCGCCGGGGAGTGGTGGCGGATCTTCACCAGTGCCTTCTTCCACCTCGGGCTGATCCACCTCGCCTTCAACATGTACGTCCTGTACCTGTATGGCGCGATCGTGGAGCGCATGTACGGCCGCTTCGAGTACATCGCCATCTACCTGCTCTGCGCGGCCGGCGGGAGCGTGCTCACCATCCTGGTCGACCCACGGCAGTTCGCCGTCGGTGCATCAGGGGCCATCTTCGGCATCATCGGCCTGCTGTTCGCCGTCTCGCGCCGCCACCATGCCGTGCTCGGTCGCGAGGGCCGCACCGTCATGGCCGGCATCGGGACCTACCTGATCTTCCTGCTCGCGTTCACCTTCCTGGTGCCGAACATCAGCTGGACCGGACACCTCGGCGGCCTGGTCGTGGGGGCGCTGCTCGGGTTCTTCCTGCCGCCGACCGGGGTCGACACGCTCGCCGGCATGTGGCGCACGCCGGGGGGTGAGCGGCTGCACGGCGCGATGCCGAGGCCCGCGCGGGTCGCGGTCTACGCGGCCGTGGCCGTCATGCTGTTGGTCGGGTCATACCTCGCGGTGGGAATCGTGGTGGGGTAGAACCGGACGCGCGTCGCTGGCGCCGTCGTGCGATCCTGAACGCATGTGCTTCGACTCCGATGCTCGACCACCCCTCCCGCCGATCCGTGGCGCCGCCATCGATGCGCGCTACCTCGTCCTTTCAGGCCGTGACGGCGCGCGGGTCGCCGCCTATGCCGCCCGTGCCGAGCGTCCCTCGGGCGCCGGCATCATCGTCGTCCCCGATGTCCGCGGATTGCACCCGTACTACGAGGAGTTGACGCGGCGGTTCGCCGAGGCCGGCGTCCACGCCGTGGCGATCGACCTGTACTCGCGCACCGCTGGGACCGGCAAGCGCGACGCAGCCTTCGAGTACGAGCCGCATGTCGGCCAGCTCAGCGCCGATGGCCTGGATGCCGACGTGGCCGCCGCCGCCGACTACCTCCGCGCGCCCGAAGGCGGGGAGCCGGACAGGATGTACACGATCGGCTTCTGCATCGGCGGGCGGGTGAGCCTGCTCCAGGCGGCGAGCGGGATCGGCCTGGCGGGCGTCATCGGGTTCTATCCGTGGCCGGTGGGTCCGCACCGCAGCGGATTGCCCGCTCCGGCGGAGGAGGCCCCGCGCTTCGGGTGCCCGGTCCTCACCGTCTACGGCGGAGCCGATGCGGGCATCCCGGCCGAGGCCCGCGATGCGTTCGCTCGGGCGCTCCGGGAGGCCGGTGTGGATCACCGCAGCATCGTGTACGAGGACGCCCCGCACTCGTTCTTCGACCGCAAGGCCACCGACTACGCCGATGACAGCGCCGACGCGTGGCGCCAGGTGCTGACGTTCATGGGGATCGAGGTCTAGGCGTCGTCACCGGTGGGGTAGACCGGGACCTCCTTGGCCCGTGCGTGGGCGATCACCTCGGTTCCGACGGCCAGGGTCGCGCTCGACGGCGTTGCGGCCTCGATCTCGAGGCCCGTCTCGCTGCGCAGCACGTGGTGCACCTCCGAGCCGTGGAAGACGCGTCGCACGATCGTGAGCACGCTCTCCGGCCGCGGCGGGCTCGACAGGCGCGCGACCGGCAGCATGTGGAGCTGCTCGGGGCGGAGGAGGACCTCGGCGCGCGTCCCGTCGGCCAGGGCATCGCCGGCCGCGCGGAACCGCCCGACCATGGTCTGGACCTCGCCGTGCCGCACCTCCCCGGGGAGCAGGTTCGCCTCGCCGACGAACCCGGCGACGAAGCGGTTGATCGGGCGCAGGTACAGCTCGTCGGGCGTCGAGATCTGCTCGATCCGTCCGGCCCGCATGACGGCCACGCGATCGCTGATCTCGAGCGCCTCGCCCTGGTCGTGGGTGACGAAGAGCGCGGTGGCGCCGGCGACGCGGAGGATGTCGCGCACCTCGCCCCGCAGCTGGGACCGCAGGGTGGCGTCGAGGCTGCTGAACGGCTCGTCGAACAGGATGAGGGCGGGATCCGGGGCGAGGGCGCGCGCCAGGGCGACGCGCTGCTGCTGGCCCCCCGACAGCTCGTGCGGCATCCGATGCTGCAGCCCGGCCAGGCCGACGAGTGCCACCAGCTCCGCGACCCGGGTTGCCCGGCCCCGGCGGGGGAGCCCGAAGGCGATGTTGCCGCCGACGTCGAGGTGGGGGAACAGCGCCGACTCCTGGAAGACCATGCCGATGCGCCGCGACTCGGGCGGGACGTTCCGTCGGGGGCCGGACACCGCCTGCCCGTCGATCTCGATTCCCCCGGCGTCCGGTCGCTCGAATCCCGCCACCAGGCGGAGCAGCGTCGTCTTGCCGCAGCCGGATGGGCCGAGCACGCCGAGGAACTCGCCACGAGGAAGCTCGAGCGTCACGTCGTCGACGGCCACGACTTCGCCGAAGCGCTTGGCGAGCGACAGTGTGCGCAACGCGAGGGGCGTGGAGTCCGGCTCGGTCATCGGCGCCATTGTGACCGCGGGCGCCTCGATCGTCGCGGTCATCGGCTCCGCTCCTGCCGAAGGACGAACCACAGGGAGCCGGCCGCGACGACGACCATGAGCAGGGCGGGCGGGGCCGCCCGGGCGAAGAAGCCCTCGCTCGTGGCGCTCCAGATGCGGACGGCCAGCGTGTCGAAGCCGGTCGGCGCGAGCAGGATCGTCGTCGGCAGCTCCTTCATCGCGGTGAGGAACACGAGTGCCCCGCCCGCGGCGAGCCCGGGCCGGATGATCGGCAGGGTCACCTCGCGGAGCACCCGTGCCGGCGACCGCCCCAGCGTGCGCGCGACCTCTTCGAGCCGGGGGCTGACCTGGAGGAGTGACGCCCGCGTCACCCCCACGGCTTCCGGGACGAACCGCACGAGGTAGGCGACGAGCAGCAGCGGCAGCGTCTGGTAGACGAAGGGCAGGTACCGCGCGGCCACGAAGACGAACGCGAGGCCGATGACGATCCCCGGCAGGGCGAATCCCGCGTAGGTCGCGCGCTCGACGAGCGCCGCCAGCGCCCCGCGGTGACGGACGGCCAGCACCGCGACCGGGATCGAGGCGAGGACGGCCAGGACCGCCGCCAGCCCGGAGGCCAGGACCGAGTTCAGGGTCGGCCCCCAGACGGTGGCGAACGACTCGCCAACGCTGACGCCGCGCGCGAGCCAGAAGCCGATCGTGCCGACCGGCACGACCACCGCGAGACCAACGACGAGGCCCAGGAAGACCAGGGCGGGCCAGCGCCACGCCCCCAGCCGGACGGGCGTCGCCGGCCGCGAGCTGCCACCGCCCGACCGGTGGTAGCGGCCGCGTCCGCGGAGGCGCGACTCGGCCAACAGCACACCGGCGGTGCAGGCCACGAGCATGAGGGCCAGGACGGCGGCCAGGGTCGGATCGAAGCTGGCGCGGTATTGCACGTAGATCGCGCGGGTGAACGAGTCGAACTGCAGCAGGCTGACCGCGCCGAAGTCGGCCAGGCTGTAGAGGGCAACGAGGAGCGCTCCGCTCGTGATCGCCGGGCGCAGCTGCGGCAGCGTGACCGTCAGGAACGTGCGCCACGGCCCGCGGCCGAGCGACCGGCTCACCTCCTCGAAGGCGGGATCGAGCCGCAGGAGGGTGGCACGCACGCTCAGGACGACGTAGGGGAAGCTGAACAGCGTGAGCGCCAGCGCCGCGCCCGGCAGGCCGTACAGGTCGGGCAGCCGCTCGACGCCGAACGGCTCGAGCAGCGACTGGAGCGCCCCGCGCGGGCCGAACGCGGCGACGACGGCGTACCCCCCGACGTAGCTGGGCACGACGAGGGGCAGGAGGGTGATGATCGTCCACCAGCGGCGGCCAGGCAGGTCGCTGCGGGCCGTGAGCCAGGCGACGGGCACTCCGATGAGGACGGACGCGCTCGTAACGATCGCCGCCAGCAGCAGGGTCCGCCCCAGGACGCCGAGCGTTCGGTCACGCAGGACGAGCGATGTGGCGTCCTCGCTCGTGCCGGCGAGGATCAGCAGGTAGGCGATCGGGAGCAGGCCGAGCATCGCGACGAGCACTCCCGCCCCCACCAGCCAGGCCGGAGGGGCGGGAGTGCGGGCGCCGGGTCGGGTACCCGCCGCTCTGAGCGACGCCAGCGTCACCATCGGCTGCGGCTAGAGGGCGCCGACCTCCTGGAGCAGCTCGAGCGTGCCTTCGAGGTCGGACAGGTCTGACAGGTCGATCTCCGGGGTGCCGATCTCGTCGAGGGAGGGCAGATCGGCATCCGGCTCGACGCCGGCGACTAAGGGGAACTCCTTGGTCTCCGAGGCGAAGTACTCCTGGGCCTCGGCGGAGAGGAGGAACTCGACGAGCTGCAGCGCCGCCTCCTCGTTCTCCGACGTGCTCAGGATGCCGGCCCCGGCCACGTTGACGAGGGCGCCGGGGTCGCCGTCGGTCAGGTAGTAGTTCGCGGCGGCGACGTCCGGGTCCTCGGCAAGGCGCTGCATCAGGTAGTAGTGGTTGATGAAGGCGACGTCGATCTCGCCGGCGGCCACCGCGTCGAGCGCCGGGTTGTTGCCCTCGTACACGCTCGGTTCGTTGGCCTGGATCCCCTCGAGCCACTCGCGGGCACGATCCTCGCCCTCGATCACGCGCAGGGCGGTGACGAACGACTGGAAGGAGCCGTTGGTCGGCGCCCAGCCGATCCGGCCCGACCACTCGGGATCGGTGAAGCCGAAGATCGAGTCGGGCAGATCGCCCTCGCTGAGCGCGTCGGTGTTGTAGACCACCACGCGCGCGCGGCCGCTGATGCCGACCCACTCGCCGCTCGGGGAGCGGAACCGCTCGTCGACGGTGTCGAGGATCTCGTCGGGCAGCGTGGCCAGCAGTCCCTCCTCCGCCACGGCACCCAGAGCCCCGGCATCCTGGCCGTAGTAAACATCGGCGGGGGAGTTCTCGCCCTCGGTCAGGATTAGGTTCGCCATCTCGGCCGTGTCACCGTAGCGCGCCTCGATCGCAATGCCGGTCTCCTCGGTGAACCGTTCGAGCAGCGGCCCGACGAGCTCCTCGCTGCGGCCCGAGTAGACCGTGATGCTGCCTGGATCGGCCGGTTGCTCGGAGGCGCTCCGGCTGGCCGCCGGTGCTGCGGAGTCGTCCGGGGCGGAGCAGGCGGCCAGGCCGATGGCCAGGGCCGCGATCGGCGCCATGAGACGCATTGGTGCGAGTCGCAAGATCGGAAGTCCTCGTTGATGGGGGTAGATCAAACGCGAGTTAGGCTACCCTGACTCCCGACGTTCGTCAAAGCGAACTACCGATGATCCGGTCGGAATTGCCGGATCAGCCGTCCGGCTCCTTGCCACCCATCCCCAGCTCCTCCGCGGTCAGCACGTGATCGGCCCAGTGGTCGTGCATCCAATCGAGGTGCTCCCAGCGTGAGTCCACGATCCGCATCGTGTCCCATGCCGGCATCGCCTGCTGCTCGATGATCGTCATCTTCGCCGGGTCCACCTCGTAGACGTGGTCGAACCGCATGACGACGTCGTCGGTGACGCGCTTCGCGTCCGGGGGCTTCTGGGCGCCGAGTCGAAATCCGATCATCGGAACGGGCTCTCCGTGATGCCGTAGGCCCGGTCGAGCTCGTACTTGCCGGGGTTCATGATGTTGTTCGGGTCGAGCGCGGCCTTGATCCTCATCATCACGTCGAAGCCGCCCCCCATCTCGATCGGGACGAGCTCCGCGTCGCCCTCGCGCGTGGCGCCATGACACGCGGTGATCGAGCCGCCGTGGTCGAGCGCCACCTGTGCGATCTCGCGCTTGCAATTGACCCAGTCGCGCCAGTGGTCCTCGTTCATCTGCTGCTCCCAGATGCCGATATCGATCTCGGTCAGGTAGTCGCCCCACGGCTTGTAGGCCCCGTTCGTGTACGCGAACATCCCCCAGTCGTCGAGGATGCCGGTCTTCTGGATGTAGCGATCGGCAATGGCGTGCCACTTCTCCATGACCGCCGGAAGCTGGCTGTAGTTGATCGATGCGTCCTCGCAGTGCCAGCTCATCGGCACCACCTCGCCGGTCCGCAGGCGTCCGTGGAGCGGGGTCGCGTAGCGGTCATGGCGAGAGGCCCAGTCACCGGCGCTGATCTCGTCGCCGAGGTAGGTCCCACCGGACTCGCGCCCGATCCGCATGATGCGCCGTGCCGCGGGCTCGACCTCGTCGCGCGTGCCGTACAGGGCGGTGGCCACCACGGCCTTGACGTGGTCGGGGCGCGGGATGTACGCCTCGTCGTCGCGTCGCAGGTAGCGCAGCTTCCACTCGTCGAACAGCACCACCCCGCCGAGCGACGCCAGGCCGGACTTCGCGAGGGCACCGGTCGACTCCCAGGCCGCGGTGTAGGACGGGTAGTGGAAGAACGCGGCGAACTCGACCTCCGGGCGCGGGACGAGCTCGAGGGTCGCCTCGGTCACGATGCCGAGCGTCCCCTGGTGGCCCATGAACAGGTGCTTGAGCTGGAACCCGGTGCTGCTCTTGCGGATCTTGCGGCCCCCGCCGTCGCCGACCTCGATGATCTCGCCGGTCGGCAGCACCATCTGGAAGCTGATCACGAGGTCGCGGGTGTGACCGTATCGGCCGCCGATGAGCGACCAACCGCTGGTGCCGATCCGGCCGCCGACGAGCGAGCACGGATAGCTCGCCGGGTCGTCCGGGAACATGACGTTGTGCTTCCGCAGCTGCTCGTTGAGCTTCAGCATGTTGATGCCGGGCCCGACCGTGACGGTGCGGTCGACGAGGTCGACCTCCTTGACCTGGTTCATGAGCTTCACGTCGACGACGATGCCCCGCTTCAGCGGGAGCGCACCGTCGTTCAGCCCGGTGCCACCGGCGCGCGGGGTGAGCGGGATGCGGTGCCGGTTGGCGAGCTTGACGACCTCGCTGACCTGCTCGGCGGTGCGGGGCAGGACCGCGAGATCGGGCACGTACTCAGCCCATCGGTGGACGGGGAAGGGCGTCGGGACCCGCGTTCGGTTGTAGCGCGCCGGCTTCGAGGTCAGCACGCCTTCGGGGCCGAGGATGGCGATCAGCTCGTCGATCACCGAGTCGGCGATGGCGGAGACGGTCATGCGGTCACCTCTCGCTGGGGTCCGGCCGCGCCGTGGATGCCGCGCGGATCCAGCCCGGCCGATTCGGCGACCAGCTCCAGCAGGTCGCGCACCTCCAGCCCCTGCTCCTCGCCGGCGGCGGACAGCGGGCGCTCCGACCAGACGCAGGCGGAGACGAGCGTGTCGACCTCGAGCTCCATCGCCTTGGCGACGCGCCGGCGGCTGATCTCGGCGGTGATCTCCGGCTTCTCGATCGGCAGGCCGGCGCCGCCGCCGGAGCAGTACGACCACTGCGTCACGTGGTCCACGTCCTTGAACGTCAGGCCGGGGATCGCACGCAGGATCTCGCGCGGCGACTCGTAGATCCCCTTGCGCTTGTTCAGGCGGCAGGGGTCGTGGTAGGTCACCGTGCGGTCGATCGGCTGCGTCAGCTGCACCTTCCCGTCGCGGATGAGCTCGGCGAGCAGCTCGGTGATGTAGACGATCTCGAAGTCGTAGGCCTCGCCGAAGTACTCGGGATAGTCCTCGGTGAAGCTGATGTAGTCGTGTGGGTCGATGGCGATGATCCGCTTCGCCCCTGCCGCGTGCCAGTCGGCGACGTTGTGCTCGGCGAGCTGGCGAGCCACGTCGGTGTAACCCATCTCGGCGGCCGGTCCGCCACAGCACCACTGTTCCCGCATCAGGCCGAACTCGACGCCCGCCGCCTTCAGGACCTGCGCGGTCGAGCGCGCGACACTCGTCCGGTAGAAGGCCGCCTCGCAGTCGACGAACATGATCGTCTCGCCGCCGATCGGCAGGTCGAGCCCCTCGGCCCACTTGGCGACGTTCTCCTGGCTGACCGGCACCTCGATCACCGGCTCGTTCTTCCTGTCGATGGTGGCCTCGACCCAGCGCTTCCAGTTCGGCTGCTCGATGCCCGACTGCACGGCGAGCGCCCGCATCGCCTTGACCACCTTCACGGTCTGGGTCCGATGGCGGTAGAAGTCGCCGGTGAACAGGGTGTTCGGGCACCGCAGCTCGCAGGCGCCGCACTGGGTGCAATGGACGTAGTCGTCGGCCACATCGGCCACGTCCAGGTTGCCCTGCTCCATCGCCACGATGTTGGCGTGGAAGGCGGTCGGGGTGTGCTGCTCGTTGCGGGTGACCTGCATGACGGGACAGACCTCCCGGCAGAACTTGTGACCCGAGCTGAAGCAGCCGTAGGCGTTGTCACGCCACTTCTCGACGAATCGGTCCTGGAGGCCGCCATCGGCCATCGGGTCATACGGGGGTGCGGTCATGCGGTCGACACCTTTCGCGTTGCGCTCTTGGCTGGGACGGCGTCGTTCAGTCGGCGAGGGCCGGCATCACGCGGTCGCGGATCAGCCGCAGCTGCGCGTGGGTGTCGATCGCGTTGTCGATGTCGATCCCGGTGAACGCCTTGACGAGGTACGGGTCCACGACGGCGCCGATGACGTGGTTCACGCCGGTCGAGATGATGTCGCGCTGGAGTCGCTCGACCACCTCCTCCGGGGTCCCGGCCACGGAGAACTTCTCCCCGAGCTCGGGCGTCGTCAGCTCGAGCGCCTTGGGAACGTCGCCGGCGGCGAAGGCGTCGAAGATCGGCTTGAGGTCGGCTCCGGTGATCCCGTGCCGGTTGAGCTGCTGCTCCGGCATGGCCGAGAGATAGAAGGCGGCCATGATGCGCGCGGTTTCCTTCGCTGCCTGCGAGTCCTCCATGACCGACATCACCAGCCAGGCGCCGAGGTCGAGGTCGTCGACGTTTCGCCCGGCCTTCTCCGCGCCCTTCCGCGCGTGCTCGACCATGTAGGCATACGTCTCCTGGGAGGTGCCGATGGCCTGGTGCACGCCATCGAACAGCTCCCCGCCGACGGCGAACGATCGAGGTCCGCCCATGGCCCCGAGCTTGATCGGCAGCTTCTCCTGGACGGGACGCGCTAGGGTCCACAGGCCCGTGTGCTTGAAGAACTCGCCGTCGTGGGTGACGGCGCCATCGTCCAGGAGCTTGCGCATCACCTCGCGAGCCTCCATGACACGGGACAGCGGCTTCATGCCGGTCGTGTCGACGCCGTGCTGCGGGAGCATCGAGATGTTGCCGAAGCTGACGACGATCTCGGCGCGACCGTCGGTCAGCTGATCGAGGGTGGCCGCCATCTGGGCCACGTGCGCGGGGTCACGCAGGATGACGTGGGTGACGTTCGGGCCCATCCGGATCTGCTTCGTCTTGTCGGCCGCGGCAGCGAAGAGCAGCCACATGTCCTTCCACCAGGTCTCGTCGACCGAGTAGGCGGCGTAGAACCCGCACTCGTCCGCCGTCTTGATGATCTCGATCGACTCTTCGAGCGGGTACGCCGGGACATGGCAATAGCTGAACTTCACCATCGCGCGCCTCCAGTGGCTACTCGGAACCCCCCACGACAGGACGCCCTTCTTGCGTTGTCCGCCCATCTTGCCATCGCGGTCAACGGCCTCCGGGAGGGCGGCGGCAGCCGACGCTCAGCGCGTCAGACCGATGTCACGCGGTAGAGCTGCCACGCGTCCGGCACGCCCCTGAGCGTCCGCCGCCCCGCATCCTCGAACCCGAAGCCGGACCCCGCGACGAGGTCGCGCACGGTGCTCGAGACCAGGATCTCACCAGCGTCCGCCTCGCCGGAGATCCGAGCGCCGATGTGGACGGCCATCCCGCGCAGAGCGGGTCCGGCGCGCTCACACTCGCCGGCATGAAGACCGATTCGCAGGTCGAGGTCGAGCGCCTGCACGGCGCGCCGGACGGCGTCGGCAAAACGAATGGCTCGCGCCGGGCCGTCGAACGCAAGGAAGGCGCCGTCACCGGCCGTGTCGATCAGGCGTCCGCGATAGCGGGCTAGCTCCCGCCGAACCACATCATGGTGCCGTTCGACGAGCGCCCGCCACGCGCGGTCGCCGAGCATCCCGGCCCGAACGGTGGAGTCGACGATGTCGGTGAACATGACGGTGGCGAGGACTCGGTCGGCCTCGATCTCGAGGCCCGCGACGCGTTCGATGAACGACTCCATCTCGGCGAGTGCAGGTCGCCAGTGACCCGAGATGAAGGCGTGATCCTCGCCCGGCAGCTCGACAGCGGCCGCGTCCGGGATCCGATCGGCGAAGTGCCGGGACGCCAGCACCGATCCGGCGCGCCACAGCACCAGGGTCGGGACGCGCAGACCCGGCAGGACGTCGTCGACGTTCGTCTCGACGATCATGCGCCACTGCGCGAGCGCCTCCCCGGGCGAACCGCTCGCCTCTTGGTCGCGACGGATCCATTCCACGAACTGCTCGTCACCGATTCGGCTGGGCGCGGCCCCCTGGACCACCTCGCGAGCCAGATCTGTGGTGCCCCAGCCGGTACTGATGCGCTCGGCCCAATGGCGCACGGCAGCCTCGTCAGCCCGGCGGACCAGGCTCCATGGCGGCGACCAGGTGACGAGTCCCGCCGTTCGCTCCGGGTACGTGGCGGCGAAGACGCTGCAAAGCGCCGACGCATGGGCAAGCCCAATGAGCACGACCCGCTCCGACTGGATCGCGTCAAGGACGGCCAGCATGTCATCGACCCGCTGCTCAAGCGTCGGCCGCGTCCCCTCGTCGAGCCGATCGGACAGACCCGTCCCGCGTCGATCGAGGTGGACGACCCGTCCGATCGCTCCGAGCCGCCGGAGGATGCCCGCCAGGATCGGGTCTTGCCACTCGTTCTCGACGTTCGACGTCCACGCTCGCATGACCAGGATGTCGACCGGACCATCGCCGCTCACCTTGTAGGCGACGTGCGTGCGGTCCGCGGTGCGAGCGTATCGGGTTTCCGGTGTCACGATGCTGAGTGTGCCGTCGGAAATCGCATCGGTCTAGAATCGAGCCCCTCCCACCTGACCGCACCCCCACGGAGAACCGATGATCGACTTCTCGCTGACCGATGCGCAGCGCGAGGTGCAGCGCACGGCGCGCGCCTTCGCGGAGCGCGAGATCCTGCCGCGCATCGGCGAGCTGGATGCCACCGCCACCTACGACCGCTCCCTGTACGAGAAGATGGGATCCGAGGGCCTGCTGGGGCTGCCCATCCCGGAGCAGTACGGCGGCGCCGGCATGGACTACATCGCCTTCGCGCTGCTGTGCGAGGAGATGGAGCGCGCCGACACCGCCTTCCGGGTCATCCTGTCGGTGCACACCGGCCTCAACTCGCTGACGTTGCTCCAGTGGGGGACGGAGGAGCAGAAGCAGCAGTACCTGGTGCCGCAGGCACGCGGCGAGAAGCTCGGTACCTTCGGGCTGACCGAGCCGGGCGTCGGGTCGGATGCCGCCAACCTGGCGACCACCGCCCGCCGCGACGGCGACCGCTACCTGCTCAACGGGTCCAAGATCTGGATCAGCCTGGCCGATACGGCCGACCACTTCCTGGTGTTCGCCAACGTCGACCGCTCCAAGGGCCACAAGGGCATCACGGCCTTCATGGTCGAGCGGTCGTTCCCCGGCTTCAGCTCGGAGTCGCTGCACGGCAAGCTCGGCGTGCGGGCCGGCAACACCGGCATCCTGACCTTCGACGACTGCGAGGTGCCGGTCGCCAACCGCCTCGGCGAGGAGGGCGAGGGCTTCACCATCGCCATGAGCGCCATCGACCAGGGTCGCTACACCGTTGCAGCGGGCAGCGTCGGGCTGGCGCAGGCGTGCCTCGACGCCTCGGTCCGCTACGCGCACGAGCGCAAGACGTTCGGCGAGGAGATCGGCCGCCACCAGCTGGTCAAGCAGATGATCGCGCGCATGGAGCAGGGCATCGAGGCCGGCCGGCTGCTGGTCTGGAAGGCGGGCTGGAAGAAGAACCGCGGCGAGCGCAACA
>Ga0299913_10001495_pt1 | contig 17399 bp, 16 predicted proteins | sample RVTome_9_FD_201360 | JGI IMG/M metagenome (GOLD analysis project Ga0299913, IMG submission 201360) | Soil microbial communities from uranium-contaminated site in the Upper Colorado River Basin, Wyoming, United States - RVT155D38 (version 2) ... | reverse complement strand
GGGGAGGTATGCGAGTCGCTCGGCTACTACGTCGGCGCGTACCACTACCACAAGCCGACCGACACCTACCTGGACGAGAGCGCGGAGATCGCGCAGCACCTGGACACCGTGCTGGACGTGCCGAACGAGCCGGCCCGGTGGTTCCGCGAGCGGGTGCACGAGCGGCTGGCGCGCGACGGCGCGCGGCTGCGGCTGTCGGCCAAGGACGGCCGGGCCGGCTGCCCTCTGCTGATCAGGGCGTGGAACGCCTCCGGCGCGTTCGCGCTGCAGCCGCACGAGGACTTCTCGCAGCTGAGCTGGCCGGAGCAGGCCGACTTCGAGATCCGGCACACCACGTCGCGCACCGTCGCCGCGGTCAACATGTGCCTGGAGAACGGCGCCGGCGGTCGCCTGGTGATCTGGAACGTGATCCCGGACCTGGCCAGCCGGCGACGGCACGGGCTCGACCTGTCCGGCAGCCCATACCCGCTGGAGGTGATGGCCGGCCACGAGTCGATCTGGCTGCGGATCCGGCCCGGCGACATCTACGTGTTCAACGGCAGCCACGTGCACGGCGTCGAGGCCAGCGCCGACGGCGGCAAGCGCACCACGATGGCGTGGAACATGGGCTTCTGCAACGACACCGACGTCGTGAGCTGGACCTGACATGGAAACCGACTCCCCGCTGCTGACCAGGCCGGACGACACCCTCGACCGGGCCTGCCAGCTGCTGTTCACCCATGGGGCTCCGCTGGCCGTGCCCCGGCTGGCGGCCTCGCTCGGGCACGAGGTGGGCGTGGTGGACGAGACCGTCGAGCGGTTCGAGAAGCTCGGCCGGATCCGCCGCGACAGCGACGGCCGCATCGTCGCCTCCGCCGGGGTGAGCGTCGTCCCGGCCGACTACGAGCTGCGGGTGGGCTCGCGGCTGCGCTGGGCCTGGTGCGCGAAGACCGGGCTGGGCGTGCTCGGTGCGCTGGCCGCCGGCGGCACCCTGCGCACCGGCGACCTCGTCGTGGAGTTCGACGGCGGCCGGCCGCTGCCCAGCCCGCACGCGGTGCTGTGGCCGAGCACGCGGTTCCAGCGCAGCTGCCAGTCGGCCGCCGGCGAGCTGTGCGCCACCTTCACGCTGTTCGTCGACGCCCGCGCCGCCTGGGGTTGGGCGCGGGCCAATGACCTGGATGCCGAGGTGATCACGGTCGAGGAGGCGACCGGCCGAACGGTGGACCGCTACCGGCACAGCCTCGGGCTGCCGGCCACCCGGGACGGGCTGCTGGGCCAGTGACGCGGCCGCTGCTGGCCGTGGTCAACAGCCTGTCCCGGCCGATGCGCGAGTACCTGTTGCGGTCGATCGGCGGCCGGTACCGGGTCTGGTTGCTGCAGGACGGTCCGCCGACCTGGGAGCTGCCCTACCTGACCGGGCACACCGTGGTCGACACCCTGGACCCGGACGCCATGCTCACCGCGACACGTGGGCTGGGGCTCAGTGGGGTGCTGTGCTGGGACGAGGTCCGCATCGAAGCCGCCGCCTCGTTGGCGGCCGTGCTGGGGCTGCCCGGCGGGGACCCGAGCGCGGTGCGGCGCTGCCGGGACAAGCACCTCACCCGTACCGCGCTCGCCGCGGCCGGCGTGCCACAGCCGGCCTCCGTCGCGGTCGGCACCCAGGCGCAGGCCGCGGCCGCCGCCCAACGCATCGGCTACCCGGTGGTCGTCAAGCCACGCGCCTTGTCCGGCAGCTACGGCGTCGTGTTCGTCCCGCATCCGGATGCGCTGGTCGCCGCGTTCGAGCAGGCCAGCGGCCGGTCGATCGACGGGGTGCCGGCATTCCACCACGCGGGCGTGCTCGTCGAGGAATACCTCACCGGCCAGGAGATCAGCATCGACTGCGCGCTGCACCACGGCACCACCACGCCGGTCACCCTGGCCCGCAAACAGCTCGGCTACCCACCCCACTTCGAGGAGATCGGCCACACCGTCGACCCCACCGACCCACTCCTGCGCGACCCCACCGTGCTCGACATCCTCACCACCGCCCACATCGCGGTCGGCCTGCGCGACGGCTGGGCCCACACCGAACTACGCCTCACCCCCACCGGACCCAAGATCATCGAGATCAACGCCCGACTCGGCGGCGACCTCATCCCCTACCTCGGACAGCTCGCCACCGGTGTCGACCCCGGCCTTCTGGTGGCCGGCGTGGCCTGCGGCGAGGCCCCGGTCCTCAGGCCGACCCGGCAGCGGGTAGCCGGCGTGGGCTTCTGGTACCCGGAGCGGCGCTGCCTGGTGGCCGGGATGCGGGTGGACGACGAACTGCTGCCCGACGGCGTGGACCGCATCGAGTTCCTGACCGCGCCGGGGGTGTGGGTCGAGCCACCACCGGCCGGCCACATCTGGGGCCGCTTCGGCTTCGCCACGGTCGTGGCCGACACCGTGGCGCAGTGCCGGGACCGGCTGGCGGAGGTCGCGAAGGCCGTCACGCTGCTCGTGGAGGAGGAGGTCGCCGATGCGGCACGCGGTGCTGGTTGACCCGTACGCGGGCGCGAGGGACTACGGAGCGGCGTTCCGGGCGCGCGGGGTGCCGACCGTCGCCGTGCTCAGCACGCGCGAGCCGCTCGCGACGTTCCGGGCCGCCTGGTTTCCTGAGGACTTCGACCAGGTGCTGGCCTTCGACGGCGACCTGGAGGGGCTGGTCGAGCGGCTGCGTCCGCTGCGGCCGTTGTGCGCGCTGGCGGGCAACGAGTCGGGCGTGGAGCTGGCCGAGACGCTCACCGAGCGGCTGGCGCCGGAGGTCGGCAACACGGCCGGAGGCACCGCCGCGCGGCGCGACAAATGGCACATGGCGCAGGCGCTGCGGCGCGCCGGGGTGCCGGTGATCCGGCAGCTGTGCAGCAAGGACCCCGACGAGGTCGCCGACTGGCTCGGGCGGGCCGGCCTGGGTGGCTCGCGCCTGGTGCTGAAACCGCCGAAGAGCGGCGGAACCGACGGCGTGCACGTGGTGGACGCCGGCCAGGACTGGCGGCCGGTCTTCGAGCACCTGATGACGACGGTCAACCGGTTCGAGGCGGCCAACGAGGCCGTGCTGGTACAGGAGTTCGTGGCCGGCACCGAGTACGTGGTCGACACCTACAGCGTGGCGGGCCGGCACGGGCTGGCCGAGGTGTGCCGCTACGCCAAGGGCTCGCTGGACCGCCGAGGCGCCCGCCGGTTGGGCGTGTACCTGCGCACCGATTTCGTGCCGCCGGATCATCCGCAGGTGCCAGCGCTGTTCGACTACACCCGCCGGGTGCTCGACGCGCTGGGCATCCGCAACGGCGCGGCGCACGCCGAGGTCATGCTGACGGCGAACGGACCGCTGCTGGTCGAGGTCGCGGCCAGGCTGGCCGGCACGCCGCTGCAGTACTGCGCGCGGCTGGCCACCGGCGACTGCCAGATCGACCGCGCGGTGCGGCACCTGCTCGACGGCTCGTTCACCGCCGGCTACGCCCTGCGCCAGCACGTCGCCGTCGCGTGCCTCGCCGCGCCGCGCGCGGGGGTGCTGCGCAACGCCGAGGTGCTGGACCCGGTCCACGAACTGCCGACCGCGCGGCGGGTGCACCTGCCGTTCCGTACCGGCGACGAGGTGCCGGCAACCGCCGACCTGTTCACCCAGCTCGGCTGGGTCGTGCTGGCATCGCCGGGTCTCGCGGCCCTGGACGAGGACTACCGGCGGGTCAGGGCCATGGAGCACCAGCTCGCGATCGCCTAGCCGTTGCGGCCGCAATAACCTTTCCAGCACGCTGCGTCGCAAAGACGTCGCCGACCGGCCCTGGCGACCTGGCCTTTTGGATAAGGTCGCATTTCGACGACCACGAAGCGTTACAAATTGCCAAGTAACCCGGGCGGCTTAGTACTTCGGACTGCGCCGAACGCAGCAGCCGACCTACCATTCCAGGTGGGCCGAAATGCCGCTTCTGCATACGTCAAACGCCCATTGACACAACCATGATCAGCCACCAGTGTAATGGTTACGTAATCAATCGATTACTGAAGGGTGGCATACGCATGGGCCGTTTGGGCGTCCTCCTTTTGGCCGTATTGGCATTCATGGGCACATTAGTAACAATGCCGCGGCCAGCCGCGGCGGAGTTGGCGGTTGACCAGGCCGGCGTGGAGTTGTTGCCGGACATGGACAACGTCTACTACTGGAACGACGTATTGCTGGAGGTGTTCCGCCGGCAGGGCGGTGGTCCGGGACCGCTCGCGCGGGGTGCGGCGATGATGCATGCCGGCATGTACGACGCCATCAACTCGGCGACCTTGAGCAGGACGGGCAGCACTCCCTACAACAGCTACCTGACACTGGTGACCGTCGGCCATAACGTCAACCAGAACCTCGCAGCCGGCTTCACCGCCCGCGACCTGCTCATCGCGGCGTTCCCGGCGCACACCAGCTTCATCCAGCAGAGGTTCACCGAACGGTACGGCAGCTCCACCCAGACGCTGGCGCGCCAGCTCGCCGACACCGTGGTGAACAACATGAAGGCGGCACGCAACAACGACGGATCGAGCGCCACCACCGGCTACACACCCGAGGGCGTCGCCGGCTCCTGGCGCCCGACCGACGGATGCACCGCGGTAGACCCGCACTGGGGCAACGTCACACCGTTCGCCCTGACCTCGGGCAGCCAGTTCCGCCGGCCGCCACCGTCACCCAACTACTCATCCCTGCTGAACAACAGCACCTACGCCAGCCAGCTGGCCGAGGTGCGCAGCCTCGGGCGACGGGACAGCCCCAACACCCGCACCACCGACCAGACCCAGGCGGCCTGGTTCTGGGCCAACGACCTGGACGGCACCTACAAGCCACCCGGCCAGCTGCTCGCCCTCACCGAGACCGTCGCCGAGAACCAGATCACCAACGGGCTGCGGCTCGCCCGGCTCTTCGCGCTCGTGTCGCTGGCCCTGGCCGATGCCGGCATCGCCGCCTGGGACATGAAGTACCTGACCTCGTTCGACCTGTGGCGGCCGGAAACCGCCATCCAGCAGGGCTCCATCAACCCGGACCCGACCTGGGAACCACTGTCCGCCACCCAGTCCGGCGTGTCGTTCAGCCCATGCTTCCCGGCCTGGGTCTCCGGGCACGCGACATTCGCCGCGGCATGGGCCGGCATCATGCGCAGCGAACTGGGTGACAACGTCACGTTCACCGCCGCCACCGAAGACCCGCACGCGGTCGGCGTTACCCGCACGTTCTCCTCGTTCACCGCAGCCGCCACCGAAAACGCCCGCAGCCGCATCTACCTCGGCGTGCACTACCAGTTCGACGCCGACGACGGCCTGGCCGCCGGCTACAACGTCGCCGACCACGTCTACAACAACTACATCAGGCCCAGCAGCTAATACCTGACAAGGCGGTATTGGGTGGTCACCAACGGCGGCCACCCAATACACCATTGCCCGAAATCCGAATGCGGCGAGCTCTACCGGACAGCCGAAAGCCGTTTCTGTGGAGTGGATCCACGGCCGAAGGGCCGGACAGACAGCGGCGCCGTGCCTCTCGTCGAGGGGCACGGCGCCAAGGACCCGGGTAGTGGGCGATACTGGGATCGAACCAGTGACCTCTCCGGTGTGAGCGGAGCGCTCTCCCGCTGAGCTAATCGCCCGGGACGCGAACACCATACACGGTCAGAGGAACGGCGATGACAGCCATGGCCACTCGAGTCCTACCCAGGTGGTGACGAGCTCATAGACGTCCAGCAGCCACAGCGTCGCCAGCACCACCGCGGCGGTGAGCACCCACGCCAGCACCCGCACGGCCGTGTGCTGGCGTCTCAGCCACGCGTTCCAGGCGTCGTAGCGGCCCTTCGCGTAGCGCAGCACCCGCTCCGCCCAGCTGAACTCGGTGGCCAGGATCGCCAGCCCGGCGAACACCACCAGCCAGCCCGGCCCCGGGTACGGGATCATCACGATGCCGGCCGCCAACACCAGGCCGCCGAACGTCCCGACGCCGATCCGGTACGCCAGGTTCAGCCCGGCGTTGCGCTTGATCCGGTCCCGGAAGCCGAGCCGCCCGGCGACGGCACCGAGCAGATCGTCGCCGTCGGACTCGTCCAGCAGGGGGCCGCGGTCCTTGCTCTGCGCGGACAGTTGTCCACCGCCTCTCGCCGAACTCTCCGTCGCCACCGAGGGTACGGCGCGCCCCGTAGCCACGTGCCGAGTGGTGTGGATCATGTTGCGGCGGTCCATCCCGACACTCTTCGCAGCCGTTCTTGGGCATGGCGTCATTCACCCCTGCCCCGTCCGGGTGATCTCGGCCCCACATCCGTGCATTCGGCGCCGTCAGGCCGTCACATGAGCACGTCTCGGTCGTTTCCGGGCCGAAGGGCGCAGGAAGGGCGACGACCATGGGCAACGATCACGTCACACTCCGTTCATCGGCGGTGTTCGACCTGCTGGCGCCGCACACGCCGGCCGTGCCAGTACAGGTCGAGCTTCGCTACGACACCAGAGACCCATACGCGGTGATCGCCGCCTTCCGCACCGGCCGGGCCGGCTGGGTGGAGTGGGTGTTCTCCCGCGATCTGCTCGCCGACGGGCTGCTCGCCGAGACCGGCGAGGGCGACGTCCGGATCCGTCCGGCGTCCGACGACCCGGAGACCGTGATCTTCGAGCTGAACTCGCCTTCGGGGCACGCGGTCTTCGAGACCAGTGCGCACCGGCTGGCCGACTTCCTCGACCGCACCTACGACATCGTGGTGCCAGGGGGTGAGGCGCTCTGGATGGATTTTGACGACGCCGTCGAGCATCTCCTGTCCAACGACTTACACGGCTGACACCCGGTTTGGAACCAGCTCGGGAGTTCGGATAGAGTTCCGGCACGCGAGGCGCCACCGGCGCCGGCAGTACGCGGACGTAGCGCAGTTGGTAGCGCATCACCTTGCCAAGGTGAGGGTCGCGGGTTCGAATCCCGTCGTCCGCTCGGCAGGGCCAAGGTCACGGCGGGTTGGCCGAGTGGCTTAGGCAAGGGCCTGCAAAGCCCTGTACGCGGGTTCGATTCCCGCACCCGCCTCGGGCGATTAGCTCAGTGGGAGAGCGCTTCCCTGACACGGAAGAGGCCACTGGTTCAATCCCAGTATCGCCCACCACCCGTTTCCGCAGGCCACGGCCCTGCGGAGCGATCTTGTAGGTCACGCCGGTCCGAAGTGGGGTCAATGCTCGGCCAGCGACCTGGGCCGGCTCATTTCCCAGACCGTGACCTCGCCGCCGACCGTCACCACCGAAGTCGGCAGATGTCGGCCGGCACCATCTCAGAGCTGGGCAGCGGTCACCTCCAACTCGTGCAGGAGGTCGGAGCGGAGTGGTGGGTCAGCAGGCCCACCACTCGTTGCGCGCGTGCCGGCTACGCGCCGTCCAGCGCTTCGAGTTCGGCCAGAGCTTTCGCGGCGCCGTTCGTCCCACCATCGGCGCGCTGCTCGAGCTCGTCGTGGAAGCGCGCTTTCGCGGCATCGAGGGTGTCCCAATGTTCGCGGTCGATGCTGCCCTGTAGGCCGATCTCGACGACCGAGTCGTAGCCGCCTTCGGTGCAGGGCTCGATCGCATAGCGCACCCCGTCACCCCAGTTCCACAGCCAGATCGCCGCCATAGAAGACAGCATCGCAGAACGCGGCCGACCCCACCGCTCGAAGACGCATCGGTGAGCCGTCCGTCGGGTGGCGGTGACGATCCAGCCTGCGCAGCGCAGGTGGCCGATCGGATGGCCGGTTAGGGTTCGGATGTGGGTACCGGTCGCGGGCACTGGCGCGGCCCGCTCGGCTTCCCGCTGCCGGCGTACGGCGTGCGGTTCGAGCCGAGCCCCATCGCGACGGTCCCGGTACTCGCCGAGAATCCGGAAGGAGGCACGTGATGTCGAACCGGCCGCTGGTCATCGCGTTCGACGTGATCGAGACGCTGTTCCCGCTGGAGCCGGTGCGGCAGCGGATCGTCGATGCCGGGCAGCCCGGCCACCTGCTGGAGCTGTGGTTCGCCCGGCTGCTGCGCGACGCGTTCGCGCTGGCCGCCGCCGGCGGCTACCGCCCGTTCGCCGAACTCGCCAGCAACGCGCTGGCCTCGGCCAGCCGGCACGCCCTGTCCGAGGTGACCGTCCGTGGGATCGTGGCCGGCATCGCCGAGCTCGACCCGCACCCGGACGTCGAACCCGCGTTCCGCCGGGCCCACGACACCGGCCTGCAGGTCGTCACCCTCACCAACGGCTCCGCGCAGACCACCACTGCCCTGCTGCGCCGCGCCGGCGTCGACCACCACGTCAAGCAGGTGCTCTCGGTCGACGACATCGAGACCTACAAGCCCGCCCCGGCGATCTTCGCCCCACCCGACGTCGCCGGCGCCGACCTCACCACCGTGGTCGACGGCCTGCTCGCCCTCCCGGAGCCGTAACCGAACTCTGCCCGTCCGCACCCCTTCCAGTCGGCGCGGGTCCGTCACTCGCCGGTCTAGCCGTCGATGAGCTCGCGGAGGATGTCGGCGTGGCCGTTGTGGCGGGCGTACTCCTGGATCTGCCCGATCATCACCCAGCGGATGTCGATGGTGTTGCCGCGCTTGGTGGTGAGGGTGGTGACACCAGCCTCCTGCCGATCCCCTGCCGCTGCACCGCGATGTCGACGACCGGGTCCAGGACGAAGGCGTGGACACCGCCGTCCCAGGCCACGTTCACGAACCCGACCAACCGGCCGTCCTGGCGGGCACAGACCCACCCCAGGCTGTGGCGGTTCACCTGCGCCCACCAGTCGACGTCCAGGAGCCGGTGCCCGAACGCCTCCGCGTGCACCGGGTTCACCTCGGCGTTCTCAAAGTGTCCCCGCCACTCGTAGTCGATCACCAGCCCACCGTACGACGACACACCACGCGGCATGGTCCCACGACGGGCGAGCACCGCGGCCGCCACTGGTCGACTCGCATCCGTATCGACGTTTCTGGCGCCCGAAAACGTCGATACGGATGCGAGTCGCCGTAAGCGGCATGGCTGCTTGGCTATCGGGGATCGGCGCCGGCGTCGGAGGTGTCGGTAGGTGCGCCTCCGGGTGGAAGGGTGCCGCCGTGTTCACCACCGCCGTGCTGGGTCGCGTACTCGGACACCGCCTCGGCGATGCCCTCGCCGGTCCGGATGGCCTCGTGCACCAGCCCGGCCCCGATGCCGACGACGGCCCCGGCAACCGTGCCGATGGGCTCGCCCACCGCGTGGCCGGCCGCTCATCGGAAATCTCCCATCTGGACTCGCGTCACTGACCTGCTGCGGTCGATCGTGGCTGCGGGCTGGCACGCATCAGTGCTGGCACCGAATCCGTACTGGGACGGTGCTGACATGGACCCGGAGAGAATGCCGGTCGTGCATGTGATGCTGACGTCGTGAATTTCACGTTCGACGCCGAGCTGTGGCTGTGGGACGCCCGGCGAGCCGACAGTTGGACCTTCGTGAGCCTGCCTGCAGAGGCATCCGCGGAGATCCGCGAGTTGGCCGACGCAGCCCCACGCCGTGGCTTCGGGTCGCTGCGAGTGAAGGTCACGATCGGCGACAGCACGTGGGCGACGTCGATTTTCCCCGACGGTGCACACCGCAGTTACTCGCTGCCCATCAAGCAAGCGGTGCGCAAGGCCGAGGCCTTGACTGCGGGCGACATCGCCACGGTCACTGTCCAGCTCATCGATTTCTGACGGGTCGCGCTGGCCACGGCCGGGTCAGGGTGGGGCTTGGACGAGTAGCAGTCCGCGGCCGGTGCGGTGCGGGATGGTGGCGGCAGCGCGACCAACCCGGCAGCATCCGCATCGGTGTACGGACGGATCCACACACACCAGCCAACATAACCACCTACACGCACGCCGGATGCCACGACCACCCAGGTCCCACACTGAAAGCAAAAGCATGTCACTCCGGCGAGCCGTGTTGACATCTTCCGCATTAATTCGCGCCGCCCTCGTACGTCGATGTAATAATTCGCCAGGATACGGATATATTCCTGGTATGAAATCCATGCTGGCTACCGCAGCCGTTGTTGCAGGTCTTGCCCTGCTCGCCACTGGATGCAGTGAAACTCCTGGTCAGGGCCTGGACACGCCAGCCACAACGAGTGCGCCCCTGACCACGACCCAGCTTGCGACCACCGAAGTCACGACCCCACCTGCGCCAGCCACCACGACCTCATTGCCAACGTCCTGGCTGATGCCGGACCTGGTTGGTCAAAATCTCCAAGCCGCGCAGGACGCTATTCAGGCACTCACCGACCACGCCGTTTTCTTCACCTCATCGACGGACGCCACGGGCCAGGGCCGCGCCCAAGTACTGGACTCCAATTGGCAGGTCTGCTCCCAGAACGTCAGACCTGGCGACCCGATCACGACCACGACAAAGATCGAGTTCGCTGCCGTCAAGCTCGAAGAGCGCTGTCCTTGACAAACACCCGGATGACATCAGGAACCGAGCAACGCGCGTTGGTAGTGCCCCAAGCTGTAGCGGTCCCGCAGGTAGTCGCGGAAGGTGATCGTGATGCGGTGGTCGGTCGATGGCCAGTTTGGCACGTTGACGACGTCGGGAGCTCCACCGCCGCGGGGCAGCATGGTCAGCCGCACCGTTGCGGCCGCGGATTGGTCGGCGGGTACGAACACGTCGGCGGCGGCCAGGAAGGTCAGGTTGTTGAAGGGGAACAGCTGGCCCTTGTCGAGGTCGGTGAGCTGGTCGGGATCCGCGTAGCCGGTGGCGGTACGGGCGCCGACGTCGGTGAGGAACAGCGCGTTCACCTCGCCGGTGTTGCCGTTCGGACCGCCGGGCCCGGTCCGCGGAGCCACACCGGGGGTGAGGACGTTCAGCGCCGGCGTGCCGTCGCCGAGCAGGTCCACGGTCAGCACGTCGCTGTCGGGCTGGTCGCCCCACAGCTCGCGGCCGCGCACGAAGGTCAGGTTGACGTGCCGGTCGTCGTGCTTGGTGAACGCCTCCAGCCCGGCGCCCGGCCGACCGGTGTTCAGGCGCAGGAAGTGGTCGTCGCTGGCGAACGGCTGCTGGTAGAAGTGGTGCACCGAGCCGTCTTCGCGGGTGAGCACGAACTCGTAGGTCTTCTGGCCGTGCACGCGCAGCGGGCCGAAGGCGCCGGTCTGGTCGATCGCGTAGCTGGCCTCCGGGCGCGACTTGCTGCGCTGCCCGGTCGCCGGGTCGACCTCCCACACGTCGAGCGTGGTGCCCGCGTAGCCGACGTTCTGCGGGAACAGCACCGCGCGGCCGGCGACCTCGACCCGTCCCGGCGGCCCGGGCACGACGTCGGTGGTCGCCGGGTCCTCACCGAACCAGAAGCGGTAGATGTCGGCGAAGGTCTTCGCCGAGGTGGACGTCTCGGTGTGCCCGAACTGCCGGTTGTAGACGTTGGTCGCGCCGCCGATGACTCCGACGACGCCGCGGACCGGGTTCGGCGGCGACTGCCACTCGCCCCACACGGCGAGCGTGGGGACACCGCCGGGCGGCGTGGCCGAGCTACGGCCGTCGAGGTTGACGTACTTGGCGACCTCGGCGGCGTGAGCCGCGTCGGCGAGGTACGCGTGGCTGACGGTCGTGCCCCGCGAGTGCGCGGCCAGCAGTACCTGCGCGGCGCCGGTGCGGGCCAGCACGTCGTCGACGAAGGGCTCGAGCTCGGCGATGGCCCTGGTGTTGTCCGGGCCGCTCGTGTCGTACTCGTAGGCGAACATCAGCTCCTGTGGGTAGCCGTTGCTGGCGAAGCGCTGGAACTGGGTCTCGAACTGGGCGACCGAGCCGGAGTTGCCGTGTACGAACACGATCGGCAGCCGCGGCGCGGGGCCGGCCTGCGCCGGCGTGACGGCCAGCGCGGTGACAGCCAGCACGGCGACGCCGGCCGCGTGAACGATTCGGGTGCGCCAGGCGCTGCGTGTGCTCACCGCGTCTCCAAGGGGTTGGGGCGGGATGAGCCGGACGGTACACATTCGCAATCTGTTCCGCCAGGTCCCGCTGCGCCGTCGGCGAGGCGGTCCGCGGATGGCTAACCTTGCGGAATGTCCGGCACCGGGTCGCAGCAGCGTGCGCCCGTCGCCAGCCGTCCCACCGCGGACGACGCGTTCCGGCTCGCGCGGCGCATCTGGTTCGCCGGCGGACGAGTCGACATGAGCGCGCTGGCGGTCGAGCTCGGTGTCGGTCGCGTGACGCTGTACCGCTGGCTGGGCAGCCGCGAGAAGCTGCTGGTCGAGGTCGTGTGGAGCATGGGCCGCAAGCTCCTCGACCACGTCGAGGCACAGGTGCACGCCACCGGCGGCGACCGGATCGTCGAGGTGATCGTCGGCTTCCTCGACGGCGTCATCCGCAGCCCGGCCATGCGCGCCTGGCTGCGGGACGAGGGCGAGTACGCGATGCGCCTGCTGACGCGGCACCACACCGGCTTCCAGCCGCGGCTGATCGACGCCGTGCAGGAGCTGCTCGAACGGGAGCAGGCGGCCGGCGCGCTGGACGTGCCGGTGGACCTGCACGAGCTCGCCTACGTCATCGTGCGGCTCATCGAGTCCTACACCTACCTGGACCTCATCACCGGCGAGGAGCCCGACGCGCGCCGGGCGGAGCCGATCCTGCGGATGCTGCTGCGGTAGCGCGGGCTCGCCACGCGCCGCGGGCCGGAACAGCTGGCCAGCCAGGTTACCTGGGGCTCCCGCCCGAAATGTGGCGAGGACTGTCGGTGCGGCTCGCTATGTTCGAGTCATGGACATGGAGGTCACCGCGTGGATGTCGCTGTACCACGCGATGAACGCGTCGGAGGAGCGCCGGCCGTTCTCCCGGGCGACGTTGCGCCGGATCGCCCGCTTCGCCCGCCCGCACAAGCCGCTGCTGGTGCGATTCCTGCTGCTCAGCGTGGTGACCGCGATCCTGGCCGTGGCGACCCCCGTGCTGGCCGGGCGGGTCGTCGACGCGATCGTGCACGACGCCGACGTCGGGGTGGTCTTCGGGTTGGCCGCGCTGATCGCCGCGATCGCGATCGCGGAGGCCGTACTGGCCATCGTGACCAGGTGGCATTCGGCCAGGATCGGTGAGGGGCTGATCCTCGACCTGCGGGCCACGGTGTTCGACCACGTGCAACGGATGCCGATCGCGTTCTTCACCCGCACCCACACCGGCGCACTCGTCAGCCGGTTGAACAACGACGTGATCGGCGCGCAGCGCGCGTTCAGCGACACGCTGTCCGGGGTGGTCTCCAACCTCGTCACGCTGGCGCTGACCCTCGCGGTCATGCTCAGCCTGTCCTGGCAGATCACTCTGCTGGCGTTGGTGCTGCTGCCGATGTTCGTGCTGCCGGCGCGGCGGATGGGCAACCGGCTGGCCAGGATGGAGCGCGAGGCCGCGGACCACAACGCGGCCATGACCAACCAGATGACCGAACGGTTCTCGGCGCCGGGCGCCACGCTCGTGAAGCTGTTCGGGCGGCCGGCCGACGAGTCGGCCGAGTTCGTCGCGCGGGCCAGCCGGGTGCGCGACATCGGGGTGCGGGCCGCGATGGTGCAGTGGGTGTTCGTCACCGCGCTGACCCTGGTGTCCACGCTCGCGCTGGCGCTCGTGTACGGCCTCGGCGGGTTCTTCGCGCTGCGCGGCACGCTGGAGGCCGGCGCCGTCGTCGCCCTCGCGCTGCTGCTGACCAGGCTCTACTCGCCGCTGACCGCGCTGGCCAGCGCCAGGGTCGAGGTGATGAGCGCCCTGGTCAGCTTCGAGCGGGTGTTCGAGGTGCTCGACCTCATGCCGCTCATCAAGGAGAAGCCGAACGCCAAGCGGGTGCCGGACGGGCCGGTGTCGGTCGAGTTCGACCGCGTGCGCTTCGCGTACCCGTCGGCGGACAAGGTGTCGCTCGCGTCGCTGGAGGAGGTCGCCAAGCTGGACAACCGCGGCGGCGTGGAGGTGCTGCACGGCGTGTCGTTCCGCGCCGAGCCCGGCCAGGTGGTGGCGCTGGTCGGTTCGTCGGGCGCGGGCAAGTCGACGATCGCGCAGCTCGTCCCGCGGCTCTACGACGTGGACGCCGGCACGGTGCGGCTGGCCGGAGCCGACGTGCGCGACCTCTCGTTCGACTCGATCCGCGACACCCTGGGGATGGTCACCCAGGACGGCCACCTCTTCCACGAGTCGATCAGGGCGAACCTCCGGTTGGCCAGGCCGGACGCCAGCGACGAACAGCTGTGGGAGGCGCTGCGCCGGGCCCGGCTCGCAGATCTCGTCGCATCGCTGCCCGACGGGCTCGACACCGTCGTCGGCGAGCGCGGCTACCGGCTCTCCGGCGGCGAGCGCCAGCGGCTGACGATCGCCCGGTTGCTGCTCGCCGGGCCGCGCGTGGTGATCCTCGACGAAGCCACCGCGCACCTGGACTCGACGTCGGAGGCGGCCGTGCAGGCGGCGCTGGCCGAGGCGCTCGAGGGGCGGACCGCGGTGGTGATCGCGCACCGGCTGTCCACCATCAGGGCGGCCGACCTCATCCTGGTCGTGGAGGACGGCGAGATCGTGGAGCGCGGCTCGCACGCCGAGCTGCTGCTGGCCGGCGGGCGCTACCGGGAGCTCTACCGCACCCAGTTCGAGCAGGGCGAGCCCGTGGCCGCGACGGCCAGTCCCCCGGCCTGACGGCGGCGCGCCGGCGTGGGGCGCGAAAGGGGGCGCCGCGGGATGGGAGGGCATCCCGCGGCGCCGATACAGCGGACGGTCGGAGCGCCTGAACGTCGCCGGCCGCCGAGTGTGCGATGCCGATCGCGGTCAGAAAGTCGCAGGCTCAGCGTCCCCTCCGGCGCTGGCAGAATCGACTTAGCGTGTTCTTACGAACGCGTACCGCAAGCAGTACTCGCCGTCGACGCGCGGCGAAACCGCCAATCGGCCTAGCCCGCCGCTCGGTGCGTGCGCGGCGGCCCGATGGCGTCTCGCATCCGTATCGACGTTCTGGGGCCGCCAAAACGTCGACACGGATGCGTATCGACAGGGGGCGGAGCCTGGGCGCCGAGGCTAGACGGCTACCGCGGCGCGCGGGGTGGCGAGTGCGTGGGGGTGGTCGAGGCGGAACGGGGAGGGCAGCAGGAGCTCGACGTTGCGGTCCTCGACGGAGCCGCGGCGGCCGTCCTCGCCGGGGACAGGTCGCTCGCGCGACTGCCAGTCGTTGCCGGCCAGCTCTCTGGCCAGCGCGGCGAGCGCGATCGGGCCGTCGATGCGGCCGTGGTTGGACGCCGGTGCGTCCATGTCCACGATCGTGCCGAAGATCGACAGCGTGCCGTCCTCGTTGTCCACCAGCTCCAGCACCCGCGACTGCTGCGGCCAGTCGATGTGCGCCGCGGTGTTGACCTCCCAGAACCCGCCGCCGAACGGGCTGGCCGCCGGCCGGCGGTACCCCGTGACGGTGTTGCGGTGGGTGTGGCCGTTGACCCACATGATCGCGTTGGGGAAGCGCAGCAGCAGGTCGCGAACGGCCGTCCCCGGCAGCCGCGGCGGGACGCCGACCACGTTGTCCATCGTGCCGATCGTGTGGTGGCTGAACAGCACGAACAGCCGATCCCGGCCGGCGCGGGTGACCACGTTGCCGGCCGCGTCGAGGTACCGGCGGCTGCCGGCGATCAGCTCGCGCTCCAGCCAGGCGAACTGCTCGGCGTCGAGCGAGCCGCTGGCGCCGCCGTTCGGGTTGACGGTGTCCAGCACCAGCCCGCGGACCACGCCGCGGTCGAACGCGTAGTAGGCGTTGCCCGTCAGCAGGTTCCAGTTGCCGAAGCCGTGCCCGCGCGGCGCGCCGGTGGTGTTGAAGTGCTCGCGGATGGTCTCCAGCCGGCCGACGAACCGCCGGTTCGGGTCGGCGGTGACGGTGCGGGCCGGCCCCGACAGCAGGACCTGCAGCCCGCGCGGGTCCAGCGCCTGCAGCCACAGCGCCAGCTGGATGATGTCGGTGCCCGGTGGCAGGCCGATGATCTTGTGGCCGCCGACGGCGAGCGGCGCCAACGCCGGCAGCGGTGGCAGGTTGCCCTGGATCAGCCCGTCGTGGTTGCCGTACGCGGTGAGCCACGGCATGCCGAGCCCGGTCGCGCGGAACGGCCGGCGCACGGCGTCCAGCAGGCCGGGCACCGTCGGGTAGCCGAACAGCGCCCGCGGCCGGTCGTCCGCCTGGCCCGCCGGCGTGCCGTCGGGATGCCAGTAGTACGGGTCGTAGGCCGCCTGGTCCGCCACGCCCTCGTAGCGCGTGAGGTCAGCGGAGTCCGGCCGGATGTGCCCGCCGTCGAGCAGGTCGATGTACCAGCGCAGCTCGTTGAACTGCACGTTGTCCACGTTGTCGCCGGTGGCGATGGTGAACGAGAGCGGGCGCCCGGTGGCCGGGCCGCGGCGGACCGCGTTCACGGCGCGCACCATGGCCTCGCTGATGTGCGCCGACATGAACTCCTGCGAGCGGTACGACGACTCGAACGGCAGCAGGCTGGCGAACGGCGAGTCCGGGTCGTTGTACCTGTCCAGGAACTCCACCCTGGCCGGCGACTGGGTGTCCATCGCGTGGATGTCGGTCAGCTGCCCGAACGCCAGCACCGGGCGCCCACCGCGGCGCCGGCCCGGGTGAGCCGTACCTGCGCCGCCGCCGAGCAGCTCGTCGCGGCGCAGGTACGGCTCGCCGGGGCCGGCGACGATGGGGCGGTACCCGCCGGCGCCGGCCGGGCCGAGGAGCAGCGTGCGGTCGAGCGTGGTGCCGGCGCCGAACCGGCCCGGGCTCGCGAGCGCACTGCCACCAAGGCCGCCGGCCGCGAGCGCCGCGGCTCCCAGCGCCCCGAGTGTGCCAAGTGCTCCGACGCGCAGCGCGTCTCGCCGGCTCAGCTCCATCGCTCGCCTCCAGGCAATCCGTGACCTGCGGGCAGACGGTACTCACCCGGTGGGCTGACACCCCGAGGATTCAGCCCAATGGATCAGCCCAGCGGGTCGGCGTCCAGCAGCTTCGCCCGCTCGACCTCGACGTCGAAGCTCGGCGCCGGGTACTGCGGCGCCAGCTCGCGCATGGTCTGCAGCAGGAGCTGCGCGACCGCCCAGTTGCGGTACCACTTGCGGTCGCTCGGGATGACGTACCACGGCGCGACCGCGGTGCCGCAGCGGTGCAGCGCGTCGGCATAGGCCGACTGGTACGCGCTCCACTTGGCGCGCGTTTCGAGGTCGTGCGGGTTGTACTTCCACCGCTTGGCCGGGTCGTCCAACCTGGCCAACAGCCGCTCGCGCTGGGCCTGCGGCGAGATGTGCAGGAAGCACTTGACCAGCGCGACGCCGTCGGTGGCGAGCTCCGCCTCGAACGCGTTGATCTCGTCGAAGCGCTTGCCCCACTCGGTGGCCGGCACCAGTTCCTTGACCCGCACCACGAGCACGTCCTCGTAGTGCGAGCGGTCGAAGATGCCGATCATCCCGGGCGCCGGCAGCTGGTTGCGGATGC